>Ga0194118_10000734_pt1 | contig 52424 bp, 42 predicted proteins | sample TA2MahsurfametaG_2_FD_148662 | JGI IMG/M metagenome (GOLD analysis project Ga0194118, IMG submission 148662) | Freshwater microbial communities from Lake Tanganyika, Tanzania - TA2015013 Mahale N5 surface | ecosystem: Environmental > Aquatic > Freshwater > Lake | place: Tanzania: Lake...
GCCCGAGCCCGTTGATGCCCGAGCTCGCTGCTCAAGCCCGCTCAAGCATAGGTGAAGGCCTGCTCGAGTCCGCGGATTAAAGCGCGCGGCGCTGGGCCATCTGCAAAACCGAGAGCGCAAGTAGCATGGCAATCAGACTTGGGGTGATGGCAACCGCCGCCGCGGGCCAGTCGCCCAGAATGGTGAGGTGGGAGAAGAGATTGTTGAGCAGATGGAATGCCAGGCCAACACCGATGCCCGCAAAAACCTTCAGGCCAAGATAACCCGATCGGGTCTGCACATAGGCGATTGGCAGCGCCAAAAGCAGCATGGCCATGACGCCAATCGGGTAACTCATCTTCTTCCATAGCACGAGCTCATACCGACTCGTTTTCTGTTTCCCCGCCTTTAGGTAATCCACATAGCGCCAGAGTTGATGCGCCGCCATCTGCTCGGGCCGCACCAGCAAGGCATCGAGCGTTTCCGGGGAGACCCCCGACTGAAACTCCAACAAGGGCAGGGTCGTGGAGCGTGCCGAACCATCCTCGAATGTGTCGACGAGGCGCACGCCCTTGAGCTTCCAGGCCGTGGCCAACTGGCCCTCGGCAGTGGTCAGCGAGGCGAACTCAGCCGTATCGGCTTCAATGTAACGAGACATTCGCCGGCTGCCATCGAATTCATAAATACGAACCGAACGCACCGATTGCTTGGGCATCGATTGGCCCAGATTGATGTAACGCTCGGACACCCGCGCATCGGCCACCACCAGGTTGTCTTTGAGCCAGTAGCCCGATCGCAAGGCCTGCCCAGAGGCCGCGGACCCAATCGGTGCTCGGGCCTGACTGGCACGGGCATCCGACCACGGCATCACCAACTCCGAGAGAATCAAGACAGCGGCTGCAAGGGGCAGCGAGGCAATGAACACCCCCAACACTGCATCCACTGGTCGGTAACCCGATGCCCTGGCCACAGTGAATTCCGATGAAGACGCGAGATCCGCCATGGCCCAGAGTCCGCCGATGAGTGCACTCAGAGGAGTGAGTTCATAGCAGACAGACGGAATCCGAAAGAAGACATAGGTCAGCGCATCCTCGAGCCGATAACCCGATCGGCCGAGTTGGCCCACCTCGGCCACCAGATCAAAAAACGAGAACATACCCACGAAGCCCAGCAACACCAAAACAAATCGGGTGTAGACCGATTCAAAAAGATAGCGATCAAAGAGCCTCAATCGGGATCCTTCGCTCGACTGGAGCGCCGTCCAAACCCTATGCCTCGGGCATGAAGCGAGTAAGACAAAATCTCCCAGGGCATTCTTCTGACTCGGGCTCGCATCCACATCAACAACACATGGAAGAGCATCACACTAAGCGGCAGGGGCCACCAGCCCCACCAGAAGGCCAGTTGCTCACTGGAGATCCAGGCCTTGGTCACCGAGAGCAGGTTGTTGGAGAGCACAACAATGAGCAATGCAAACAAGAGGGGATACCAACGCGCTGTCCTCTGCCCCACATAGGCCAGGGGAATGGCCAGAAATGCCAAGGCCAGGGCCAGCAAGGGAGCGCCCAGTCGAAACGCCAATTCACCCTCATGATGCGGCAACGGTGAAGCAAGAAGGGTCACCGTAGAGACCGACCGCAGGCCACGGTTGTCCGGCCCACCAATGGAGGCCTGGAGGTCTGAGCGGACCTCGTAAGACTCAAACCGCATGGTCTGAAGGCCCTGATGAAACCGATCGGGCTGGGCGGTGAAATCCGTTCGCGTGCCATCGCTGACTCGAATCCAGGAGCGGCCTTGGTCATCGGCGATGATCTCGCCGGAGCGGCCATTGAGAACGGTGGTTCGGTTCTCTTGCCCATTCGATACCGAGAAGACCTTGCCAAGCTTCACCGATGACTCATCGAGCATTTCAACAAAAAAGACCCTCTGCCCCGAGGCAGATTCACGAAACTGGCCCGGTGAGACCCGCTGCACGTCGGATCGATTCTGGAATGACTCGGTCACGTCGTCCATCTGGCCCCGGGCCCATGGAGAGAGCACCAGGGCACAAAAGGCCGACATCAAAACAAAAGGCCAGACGAACTGGGCGACCGGCCGCGCCAGGCCCCAGAGGCTCACGCCACTGGAGAGCCAGACCACCATCTCCGACTCACGCCACCAACGTCCCAGCACGATCAGAATGGTTAAGAAAGCGGTCAGACTCACCACCAGAGTCAATGAACTCACGCTAGAAAGGGCGATGAGTGGCACCACTAGCGTGGGGTCCGAGCGGCCTGTGGAGGCCTGATCAAGGATCCGGATGAGGGTTGTGCTCAACACAATCGTGAGAAGCGTGGCGAAGGTCGCCCAGGCGGTGGCGCGCAATTCTCGGACCAGGGCTGAATGAAATATCACGGGCTTTTATAATGTCGGTTTCGAACCATTCGCAAGTAGGCATTCTGTCATGACCGCCACCAGCATCTCCAAAGAGATTCGTGAAGTGAAAGATCCCGGGGAAACCCGCGAGGCCATTGAGTTCCTTGCCAGCAACAAGCCCGTCGACCGGGCCTCGGCCGACACGGTCTGGGTGGGCCTCTATTCAACGGCAAGCGGCGTCGAGCTCACCAACCCCGCCCGAGTCATCGACAAGGTCTCCAACGGTGCGCTCACCCGTCTGCTGAAGGCCGGCGACTTCGAGGCCAAGTCCGGCACAACGTTCTTGCTGCGCGACCTCGACGGCCTGCCCTCGAGCCGTGTGCTGCTCGTCGGTCTTGGGAAAAAAGACAGCTTCAATGAAAAGACCTATGCCGAGGCCGTGAAGGCCGCCACCCGGGCCATGGTGCCTTTGAAAGGCGTCAAGCGCGTGGCCTCCTTCTTGAGCGAACTTCCCGTCGGAACCCGAGACGGTGCCTGGCGTGTGCAGACCCATGTCACGGCCTGCCGCGAGGCCCTCTATCGCTTCGATCGCTTCAAGACCCGCTCGGGCCAATCGGGCGATGAGTCGGCCAAACCGGCGCCCGCCAAGGCGGGCTCCAAAGCCGCCGCCGGCAAGGCCGATCAAATCGCCCTCAGAGGCGTTGAGATGCTCCTGCCAGGCGACCTTCGTCCTACCGATGCGCCCAAGATCATTGCCGATGCCCAGGCACTGGCCAACGGCATGGAACTCACCAAAGACCTCGGCAACCTGCCCCCCAACATCTGTACCCCCACCTTCCTGGCCAACACCGCCAAAAGCGTGGCCCGTCAGTACCGCATGAAGATTGACGTGCTCGATCGAGCCGCCATGGAGAAGTTCGGCATGAACGCCCTGCTCGCCGTCGCGCAGGGTTCCGTCCAGCCGCCCCAATTCATCGTCATGCACCACAGTGGGGGCGCCGCAAAAGACGCGCCCATTGTGTTGGTTGGCAAGGGCATCACCTTTGATACCGGTGGCATTTCGCTCAAGCCGCCCGCCGAAATGGACGAAATGAAATACGACATGTCCGGTGCCTCATCGGTGATTGGCGTGATGCGTGCCATTGGCGAAATGGGCCTCAAGCGCAATGTCATTGGGGTGGTGCCCACATGCGAGAACATGCCCAGCGGCTCGGCCACTCGACCCGGTGACATCGTCACCACCATGTCGGGCCAGACCGTTGAAATTCTTAATACCGACGCCGAGGGACGGCTCATCCTCTGCGACGCGCTGAGCTACGTCGACAAACAATTCAAGCCCGCAGCCGTGGTTGATATTGCCACCCTCACCGGTGCCTGCGTGATCGCCCTGGGCCATGTGAACTCGGGGCTCTTCACCAGCGATGATGAACTGGCCACCAAGCTCATTGAAGCAGGCAAGTCGAGTCTCGATACCGCCTGGCGCATGCCCCTGGAAGAAGACTACCAAGAGCAGATCAAGAGCCCCTTTGCCGACATGGCCAACATTGGCGGTCGGGCCGCGGGCAGCGTCACGGCAGCCTGCTTCTTGTGGCGCTTCGCAAAGAACTATCGCTGGGCCCACCTCGATGTCGCTGGCACCGCCTGGCGAAGCGGACAAAACAAAGGTGCAACCGGCCGGCCGGTGGGACTGCTCGTTGAGTTCCTGAAGAACGGCCTGGCGTGACCAGTGTTGACTTTCACTTCAACACCCCCGATCGCTTAAGCCATGCATGCAGGCTCGTGCGCAAGGCCTTGCGCACGGCTGCCATCTCGGAAGAGAAGCCGCTGCTCGTCTTCTGTGGGGACCCGGATCGGCTCGCCTTGTTCGACGAGCGGCTCTATGAATTCTCCGACGAAGACTTTATTCCCCATGTCGAGTTCGATCACCCGCTCGCAGAGGAATCACCGGTTCTGCTCTGCGCGAGTCAGTGGACACCAGAGAAGCCGCGCACGGCCTTTATGCTTCTGAATCTCGACGACGAGGTCCCCGAGTTCTTCAGTCGATTCGACCGGGTCTTCGAAGTGGTGGGGCCCGACGAAGATGACAAACTCAAGGCCCGAAAGCGCTTCTCCTTCTACCGCGACCGGGGCTACAACATCAACCGATACGACCTCCAGAATGCCGACGCTCGATAAATCATTCGACCCAGCAGCCATTGAATCGAGCTGGGGGCCCGACTGGGAGCAACGCGGCCTATTTAAGGCGGGCATGGCCCAGAAGAAAGAGTCCTTCTGCATCCAGCTGCCCCCTCCGAATGTCACGGGCACGCTTCACATGGGGCATGCCTTCAATCAAACCCTCATGGACAGCCTCACTCGATGGCATCGCATGCGGGGCGACAACACCCTCTGGCTACCGGGCACCGACCATGCGGGCATCGCCACACAGATTGTTGTGGAGAGACAGCTCGATGCACAGAAGACCTCTCGACACGACCTCGGGCGCACCGCCTTCCTTGAGCGTGTCTGGCAATGGAAAGAGGAGTCGGGCTCCACCATTACCCGCCAGATGCGGCGACTGGGGGCGAGCTGCGACTGGTCGCTCGAATACTTCACCATGAGCCCGAGTTGCTCGGCCGTGGTTCGCGAAGTCTTTATTAGTCTCTATCGGCAGGGCCTCATCTACCGCGGCAAGCGCCTGGTCAACTGGGATCCGCAACTACTCACCGCCGTCTCAGACCTTGAAGTAGTCAGCGAGGAAGAAGACGGCCATCTCTGGGAATTGCGCTACCCCCTGGCCAATGGAAAAGGCAGTCTCGTGGTGGCCACCACCCGACCCGAGACCATGTTGGGTGACCAGGCCGTGGCCGTGCATCCCGAGGACGAGCGCTACAAGCACTTGGTGGGTGAAAAAATTCTGCTCCCACTGGTGGGACGAGAAATCCCCATCATTGCCGATGACTACGTCGACCCGAGTTTTGGCACGGGCTGCGTAAAGATCACGCCAGCCCACGACTTTAATGACTACGCCATGGGCCAACGCCATGGGCTGCCGCTACTGAATATCTTCACGCCCCAGGCGGCCATCAACGAGAACGGGCCCGCGGCTTACCAAGGGCTCGATCGCTACGAGGCTCGCAAGCGCATCCTGGCCGACCTCGAGTCCCTGGGCAACCTGGTCTCGGTCAAACCCCACAAACTCATGGTGCCGCGGGGCGATCGCACCCAGGCGGTCATCGAGCCCCTGCTCACCGACCAATGGTTCGTGGCCATGAGTGCCCCCGCGCCAGAGGACACGAACACCCCGGGCCGCTCGATTGCGCAGCGCGCCCTAGAAGTCGTTGACCATGGCGAGGTCCGCTTCTTCCCCGAGAACTGGACCAACACGTATCGCCACTGGTTCGAGAACATTCAAGACTGGTGCATCTCTCGCCAACTCTGGTGGGGACACCAGATTCCAGCCTGGTACAAGGCCAATGCCCAAGGCGAGCCCATCGAAGACGGTGTGGTCTTTGTGGCCACCAACGAGGCCGATGCCAAGGCCCAGGCCCAGGCCGCCGGTTGGGCAGGGGGCTTGGTGCAAGACCCCGATGTGCTCGACACCTGGTTCTCCTCCGCCCTGGTTCCCTTCTCGACCCTTGTCGAGCCCGGCCAGGAATGGGATGCAAACCAAGGCCGCGAGAAGGGCCTGCGCTTCGGTGGTCCGCGCCTGCAGAGGGACCTCGCGCAGTTCCTGCCCTCGAGCGTGCTGGTCACAGGCTTTGACATCATCTTCTTCTGGGTGGCACGGATGATCATGATGAGCACCCATTTCACTGGCCAGGTGCCGTTCCGAGATGTCTACGTGCATGCCTTGGTTCGAGACAGTGAAGGCCAGAAGATGAGCAAGAGCAAGGGCAACACGCTGGACCCCATCGACATCATCGATGGCATCTCGCTCGAGGCACTGATTGCCAAACGCACCACGGGCCTGATGAATCCCAAGCAGGCCGCACAGATCGAGAAAAAGACCCGCAACGAGTTTCCGTCGGGCATTGCAGCCCATGGCACCGATGCACTTCGCTTCACCTTTGCGAGCCTGGCCACGCCGGGGCGCAACATCAACTTCGACCTCTCGCGATGCGAGGGCTACCGAAACTTCTGCAACAAGCTCTGGAATGCCAGCCGCTTTGTTCTAATGAATACCGAAGACAAAGACTGCGGCCTGGGAATCTGCGCAGGCGACTGCGGGCCGGATGGCCCACTCTATTTCAGCCCCGCCGACCGCTGGATCGTCTCTCGACTGCAGCGTGTCGAAGCAAACGTCCACGAGCACTTCGAACAATACCGCTTCGACCTCGCCGCCAAAGAGATCTACGAATTTGTATGGAATGACTTCTGCGATTGGTATGTGGAACTCACCAAGATTGCCCTCAACGGCGATCGAGAAAACATGCAGCGTGCCGCGCGCCGCACACTGCTGCGTGTCCTCGAGACCATTCTTCGGCTGGCCCACCCCGTCATTCCATTTATCACCGAGGCCCTCTGGCAAGTCATTGCACCACTTGCAGGCCGATCCGATCGGCTCGCCCAGGGCGAGCAAGACAGCATCGCCACCGCGCCCTACCCGCAATCAGAACCCAAGAAAATCGATGCCATCGCAGAGGGCTTCTTTGCGCAGTTGCAAGAATTGGTCGGTGCGGTCCGCTCACTTCGCAGCGAGATGGGTCTCTCGCCCTCCGAGCGCGTGCCCCTGCAAATCAGCGTCGAAGACATTGCATCGGCCAACCCCTCCACGGGCATGGACCTGCGAATCCAAGACGACCAGCGCCAATTCCTGCAGCAGGCCATTGCATCGCTCGGAAAAATCAGTGAAGTCCGCTGGGTGAATAAGCTCGAGCGGCCCGCGTCGGGTGCCCAGGCCCCGGTTCAAATCGTCGGTAGCCTCAAGCTCATGCTCGAGGTCACCATCGACCCCGAGGCCGAGCGACAGCGACTCGACAAGGAAATTGCAAAGATGGAGGCGGAGATTGGCAAGGCCCAGGCCAAGCTCTCGAATGCCTCATTTGTTGACCGCGCACCGCCCGCAGTTGTTGAGCAGGAAAAGACGCGACTCAAAGGATTTGAAGAGACGCTGGTTCGGCTCAGAGACCAGCGCGCCCAGATCAACGCACCTGGATCTTAAAAGTAAACACGCCATCGGCCTCGAGTCGTTCCTCGAGGCGGTGGCCGGTGTTCTGACAGAAGTAATCGAAGTCATCCCAGGCCCCGCGATCGGTGGCATGGACCACCAACATTTGGCCCGAGGCCATCTCAGACAAGGCCTTCTTGGCCCGAAGAATGGGCAATGGGCAGCTCAGGCCTTTGACATCGAGTTCAATGTCCACAGCTGCTAGCCACCCAGGGTTGCCTGCACATGGCCCCGCAGGCTCTCCATGGCCTTGGGCAAATCGGCGGGCTGTGTGCCGCCGCCCTGGGCCATGTCGGGTCGACCACCCCCCTTGCCCCCCACACGGCTCGCCACATGATTCACGAGATCGCCGGCCTTGATCTTTGCAGTGAGATCAGAGGTGACCCCCGCAATGATCGAGACCTTCTCGCCCTCGACACTGGCCAACACAATGGCCGCCGATTGCAGCTTGGACTTCAATGAATCGAGAAGACTGCGCAACTCGGCCGAGGCCACTCCCTCAACCGTGGTGGCCAGAAACTTTGCGCCACCCACAGACACCGCCTGCGAGGCCAGGTCATCGCCCGCGGAGGCGGCCAGCTTGGCCTTGAGTCGAGAGAGTTCCTTCTCGAGTTGCCGACTGCTCTCCAACAACTGACTCAGTCGCGAGCCCAGCTCTGCTGGCGCGGTCTTCATTAAGCCAGCGGCCTCGTGGAGTTGCTGCTCCAGAGACTGCATAAACGACAAGGCCCGGTCCCCCGTAATCGCCTCGACCCGGCGAATGCCCGCAGCAACGCCCGATTCCGAAACAATCTTGAAAATTCCAATGTCCCCGGTGCGCGCCACATGCGTGCCACCGCAAAGCTCGCGCGACGAGCCAATGTCGAGCACGCGCACCACATCGCCGTACTTCTCTCCGAAGAGGGCCACGGCGCCACCGGCCACCGCATCATCAAAGCCCATCACCTGCGCCTGGGTGGGCGTGTTGCGGAGAACCTCTTCATTCACCATGGCTTCGATCCGCTCAATCTCCTGCGCAGTGAGCGGCTGGTTGTGGGCGAAATCAAAGCGGGTCTTGTCGGCATCGACCAGAGAACCCTTCTGCTGAACATGGGCCCCCAGAACCTCACGAAGGGCCTTGTGCATGATGTGCGTAACCGAATGGTGCCGAGCCGTTCGTGCTCGGCGCACCAGATCCACTTCCGCAACAAGGTTCTGTCCAATGCGAAGGGGACCTTTGATCACACGGCCATGGTGCCCAAACACCTCGGCTGAAATCTTCTGAGTGTCTTCAATTTGAACGAGCAGACCCTCGGCCTTCAACTGGCCGGCATCGCCCACCTGCCCACCCGACTCGGCATAAAACGGCGTGGTCTCCAAGACCACCACCACCTCATCGCCAACCCCCGCGGCCTCCACGGCCGAGCCACCGACATAGAGGCCCGTGACGCGGGCCGACTGACTCAGCGACTCATAGCCCACAAACGCAGTGGGAACACCGTTGTACTCCAGACCCCCAGCGGACTTGAACTTGCTCGCCGCCCGGGCCTGGTCCCGCTGGCGATCCATGGCCTGCTCAAAGCCTGCTTCATCCACCGCCACCTCTCGCTCACGGCAGACGTCTGCAGTGAGATCGAGCGGAAAGCCAAAGGTGTCGTAGAGCATGAAAGCCGTCTGGCCATCGAGCATGCCGCCCTTGGGCAGGTCGGCCAGCGCCGTCGACAAGATCGCCATGCCCTTCTCCAGGGTCTCACCAAAGCGCTCCTCTTCTTGGCGAAGCGTATCGGCCACGCGCGTTGCTGCCTGTGCAAGCTCGGGGTAGGCGCCACCCATCTGATCGACCAAATCCTTGACCAATCGAAAGAAGAAGGGCTGGGTCTGCCCCAGTTTGTGGCCATGCCGAAGCGCTCGTCGAACAATCCGGCGCAGCACATAGCCACGGCCCTCGTTGCCCGGAATCACGCCATCGACAATGAGAAAACTGCAGGCCCGAATATGGTCGGCAATGACACGCAAGGAAGGGTTGCTCAGGTCCTTGCAACCCGTCTCGCGGGCCGCATCGGCCACTAGATTTGCAAAGAGGTCGATCTCATAATTGCTGTGAACCCCCTGGAGCACCGCTGCAATCCGCTCGAGTCCCATGCCCGTGTCCACACAAGGCTTGGGCAGTGGGGTAAGAACACCCTTCTCGTCACGGTCGTACTGCATGAAGACCAAATTCCAAATTTCAATGTAGCGATCTCCATCGCCCTCTGGCGAGCCAGGTGGGCCGCCCCAGACAGCTGGGCCGTGGTCATAGAAGATTTCGCTGCATGGACCGCAGGGCCCGGTGTCGGCCATCTGCCAGAAGTTATCGCTGGCGTAGCGGGCACCTTTGTTGTCGCCAATCCGAACAATGCGCTCAACCGGGACACCGATTTCCTTCTCCCAAATTCCATAGGCCTCGTCATCGTCCTGATAGACCGTGACCCAGAGCCGCTCCTTGGGCAGGCCATAGACATCGGTGAGCAGGGTCCAGGCATAACGAATGGCATCTTGTTTGAAGTAATCACCAAAAGAGAAGTTGCCCAGCATCTCGAAGAAGGTGTGGTGCCGGGCCGTGTAGCCCACGTTCTCTAAGTCGTTGTGCTTGCCGCCGGCACGAACACTTCGCTGTGAGCTCGTTGCCCGGCTGTATGCACGCTTTTCTCGGCCCAAGAAGACATCCTTGAACTGGACCATTCCGCTGTTGGTAAAGAGAAGCGTGGGATCGTTGGCAGGTACCAGTGCACTCGAGGGCACCACGGCATGGCCATTCTGGGCAAAGAAGTCCAGAAAACGCTGACGAATCTCCGTCACGCTCATCGACTTTGGTTTCGCAGTCTTGTCCGCAGCCATATTCAGTGGGCCCGATACCGCTGGGCGTCTCTCCAGGTGATTTGTCGTGGACCGACGATTTTAATGGAAAGGCCAAGGGAAAATCCCGGCAAGCCTTCTGGCAGCGGCCTCACGCATAATAGGGGCCTTCCCCACCGCAGAGGATGGCCAGAATGACCCTCTACAACAAGCGAGACCTCCTCTCGTCCCTGATGTTTCTTGGCTTTGGCCTTCTGTTTCTGATCTATGCCCAGGACTACAACATGGGCACCACCCGCCGGATGGGGCCCGCCTTCTTCCCAACCATGCTTGCCGTTCTGCAGATCGGGCTCGGGCTGCTCATTGGCATCTTGGCCTTTGTCCCAGCCAATACCGACGAGGAACCGATCCACTCGACAGACTGGCGTGGCCTGGGCCTCATTGTGGGCAGTGTCTTTTTGTTCGCTCAACTGCTTCCCTTTGCGGGGTTTGTTGTCGCAGCGCCCGTCCTCCTGCTCCTCGCCTCGCTCGCAAGTCCCGAGTCCAGTTGGAAGGAACGAATTGCGATGGCCATTATTCTTACCGTGGGCTGCATTCTCGTCTTTCGAATCGGGCTCGAGATGACCTTCCCCATCTGGCCCCCCAGCCTGAGCTAAGAAAGGACACCCAACACCATGGACTTGCTCAGCAATCTCGCCATCGGGGTCGAGACCGCCTTCACCCTCAACAACCTCGCCTGGTGCTTTGCCGGTGTCTTGCTCGGAACCCTAATTGGCGTTCTGCCAGGTATTGGGCCTCTGGCCACCATCGCCATCTTGCTGCCCATCACCTATAAAATGGGCGACCCATCAACGGCGCTCATCATGCTCGCGGGCATTTACTACGGCTCCCAGTACGGTGGTTCCACCACCGCAATTCTGGTGAACCTGCCCGGTGAGTCGGCCTCGGTCGTCACCACCCTCGACGGCTACCAGATGGCCCGCAAAGGCAAGGCAGGCCTCGCACTCGCCACGGCCGCCCTGGGCTCGTTCTTCGCCGGCACCGTGGCCACCTTTCTTATTGCCGCCTTCGCCCCACCCCTGGCCGAACTGGCCTTCAAGTTCGGCCCCGCCGAGTACTTCTCTCTCATGGTGATGGGCCTCATTGCAGCGGTTGTCCTGGCCCACGGCTCCTTTGTGAAGGCGCTGGCTATGGTGGTGCTGGGGTTGCTGCTTGGTCTTATGGGCACCGATGTGAACTCTGGCGTGGCCCGCTTCACCTTTGGGGTGCCTGAACTCATCGATGGCATCGAGTTCGCAGTGATCGCCATGGGCCTATTCGGCTTCTCAGAGATCATCTACAACCTCAAGGCCCAAGAGGCCCGAGACCTGCTCAAAGAAAAAGTCACCGACCTCGTTCCCTCGAGGCAAGACGTTCGCCGCGCTGCCCCCGCGGTGGTTCGAGGCACCATGCTGGGCTCCTTCCTCGGCATTCTTCCTGGCGGCGGAGGCATTCTCAGTTCTTTTGCCTCGTATGCCATCGAGAAGAAGATCTCCAAGCACCCAGAAGAATTCGGCAAAGGGGCCATCGAGGGCGTGGCCGGACCGGAGTCGGCCAACAACGCCGGTGCGCAGACCTCTTTCATTCCAGTCCTCACACTGGGCATCCCCACCACCCCGGTCATGGCCCTGATGGTGGCGGCCATGATGATTCACGATGTGCAGCCGGGCCCCCAAGTCATGACAGCCAATCCCAGCCTCTTTTGGGGACTCATCGTCTCGATGTGGGTTGGAAACTTCTTTCTGGTGATTCTCAACCTGCCCCTCATTGGCATCTGGATCAAACTCCTGCAGGTGCCTTATCGGCTGCTGTATCCGGCCATCCTCATCTTCTGCTGCATCGGGGCCTACAGCATCAACAACAGCGTCTGGGAAGTCTTGATGATCATTCCCTTTGCGATCCTCGGCTACTACTTCAAGAAGTGGAAATGCGAGCCCGCCCCACTTCTGTTGGGATTCATCTTGGGCGAGATGATGGAGGAGTACCTGCGTCGGGCACTCACTCTATCGCGAGGCGACTGGTGGGTGCTGCTCGATCGGCCCCTGTCGGCCACCTTGCTGGGAATTGCAGCGGTCCTCATCATCCTGATGCTCTTGCCCTCCATTCGCAAGAAGCGTGAAGAGGCCTTCGAGGGCGAGCAGGACTAGGCGGTCATTCGAAACGCTGTAGAAAAGAATGGCCGTCTTCACCAACCTAGAGTCGAGGGATGTCTCTGCCCTGCTCGCTGAATTCGATATTGGAGCGCTGCGCCACTTCGAAGGAATCTCCGCAGGAATTGAGAACACCAATTACTTCGTTGACACCGACCAAGGCCGCTACGTTCTCACTGTATTCGAGAAGCTCACCGCCAAGGAGTTGCCGTTTTATTTGGGCCTCATGGAGCACCTGGCCCACAAGGGCTTTGACTGCCCGGCCCCCCATCGGAGTCGATCGAACGCCCTATTTACCCACTTTCAGGGCAAACCACTGGCCTTTGTTCGGCGCCTCAAAGGCCGCGACCTCAAGACGCCCAACGCTGTGCATTGCGAGGCGGTTGGCCAAGACCTAGCCAGAATGCACCTCGCCGGCAGAGACTTTGCCATCGCGCTTGAGAACCCCAGGGGCCTCAAATGGTGGTCCGCCACAGCGCCACATGTTGTGCCGCACCTCAATGAACCGCAGCGGCTCTTGCTTGAATCTGAACTCCAAGAACAAATTGAATTCGCCGCCCAGGGACCCATGGCCCACCTCCCCACCGGGCCCATTCACGCCGACCTCTTTCGCGACAATGTCCTCTTTGACTCCATCGACTCGCCAGTGATCATTGGTGGATTCATTGATTTCTACTTTGGCTGCACCGGGGCCTGGGCCTATGACCTCGCCATCACCATCAACGACTGGTGCATTGAAGACAACGCAGAGAAATCAATCGACCCCGAGCGGCTCCAAGCCATGCGAATGGGCTACGAATCCATCCGGCCCCTGACACCCGTCGAGCAAGAGGCCATGCCCATGCTTCTTCGCGGCGCAGCCCTGCGATTTTGGATCTCTCGCCTCGACGACTGGCATCGGCCTCGCGCAGCCAGCCTGCTGACCCCCAAAGACCCACGCCATTTCGAGGCCATGCTGATCCAGAGGCGATCGATTGGCATTCCAAGTTAGCCTTTCGCAATGAGGCTTCTCGACCAACCACAGCTCTTGCCCCACGCCACTGGACAGAAATGGCTGGTCGATGGCATTCGACTCTTTCATCGTCAGCCACTGGTCTGGATTCTCACGCTCATGACCTACTGGGCCGGCGTGGTGATGATTGGCATTCTTCCCATCATTGGTCTCTTTCTTCCCCTTCTGCTCACCCCGGGCCTGGGCTTCGGATTCATTCGCCTGGCCCAAGCCATCGAAGAGGCAAAGCCCACAGAGCCTGCCACGCCTGCGCTGCTGCTCTCCGGGTTTAAAACGGGCCATGGCCGTGCCATGGTGATTCTCGGCCTCGCCTACATTGCGGGTATTACGGTGGTGCTGCTTCTGGCCTGGGCCATCGACGGAGAACAAATCACACGGCTGGTGCAAGGCAAGCCCAACGATGCCGATGTCGAGGCCATGCGCTCGGGCATCCCACTGGGACTCATTATTGGAATGCTGGCCTATCTGCCAATCATGATGGCCCTCTGGTTCGCCCCGCAACTTGTCATCTGGAAGCAGTTCACTCCAGGCAAGGCCCTCTTCTATTCCTTCTTCGCCGTCTGGCGCAATAAGGCGGCCTTCCTGCGCTACAGCCTGGCCTGGCTGGTCCTCATTGTCTTGGTGAGCATTGTTTCTTCGCTGGCCTTCGATCTACTCGGCATCGGCGGGCCCAATGTATTGCTCGCCCTCTTGCCCGTGAGCATGCTGCTCATGGCCATTGCCCATGGCTCCTTCTACGCAAGCACCCGAGATGTCTTCGGTGCGCCGCCAGAGCAGTCAAAGGATTCAGACGATTCAGACCATTCCGACGACTCAGACGATTCAGACACGCTCGAGCTTCGCGACCGATAAGGCCAGCCACTTGCTGCCATCGCGCTTGAATCGAATCTGAGCGCGGGCATCGTTTCCACTGCCCTCCAAGGCAGTAATCACCCCATCGCCAAAGCGGCTGTGTCGAACCGCCTCTCCCACCTTGTAGCCACTCTCGTGCCCAGCGCTGCCGGACCAGGCCAGTGAAGAAGGTTGCCCACCGCCCCCACCCGTATTGCTCTGGCCCATCCCCTGCCGAGTCCATGCCCCAGCAGGACGTCGCCAATTCGATTCCGAATCGTCGAGGCCACCGACTGCCGACATGGAAGACATCGAGCGCGCGGCCACCCGAGGTGCCAGCCATTTGAGATTGCCCTCCGGGAGTTCCTCCATGAACCGGCTTCGCATGTTGTAGCGGGTCTGCCCATGGAGCATTCGGGTCTGTGACATCGAGAGGTAGAGTCGTCGCCGAGCACGCGTCATCGCAACGTACATCAGTCGCCTCTCCTCCTCCAGGCCATTGAGTTCGGTCATGCTGTTCTCGTGCGGGAAGAGGCCCTCCTCGAGACCCGTCAGAAACACGGCATGAAACTCCAAGCCCTTGGCGGAGTGAATGGTCATGAGTTGAACTGCATCCTGGCCCTCGGCGGCCTGGTTGTCTCCGGCCTCGAGTGAGGCGTGGCTGAGGAAGGCCGAGAGCGCCGACATCACCGCCTGCTCGGCGGGCGCATCGGGATCGGCCACCACGGCGTCGTAATCAAAGGCCGCCGCCGCGTTGACCAACTCCTCAAGGTTCTCGACCCGCTCCTGGCCCTCGCGCTCTGCCTGGTAGTGGGCCACCAGACCGGAGCGCTCGAGCATCACTTGCACCGTCTCTCGAAGGCTCAATCCCTGGGTCTCAAAACGCATGGACTCAATCATCTGCACAAAGCCACGCACAGAGGTGCCGGCCTTGCCATCGAGAAGTCCCGAGGCAGAGTAGAGACTCGAGCCCTGCTGCTTGGCCAGGTCCGCGAGTTGCTCAATGCTTCGGGCCCCAATGCCACGCGCAGGGAAGTTCACCACCCGCGAGAACGCGGTGTCCTCATGGGGGTTCTCCATTAAGCGCAGATAGGCCAGGGCGTGCTTGACCTCGGCGCGCTCAAAAAACCGCAACCCGCCAAAGACCCGATACGGAATGCCCGCATGAAAGAGGGTCTGCTCTATGACACGCGACTGCGCATTGCTGCGATAGAGGATGGCCATGTCACTTCTGAGTTGGCCATCGGCAATCAGGCCCTTGATCTCCTCGACCACCCACTGGGCCTCGAGCAGGTCACTCGAGGTCTCCATAACGCGAATCGGCTCGCCCGCCCCCGCCTCGGTCCAGAGATTCTTGCCCAGGCGGCCCGCATTATTGGAGATCAGGGCATTGGCCGCATCCAGAATATTTCCGTGGGAGCGATAGTTCTGCTCGAGCTTGATTAAGTGCTTGACCCCAAACTCACTCTCGAAGCGATGCATATTGGCAACATCGGCCCCACGAAAGGCATAGATGCTCTGATCATCGTCGCCCACAGCAAAGATGCCGCCACCCGGGCTTCCCAATAGCTTGAGCCATTGATACTGCAGGGGATTGGTGTCTTGAAACTCATCGATCAAGACATGCGAGAAGCGGGCTCGGTAGTGCTCACGAATTGCATCGGAGCGGCCCAGCAACTCCACCGAGCGAAGCATGAGTTCACCAAAATCCACCACACCCTCTCGCTGGCACTGATCGTCATAGGCCTGGTAGAGCTCAATGTGCCGACGGTTGTAGCCATCTGAATCGTCGATGTCGCCCGCACGAAGGCCTTGCTCTTTGGCGCTGTTAATAAAAAACTGCAGTTGCTTGGGTGGGTACTTCTCATCGTCCACCCCCAGCGCCTTGAGCAGGCGCTTGATCGCAGAGAGCTGGTCTTGGCTATCGAGAATCTGAAAGGTGGCGGGCAGGGCGGCATCCCGATGATGGGCACGCAAGAAGCGGTTGCAAAGGCCGTGAAAGGTGCCAATCCACATGCCCTTTAAGTTTACCGAAATCATCGCCCCGAGCCGGGCGAGCATCTCTCGGGCCGCCTTGTTGGTGAAGGTCACGGCCAATATGCCCATGGGGCTGACCTGGCCCGTGGAGACCAGCCACGCAATGCGCGTGGTGAGAACACGCGTCTTTCCACTTCCCGCCCCGGCAAGGATCAGCGCGGGCTCAGGGGGCAAGGTCACGGCCTCTTGTTGCGGGGGGTTGAGACCCGCAAGAAGCGGGGATCCCGAGGCCGACGTGGATCGTGATTGCGGGTCCGACGAGGTCGAAAAGCTTGAGAGGGAATTCGAAGACATCTGGGCATTCTAGGCGCTCATGCGCGCTCGCCCCCCGGCCAAGCCCTTCAGACTAAAATCGAGGCCCATGTCTCTGCAAAACACCCCCTACCAAGCCCAAGCCCTCGAGAAATCAATCCAAGCCGAATGGGCGGAGTCCCAGGCGTACAAGGCCATCGAGAACGACCCGCGCTACCCGAAAGGCAAGTTCTACGCCTGCTCCATGCTGCCCTACCCCTCGGGCCGACTCCACATGGGCCACGTGCGCAACTACACCATCAACGACGTGATGGCCCGCGCCCTTCGTATGCAGGGCTACAACGTGCTCATGCCAATGGGCTGGGATGCCTTTGGGCTGCCCGCAGAGAATGCCGCTATGGCCAATGGCGTGGCACCTGCAGCCTGGACCCACGACAACATCGCCTACATGAAGCAGCAGATGCACTCGATGGGCCTGGCAATTGACTGGACTCGCGAGACCGCCACCTGCGAAGCCGATTACTACAAGTGGAACCAGTGGCTCTTCCTAAAGATGCGCGAGAAGGGTATTGCCTATCTCAAGACAGGCACAGTGAACTGGGATCCCATCGACCAGACGGTGCTGGCCAACGAACAGGTTGTCGATGGCCGGGGCTGGCGCTCCGGTGCCGTGGTCGAGAAGCGCGAGATTCCCATGTACTACCTGGGCATCACCCAGTACGCGCAAGAGCTGCTCGATGGACTCCATGGATTGGGCTGGCCGGAGCGGGTCAAGCTCATGCAAGAGAACTGGATTGGAAAATCAAGCGGCGTTCGATTTGCCTTCCCCCACAAGATCACAGACAGCAACCATCAATTGGTGGGCAATGGCCGGGTCTATGTCTTCACCACACGGGCCGACACCATCATGGGTGTGAGCTTCATGGCCGTGGCACCCGAGCATCCACTGGCGTCTGTCGCAGCGGCCAACAATCCCGCACTGGCGGCATTCATTGAGAGCTGCCAGTCCGGCGGTGTGGCCGAGGCAGACCTTGCCACCCGAGAGAAAGAAGGCATGGACACGGGCCTTGTGGTGGCCCATCCCATCACCGGCGAAAACATTCCGGTCTGGGTCGGCAACTATGTGCTGATGAGTTATGGCGATGGTGCCGTGATGGGTGTGCCGGCCCACGACGAGCGCGATTTCGAATTTGCACTCAAGTACGGCCTGCCCATCAAGCAGGTGATTGCCAAGACCACTGCAGGCCAGCCATCGCAGCCATCGAGTGCATCTTCAGACATGTTCGATGCCACTCAATGGCGTGAGTGGTATGCCGACAAAGAGGCCGTCGCCTGTGTGAATTCAGGGAAGTTCGATGGACTCGACCACCCGAGCGCGGTCGATGCTGTGGCCAAGGAACTTGCCAAGCGGGGCCTGGGTGAGAAAAAGAGCACGTTCCGATTGCGCGACTGGGGCATCTCAAGACAGCGCTACTGGGGCACACCCATCCCCATTATTCACTGTGCGCATTGTGGCGAGGTGCCCGTGCCCGAGGCCGATCTCCCCATGGTCCTTCCCCCCGACCTGGTCCCCGATGGCAGTGGCAATCCACTCAACAAATCCGAAGCATTCCTGAAGGTTTCCTGCCCCACCTGCGGCAAGCCGGCGCGGCGCGAGACCGACACCATGGACACCTTCATCGACTCGAGTTGGTACTACATGCGCTATTGCTGTCCGGGCAACCATTCGGCCATGGTCGATGAGCGGCTCGAGCACTGGATGCCCATGGACCAGTACATCGGGGGCATCGAGCATGCGGTGCTGCACCTTCTCTACGCGCGCTTCTGGACCAAAGTCATGCGCGACCTGGGCCTTCTAAAGTTCAATGAACCCTTCACCAATCTGCTCACCCAGGGCATGGTGCTCAACGAGACCTACTACCGCGAAGACGCCTCGGGCCGAAAGACCTGGTTCAACCCCGCAGAGGTCAACCTCGAGACCGACGACCGCGGACGCCCAACCGGCGCCACCCTGATCTCCGACGGCAAGCCCGTTCAGATTGGCGGCACCGAGAAGATGTCGAAGTCGAAGAACAATGGCATCGATCCCCAGGCCCTCATCGACCGATACGGGGCCGACACCGCAAGGCTCTTCACCATGTTTGCCTCTCCGCCCGAACAGACCCTTGAATGGTCGGAGTCTGGCGTGGAAGGTGCGCACCGGTTTCTGCGTCGACTATGGGTCTTCGCAACGCAGAACGAGGCCTGGCTCAAGGCCATCGGAGCCAAATGCCTGAAAGCCGACGGAGCCGACGGCGTCCGTGCACATGCAAGCAGTTCGAGCGCTGCCACAACCCTTCGCAGGGAGGTCCATGAACTCCTCAAGCAGGCCGACTTCGATATCGGCAGACGCCAGTACAACACGGTGGTCTCGGCCTGCATGAAGATGCTCAACACACTTGAAGAGGCCGCCAAGCCTGCGGCACTCTCTGCGGCAAGCGAATCAGACTTGCAATCGTTGCGCATGGCACTGGCCGAAGGGCTTGGCATCTTGCTGCGCATCCTCTACCCCATCGTGCCCCACATTTGCTGCGAACTCTGGGCCTGCCTGGGCTTCGGCTCGAGTCGAGCAAGCCTCATCAATGCCGCCTGGCCCGAAGTCGATGAGGCAGCCTTGGCCCGCGCGGAAATCGAACTCATGCTTCAGGTCAATGGGAAACTTCGCGGAAGCCTTCAAGTCGCGGCCACCGCCACAGAACAAGAAATTGGCGCATTGGCCCAGGCCAGCGAGGCATTCCAAAAGTTTTCCGAGGGCCGCCCATTGAAGAAGTGCGTAGTGGTGCCTGGGCGCCTCGTGAACCTGGTGGCATAAAAGACAATAGAAACGACAAATCCATGAACCGAAGACAAACCCTTCAAAGGCTTGCTCCCCTGGCGGGACTGGCACTGCTTGGCGCATCCATGGGGCTTTCGGGCTGCACCGGCTGGCGAGTCCGCGGCGGTGCCTTGAGTTTCGACTTCCAATCCATAATGATTCTCTCGCCCGAGCAGCAGGTCAACATCGACAGAGGCGATCCCGGCACCACGCGTTATCCGCAAGTCACCTCGGGCGGAGGGCTTGTCCCGAGACTGCGCCAAGAACTCCGTGCCCGACACAAGAAGACCTTGGTCGAGACCATCCTGCAGGCCCAGGTGGTCCTCAAAATCAAGCGCATCGAGACCCGCAAGCTCGCGTTGAGCTTCACCAGTGCGGGCCAAGTCCGCGAGTTTGAGTTGCGCATGGAACTCGACTACAGCATCGAGGACAACAATGGGCGCATCCTCACGCCCGATGCAAGCCTCGAGGTGGTGAGAACACTGGCCACCCTGGAGACAACCACCTTGGCCACCTCCAACGAAGAGGCGTCGCAGTTGGCATCCATGGAAGTATTCCTCGTCCAACAAATCATTCGGCAGCTCGCAGCACTGCGCAATGCCCCTCCATCGACTCGACCCCAGACGCCCTGAGGGTCTTCCTCGGCTGCTCACAGACAAACTGGCCGCGCAGGGCACGTCATCGAGAGGGCCCATCTGGGCCATCTGCTGCGAGGAACCCATCCTTCAACGCGAGGCCCTCGATGCACTCCGCGCATGCCTTCAAAATGCCGGCTTTGAAGAGCGAATCAGTGACACGCCCGACCGCAGTTTCGACTGGGCCGAGTGGCTTGCCAATGCCAAGAGCCGATCGCTACTGAGTGACAAGCGCAGCATCGAACTGCGACTGCCCACTGGCAAACCGGGGCTTGAGGGAAGCAAGGCCATTCAGGCCTGGTGCCAGAACCCCCCAGAAGACGTCTGTCTGAGCCTGGTACTCCCGCGAGTCGACAAGACGCTGGCCTCGAGCAGTTGGTTCAAGGCGCTCGAGCAGCATGGGCAAGTCATCTCCATTCAAGAGCTCCCTGCATCCGATCGGCCCCAGTGGATTGCCAATCGATTGGCCAGGGCTGGCTTGAGTGCGGAGCCCAAGGCCGTGGCTTGGCTGGCCCATCGATGCGAGGGAAATCTCACCGCCGCGGCCCAAGAGGTCGACAAGCTTGCGCACCTGCCTCGGCCCCCGGGGCAGGAGAAGACCCCCATTTCATTGGAAGAGATGCAATCGGCCATCACCGACCAGGCACGCTTCAATCCCTTTCAACTTGGGGAGACGCTGGTGGCCGGCAGCGCCTCTCGAAGTCTGAGAATGATTCGGGGCCTTCGCGAAGAAGGCGAGCCATTGCCAATATTGATCTGGAGCGCGGCAAACGCCTGTCGACGCCTGCCCGAGGCGCGAGCAAGAGAGGCCATGCGGCAGATTGCCCTGATCGATACAATGGCCAAAGGCCTCTCCTATGAGCAAGACCCATGGGTGGCGCTTGAACGCCTTGCCCTCTTTCTAGACCAACCGAACAGCCCATACTAAGCACACTGAGCCCATGCACCACGATCCGCTGCCCCAGATCGCCTCGCAGATGAATGCGATGGGCCAGTTCGCTCGCGCCGCATCGCGGGCAATGGCCGCTGCATCCACAGCCAAGAAGAATCAGGTGCTTGCCGACTTGGCCCAGCGGCTGAATCAAAACAGAGCCGCGCTCGTGCAGGCCAACCTCAAAGACATTAAGGCGGCCGAGGCTGCGGGCTCCGATGCCGCCTTCATCGATCGGCTCAAACTCAATGACAAGGTCATCGACGGCATGATCGCCGGCGTCAAACAAATTCATGACCTGGCCGATCCCATTGGAGAGATCAGCGGACTTCAACAGCAACCCTCGGGGATTCGGGTGGGGCGCATGCGCGTGCCCATCGGAGTGATTGGCATCATTTACGAGTCCCGACCCAATGTCACCGTTGATGCAGCCGCGCTCTGCATCAAGGCGGGCAATGCCACCGTCTTGCGTGGCGGCAGCGAGGCCTTTCATAGCAACACCGCGCTGGCGGAGTTTATCGGCCAGAGCCTGGCCGCCGCAGGCCTGCCCTCCACAGCAGTGCAATGCCTGCAGACCACCGATCGCGAAGCGGTTGGCGCCATGATTCGTCTCGACCAATACATCGATGTCATTGTTCCCAGGGGTGGGAAGTCTCTCATCGAGCGGATTTCTCGCGAGGCCACCATCCCGGTGATCAAGCACCTCGATGGGGTCTGCCACTGCTACATCGATTCGCATGCCGACGTTGAAAAGGCCATCCGAGTGGCAGACAACGCCAAGACGCAGCGGTACTCGCCATGCAACACAATGGAGACCCTTCTGGTTCATGACTCCATGGTGGAGAAGGCCTTGATGCCACTGGTAAAGATCTACCTCGAGAAGAAGGTGGAATTGCGGGTCTGCCCACGCACTCGATCTGCACTCGAACAACTCGGCCTGGCCACCTCGTCCTTGGTGGATGCGACAGAGGAAGATTGGCGCACAGAGTACCTCGCCCCGATTCTCTCGATTCGACTGGTGAAGGATCTCGATGAAGCCATCGACCACATCGAGACCCATGGCTCGCACCACACCGACACCATCCTCACCGAACACCATGGGCATGCCATGCGATTCATTCGCGAGGTCGATTCCGCCTCGGTCATGATCAATGCATCCACCCGTTTTGCAGACGGATTCGAGTTCGGATTGGGCGCAGAGATTGGCATCAGCACAAACAAGTTGCATGCAAGGGGCCCGGTGGGCCTCGAAGGTCTCACCACACAGAAGTTCGTGGTCTTTGGCAACGGCGAGACAAGGAGTTAAGCATTGGAACTGCTCTGGATTAAGGCCTTTCACATCATCTTCGTGGCGAGTTGGTTCGCTGGGCTCTTTTATCTGCCGCGCATCTTCGTGAACCTGGCCATGGTCGAGGCAGGCGAGGCCCATCGCGCCGAGCGCGAGCGACTCCAACTAATGGCCCGCAAGCTCTACCGTTTCATGCTCCCCCTCATGATCGGCACCTTGGTCTTTGGCCTCTGGCTCTGGATCGGCTACGGAATAGGAATGGGGTCAGGCAATGGCTGGATGCACGCCAAACTCCTCATTGTTGTGCTGCTCATCGGTTACCACCACATCTGCGGCAGCCTCCTAAAAAAGTTCGAGGCGGGCCAGTCCACCCGATCCCACGTCTGGTTCCGGTGGTTCAACGAGGCACCGGTCATCATGCTCATCGCCTCGGTGATCTTGGTCGTGGTCAAGCCCTTCTAAGATTCAAAAGGGCCGTTTGTCCAGAGACACGCTCTACTCGGGTTTCGCTGTCTGCCCCAAGGGCCTCGAAGCACTCTGCGCCGAGGAACTCTCCCACCTCGAGGGTCTCTCTGAGTGCCAAGCCGGCCGTGGGGGCGCACAGTTTCGAGGAACGGCAGAGGGCTTTGCACGAGCGAATCTCTGGTGCCGATTCCCCACACGCATTCTGCTGCTACTCGATCAGTTCCGGCTCCGCACGGCCGAAGACCTGCTAAGTGCGGCCCGGCGCGTTCCCTGGGAGCGATACATGACCCCAGAGCAATGCTTTCGGGTCGATGCCAACCAGGCCAAGGCACCCCTCTTCAAGCTGTCGTTGGGTTTCGCTTCACTTCGCATTAAAGATGGCCTCTGCGATCGAATGCGCGAACAGACCGGCCGTCGACCCGACGTGGACACCCATCTTCCCGACATCCGTGTCTGGCTCTTTGTGGATGCCGACAAGGCCACGCTCTCCATCGATACCACCGGAGAGCCCCTCTTCAAGCGGGGCTGGCGATTTGGCAAGGGTGAGGCGCCACTGCGAGAAAATCTAGCTGCCGCATTGATGCAAGTCGCCCAGTGGGATGGCGCATCGGCCTTGCATGACCCCATGTCTGGGAGCGGCACTCTCATCATCGAGGCCCTCTCGACCCACCTTGGACTTGCGCCGGGCTTTCATCCTGCCCGACCACGCAGCTTCGCCTTCGAGGGATTTGCCGCCGGCAGCGGTTTTCAGCGACTCCCCATGACCGCGCTCCGGCAGGAATGCGCCCAGCGTTGGCTCCAGGCCGAGTCGGTTCGACTTCCCACCATCACGGCCTGGGACAACGATGCACGAATGGTCAAGACCACCCAAGACAACCTCTCTCGTGCACTGCCCAACAAGATTGCCCAACAGGTCCAATGCGCAGAGCATGATTTTTTTAATACTGCTGCGCCAGGCGCGGCCGGCATGCTGGTTACCAATCCGCCCTACGGCGTGCGACTCAACATGGCCGAAGAGAATGAAGACAAGCGGCGAATCAGCGAGGTGCTCAAGCGCCATTACGCGGGATGGGCCGCCTGGATCCTCTCGGACGACCTTCAACTCGATCGCGCGATTCGACTCAAGGCCGCTCGACGCTTTCCGGTCTTCAATGGAGACATCGAGTGCCGCTGGATGCGATTCGATATGGTGGCGGGCTCTGCGCGATGACCGACGGCGGCATTCAATCCCGGCTCGAGGGCCTTCGCAGGGATATCTCTGAAGAGGCCAATGCCCTGGGGCTCAACCATTCCGCCTGGGGCCTTATTGCGGTGAGCAAGACCAAATCGATTGAGGCTGTGGCAGAGGCGTGGCATGCGGGCCAAAGAGATTTCGGCGAGAACTACGTGCAAGAGGGCGTCGAGAAGATTCAGCAGGCACAGGCCATGGGCATCGACGCCTGCTGGCACTTCATTGGCCCCCTTCAGAGCAACAAGACCCGCGACGTGGCAGAGCACTTCGACTGGGTCCACAGCCTCGACCGCTTCAAGATTGCCCTGCGTTTAAGCGACCAGCGGCCCCCAGCGTTGCCCCCCTTGCGCACCTGCATTCAGGTCAATATCAGTGGCGAGACAAGCAAGTCGGGGGTCTCGCTCGAAGCCCTGCCCGATCTCTGTGCCGAGGTCCAAGACCTCTCAAGGCGCGAGGGACGCATCGAACTCTGCGGGCTCATGGCCATACCCGAAGCCATCGGCGAAACCGCACCGCAGTTGAGCCCAGCCGATCAGTTGCATAGACAGACCCAAGTCTTCAAACAACTCGCCCAGGCGCTCGAGGCCCTTTCGGCTCGGCATGCCTTTCAAGCACCTTGTCTCTCGATGGGAATGAGCGATGACTGGAGGGCGGCCCTTCGAGCCACCCCGCCAGGTGTTCAAACCTGGCTAAGGATTGGTACCGCTATCTTTGGATCACGGTCCTAGGGCGAGCCGCCCCGGGCAAGCGGCAACAGTCTTAGGCGGCCAGCGCCTTGACGGCTGCAGCCAGACGGCTCTTATGACGAGCGGCCTTGTTTTTGTGAACGATTTTCTTGTCTGCAATTCGGTCGATCACGCTGGTGGCGGCCGAGAATGCGGCCACAGCGGCTTTGGAATCGCCCGCAGCAACGGCCTTGCGAACGGATTTCACCGCCGTGCGGTAGGAGGAGCGAAGACCGGCGTTCATGAGACGGCGGGTCGCGGCTTGTCGAGCACTCTTGCGAGCGGAGGCGGAGTTGGCCATGAATTGTCCTGAAACTGAAAACGGAAAGCCTGTCACTATATCCGTTCCGATGAATCTACTCAAGACCGTCGCCACTGTCAGCGGGCTCACCCTGCTCTCCCGGGTCACTGGCCTGATCCGCGAAGTCCTCACCGCAAGCCTCTTCGGGGCGGGTGCCCAGACCGACGCTTTTTTCGTTGCTTTCCGTCTTCCCAACCTCCTGCGCCGCCTCTTTGCAGAGGGCGCCTTCACCCAGGCTTTTGTTCCCGTGCTTGGGCAGGTCAAGGCCCAGCAAGGCGAAGAAGCCGCCAAGTCCTTGGCCGGGCGTGCCGCCCTCCTGCTTTTTCTGGGACTTGCAGTGCTCGTGGTGCTTGCCATTGTGGCCGCCCCCCTACTGGTCTGGCTGATGACAGGCGGTTTTTCGGGTGACACCGCCCGATTCGACCTCGCCACAGAGATGACCCGATGGATGTTCCCCTACATCCTGCTCATTTCAATGGTCGCCTTGGCGGCTGGGGTGCTCAATACCTTTTCGGAGTTCAGGCTGCCCGCCTTCACCCCAGTCCTTCTCAATCTCTCATTCATTGGCACTGCCCTCCTTCTGGCCCCGCGACTGCAGGAGCCCATCTGGGCCCTGGTTGTTGCCGTGCTCGTCGGTGGCCTGGCCCAACTCCTGCTGCAGTTCTGGGGGCTGCGCCGCCTGGGTCTCCTAAGGGGGTGGTCATCGAGCTGGCTGCGCCCCTGGACAGGCCTTCGATCGGCAACACAAGACCCACATGTGAAGCGGATGCTCACTCTTATGCTACCGGCCAGTCTGGCGGTGTCGGTTGCCCAGGTGAGCTTGGTCATCAATACCCACATCGCCTCCCGACTCGAGGAAGGAAGTGTGTCTTGGCTCACTTACGCCGACCGGCTCATGGAGTTCCCCACCGCCCTGCTCGGTGTGGCCCTGGGCACGGTGCTTCTGCCCAGCCTCACCCAGTCCCACAACGAGGGCAACCCCCAGCGCACCTCGGAACTCATCGACTGGGGCCTTCGTCTTGTTGTCCTTCTGAGTATTCCCGCCGCCGTCGCCCTGGCATTCATGTCGGTGCCACTCACGGCCGGCCTCTTTCACTACGGCGCCTTCGATGCCCAAGACCTTGAGATGACGGCAATGGCCATGTCGGCCTACTCAGTGGGGTTGCTTGGGCTGATTGCGGTCAAGGTTCTTGCGCCCGGCTTCTACGCCCAGCAAAACATCAAGACACCGGTCAAAGCGGCCCTCTTTACCCTGGTGCTCACTCAACTGCTCAACCTCGCAACCGTCCCGCTCTTCCAGCATGCTGGCCTCGCCCTCTCCACCAGCCTGGCCGCCTGCGCCAACGCACTCTTGCTCTATTGGCAGTTGCGCCGCCGCGGCCATTACAACCCCCTTCCCGGATGGACTTGGTTCTGGCCCAAGGTCTTGATCGCAGGCCTTGCCATGGCGGCCCTCACCCACTGGATGGTGGGCCAATACGATTGGGTCTCCGGGCAAGCCGCCCCAATGGAGCGACTGGCCACACTTGCGGCTGTCATGCTTCTGGCCTCGGCCAGCTACCTTGCTCTACTCAGCCTCTTTCGCGTGAAGTGGCTGGGTTTTCTTCGCCCACCCGCACCATGACCATGTCCCAAGACCAATCCACCCATTCACTTGCAGGCCTGCGAGTCGCATTTCTCGGCGGCGGCAACATGGCAGGCGCCATGATCAAGGGCCTGCTTCAGGCAAAAACCGGCAGCCCCCAAACAAGTGCCAGCCAGCCACATGGGCCAACAATCTACGTGGCCGAGCCCAACCCAGAGGCACGCGAGCGGCTCCACTCCATGGTGGCCAAAGAGGCCCGCGATCAACTTCAAGTCTTCAAGGGCCTCGACACCCTCGCCGATGAAGTCTCTGCGAGTAATGAGTCCATCGACTGGCTCGTTCTGGCAGTCAAGCCACAGCAGGCGCAGGCCTCTCTCACAGCCGTCTCGCAAAAGGCTGCCGCACTCATCGCACAGAGCCGTCTTCTCTCCATCGCCGCGGGACTTCCCATTGGCCTGCTCGCTCAGTGGAGCGGCCACCGGCGCATTGTTCGGGCCATGCCCAATACACCGGCCATGATTGGCGAAGGCGCATGCGGTGCATTTGCCGACCCAAGCATCGAAATGCAAGAGAGACAGCAGGCCGACGCCATTCTGAGTGGCACGGGCGAACTCATCTGGCTCACCGACGAATCACTTATCGATGCCGTCACCGCCTTGTCGGGCTCCGGTCCCGCCTACGTCTTTCGGATGATTGAGATTCTTCGCGATGCCGGCACCGAGTTGGGCCTCCAGAAAGAGGAGTCGTACCGGCTCGCGGTTCAAACCTTTCGAGGTGCCATTGCCTTGCTCGAACAATCGCCCGAGGGACCCGAGGCACTGCGCGAGCGGGTGACCTCAAAAGGTGGCACCACACAGGCGGCACTGGAATCGATGGAGGCACTCGGGCTTGCCAAGGTTCTGCAAGAGTCGGTGAAGGCTGCGCATGCGAGAGCAAAGGCCCTCGCAACCGAGGCGGGCAAGAAGACGTAATTAGTAGAGAAGGTTCTGGGCTGCGAAATCCAGCGCAAGTCCGACCCATAAAAGAAGGCCGACCCAGTGGCTCTTCTGGAAGACCCAGAAACAATCCTCACGCTGCCGACTGCGAAGCCGACGCATCAACACAATCGACCATGCCACCGCGAGTACCCAGGCGATGAGGTAGAGCCAGCCAACCGAGGTCTTCCAAAGAACCAAGAGCATCAACGCAAGAAAAATAGCTTGCAAGGCCCAGACCGCAGCAACATCGAAACGCCCGAAGAAAATCGCTGAACTTCTCACACCGAGTCGAAGGTCGTCGTCTCGATCCACCATGGCATAGGCGGTGTCATAGGCAATGGCCCAAGCAAAATTGCCCAACATAATCCACCAGGCAATACTCGCCACCTGTCCGTGCGTGTCGGCAAACGCCATGGGAATACCGAATCCGAATGCAAGGCCAAGAACCGCCTGCGGCATTGGAAAGAACCGCTTGAAGTACGGATAAACCGCCGCAACGAAGACCGCCACATAGGCGTACTGCGCGGCCAAGTCATTCAGATACCAGAGCAGACTGGCCGAGGCCCCCAACAACACCAGAGCAATCAGAAGGGCTTCAATCAGGCTCACCTCGCCGGTGGCCAAGACACGATTCGAAGTCCGCGAGACTTCACCATCGAATCGGCGGTCGGCAATGTCATTGAGAACGCAGCCGGCCGCTCGCATTAGAACAGTGCCCGCCACGAAGACCAGCAGCCGGGGGAAGTCAGGAAGGCCTTGGGCTGCAAGCCACAAGGCCCAGAGGGTGGGCCACAACAAGAGCCAAATGCCAACGGGCTTGTCGAATCGCGCAAGGCGCCAATAAGAATTTAATCGCGCGAAGGCATTGGGCTTCTGAGACATGCCCTATTTTAAAGGCTTGCTCCCCTCAATCGCCTGGGGCCTATCGGCACCGGGTCCTTTGGGGCGCTTGGGCTCGGCTATGGCTTGTACCGAGACCACCAAGCCAGATTTCTTCATTCGCTCGAGCTTTTTGGGACCCAGCCCAGGAACCCGCTCGATGAGGTCGGCCTCGCCTTTAAAGGCGCCCCCACGTGCACGTTCACTCAGAATCTTCTTGGCCATGGCGGGGCCAATGCCGTGAATGGTCTCGAGTTCGGCCGAAGAGGCCCGATTCACATCGACTGCCGCATGAGCAAGAAGCGTGAACATACTCATGCCCAGGGCCAAAAGAAGCTTTTGAATCATTTCGATCTCCTCTCTAAAAACCAAGGAGGCTAGGCGGCTGAATGGAGCAGCACCAGCATCGAAACGACCGAGGCAAACGACCGAGGCAAACTACCGAGGCAAACTACCGAGGCAAACCACCGAGGTAAACCACCGAGGCAAACCACCGAGGCCTAAGAAAACTGCCAGCGAGTGATTGAAAGACCGGCGATCTAGGAGCGCGAAACAGCGCGCATTGAATCCCAAGAAAAACAGCCTGGGCATTGCCAGGCATGGTGACGACCCATGTAGCCACAAGAAGCACAGACATAGGGGCCGTCTTCGGTGGTCTCTGCGCTGGGCGTCAGTCTCGGATGAGCGGGCAATATCCTGCTGGCCTCCGGGACGCGCTCGAGTTCCATTAGGAGGTGGAATCGAATGCCTTGATAGCGGGCACGGTCGGCCTCACTCATCGACACGGGTTCGGTCGAAAGCAGTCGATCGAGAACCACCAGGGCCTCCTGCCAACGCCGCTGCCTCTGGAGCAAGTCGAGTTGACCTGCCATGCCGGGCAATGCCATAGCAGTCGACTCCAGCATCTGATACGACTCCATGGCTCGATCGATGATGCCCGCTGCCTGATAGTCGCGCGCAAGCTCAAGCAGTGCGGCCTCTCGGTCCACCTCAAGAAGATCGCTGCGACCGAGCACCGCCAGGTGGGCCTCAATGGCCCGATCGGGCTGGCCCTCCTCTCGCAGAAGGCGCCCCAAGGCAATCTGAAGATTGATCTGTTCGGGCGCAGAACGCACCACCGAGAGCAACTGCCCCATGGCCAGTCTGCGCTCGCCCTTGACCAGCGCAGCCACGCCCTGACTCAACTCCTGAAACAGCTGGTCACGAACCGAGACACCGTCTTGGCGTCGATCAATCTTGGCTGTTAGCCATCCCAGTGCGAATAAAAGCGGCAGGGCGAGAAGCCATGCCAGATCGATTTCAATCACACCGACTCAGAGGGATTGACCCGTTGCCGAAGCTCTTTGCCCGGCTTGAAATGGGGGACCCGCTTGGCAGGCACACGAACCTCTTCACCCGACTTTGGGTTGCGGCCCACACGCGGGGGGCGGGTGGTCACCGAGAAGGTGCCAAACCCGCGAACCTCAATACGCTCGCCCTTGCCCAAGGCCTCGGTCATTGCGCGCAACAACAAACGCACCGAGACCTCACAGTCACGGTGCATGAGCTGAGCGCTCAAGCCCAGAGCGGGGTTATTGAGGCGCTCGGCAAGACGGAGGATCAATTCAGATCGGGTCATGGCGAGCGCCCTTCGGAGCGAAACGCTTAGGCGTCCGACTGGCCGTCGAGCTTGGCCTTGAGCAACGCACCCAGGTTGGTGGTGCCCGATGAGGTCGAGCCACTCTCAGAGGCCATCTTCTGCAGCACATCGGCGGCCTCGGCGCTGTCTTTGGCCTTGATCGAAAGATTGATCGAACGGGTCTTGCGATCGACGTTCACAATCATGGCCTCGACCGAGTCGCCCTCTTTCATGTGGCTACGGGCATCTTCAACGCGCTCACGCGAAATGTCGGATGCACGCAGATAGCCCTCGACATCGTCGGCGAGAGAGATCGTGGCGCCCTTGGCATCGACCGACTTCACAATGCCAGTGACGACCATGCCCTTCTCGAATCGCGAGGAGCCACCACCGCTCGAGGACGATGCGCCACCGGTCGGGTCTCCACTGAGTTGCTTCACACCGAGAGAGATGCGCTCGCGCTCGACATCAATGGCGAGAACCACGGCCTCGACCTCATCGCCCTTCTTGTAATTGCGAACAGCCTCTTCACCGGAATCCGTCCAGGAGAGATCCGAGAGATGCACCAGACCATCGATGTTGCCGGGCAGGCCAATGAATACGCCGAAGTCGGTGATCGACTTGATCTGACCAGAGACCTTGTCACCCTTCGAGACACTGGAGGCAAACTCTTGCCATGGGTTGGCACGGCACTGCTTCATGCCCAAGGAGATGCGACGACGCTCGCCGTCTATCTCGAGGACCATCACTTCGCCTTCGTCACCAACCTGAACCACCTTCGCGGGGTTCACGTTCTTGTTGGTCCAGTCCATTTCCGAGACGTGGACCAGGCCTTCAATACCCGGCTCGACCTCAACGAATGCACCGTAATCGGTGATGTTCGTGACCTTGCCAAACAGACGGGTGCCTTGGGGGTAGCGGCGTGCGATGCCATCCCAGGGATCATCACCGAGTTGCTTGATACCCAGCGAAACGCGGTTCTTCTCTTGATCGAAACGCAGCACCTTGGCTGTAACTTCCTGGCCCACGGTGAGGACTTCCGAAGGGTGACGCACACGACGCCAGGCCATGTCGGTGATGTGCAAAAGGCCATCGATGCCACCAAGGTCGACGAATGCGCCGTAGTCGGTGATGTTCTTGACCAGACCCGTGACCACCGAGCCCTCTTTGAGGTCCTCGATGAGTTTGGCGCGGTCCTCGCCTTGCGATGTCTCCACCACAGCACGACGCGAGAGCACCACGTTGTTGCGCTTGCGGTCGAGTTTGATAACTTTGAACTCAAGGGTCTTGCCCTCGATGTGCGAGGTGTCCTTCAGGGGACGTGTGTCGACCAGCGAACCGGGTAGGAAGGCACGAATGCCATTGGTCATGACGGTGAGTCCACCCTTGACCTTGCCATTGACAGTACCAATCACCAACTCGCCGGATTCAAGTGCCTGCTCAAGGCTCACCCAAGCCGCCAGGCGCTTGGCGCGATCGCGCGAGAGACGGGTCTCTCCACGGCCATCTTCTAGAGACTCAATGGCCACTGAAACAAAGTCGCCCTCTTTGACATCAAGAGCGCCTTGGTCGTTTAAGAATTCTTCAACGGGGATGAAGCTCTCGGACTTGAGTCCGGCATTCACCACCACATGGTTTTGATCCACTCGCAGAACTTCGGCGGTGATCACTTCTCCCGCACGCATTTCTTGGCGGGCAATCGACTCAGCAAACAGTGCAGCAAAAGAATCAGCGGGCGCAGAACCGCCCTGGGTAATAGGTTGAACAGGCATTAAAAGGTTTCCAGTTGCACACCGCCCGACAGCGCGAGCGATGGAGTTTTACCGCAGACCCCCCGAAAGAGTCTTTGGCAGATATGGCTTCAAGGCTTGCGCCCCAAGGCCCCCAAAACAACACCATCAAATAAACATCTACAAATACAGCGAGTCGACAAGGATATTAGAAAAGCTTTTTTTCTTCAAATAGTTGTATGGCCGCGCGATCTGATCCGATGGGCGGCCAAAACCGCCGCGACAGTCTCATCAATCGACTGGGCAGTGGAGTCGACCAGCACCGCCCCCGACTCGGGGTCGAACCTTAGCGGCGCCACGGGGCGGGCAGCATCCCGCGCATCCCGAGCCGCCAGGTCTGCGGCAATCGTTGCGACATCGGCCTGTATTCCTCGGGCCTGCAACTGGGCCACCCGGCGTTGGGCCCGGGCCTCGGGCGTTGCGGTCAGAAAAACCTTGGTTGCTGCCTGAAGGAAAACCACGGACCCCATGTCGCGGCCATCGGCCACCAGGCCCGGCGCTCGGGCCCAATCACGTTGGCGACGAAGTAAGGACCTGCGAACTTCGGGTAGGGCCGCCACCTCCGAGGCCCGATTGCCAATGGCCTCGGCCCGAATGGCCTGACTCACATCGCGCCCGTCGAGAAGAATCTGCTCTCCAACAAAGACCACGGGCATCTCCAGTGCCCAGGCGGCCAGCGTGGACTCATTGGCCGACCCAACCTCGGTGGCCAGGCCCAGCGCCGAAGCCTTATCGAGGCTGTAGAGCGCCAACAATCTGTAGAGCGAGCCACTGTCGAGGTAGCGATAGCCAAGCGCAGCCGCCACCCTTGCCGCCACCGTGCCCTTGCCTGAGGCGGTTGGCCCGTCGATGGCAATCACGTCCACCGCCTGCGCGCAGACGTCGGAGAGCACATCGAAGTACTCGGGGAAGGTTTTGTTGACGCAGGCGGGGTCTTGAATGAGGACCACCCTTGGATTCTCTGTCTCGGGAGAATGGCCCCGACGCTCGACTGAACAAACCACAGTCTCACCGCCGGGGCCATTAACCCCCGAGCCCCTCGAACTGGCGGCCTCATCAGTACGGCGGAGATGCCCATCTTGCGGGGCAACCGAAGGCGTTAACGCCCCTGCTGCCGGGAACACGGACTCGGGTGCAGTCTCCGGAGTTAACGGCCTCGCAGATGAACCGGCGGTCTCATCAGCACGGCGGAGATGCCCATCTTGCGGGGCGACCGAAGGGGTCAACGCCCCTGCCGGCGGGGACACGGACTCGGGTGCAGTCTCCGGAGTTAACGGCCTCCTGGACGAGACTGTGGTTTGTTCAGTCGAGACAGGAGGCCGTTCTCCGGAGTTGACATCCCCGCCGTGCCGAAAGGCCGCCAACGAAAACGCCATTGCCACCCGATGGTCCTCATACGTCTCAATCGATGCCGACTGCAATTGCGCCGGCGGATGCACCACCAACCAATCCTCGCCCACCTCCACCGTGGCCCCAAGCTTCTGAACCTCAGTCGCCATGGCCGCAATGCGATCGGTCTCCTTCACCCGCCACGACCCAATGTTTCGCAACTTTGTGGGCCCCTTTGCATAGAGCGCCATCGGCACCAAGGTCATGGCTGCATCGGGAATGTGATTGCAGTCCAAATCAATGCCCACCAAACCCTCTGGCCCTGCCGCGGTCTCAATGAAGTCGTCGCCCCAGCGAACCCTCGCCCCCATCTTCTCCAATGCGTCTGCAAATCGAATATCGCCCTGCAGGCTGTCACGCCCCACGCCCAACACACGCACCGGGCCCCCACCCAGAACACCAGCCGCTACAAAGTAAGAGGCCGAAGAGGCATCGCCTTCCACAACCAACTCACCGGGGCTCACCAGACCACCCTGCACTTCAAATACACCCGGAGAGGGCTCGGCAACCTTCACCGAAAACCGCTTGAGCAAGGCCAGAGTAAGGTCGACATAAGGCCGGCTGATCAACTCCCCTTCGGCCCGCACAACAACCACTGAATTGCCCGCGCGCTGTGAAAGCAGCGGCGCCATCTGCAGAATGCCCGTAAGAAATTGGCTCGAGGTCTGGGCACGAACCACCAATTCGGTCTGCGCCGACACATTGAATCCACCCCAGGCACGCAAGGGCGGGAACCCCTGGTTCGACTCGTACTCAATTCGTGCGCCCACGGCCAGCAGGCCATCCACCAGATCACCAATAGGCCGCTCATGCATTCGTGGCACACCATGCAAACGAATGCTGGTCTCGCTGTTCTCGAGCCCCGCAGCAATGGCGGGCAGCAGGGTTCGAATGGTCAGCCCAGAATTGCCAACGAAACATTCGGTGCTCTTGGCCGCCAGCGGAAATCGCCCCGCCACACCATGAACAAGAACATCGCCTCCTTGCTGTTCAATTCGAACTCCCAATTGACGCAGTGACTCCAACATCACCGCGGTGTCATCCGACACCAGAAGGCCGCGCAATTGGGTCACTCCGCTGGCCAGGGCCGCGAGCAACAAGGCGCGATTCGAGAAGCTTTTGCTGCCCGGCAGGCGCACCTCACCGCGTGCACCGTCGCGAAGGTCCATGGTGTAACTGTTCATTGGGGGCTTGCTAAAACTGGCGGCGCCAATCAGCGGCCTCGGACAGGCCCTGAATCAGCGCAGTGCGGTCGCCCTTCTCAAGTGCCTGCGAGAGACCATCAAACGCCAACCTCCAATGACCAAGAAGTTCACGCATGGCGTCTCGATTGTCGAGCATGATCTCGGCCCACAACTCTGGCGAAGAGGCTGCAATTCGTGTGGTGTCGCGAAGTCCACCACCATGAAGGTTCTGGGCCATGCGCGCCATTGGACTGCGAGAAAGCATGGCGGCCAAACCAAAGGAAACCAGATGCGGAAAATGGCTGATGGCCGCAAGCACTGCATCGTGGTCGCGTAGAGGCAAGGGCGTGGGCTGCCCACCCAGGGCCAGCCAGAATGATTCTGCGTCGGCCACCGCGGACTCGGGTGTCTCGTCGAATGCAGAGACAAGAATCCGCGCAGAGACAAAGAGCGAATCGGATGCGGCCTCTGGCCCACTGCGCTCCGAACCGGCCATTGGGTGGCAGGGAACGAACTTCGAGACAAGCAGCGCGCGAGCCGAAGACTCAAGCGACGCCACCGACTCCATCAGGGCATGCTTGGTGCTGCCGCAATCGGTAATGAGTCGAATCGACTTCTCAAACCACGGCTCCTTGAGTCGCATGCCCAGGCTCTGAATAGTCTTCGCAATGGCCTGAACGGGACTCGCCAAGACCAATACGGACTCCACATCGCTCGATGCATTCATGGCATCGAGTAGCGCAGCAAGGTCCTGAAATGAGCGACTCGCAAACCCCAGGGAAACAGCCTTTCCGCCCTGAGCGGGGTCCATCACCCAGACATCCTCTGCAACGCCACGGGCCCTCGCGGCCGCAGCCACCGAACCCCCAATCAGGCCAGCCCCAATAACAACCAGCCGGGTAAGTTTCACTTCTCTCCCCGCGCGAGTGCCTGCATGGCATCCAGGAAGACGGCATTCTCTTCACGCAGACCGACCGAGACCCGCAGATGCTTGGGCAATCCGTAATTCGCCACGGGCCGGGTGATCACACCCTTTGCAAGAAGCGCCTCAAAGCATCGAACGCCAAGGGGCTTGCCCGCATCTCCAGTCACGGCATCGAGGGCCGCCACGAAGCTTGCCGAGGTGGAGAGATCGACCAATACAAAGTTGCCTCTGGAAGGCAACACATGCAGGCCCAGGTCTCGAAGTCCACGCGAGAGCTGAACCAGGCCCTCGCGATTGAGCGCAGCCGATTCGGCCAAAAATTCTTCATCGAACAAGGCTGCCGAGGCCGCAGCCTGTGCCAGCGAATTCACATTAAAGGGCTGCCTTACGCGATTGAGAAGATCGGTCACGGCGGGCTGCGCCACCCCGTAACCCACCCGCAGACCGGCAAGCCCATAGGCCTTCGAGAAGGATCGAGAGACCAAGAGATTGGGATGGTGACGGACCCAATCAAAGGCGTCGTAATGCTCCGAGGGCTCTAAGTATTCTGTGTAGGCCTCATCAAGCACCACCAAAACATCTTCTGGAATTCCATCAATAAATGCCTTGAGCGACTTGGCCTCAATGAAACTCCCAGTCGGGTTGTTCGGATTGGCCACCCAGACCACTGCGGTCTTTGAAGTGACTGCCGCCCGCATGGCATCGAGGTCGTGGCCAAGATCATTGGCCTTGGCCGGCACCACCACCGATGTCCCGCCATTGGCCTGAGTGGCCAATGCATAGACGGCAAAAGAATGCGCCGCATAGAGTGACTCTCGGCCCGGCCTCAGAAAGGCATGGGCCACGAGCTCCAGAATGTCATTGCTGCCGTTGCCCAGGGTGATCCAGTCCATGGGCAGATCGAAGCGACGTGAGATGGCGAGTTTCAAATCATGGCCATTGCCATCGGGGTAGCGGCCCAGATCGGCACTGGCATCCAACATCGCCTGGCGCGCCTTTGGGCTCATGCCCAGCGGATTCTCATTCGAGGCGAGCTTCACAATCGAGTCTTCGGTAAAGCCGTAGAGCCTTGCAATCTCAGCGATGGGCCGCCCGCCCTGATAAGGCGCAATCGCGCGAATGTAGTCGGGGGCCTGGTTCTCGATGCTCATGGTTGATCGGTGAGCTTGTCAAAAAGTGGATAGGAGCCAAGCAACTTAAAGAGCCCCGCCCGCTCACGAATCTCATCCAAGGCTGCGGCCACTTTGGTATCCGAGCGGTGCCCCACAAGGTCGACATAGAAGAAGTACTCCCACTTGCCTGCCCCAAGTTGACGCGCAGGCCGCGATTCAAATCGCTTCATCGACACACCATGACGCGCCAAGGGCTCAATCAACGAGAGCATCGCCCCGGCCCGATCCGGCACAGAGAGAATCAGTGAGGTCTGGTCAGTGCCGCAGCCATCGGGCAGAAAATCTCCCAGTGCGGCAAATCGTGTGCGATTGCTTGGATCGTCTTCAATTCGCTCGGCCAAGGCCTTGAGTTGATAGTGATCGGCCGCCACCTGACCCGCAATGGCGGCAACGCTGGGATCGTTGGCCGCCATCTGCGCGGCCTGGCCATTGCTCGATACAGGCACCCTGGTGATACCCGGCCAGTGGGCATCAAGCCACTGTTGGCACTGGGCCAGCGCCTGGGCATGGGCCACTATCTGCCGCACCTCTTTGGCTTCTCCAGTTTTATGAAGCAAGAAATGGTGAATGGGAATGGAGATCTCGGCACTGATCTTCAGAGGTGTCTGCAACAAGAGGTCGAGCGTTCGCCCCACCGTGCCCTCGGTGGAATTCTCCACGGGCAAAACTGCCACGTCCACGCTTCCCTTCTCGGCCATGGCCAGGGCCTCATCGAGCGTTGCACATGGATGCATCTCCACGCGATGACCAAATAGCGTGCGAACCGCCTGCTCACTGAATGTGCCGGCTGGGCCCAAATAAGAGACGCGCATTTCGCGCTCCAATGCCCGACAGCCCGAGATGATCTCGAGCCAAATGGCTGCAATCGACTGATCGGGCAGCGGCCCCCTCAGGGCCCGGTTTGCCTCACACATTCGCTCGATAATCGCCACTTCCCGCTCGGGCCGAAACACAGCAGCACCCACCTTGTGCTTGTTCTGCCCCACTTCCTGAACGATTCCCGCCCGCTCCGCAAGCAGCCGAATCAACTGGTCGTCCAAGGCATCGATGCGGTCTCGATATCCCTTGAGCTGCTCCGGCGTCATGCTCGCTCCCTCTCAAAGTCACGCAGGTATTCAACCAATGCCACCACTCCCTCATAGGGCATGGCGTTGTAGATGCTTGCACGAAGCCCCCCCACCGCCTTGTGGCCCTTCAGGTTGAGCAGGCCGCGTGCACGGGCCCCCTCCAAGAAGGGCTCATAGAGTCGATCATCGGGCAAGAAAAATGGAATGTTCATCCACGAGCGGGCCGACTTGGCCACCCGCGTCTCATAGAAAGCTGAGGCATCGAATGCGCCATAGACAAGCGCCGCCTTGCGCGAATTCTGCTCGCCCATGGCCTTCACGCCCCCCTGCGCCATCAGCCACTCAAACACAAGCCCCGCCATGTAAATGGCATAGGTGGTTGGCGTATTGAGCATCGAGTCATTCGCCCAGACCTTGCGGTAATCAAAAACCGAGGGGCAGCAGTCCATGGTCTTGGGTGCCTTCTGCTCAATCATCGAGCGGCGAACAATGACAAAGGTCAGGCCCGAAGGGCCGATGTTCTTCTGCGCCCCGCCATAAGCCAGATCAATGCTGGAAAAATCCATCGGCCGCGAGAGAATATGCGAGGACATATCCACCACCAAGGCCGTCTGCGCAGCGCCCAATTCAGAAGGCTTGGGCCATGAATGAAACTCCACGCCACCAATTGTTTCGTTGCCACAGATGTGAAGGTAGTTGGCATCGGGCCGCAGCTGCCACTCGGCCTGCGGCGGAATGTAGCCAAAGGCTGCACAAGCCTCCTCGTTGAGGATTCGCGGTTCCTGTGCTGTGGCGGCCACATGCATATCGCCATAGAGCGTGGCCTCGGTCAGTGACTTCGTCGACCAGTGGCCGGTGTTGATGTAGTCGCACTTGGGGTTCTTCGCCAGAAGGTTCATAGGCACCAGGGCATTCTGGGCCGTGGCACCACCCTGCATCCAAAGCACCAAGTGCTCATCTCCCAGACCCAGAAGACTGCGAAAGTCGGCCATGGCCTTGGCATGAATCTCAGAGAAGAGCGGCCCCCGATGGGTCATCTCCATGACCGACATGCCTGAGCCCCGCCAGTCGAGCATCTCGGCCGCGGCCCGCTCCAACACAGGCGCCGGCAGGGTGGCCGGGCCAGGGGCAAAGTTATAGGGCCGTTGTTTCATCGCGCTCATCGAACATGGGCAAATTGAGATAAGACATAGGGTAACGAAATTACCGACAGCGCTGTGCTGGCCGCCACTGCAGTGGCCGCCATGGGCACACCCTGGTTGTAGCGTTGGGTGAGCAAGTAGGGATTGGCCCCCGTGGGCAGTGCGGCCATCGTGGTGAGCACAGCCACGGCCATGGGTGGCAGTTCAAAGAGAAACTGCGCCACAAGAAATACCGTCACGGGCATGATGGCGAGCTTGAATAGAAGAATGAGCCCAACACCACGGGCTTGGAAACGATTGCGAGCGTGATAGACCGAGGCCCCCAGGAGCACCAGACAACAAGGCACCCCCACCTGACCCAGGGCCGCCAAGGTGGAGTCGAGCAAGAGCGGCATGGGCAGCGCAAAGTAGCTATAGGCCACGCCCAACATAATCGGCAGCACCACGGGGTGGAGCACCGCGCTCTGCACCAATTGGCGGACTGCCATCATTCGGCTCACGGGCGAGCGGCTCTTGCTTGTCAGTTCGAAGACCAGCGTTCCGAAACCCAGCAGCACCAATGCATGCATCGAGAGCACAGTGAGCAAGACCACCAAGCCATCCGGCCCGAAGAACAACTTCACAATGGGAATGCCCACCATCACATTGTTCGAGAAGGTGGCACAGATGGCCGTTGCCGCGGCCAGCCCAGCCTTGGAGTCGGCCGATCGGTCTCTGGGGCCCCAATAGAGGGCCACCACATAGGCCAAGCCATAAATGAGCAATGCCGCGAAAAGATAAGAAAGAATGGGGGCAATGCTCAGTGACTCAAACGAGACCGAGGCCATCGATCGGAACAAGAGCGCGGGCATAAATACCCGCAGCACCAGACTCGAGAACAGGTTGGTCGACTCCTCGTCGATCCAACCCACCCACGCCACCAGGACCCCAACCGAGACGATCAGGAAAACCTGTAGGAGAGCGTCGGTCACGCGCTAGTCGTTGGAAGAATCGCTGGCGTTGTCAGATGCCTCGGCACCGTCGGCGGCATCGCCAGCGGAATCGTCTTCACCCTCGTCGCCAAATGCCCCGGCATCTGCAATGCGCTGAACACCCACCAGGCTGCTGCCCTCATCGATAGAAATGAGCGTCACGCCCTGCGTGGCCCGGCCCAGTGCCCGAACCTCTGAGACACGGGTGCGCACCACCACGGCCTTGTCGGTGATCAACATAATTTCGTCTTCTTCACGAACAAGACAGGCCGAGACCACACGGCCATTGCGCTCGCTGGTGGCAATGGCAATCATGCCCTTGGTGCCTCGTCCGTGGCGCGTGTGCTCGGAGATCGCGGTGCGTTTCCCGTAACCATTCTCGGTGGCGGTGAGCACATAGGCCGACTCGTCCTCGGCCACGATCATGCTGATCAATGACTGACTGCCCTCGAGTGACATGCCACGCACGCCTCGGGCCTCTCGGCCCATTGGCCGCACATCGGTCTCTGCAAAGCGCACCGCCTTGCCCGCATCAGAGAACAGCATCACGTCGTAGCGGCCATCGGTGAGTGCCGCACCAATCAGGTAATCGCCCTCATCGAGCGAGCAGGCAATAATTCCGCGCTTCAAGGGCCGTGAGAATGCCGAGAGCGGTGTCTTTTTTACCGTTCCCTGGGCAGTGGCCATGAAGACAAACCGCTCTTCATCAAACTCTTTTACCGGCAATACAACGGTGATCTTCTCGCCCTCTTCCAGGGGCCAGACATTCACCAGCGGTTTGCCCCGCGATGTCCGTGAGCCCTGCGGAACCTCCCAGACCTTGAGCCAATAAACCCGCCCGCGGTTGGAGAAGGCCAGGATGGTGTCGTGGGTGTTGGCAATAAAGAGTTGCTCAATCCAGTCGTCTTCTTTGGTGGCCGTGGCCGTCTTGCCTCGACCCCCTCGGCGCTGTGCCTGGTACTCAGAGAGCGGCTGGCTCTTGATATAGCCAGTGTGGGTGAGTGTGACCACCATCTCTTGTGGGGTAATGAAGTCTTCGGTCTGGAAGTCCTCGGCGTTGTGCTCAATAACCGAGCGGCGCGTATCACCGAACTCCTTGCCGATGGACTGCAACTCCTCGGTCATGATTGCGGTGATTCGCGCAGGCCGCGCAAGAATGTCGAGCAAGTCGGCAATCTTCTCAATCACATCTTTGTACTCGGCCACGATCTTGTCTTGCTCAAGGCCCGTGAGGCGCTGCAGGCGCATCTGAAGAATTTCACTGGCCTGCACTTCACTGAGTCGGTAGCCCTCGCCCGAGAGTCCGAAGTCGGTCGAAAGCCCATCGGGTCGAAAGGCCTCGGCCACCGTGGTCTCGGTGGCACGCGCCAACAACTCTTTGACCAAATCCGCCCGCCAGGCCCGGCCCATCAGGCCCTCTTTGGCTTCAACCGGCGATGGCGATGACTTAATCAGCGCAATCATCTCGTCCATGTTCGAGACGGCGACCGCCAAGCCTTCTAAGACATGTCCGCGCTCGCGGGCTTTGCGCAACTCAAATACGGTGCGCCGTGTCACCACCTCGCGGCGGTGGGCCAGGAAGGCCTCGAGCATCTGCTTGAGATTCAAGGTGCGCGGCTGGCCATCGACCAGCGCCACCATATTCATACCAAAACTGTCTTGCAGCTGGGTGTTCTTATAGAGATTGTTGAGCACCACCTCGGGCAACTCACCGCGCTTGAGCTCAATCACTACACGCATGCCCGACTTATCGGACTCGTCGCGAATGTCCGATATGCCCTCAAGGCGCTTCTCGTTGACCAGCTCTGCAATTCGCTCGAGCAGCGAGCGTTTGTTCACCTGATAGGGCAACTCATCGACGATGATCGACTGACGCGAGCCCTTCTCCATGTCCTCGAAGTGCACCTTCGCACGCATCACACAGCGACCCCGACCGGTGCGATAGCCCTGCCGCACGCCTTCCATGCCATAGATGATTCCCGAGGTGGGGAAGTCTGGCGCTGGTATGTGAACCATCAGTGCATCGACCGTCGCCTCCGGGTTCGAAAGAAGATGCAGACACCCAGCCACCACCTCGGAGAGATTGTGAGGCGGGATATTCGTGGCCATGCCCACCGCAATGCCTGAGGAACCATTGATCAGCAGATTGGGAATGCGAGCCGGCATGATGAGCGGCTCTTTTTCTGAGCCGTCGTAGTTCGGCCCAAAATCCACCGTTTCTTTATCGAGGTCTTCGAGCAACTCGTGGGCAATTTTGGCCAGACGAATCTCGGTGTAACGCATGGCCGCGGCGTTGTCGCCATCGACCGAGCCAAAGTTGCCCTGGCCATCGACCAACATGTAACGAAGCGAGAAGTCCTGGGCCATACGAACAATCGTGTCGTAGACCGCCGAGTCGCCGTGGGGGTGGTACTTACCGATAACGTCACCCACGATACGCGCCGACTTCTTGTAGGCCCGGTTCCAATCGTTGTTGAGTTCATGCATGGCAAACAACACCCGGCGGTGCACAGGCTTCAAGCCGTCGCGCACATCGGGCAGGGCCCGACCCACGATCACGCTCATGGCGTAATCAAGGTAAGACTTGCGCATCTCCTGTTCTAGGCTGACAGGGAGCGTTTCTTTTGCAAATGAATCCATGGGGGGCAATCGAGAAATGGCGGGATTTTAAGAATCCTTCCATTTTACCGGTTTAAGGCCCTGGGCGCCCTGTCCCGTACCCCCCCGTGAAATGGGGGGCAAAACCGCTTAAATCAGCCGCTAGGTGGGAAAACGGCCGCCACCCCTAGCCAAAAACCGGGTAATCGGTATAGCCCTTTTCAGCCCCTCCGTAGAAGGTGGCGGGGTCTGGGGCATTGAGCGGATGGCCGTTTTTGAACCGCGCAACCAAGTCGGGATTCGCCAGGAAGGGCACCCCAAAGGCCACCAAATCCGCCTCGCCCGAGCCCACGGCCGACTCGGCCATCTCGCGGGTATAGCCGTTGTTGACCATGGTGGCCCGACCTCCAGCCTGTTTGAAGGCCTTGCGCAATGCGGCAAAGTCCACACGCGGGTCGGCATCGCGTGCGCCGCCGGTCTGCCCTTCAATGGCATGCAGATAGCCCAACCCATGCCGGCCAAGCTGCTCGGCCACATAGGAATAGAGGGCCTGTGGATTCGAGTCATCGATGTCATTGAACTTCGATGCCGGCGAAATCCGGCATCCCACCCGGTGTGCGGGGTAGACCTTCAGAACCGCCTCGACGATCTCCATCAGGAACCGAGCGCGATTCTCGATCGAGCCGCCATAGGTGTCTTTGCGGCGGTTGGTCTGGTCGCGCAGGAACTGGTCGACCAGGTAGCCATTGGCCGCATGAATCTCCACCATATCAAAGCCAGCGTCCTTGGCGTTCTGAGCCGCCTTGCCATAGGTCTGCACCAGTGCCTGAACCTCACTGGTCTCCAGGGCCCGGGGCTCGGAGCAATCTTCCATGCCCTTGTCGGTGTAGGCCTGCATATTGGCGCGAATGGCCGAGGGCGCCACAGGTGCCGCGCCGTTGGGCTGGAAGAAGGTGTGTGAGATGCGACCCACATGCCAGAGTTGCAGGCAGGTCTTGCCTCCTGCGGCATGCACCGCTTGGTTGACCTGTTTCCAGCCGGCCACCTGCTCGGCCGAGTGAATGCCAGGCGTGGCGATATAGCCCTGCCCCTCGGGACAGACCTGAGTGGCCTCGGTGATGATCAAGCCCGCACTGGCGCGCTGGGCGTAATAAGTGGCCATGAGTGCAGTGGGCGTGTTGTTGGCAACCGCACGGCTGCGCGTCAGCGGGGCCATGACCATGCGGTTGGACAGCGAGAGATCACCAATTTCAAAACGATCGAATAGCGATGGCATTTTTTCCTCCTGGGGGTGTTTTTGTTGCCGTGCGAAAGCATGCCTTTTTTGCGTCTCAGCAGAGCACCCTCACCCTGGGTTTGAGCGTGGGCTTTAACGCAACAAGTGGCAGCGCCTTGCCAAGATGCGCCGAAAATTCTTGAATCCATCGCGTTCTGACCGCATACTCCCTCCTCATTCGAAAACGGGGCCGACCTGGTTTCGACGTGGGTAGTGAAGAAGAGCAGGGCATACCGAGGACCGATTCCCTCGTAAATCCATTCGGAAATTAATAAACGCCAACGACGAGCGTTTCGCTCTCGCCGCTTAAACCCGGCGGGCGCTGCACTGGTTCTCTGATGGGCCAGGCGGGGTAAAACCCGCAGCAGTGTCATTCACATCAGATCGTCATCGGACAAGCCGTGGGTTCGGTGCCTAAAACAAGCGGATCGTCTGTGGCCGGCCTGTCGGTTGGCTAAGCCCCAGATTAAATCCAAATAAATCGACTAAGTATGTAGAACTGCCTTTGGATGACTTGCGGACGCGGGTTCGATTCCCGCCGGCTCCACCACAAATAAAAATGGCCCCTCGGGGCCGTTTTTATTTGTGTTTTTGCAGCGGCAAACTCTTGCCGGCCGACTGGCACGGCCCTTGCTCGTCTATTCCCAAATTGCTTATATGGGAGAGCGGGTATGTCCACATCCGTCAACTTTTCAACAGCCTCGACCGCTGGCGTCTTAAACGCCAAGCAGCGCTCGTTCGGAACCTGGGACAACGCGTTCAACACCCAACTCAACCGCATCAACACCCTCAGTGATTCGGAGCGCGCGCAATTGCTTCAGAAACAAGAGGAACTTGCCGCTCGAGAGGAACAAGCCAAGACCGAGCTTCTGGCGCTGGGTCTCGAAGAGGACACCAACCCAGCCAACGCGCTCGCGCCCAAAGGTTTTCCCCTTGGTGTGACCTGGGCCGATGCCAGAGACATGGTGACCCGCAAGAAGGTGGTGGGAAGTGAGATTCATCCCGACAAGCTTCGCCGCGCTATCTCGGATCAGTCAACGCTGAGCCTTGCCCTTCGCTACAACGCACGGCCCGACCCCAAGGCCACACCAGAGCAACAGGCGGCCTACGCAGCGGCCCAATCCAAGGCCAAAGCGGAACTTTTAGAGGCCCGCATCGGAGAGGCCGTTCTCGCAATGCTGACCGAATTGGGGGTTGAAACAGAGACGGAAACGGGTTTAACACCTGCTGGCGTTCCCGAGGGGTTTGATGAGAACGTGGACTGGGTCTACCTCAAGCAGAGGGTTGCCGTCCCGCTTCTCGATGGACTTGAACTCGATGAGGAGGCCCTGGCCAAGACCTACGCGGCCACAGAGCGAATGGCAGCCTCAGGAATCACCTCGATCTACCCAGATTGGCCCCCAGGCACAACCGTTCTCCAAGCCTTCGAGGACAGTCTCAAGCAAAACAAGAAGGGCATCCTCAGCAGTATCTTTGATGAGAACAACATCACCCTCAAAGACTTCCCCAGTCGGGTCACGCGATATGAGGCCTACAAGATGGTCGAAGACCCCGCTGTGGCCGGAGGGGTGGATGCGACAAAAGTTGCCGCACTGCGGGCCGACTACGCTGAACTGAAAAAGATTGGCATCTTTGACATTGGGAAGTTCAAGTCCCTCGGTGGAACAACTCCATCGAAGGTCAAAGAAATCATCGATGCAAGGCCCGAGAAATTCCGCCCCACTCAAGCCGAGTTAGAGGTCTCCAAACCCAACTGGAAGATTCCCGAGCCCCTGATAATCAATGGGCCTGTCTCGGGGGCGGCCTGGGAGGCCCTCACCGTTGCCCACGCCAAACTCTTCAATCCCGAATACACCGAGGACGAAATCATGGCCCGCTATGGGTTCAACACAATTCGGGTCCTTGCCCAAGGGGAAAAGCTCTAGAGGCCGTCGCCCTGCCCACTGAGTTTCGATCCAGACCTTTTACAAAGCCGGCAATGAGATCTATAGTTTCCGTCCCCCGGGTCGATAAACGAGATTGAGGGTTATCCCCTGTGCTCCATGAATTCTCTGAAAAATTTCATTAAGTAATTGATTTAAAAGGTTAATATGTTCCGCATCCTAGTCACCAATCAGAAGGGCGGCGTTGGCAAGAGCACCATCTCTGCCAACCTGGTGCACTACTTTGCGGCCCATTTGGGCAAGCGCACCACCCTTGTCGACTTCGACAGCCAAGGCTCATCAACCCGCTGGGTCCGCGGCGCCCAGTCGCCCAAGGCCACCAACCCGGTTCGCCTCCACACCATTGAATTCCCCAAGGCCGGCGGCTTCAATCGCCTGCTCATCGATGTCCGCAAGACCTTGCGTGGTTTTGCCGACGACACAGACATTCTTCTTGCCGACCTCACCTGGAACGACTTCCTCGATGGCGAGCTCCTATTCGAGTTCGACCTGGTCATCATGCCCTCGGCGGTCTCCGAGGTGGAGTTGGTCACCACCATCGACTTTGCCAAGAAGCATAAGTGGGTCTTCGAGGCGCCCCGTTACCACCCCACCCTGGTCATTGCGCCAAGCCGGGTGCGGGCAGATCAACTCAACGCCGTCCACCGCTCCTCCGAGCGCTTCCCCGTCTCATTTGTTCTCACACCCCCTATCTTGGACACAGTGGATGCCAAGCGTGCTTTTGCAGAGGGCTTCTTGCTCAACCACAAGAACAAACGACTCGCAGAGTCTTTCGTTCAGTTTGCACGGGCAGTCGAGCAAGCCATCTCCTTGCATGCCGCACAGCAGACCCGCCCACCCACAGGGGGCCTGGCTGCATCCGCCTCACGCAGCCCACTGTTGCACTCCGACCTGAAGTATCGAGTGGCTGTATCGCAAGCCGAGCGCAACGCCGGGGCAGAGAAAACCGTGACACACGTAGGAAAGCCACTGGTTATTCCGCCGAGCATTGCCAAGCCCAAGCCAGCGCCCACCACGCATACATCCACCCATGCGGCAGTGGCCAATGGCGCCCCCACACAGGGCGCCACGGTCAATCAGACCAAGCCCGAAGCGCAGACCAAGCCGATCTTGCGCTTGGTCACGCGGCTCTTTGGCTCGAACGCACCGAGCAACAAGAAGTAGTTTTTTAGCCGCCAGTCGTTTTAACTGCCGCCGAAGCGCTTCGTAATCACGTTCGCGGCCAAGGCACTGATATTGGCGCGCACGGTGGCGGCCTCAAGGTTCTGCTGCTCCATATCGGCAAGCACCTTGAGCGTATGAAGAAGGTCATCGCGGGTCTCGCGAATCTGGCGCTCCACCTTTGCAAGCTTGGCAATGATTTCCTGCCGCTCATGAAGACACTCTTCCATGTGGCGACTGATGTCGGCCACGTCCCTCCAATTGGGCCCGCGGGTGGTGAGTTCTCCTCCGGAGCTGCTCTGCTGAAGAGCCAGAAATAAGCTGTTGAGAGAGTCTCCCACCTGGGCAAGAGCAGCGGCCTCACTCTGCGCCGCCTGAGACCTGGCTTGGTCTTGGGCCAGTGCCGGAGGAAGGGGATTGTTGTCGATGGTGCGATGCTCGCGCAGTCGAGCCAAGTCCTCGTAGCGAGGCGCGTCATCGGTGACTTCCTCGACCACAATCGCTGGGTCCTCGGCGAGTAGCACGGCCTCGCTCTGCTCGACCAAATCGTCTTCGAGTTGCTCCAACTCCGCATCGTCAGCCGCGTCTTTTAAGTCAACATCTTCCACGTCCGATTGCTTGCCGGGCCGCACGCCATCGGGCCGTGGGGGCTTCCCAGCCGACTGCCACCCCTGATCGGGTGAGTAGATTTTGACGCCCTCTGTGGGCAGCTCGAATTCGTTGTTCATCAAGCCAGCGGTCCGAAATCGTTGGTGAATCCTGCTACTGTATCAATCATGATCGCAAACCGCTTGTTTTTGCTCGGCAACGCCCTGGTCTTGCTTCTGGTCGTGGGTCGGCGAAACTCTCTGCCCGGGGGCGGACTCGATGCCCTGCCATGGGCGAGTTTCGGCACCGAGCTCCAAGACATTGTCACCGAGGCAAGCCTCTCCAGCGCCGCCCTGCTCTGCCTCTGGATTGTCCTCACTGTGGGCTGGTTTCTCTTCACCCTCATCGCCGAGCGTCGCCACCGAATTGAGACAACGGCCCGCCTCAAAAAAGCATCGAGCCAATTAGAAGGCTCCGACCGTGCAAGCCCAGGCCTTGGAATGGATGCATCGACAGGCCTCCATGATTCGTCGGCCCATCCGAATGGCGAGTCGGGTAACGCCAGCACGCATCGCACCGGCCAATCGGATCACTCAGAGCCCTCCTTCGGTGGAGCAAACGCACACGGTGCTCAAGGTGCGCATGGGACGCATGGAGCAGGCCCTCATTCAACCCACTCAACAGCGGGCCATGCGGGCAATGTGGGCCAAGTGGGCAATGGGCAGGACTCGGCTTACAGAGAGTTGCCACCATCATCGGCCAATGCCTCCGACATCTCCGGTGTTTTGGCTGGAGTGAAAGAGCGCAACAAGTCCCTCTCGCCCGAGGCCCGCGCCGAAATCGCTCGTCTACAGGCCGCCCTGCAGACGCTCAGCGACCAGGCCTCTGAAGAGAAAAAGAAAGATGGCGCCACCCCAGATGACGTCGCCCCCAGTGCCTCAAACAGTTAAAACAGTCGGCCTGATTGGACTCGGCGCCATGGGCATGGGCATGGCCCAGTCGCTGCGCCGCGGCGGGTTTCAAGTCGCGGTCTGCGACCGCCGCGCAGATCTCGTTAAAAGATTCGTAGCAGAAGACGGTGGCGGCATTGCCTGCGAGGGCCCGCTCGACCTCGCCAAGCATTGCGCAGTCATTGTTTCGGTGGTGGTCAACGCCGCCCAGACCGAAGACCTGCTTTTCGGTGAAGGCCGCCTTGCCCAGGCCATGCAGAAGGGCAGCCTCTTTATCATGTGTTCCACCGTCGATCCCAACTGGTCCCGGCAGCTCGGCGAGCGGCTCTCTGCATTGGGCATCCTCTATCTCGATGCACCCATCTCGGGGGGCGCGGTCCGTGCGGCCAAAGGCGAGATCACCATGATGACGGGTGGCGATGCGCAGGCCTATGCAATTGCAGACCCAATCCTTCAAGCCATGGCCAGCAAGGTCTACAAGCTTGGCGCAGCCGGTGACGGAAGCAAGGTCAAGATCGTGAATCAACTGCTCGCTGGCGTGCACATTGCCGCGGCGGCCGAAGCCATGGCCCTGGGCATCCGCGAGGGGCTCGAGCCCGCTGCACTCTATGAAGTGATCACCAATAGCGCGGGCAATAGCTGGATGTTTGAGAACCGCATGCCGCAGGTGGTCAATGGCGACTATGCCCCCCTCTCGGCCGTCGACATCTTCGTCAAAGACCTCGGCATCGTGCTCGATACAGCCCGGGCCAATAAGTTTCCACTGCCACTGGCCGCCACTGCCCACCAGATGTATATGCAGGCATCGAGCATGGGCCACGGCCTGGAGGGCGACAGCGCAGTGATCAAGACCTTCCCGGGCATTTCGCTTCCCAAGAAGAAGTCATGAAGCCACTTCGGCTGGGATGCATTGCCGATGACTTCACCGGCGCCACCGATCTTGCCAACAACTTAGTCAAGACAGGCTTTCGGGTCATACAGGTCAACGGGCCTCCAACAGCGCCCCTTCAACAAGAAGTCGATGCGGTGGTGGTAGCCTTGAAGATTCGCAACGTCCCTGCTGAAGATGCATGCGAGCAGGCCCTCAAGGCGCTTGCCTGGCTTCGTGCACAGGGCGCGAATCAAATCTACTTCAAATACTGCTCCACCTTCGACAGCACACCCAAGGGCAATATTGGCCCGGTTACCGATGCCCTCATGAATGCCTTGCAGACAAGGTTCACAGTGGCCACGCCGGCATTCCCCGACAACGGCCGCTCCATCTACAAGGGCCATCTCTTCGTCAATGACCGGCTGCTCAATGAGAGTGGAATGCAGAACCATCCCCTCACACCCATGACCGACCCCAACCTGGTTCGAGTGCTGCAGGCCCAGACCACTCGAAAGGTGGGCCTCATTGATCAGGCCGTGGTGCTGCGCGGGGCGTCCGCAATTGAGACAAAGATCAGCGAGCTTGCAGCCAGTGGCGTTGAAGTGGCCGTGGTCGATTCGATTCAAAACCAAGACCTCATCGAATTGGGACGCGCTGTGAAGGCACTGCCCCTGCTCACTGCGGGCTCTGGTCTTGCCATTGGCCTTGCACAAAACCATGGCCTTGAACCCAACTCACTAGCGAGCCAATTGCCCGCGCCGAGGGGTCGACGGGCCATCGTGGCGGGGAGTTGCTCGCAGGCCACCCAGGGACAAATCGCCCACGCAATCAAGTCCGGCCTGCCCACTCGGCAGCTCGACATCGCAGCACTCATGCGCGGAGAGGATGTCTCGGCATCTCTTCTCGACTGGGCGGCCACTCAGTTTGCAGACCACCCCAATGCGTGCCCCCTTGTCTTCTCTACTCAGGCGGCCAATGAGATCGCGGGTTGGCATTCGCGTTTTGATGCTGCAAAGCTGGGGCAGGCCATTGAAGACTGCCTCGCCACCGTGGCCAAGGCGCTGGTGCATGCGCATGGCGTGGGCCAACTCATTGTTGCGGGTGGTGAGACATCGGGTGCCTGTGTCACTGCACTTGCAATCGAGCAGATGCAAATTGGCCCGCAGATCGACCCCGGAGTGCCCTGGTGTTATGCGCCGCTCCAGCATTCACCCATCAGTGGGCCCACCGCTGAAGGAGGCGGACGCATGGCAGAGGGGCTTCACATTGCATTGAAGTCGGGCAACTTCGGCAGCGACGATTTTTTTACCAAGGCGTTTGCCATTCTGAGCTCGCATGGCTAGAACCAAGATCACCAGCGAGAATGACGCAAGGCAGGCCATCTGCGAGATGGGTCGCCTGCTGTTCACGCGCGGCTACGCCCACGCCACCGCAGGCAACATCAGCATTCGCCTCAACGAAGAAACCCTCATCACCCCCACCGATGCATGCCTGGGCCTACTCGAGCCCGAGTCCCTCTCGAAGATCGATGCCCAAGGCACACAGGTCTCAGGTGAGCGCGCGAGCAAGACCATCGCGCTGCACCGAGCCATCTATGAGCAATCGAGCCAGTTGGGTATTCAGACCAACTGCATCGTTCACACCCACAGCACCGCCACCGTGCTCATGAGCATGCTGGTGGAGCAACAAGCGGGCAAAGAGTTGCTCGACCCCATCACGCCCTACTTTGTCATGAAGGTGGGCCATGTGCCCCTCATTGCCTATGCCCGCCCCGGCGCGCCCGAAGTGATCGACGAAGTCACCCTACAGATGCGCGACTACTCGAAAGCCGGCACGCCCATATCGGCAGTGATGCTCACCCGACTCGGTCCCGTGGTCTGGGGGAGCAACCCACTCGAGGCCATGGCCCGACTCGAAGAGCTCGAGGAGACCGCAAGGCTTGCCGTTCAACACGCCATGCTCGCGGCCCCACCGCTCAAGCCACTCGAGGAAGACCAGCTCCAGGCGCTTCGCAGTCAGTTCCAAGCCCGCTGGTAGATCGGTCGAACCCATGGCGCAGAACCCCTCATTGGTGCAACTGCAATCGGGCTTGGCAGACTCGCTCAAAGAAGGGGCCATTGACCTCCTTGCCAACCCCGCCGACACAGCGCCCTACTGCACCGATTGGCGTGGCCGGTTCACGGGCCAGCCATTGGCGATTGCCTTCCCCAAGACGTCGGCCGCGGTTCAAGAGACCGTAAAAGCTTGCTCGGCCCAGGGCATTCCCATCGTGACCCAGGGGGGCAACACCGGCCTCTCGGGTGGGGCCACCCCAGACAAAAGTGCCAGCCAATTGCTTCTCAATCTCTCCAAGCTCAACCGCATTCGCGACATCGATCTTGAGAATGCAACCATCACAGTGGAAGCAGGCGTTACCCTCGAGCAAGTCCAGCAAAAGGCGCAGGAACAAGGACTCCTCTTTCCGGTTGATCTCACCGCACGCGGCTCGGCCACGATTGGCGGTCTGCTGGCCACCAACGCAGGCGGCACTGCAGTAATTCGTTATGGCAATGCGCGTCGCCAGTGTCTGGGTCTCGAGGTTGTGACCGCTTCGGGAGAGTTATGGTCTGGCCTTCGTGGCCTTCGAAAAGACAACACGGGGTACGACCTGCGCGATCTATTCATCGGCTCCGAGGGCACCCTGGGCATCATCACCGCAGCGGTTCTCGCACTCGAGCCCGCGCCCAAGGGCCTCTGCACTGCATGGGTCGAAGTGGAGAACATTGCCAAGGCCGTCGCCCTGCTTCAAGAGACCAAACAGCAGCTCGGCAGCCTGCTCACCGCATTCGAATTAATGAGTCCCACGGCACTCACGCCAGTGCTTGAATACTTCCCCGAGCAGGCGGGCCCCCTTCGTAATGAACGAATTTTGCTGAACGCCCATCCGCAGACCACTCATCATTTCGTTCTCATCGAATCGAGCAGTCAAGTCTCGCAGGCCCATGCAAAAGAGGCCTTAGAACAATCACTCGCTTACAGCCTGGAGCAAGAAGTGGCACTGAATGCCATCACCGCCCAGTCGATTGCTCAAGCCCAATCCTTCTGGCATCTGCGCGAGCAGATCACCATGGCCGCGGCCGAAGATGGGCCGCAAATCAAACTCGATGTCGCGCTCCCCATCTCGCGCATCAATGATTTCTGCGAGGAGATGGCGCTCTCACTGCAACAGGAATTGAAGGGGCTGCGACTCTCCAATTTCGGGCACCTGGGCGATGGGAATCTTCATTTCAATCTGGCCGCTCCCAGTGATT
>Ga0194118_10000735_pt1 | contig 52343 bp, 47 predicted proteins | sample TA2MahsurfametaG_2_FD_148662 | JGI IMG/M metagenome (GOLD analysis project Ga0194118, IMG submission 148662) | Freshwater microbial communities from Lake Tanganyika, Tanzania - TA2015013 Mahale N5 surface | ecosystem: Environmental > Aquatic > Freshwater > Lake | place: Tanzania: Lake...
TGCAGACCGACGCCCACCGTGCGGACAAGTTCGCGAATCGTGCGCTGCCGCATCATGGGTTCGCCGGTCTGGGGACGGATCAGAGCTTGGCGAGCATCGCCTCGGCGCTCGAAGCCTCGTACTTGCCCGGTGCTTCGATGTTGAGCTGACGCACGACGCCGTCATCAATCACCATGGAGAAACGCTGCAGGCGCAGCCCCATGCCGCGGGCGGTGAGGTCGAGCTCGAGGCCAAGCTTCTTCGTGAATTCAGCGCTGCCATCAGCCATCATGCGCACTTTACCGGCGGCTTTCTGATCACGCGCCCAGGCACCCATCACGAAGGCGTCATTGACCGATACGCACCAGACTTCGGAAATGTCTTTGGCTTTCAATGCGTCGAAATGCTTGACGTAGCTGGGTACATGCTGCGCCGAGCAGGTGGGTGTAAACGCGCCGGGCAAACCGAACACCGCAATTTTTTTGCCGCCAACGAGATCGGCGACCTTAAACGCGTTGGGGCCGACCGAGCAACCATTGCCCTCGACCTCGATGAATTCAAACAGTGTGGCATCCGGCACTCGATCGCCGACCTGGATCGTCATGGTGAGGGCTCCTGAAAGGGAAGTTAAAGGGAAGCGGATTCTAACCGCTCGCGGACACACAAGCCCTGAATGGCCACGCGTCGCACAGGCCCGAACGGCGACGGGACCACCGGGCAGCGGGGAGACATCCGCTGCCCGATGGGCTGCCGGCGGGCAGCGGGAGAGGTCCGCTACCCGGGGCGATCGTCGCAGGTCGAAAGAGGCGCGGCCTCAGTCCGCCTGTTTGCGCAGAAACGCCGGGATATCAAACCGCTCGACGCCGCTTTCCTCGAGCGCCTGAACCTGCGCTGCGGCACTGGTGCGCGGATTACGCCACACCGTGGGCTGATCGAAACGATCGTAGCCGCCCGTAGCGTCGGCGATCGGCGCATTATCGGTGCCAGTGCGAAGCGATGTCTGCGGCACCAGAACCGGGCGGGACGCCCGCTTGCCGATACCGGTGGCCACCACGGTCACACGCAGGTTGTCGGCCATGTTCTCGTCAAACACGGTGCCGTGAATGATCGTGGCGTCCTCAGCGCAGAAGGCCTTGATGGTGTTGATCACCTCATTGGTTTCCTTCAGCTTCAGGCTGCGGTTGGCGGTGATGTTGACGATCACACCGCGCGCGCCCTGAAGATCGACGCCATCGAGCAGCGGCGAGGCAACGGCCTGCTCGGCGGCGATTCGAGCACGGTCCAGGCCGCCCGCTTCGCCGATACCCATCATCGCCTTGCCCTGCTCGCCCATCACGGTGCGCACGTCAGCAAAGTCGACGTTCACCAGACCCGGCACATTGATGATTTCAGCGATGCCGGCCACCGCGTTGTGGAGCACATCATCGGCGCGCTTGAATGCGTCCTCGAGGCTCGCGTCCTCGTCCATCACGTCGAAGAGCTTCTGGTTGAGCACCACGATCAGCGAATCGACGTGCTCGACCAGCTGCTCGATGCCCGACTCTGCGATCTGCATTTTGCGACCGCCTTCGAAATCGAACGGCTTGGTGACCACGCCCACCGTCAGCACGCCCAGCTCTTTGGCGATCTCGGCCACCACAGGCGAGGCGCCGGTACCGGTGCCCTTGCCCATGCCTGCCGTGAGAAACACCATATGGGCGCCCGCCAGCGCCGCATGAATTTCGTCGCGCATCGCCTCAGCCGCTGCGCGCCCGGCCTCTGGACGTGCGCCTGCGCCCAGCCCATTGCCACCGAGCTGAATCGTATGGCTGGCCAGCGAGCGGGCCAGCGCCTGGCGATCGGTGTTGAGCGAGATGAAATCAACGCCCTGAACACCACGCCCAACCATGTGGTTGACGGCATTGCCGCCCGCCCCGCCGATACCGATCACCTTGATGACGGCGCCTTCGACTTCCTCTTCGATCATTTCAAACGACATCGCGGTCTCCTTAAAAATTACCCGTGAACCAGTCCTTCATGCGGCGCAGAGTCTCCGTAAAGGATCCCGACTGCTCCGCAACCTTTCTGCCCCTCAACCTCTGCAGCCTCGCCTCTTCAAGCAGCCCGACCGCTGTCGCGTAGCGCGGCGAACGCACGACGTCGGCGAGCCCTCCCGAATACACCGGCCGGCCCACGCGGACCGGCTTCAAGAAAATGTCCTCCGCCAGCTCGGCGACGCCAGGTAACTCGGCGCTGCCTCCGGTCAGTACGATTCCCGAGGACACCAGCTCCTCGTAGCCCGACTCGCGGATCACCTGATGCACCAGCGAGAAGAGCTCTTCGACGCGGGGCTCGATCACGGCGGCAAGCGCCTGACGCGACAGGGTTCGCGGCCCGCGATCGCCCAGACCAGGCACTTCGATGCGCTCGGCGGCGTCCACCAGCGCCTGCTTGGCGATGCCGAAACGCAGTTTGATTTCCTCGGCATCTTGGGTCGGCGTTCGAAGCGCCATCGCGATGTCGTTGGTGATCTGATCGCCTGCGATGGGAATGACTGCGGTGTGGCGAATCGCGCCCGCGGTGAAAATCGCGATATCGGTGGTGCCGCCGCCAATGTCCACCAGCACGGCACCCAACTCTTTTTCGTCCTGCGACAGCACCGATACCGATGAAGCAAGCGGCTGGAGGATCAGGTCCTGAACCTCGAGCCCGCAGCGGCGCACGCATTTGACGATGTTCTGCGCAGCCGACACTGCACCGGTCACGATGTGAACCTTGACTTCGAGCCGAACGCCACTCATGCCGATCGGCTCGCGGATATCCTCCTGGCCGTCGATGATGAATTCCTGCGGCAGCACGTGAAGGATTTGCTGGTCAGTCGGAATATTCACCGCCTTCGCGGTTTCAATCACGCGAGCCATATCGGCCTCGCTCACCTCTTTGTCCTTGATCGCCACCATGCCGCTTGAATTGAAGCTGCGGATATGGCTTCCCGCGATACCGGTGTACACCGTGCGGATCTTGCAGTCGGCCATCAGCTCGGCCTCTTCGAGCGCGCGCTGGATCGATGCAACGGTGCTCTCGATATTGACCACCACGCCTTTCTTCAGGCCCCGAGCCTCGTGCTGTCCGAGCCCCACCACCTCGTAGTGGCCGCCCGTGTGCATCTGCGCGACGATCGCCACCACTTTGGAGGTGCCGATGTCGAGCCCGACGATCAGATCTTTCGCGTCCCTGCTCATCGCCTTGTCCTGAAAATTCTGTTCATGGCCGTTTGGTGTTGCCGGAGGAGGTTGAATCGCGCGCTGGATCGCCGCCGAGCGCCACCGGTCGCAGCGCAAAGCCGTTCGGATACCGCAGGTCGATGGTCATTACGCGCTGATTGAGTCGTTCGGCCACTTTCGGGTAGACCTCGGCCCACAGCGCAAGGCGCTCCCGCACGGGCACGCCCTGGTCGCGCCCCAGCAGCAACTGCGAGCCATCGACCAGCCTTGCAGTCCACGCCTGGCGCGGCGACAGCTCAAGTTCAGCGGGGGCAAGACCCAGAGGCTTGAGCGCATCGATCAGTTCAAGCCAGCGCTCCATGACCAGCTTTTCCGTGCCTGCAGGTCCCGACAACCGGGGCAGCGAACGGTCCTCCTCGGCCTCGTCGAGATTGGCCGCAAACGACTCACCGTGGGTGTTCATCAGCCCCTCGCCGTTCCAGATCGCGAACGCGCGATGCTCTTCCAGCGTCACGTGCAGCGAATCGGGCCAGACCCGGCGCACGGTTGCGCGCCGTACCCAGGGAACGGTCTCGAAGGCCGACCGAACCTCCTGCAGGTCGATCGCAAAAAAATTCCCTCCCACCCTGTCGCCGACCACCGAGCGAAGCACCGGCTCATGCACGTAGCGAAGCGGATGCCCTGGCTCGGCCTCGACCCGGATATGCTGGATGGCGAACATCGGCCGCTGCGACAGCCACCAGAGCGATGACGCAAGAAGCGCGGCCAGCGCGGCCGCGAACAGCGCGTTGGCCACTGAATTCAACAGTCGCGTGTCGTGCCAGGCAGTACTCATGATGCGGATGCTCCCTGGTTCGGGTCCTGCGCTGGACGTGCCGGCGAGATCTTCAATGAGGCCGAGCCGATCAGACTCAGGCACAGATCCTCGTAAGACAGGCCCGCCTCGCGCGCTGCCATCGGCACCAGCGAGTGGCCGGTCATGCCTGGCGAGGTATTGACTTCGAGCAGCCAGGGCTTCGAATCGGCGCGGGCGAGCATCAGGTCTACCCGCCCCCAACCTTCACAACCGATAGCGCGATAGGCCGCAAGCGACAGCTCAGCCACCTCACGGGCCACCTCGGGCGGGAGCGGCGCAGGGCACAGGTAGCGCGTATCGTCGCCGAAGTATTTGTTCTGGTAATCGTAGTTGCCAGAGGGCGCTCGAATCTCGATCACAGGCAGCGCGCGCGCGGCAGCACCTGACCCCAGGATCGCAACAGTCAGTTCAGCCCCGTCGATAAACCGCTCGATGATCACCTCACTGTCGTACTGGCGAGCCTGGGCAAAGGCCGCCTCGAGCGAAGACAGCGAATCGGCGCGCGCAAAGCCGAGGCTGGAGCCCTCACGACTGGGCTTGACCGCAAGCGGCAGCCCCAGTTCATTGATCGCGCGGCGCGCGCCCTCAAGGTCGGAAGCCCGGCGAAAAGCCGGTGTCGGCAGACCCCGCGCCAGCCAGATGTCTTTGGTACAGGTCTTGTCCATCGCCATGGCCGATGCCAGCACGCCCGAGCCGGTGTACAGAATTCGCAGCAGCTCGAGCGCTCCCTGAACACTGCCGTCTTCGCCAAACCGGCCATGGAGCGCAATGAATGCGCGATCGAACCCTTCGCGGCGCAGATCGCCGAGGTCGCGCTGAGACGGATCAAACGCATGCGCATCGACGCCGCGGCTGCGAAGCGCCTCGAGCACGCCGGTTCCCGACATGAGCGATACCTCGCGTTCAGCCGACGCGCCGCCCAGCAATACCGCAACGCGCCCAAGCGTCCGGGGATCGGGGAGCATCGGGGAGGTGCGCAGATCAGGCATGGGCGCCTCCGGAGCCGGGCTGGGCGAGCTCTCGAACCGCAGCGGCCACCTGGCCAATTGAGCCTGCTCCCATCGTCAGCACGACATCGCCATCGCGCACACAAGCGAGGATGGCGCGCGGCATCTCGGCAATTTTTTCAACGAACACGGGCTCGACCCGGCCTGCCACCCGAACCGCACGCGCAAGCGAGCGAGCATCGGCGGCGACAATCGCCGCTTCCCCGGCTGCATACACCTCGGCAAGCAGTAGCGCGTCAACCGTGCAGAGCACCTGCACAAAATCTTCAAACAGATCACGCGTGCGCGTGTAGCGATGCGGTTGAAATGCGAGCACCAGCCGGCGGCCGGGAAAGGCGCCGCGCGCTGCGGCGATCGTGGCGTGCATTTCAGCAGGGTGGTGACCGTAGTCATCAATCAGCGTAAAGCGTCCAACGCCAGTGGGGACTGCGACCTCGCCATGGCGCTGGAAGCGCCGGCCAACGCCGCGGAATTCGGCCAATGCGGCAACGATCGCCTCGTCGGCCACACCGAGTTCATCAGCCACCGCGATCGCCGCCAGCGCATTGCGCACGTTGTGGGCGCCCGGAAGATTCAGCACGATCGGCAGTGGCGCGCTGTCTTCGCGCAGCACGGTAAAGCGCATGGTGGGGCCATCAGCGACCACGTCGACCGCTCGAAACTGAGCGCCCTCCACCAGTCCATAGCTCAGCACTGGCTTTGAAACGAAAGGCAGGATTTCGCGTACCTGCTGATCGTCAATACAAAGAACCGCCGCGCCATAGAACGGCAGCCTGTGGGTGAACTCGACGAACGCCTGTTTGAGCCTCGCCAGATCATGGCCATAGGTGTCCATGTGGTCGGCATCAATGTTGGTGATCACGGCGATCATCGGCGACAGGTTCAGAAACGAGCCGTCAGACTCATCGGCTTCCACCACAATGGTGTCACCCGCACCCAGACGCGCATTGGCCCCTGCGCTGTTCAGAAGGCCGCCGATCACAAAGGTTGGATCGAGCCCGCCGCGCGCCAGCACCGACGCGATCAGACTGGTGGTGGTGGTCTTGCCGTGCGTACCCGCCACGGCAATACCCTGCTTGAGCTTCATCAGTTCGGCAAGCATCAACGCGCGCGGAACCACCGGAATGCGCTGGTTGCGTGCCGCAATGACCTCCGGATTATCCCCACGCACCGCCGACGACACGACCACGCAGTCAGCGCCGCTTACGTTGGCCACCTGGTGGCCAACGATTACTTCGGCGCCAAGTGAGCCGAGGCGGCGCGTGACGGCGGACTCAGACAGATCAGAGCCACTGATTTGATAGCCAAGCGTGAGCAGCACCTCGGCGATGCCACTCATGCCGGCGCCGCCGATGCCGACGAAATGGATTCGCTTGACCTTGTGCTTCATGCGGCAGCCCCTGCGGCAAGCGCTTCGCACATATCGGCAACATCGGCGGCGGCGCTGGGCCGCGCCAGCGCGCGCGCGCGCGCTGCCTGGTCGGCGAGCGCCCCGCGATGGACCACGCCCAGCAATTCGCCCAGACGCTCCGGCGTCAGTTCTGACTGCGGGATCAGCGTTGCTGCGCCCTGTTCCGACAGGAAACGTGCGTTTCCGGTCTGGTGATCATCGACCGCATGCGGGAACGGAACCAGCACGCTGGCAACGCCCACCGCTGCAAGTTCAGCGATGGTCATGGCGCCCGCCCGGCAGATCACCAGATCGGCCTGCGCCAGCGCGGCGGCCATGTCATCGATGAACGGCCTGACTTCGGCGGCAACGCCCAGTTCAAGGTAGCGCTGCGAGACGCTGTCCGCGTGGGCACGCCCAGCCTGATGCATGACGATCGGTCGGGTCTGAGGTTGCAACAGGGCAAGGGCTTTCGGCACGACGTCGTTGAGCGCCTGGGCACCCAGGCTGCCGCCCACGATCAGCAACCGAATGGGGCCGGTACGCGCGCGATAACGCTCGGCGGGCGGCGCGCTGTGCGCCAGGTCGATCCGGACCGGGTTACCGGTACAGGTTGCGCCGGGCAGCGTCCCGGGAAACGCCTCGAGCACGCGATCAGCCAGTCGCGCGAGCAGCCGGTTCGTGAGGCCGGCGACCGAATTCTGTTCATGAACTACCAGCCGATAACCGAACAGCGCGGCCATCAATCCACCTGGGAAGGCCACGTAGCCCCCCATGCCGAGCACCACTGACGGCCGTGTGCGCCTGAGCGCGGCAAGGCTCTGCCAGCAGGCGCGCGCGAGCCGAAGGGGCATCGCGAGCGCGGTGAGCAGGCCTTTGCCGCGCAGGCCGCCGATCTGAACCGGCTCGATGGCGATACCGTGACGCGGTACCAGCGTTGCCTCCATTCCATTCGGATTACCGAGCCAGACCACGTTCCAGGCGCGTTCGCGCATGACCGCAGCCACCGCCAGGCCTGGCATCACATGGCCGCCGGTGCCCCCCGCCATCACCAGAAGCGTGCGGCCGCTCATTTGGCGCCTCGCATCAGCATCCGGTTCTCGAAGTCGACCCGCAGCAGGATCGCCACCGCGATGCTGTTGGCGAGAATGCCGCTGCCGCCGTAGCTCATGAGCGGAAGCGTCAGGCCCTTGGTTGGCAGTAACCCCACATTGACGCCCATGTTGATGAACGCCTGCAATCCGAGCCAGAGCCCGATTCCCTGAGCGACCAGGCCCGCGTAGGTTCGGTCAAGCCGAATCGCCAGCCGCCCGATTTCAAAGGCGCGCCGCGTCAACCAGAAAAACATCAGCACGATCGCAAGCACCGCGACCAGGCCCAGTTCCTCACCGATGACCGCGAGCAGAAAATCGGTGTGGGCCTCCGGCAGGTAATGAAGTTTTTCGACCGAGCCCCCCAGACCCACACCGAACAACTCACCCCGACCAAAGGCGATCAGCGAATGCGATAACTGATAGCCCTTGCCCAGCGCGTTCTGTGCGCTGAAAGGATCAAGGTAGGCAAAGATCCGGTCGCGTCGCCAGGGCGAGAGCATGATCAGCGCGCCGAAGGTTACGACGCCAACGCCGACCAGGCCCGTGAACAGCCGGCCGCTGACGCCGCCCAGAAACAGCACGCCGCCCGCCACCACCGCGATCACCATGAATGCGCCCATGTCAGGCTCAAGCAGCAGCAGAAGCCCCACCGCGGCCACCGCGGCCCCGATGGGCAGCGCACCCTTGGCAAAACTCAGGATCACATCCTGTTTGCGTACGGTGTAGTCAGCCGCATACAGGATGACAAAGATCTTCATGAGCTCGGAGGGCTGCAGGTTGAGCACATAAAGCGAGAGCCAGCGCCGCGCGCCGTAGACCACTTTTCCGACACCGGGGATCAGCACGATGACGAGCAGAATCAGCCCGAACAGGAACAACCATTTCGACCAGCGTTGCCATTCGCGCATCGGCACGGTAAAGGCAAGGATGGCAAAGGCGATGCCCACGGCCATCGCAAACAGATGTCGAACCAGGAAGTGCCAGGGCTTGTAATTTGCAAAGCGTGGCGCATCGGGTAGCGCAATCGAAGCCGAATACACCATCACGGCACCGATCGCCATCAGGATGCCGGCAACCCAGATCACCGCGGTATCGACGCTTCCAAGCGGCGCAGCAGGTTGGGCGCGGCCGGTGACCGAGCCGATGCCTGCACGCATCCGTCCGAGGGTTTGGCTCAGCATGCGAGCTCCAGTGGCTGGCCGGCCTCAAGCGCCCGATCACGCACCGCACGCCGGAATGACTGACCGCGGTCGGCGTAATCGCGGAACATGTCAAAGCTTGCGCATGCCGGCGACAGCAGCACCGTTCCGTTGGGCTGGGCCAGTTCGGCGGCCCGGGCCACCGCATGCGTCAGATCACTGCAATGTTCAAAGGCAACGGCCTCCGCTGCGAGCGCCTCGGCAATGGTCTGCGCATCACGACCAATGAGCACGGCTCGCGCGCTGCGCCGAGCCAGCGCGCGCGCCAACGGCGCAAAGTCCTGTCCCTTGCCTACGCCGCCTGCGATCAACACGCAACCGGGCGCCATAGCATCGAGCGCAGCAACCGTTGCGCCAACATTGGTGCCCTTGCTGTCGTTGACGAAGATCACGCCATTGACGGTGGCCACCTGCTCGCAGCGGTGCTCACCGGGATCGAAATCGCGAATCGCGCGCAGCATCGGAGCCAGCGGCAGGCCGATGGCTGTGCCCAGTGCCAACGCTGCCATCGTGTTGGACTGGTTGTGACGACCCACCAGCGGCAGCGCCTCAGCGGGCATCAGCTTGCGAATCACGGTGGCGCTATCCGCATCGCGCGTGCGGCCGGGCAAGGGATCATCGGCCTCCGCAGCGGCAAGCCAGACAAGCCCACCATCGTGGACGATGCCGAAATCGCCCGCCAACCTGGGAGCGTCCAGCCCAAAGCTTGAGCTTCGCCGCACGGGCAGCAAGTCGGCCTGCTGCCGTCGACCGGCGCGAGTGGCGGGCGCACGCCCCAGCGCAGGTGCAGGCCGCGGCACCGTCGCGGGATCATCACGGTTGAACACCGCCCAGGCATTGGCGCCATGAATCCGGCGTTTTGCCTCGCCGTAGTGCGCCAGATCGCTATGCCAGTCGAGATGATCCTCGGTGAGATTAAGCACTGCGGCAGCGTCGGGCTCAAAGCCCTGCGCGAGCGCAAGCTGAAAGCTCGACAGCTCGAGCACCCAGATATCGGGCAGCGTTTCGGTGTTGAGGGCATCGGTCAGCGCTGCGAGCACCGCCGGGCCGATATTGCCCGCTGCCCGGACCTTGCGGCCCGTGGCCCCGAACAGATGCGCGGCCAGTGCAGTGGTGGTGGTTTTTCCATTGGTGCCGGTGATGGCCACCACACGTGGCCGATAACCGGTTTCGGACAACATCGCGAGCGCCTGCACGAACAGATCGAGCTCACCGACCACGGTGATGCCGCGTTCGCGGGCCAGCGCGTAAAAGGCTGCCGACTCGCCGATTTCAATCGAAAGGCCCGGGCTCCACGCGACCAGATCAACGCCATCGAGCCAGCTTGGGTCGAACCCGCCCCCCAGGTACGGAACCTCGCCGAGCGCATCCCTTAGCGCGGCAAGCCTGGGCAGCGCGGTGCCATCGGGACAGCGCGTATCGGCCAGCCGTACCCGCGCGCCACGTAACGCGGCCCAGCGCGCCATGGCTTCGCCCGACTCACCCAGACCGAGCACCAGCACGGTGCGATCAGCCAGGTCGAAGAGCTGCAGTTGGGCGGGTTCGTGGTCGGCGACTGGCGGGCTCACAGCATCATTCCTAGCGCAGCTTCAGCGTGGACAGACCGACCAGCACCAGAATCATCGTGACGATCCAGAAGCGCACGACAACCTGGGTTTCCTTCACGCCGCCCACCTCGAAGTGGTGGTGCAGCGGGGCCATCCGAAAAATCCGTCGGCCTTCGCCGTAGCGTCGCTTGGTGTACTTGAAATAGCCGACCTGCAGCATCACCGAAAGCGTTTCCACCACGAAAACGCCGCCCATGATGAAGAGCACGATCTCCTGGCGGACAATGATCGCGATGGTGCCCAGCGCCCCACCGAGTGCCAGCGCCCCGACATCGCCCATGAATACCTGAGCCGGATAGGCGTTGTACCAGAGGAACGCGAGCCCGGCGCCAGCGATCGCGCCGCACACCACCGTCATTTCTCCTGCGCCCGGTATGTAGGGCATCAGCAGGTAGCGCGCAAAGACCGAATTGCCCGCGACATAGGCAAAGACTCCCAGCGCGGAGCCCACCAGCACCGACGGCATGATCGCGAGGCCATCGGCGCCATCGGTCAGGTTGACCGCGTTGCTGGTGCCGACAATCACGCAGAAGCTGAGCCCGATGAAGCCCAGCACCCCCAGCGGATAGGCGACGTTCTTGAAGAACGGCACGATCAGTTCGGCGCGTGCGGGCAGCTCCATGGTGAGCCCGCTTTCAAGCCACTTCATGAAGAGCGAAAACGCCGGTGTACTGCTGGAGGCCGACACGGCAAAGGCCAGATAGACCGCCGCGGCGATACCGATCAGCGATTGCCAGAAAAACTTTTCACGCGCGGACATGCCTCGCGGATCGCGTCGAACGACTTTCCGATAGTCATCGACCCAGCCGATGCAGCCGAATCCCAGCGTGACCAGCATGACCACCCAGACAAAGCGGTTCTCGAGATCAGCCCAGAGCAGCGTGGCCGCAGCCACTGCAATCAGGATCAGCGCGCCGCCCATCGTGGGGGTGCCACTCTTGCCCAGATGCGTTTGCGGGCCATCGGTACGGACTGCCTGGTCGATCTTCATTTCGGCGAGTTTGCGGATCACCCACGGTCCGAAGATCAGCCCGATCAGCAGGGCGGTCATCGCCGCCAGCACGGCCCGCAGCGTGATGTAGTTGAACACCGAAAAAGCGCGAATATCCCGCGCGAGCCACTGTGCGAATTCGAGCAGCATCAGTGCGCTCCGTTGGCGCTTTGCGCGCTCATTGACTGCACAACCCGCTCCATCCGCATGAAGCGCGAACCTTTGACGAGCACGCTTGCCCCGGGCGTTGCCAGCGCCGAGACGCGTACAGTGAGCGCGGCAATATCGTCGCCAAAGTGCTCGGCGCTCGGACCATACCCCTGGGCCGTTTCGATGCTCGCGCCGCCAGCCAACAACAGATGTTCGATGCCGTCGCGCGCAGCCCGCTCGCCCACCTCGCGATGCCACGCCGGACCGTTGTCACCCACTTCGCCCATGTCGCCCAGCACCAGCACCCGGGGCGCCGGGCGCGCGGCGAGGAGCGCAATGGCCGCCAGCACCGAATCGGGATTGGCGTTGTAGCTGTCGTCGATCAGCGTGGCGCCGTTTGCAAGCCGATGGCGGACCAGTCGCCCCGGCGCGGGTCGAAAGCGCTCCAGTCCTCGGGCGATGTCATCGAGACCGATACCCGCGGCGAGCGCGCACGCAGCCGCCGCCAGCGCGTTACGTACATTGTGTTCACCATCGATTGCCAGTGCGATGCGGCGCGAGCCCGCGGTCGACCGGAGATCAAAGCCATCGGGACGCGCGCCGACCTCGGCGCTTACCGCAAACGGCGAGGCGTGCGCGCCCTGTCCGTTCGGGGTCAAACCAAATTCAAGCGTGGGCCGGGTGCCTGCGAGCGCCCGCCAGATGGGCGTATGCAGCGGATCATCTCCGGGAAAGACCGCAACGCCACTGGCATCAAGTGCCGCGAACACGCTGCCGTTTTCACGAGCGGTGGCTTCAACGCCCGCCAGAAACTCCTGATGCTCGCGCTGCGCATTGTTGACCAGCGCGATGGTTGGACGGGCCACCTGAGACAGCCAGGCGATTTCGCCAGGATGATTCATGCCAAGCTCAACCACCGCCAATCGATGCGACTCGCGCAACCTGAGCAGCGTGAGCGGAACACCGACCTCATTGTTCAGGTTGCCACGCGTGGCAAGCCGAGCGGATTCGCCGACACTTGCAGCAATAATCGCCGCAATCATTTCCTTGACGGTGGTCTTGCCGTTACTTCCCGTGACAGCGATCAGTGGCAGTTGGAACTGCCCACGCCAGCCGCGTGCGATCTCACCGAGCGCACGCCGCGAATCGGGCACCTGAATCACAGGCGGTACAAGCCCTGGAATCCATCGCTCGACGAGCACCGCTGCCGCGCCGGAGGCCCGCGCCTGCTCGACAAAATTGTGCGCATCGAAGGTGTCGCCCCGCAGCGCAACGAAGAGACTTCCCGGATCAACGGACCGCGAGTCAGTACAGATGCCGCTGACGCGCTCATTGCCAGCGCCATGAAAGCTTGCCTGCGACAGCCAGCCGACGATGCGCCGCAGATCAAGCACGGCGCGCTCCCGACCCGATCCGCGCTGTCGAAGCAGCCAGGCTTACGCCCGCCCGCCTTGCCATCAGTGCGCGGCGCGCCTCATCGGCATCGCTGAAAGGAATCTGACGACCGGCGATCTCCTGCGTCTGTTCGTGGCCCTTGCCGGCGATCAGCACCACATCCTCGGGCGCGGCGCTCGCCAGGGCTTGGCCGATGGCGGCGCTGCGATCGGGCTCGACAAGATCGGGCGCTCGCGACAGTCCCACCTGGATGGCCGCGATGATTGCCAGGGGGTCTTCGCTTCGCGGGTTGTCGCTGGTAAGCACCAGGTGATCAGCGTAAGCGCTTGCAGCCGCGCCCATCAGCAGTCGCTTGCCCGCGTCGCGATCGCCGCCAGCGCCGAACACGCACCACAGGCGACCGCCACGAGCCGATGCAACCGGCTGCAGTGCGATGAGCGCCTGCTTGAGCGCGTCCGGTGTGTGCGCGTAGTCGATCACGACACAGGGTTGCCCCGACCCGGCTTCGGTTACGTGAGCGGTCTCGGCGGGATCGATCCGCTGCAGCCTCCCAACCACGGGGCGCAACATGCCAAGTTGCGCGATTGCATGGTCAAAACTCACACCAGCGGCGAGCCAGGCGCCCAGAACTGCCAGCGCGTTGATGGCGTTAAAGCGTCCCAGAAGCGGTAGGTCAACCTGCGCGCGCCCCCAGTCACCCTCAATGACCAGGGTCAGTCGATCAGCCTGCTCGGTGATGCGATCGGCGAAAAGGTGTTCGATCCCCGCAGCGTGCAGGCGTGTCGGCTTCTCGCCGTAGGCAATCGTGCGGCAGCCGGCTGCCAGTACAGCCTGCGCGCGAACCGACAGCGCATCGTTGGCATTGAGCACCGCTGCCGCGAGGCCAGGCATTTGAAACAGACGCAACTTGGCCTGCGCGTAGGCCTCTTCGCTGCCGTGATAATCGAGGTGATCGCGGCTCAGGTTGGTGAACACCGCAACGGCAGGCTGCGCGCCCGACAGCCGCGCCTGATCAAGGCCGATGGAAGACGCCTCCATGACCAAGCAGCTCGCACCCTGAGCGACGTAGTCAGCGAGCAGCGCATGCAGCGTGAGCGCATCCGGCATGGTCAGGCCGAATGATGCGAGCTCGCTGCTTCCCTGCTCATCGAGCAGACCGCTGCCCAGCGTGCCGATGACTGCCGCGCGACGGCCAGCGCGCGCGAGACCCTGGGCGATCCATTGCGAGCAGCTGGTCTTGCCATTGGTGCCGGTCACGGCAATCAGTTGGATTTTCGAGGCAGGCTCGCCGTGCCAGCTGGCTGCGATTTCACCGGCAAGCTCGCGCAGGCCCGCTACCCGGTACAGATCAGACGCGGGCTCGGGCGCGGGCGGCACATCATCAACGACCAGGGCGGCGGCGCCCCGCGCACGGGCATCGTCGACAAAGGCGCGGCCGTCGGCGAGATGGCCGGGCCATCCGAAAAATGCATCACCCGGCATCACGCTGCGGCTGTCGGTTCGCAGGTGCGCGCCAGACGCGAGGCGCGAACGCAACCAGCTGGCGACCGCGATCGCCTCCGGCCGGAGCGACGGCCGCCGCGGGTGGAGCGTGGATCCGCTGCTCACATCCGACCCCGCACCGCAGCCGATGCATCGGCAAAGCCCGACCCCGGCAGATCCGGAGGCACGCGCAGCGTGCGCAGGGTTTCGCCCATCACCCGAGAGAACAGGGGACCCGCAACCTGCCCGCCATAGTGCTTGCCCGCCGACGGCTCATCGATCATCACAGCCACCACGAAGCGGGGATCCGATGCCGGCGCGAATCCCACAAACGACGAGATGTACTTGTTCACATAACGGCCGTTCTCGATCTTGTGTGCGGTGCCGGTCTTACCCGCAACCCGATAACCGGGAACCTGCGCCTGAGGCGCGGTGCCGCCGGGGCCCGCCGCGAGCTCAAGCATCCGACGTACCGTTCGGGTGGTCTCGGGCGTAAACACCTGGGAGCGCTGAATCTCACCCTCGTGCTTGAAGATCGACACCGGGATCAGATCGCCATCGCGTGCGAACACCATGTAAGCGCGCGCAAGCTGCATCAGTGACACCGACAGGCCGTGGCCGTACGACATGACGGCCTGATCAATCTGTTTCCAATTCCGGTGCGGCCGCAGACGACCCGCCACCGCACCGGGAAAGCCCAGCTGCGGCGCCTGGCCTAATCCAATCGCGGCATATGTTTCCCACATGTCCTTTGGCGCAAGTTTGAGCGCCATCTGAACCGTGCCCACGTTGGAAGATTTCTGGATCACCTGCTCAACGGTCATCGAGGCATGGCCTTTGACATCCGACAGCGTGTGGCCGCTGATCGTGATCTTTCCGCCGAATGTGGGAATCACGGTTTGGGGCGTGACTTTGCCGAGCTCGAGCGCAAGCGCCGCGATAAACGGCTTCATGGTCGAGCCAGGCTCGAACGTGTCGGTGAGTACGCGATTACGAAGCTGCGCACCGCTCAGTTCGCCACGCTGGTTCGGGTCGTAGGTGGGCAGATTGACCAGCGCAAGCACTTCGCCCGTGCGCGCATCGAGCACCACAGCACCGCCCGCTTGCGCGCGGTGCTCAGCGACCGCGTCGCGCAGTGCCGCATACACGTGGTACTGCACCTTGGCATCAATCGACAGCACGATGTCGTTGCCGTTCAGCGGCTCCCGGATCGCTTCGATCTGTTCGATGACCCGGCCAAGCCGATCCCGGATGACGCGACGGCTGCCCGAACGCCCGGCAAGCAGCTTGTTTTGCGCGAGCTCGATACCCTCCTGACCAATGTCTTCGACGTTGGTGAATCCGACGATATGGGCCAGTCGATCGCCCTCGGGATATCGCCGCTTGTACTCAGGCTGGCTATGTACGCCTGGCACTTTCAGATCAAGCACCTGCTTGGCTTCATCAGGCTCGAGCTGACGGCGCAGAAAGACGAAGGTTTTTTCGGTGCCACTGATCCGCTGCCGCAGATCGGATTCATCAAGGCCCAGCCGACGCGCGAGGTCGCCGAAGCGGGGATGGCTAAGGTCCACGTCGCCGGGCACCGCGAAGATCGCCCGCGCGGGCAGACTTGAAGCGAGCACCACGCCGTTGCGATCATGAATTTCGCCACGCGATGCGGGCAGGTCCAGCGTTCGCGCATACCGTGACTCGCCCTGACGCTGCAGGAAGTCCTGCGAAAACACCTGCAGATACACCGCGCGCCCGGCCAGCGCCAGGAACGCCGCCGCGATCAAGCCCATCAACAGATGCGAGCGGTACGCGGGCAGGGTCACCCGCAATAACGGATTGGAGGTGAAGGGCACGTTGCGCCGGCTTCGCGTGACCATCAACGCGCCCCTTCCTGACGACGCGCAGGCGGCGGCGCGGGCTTACGCGCGAGCGCGGCCGGCAATGGCCCTATTTGCAGCGTTCGGGTCTCGGGGTCGCGCAGCAGATGCAGCGTTCGATCGGCCGCCACCGACTCCATACCGAGATCGCGCCGCGCCTTCGCATCGATCAGCGCAGCGGTGGCAAGCGAGGTCTGCTGAACGCGCAGCTGGTTCCAGTCGATTTCAAGTTGACGGCTTTGCGCCTGGGCGCGTTCGAGCGCGACAAACAGTCGCCGCGCATGATGCTGCGACGTGATCAGAGCGATCGAGCAGGCCGCCAGCAGAGCAATCAGCACAATGTTGAGACGGTGCATGGGGCCCCGGCGCGCCTCAGAGTTTCTCGGCCGCGCGCAGCACCGCCGAACGGGCACGCGGGTTGATGGCCACTTCCTGCGCACCGGCGAGCCACCGGCCCAGCGGCCGGAGCGTGCGCTCGTGGGCAAGCACCGCCCCCGTGATCGGATCGCGCGGCGCATCTCGGCCCGACGCCTGCGCGACGAACCGCTTGACGATTCGGTCTTCGAGGGAATGGAAACTGATCACCGCGAGGCGTCCTGCAGGCGCAAGGCGTTCGCACGCTGCCGCAAGGCCGCTCGCGAGTTCGTCAAGCTCCTGATTGATGAAAATCCGTAGAGCCTGAAAGGCTCGGGTGGACGGATCGCGTCCGGGGACCGTCGCCCCGCGCCGACCGCGCAGGATAGCCGCAACAAGCCCGGCAAGCTCGGTGGTGGTTTGGAGCGCCTGTTCGCCGTCGCGGCGCAGGCTAGCTGCAATCGCCTTTGCAATCGGAACAGCAAACCGTTCTTCCCCATAGTCTGTAAGCACCTCTGCGATTTGCTGTTCAGTGGCCTGTCCAAGCCATTGCCGAACCGATTGACCGCTGCCCGGGTCCATCCGCATGTCGAGCGGCCCTTCGGCTCGAAAGCTGAATCCACGCGTGGCGTCGTCCAGTTGCGGCGACGACACCCCCAGATCGAGCAGCACCCCATCCAGTCGCGCGACGCCGAATTGATCGAGCACCTGAGCCAGGGTTGAGAATCGCGCCTGCGTGATTGACAGTCGCGGATCGTTCAGCGTGCGTCCAGAGGCAACCGCCTGAGGGTCCCGATCCAGAGCGATCAGTCGCCCGGCGGGTCCCAGCCGCTCGAGCAGCGCGCGACTGTGCCCCCCCCGCCCGAATGTCCCGTCGAGATAGCAGCCGTCGGGCCGGGGCGCGAGTGCGGCAAGCGTTTCGGCAAGCATGACCGGCTGGTGACCGTTCGGGTGGTTGGTGCCCGCGGTCTGCGCTGAATCGATCAATTCGCACCGGTCTAGAACGAAAAGTTGGACAACGCATCGGGCATGCCGGCCGCGATCGCTTCCTCGTCGCGCTGGACGAGGGTGGGCGCATCCCAGACTTCAAAATGGCTGCCCATGCCCAGCAGCATCACATCCTTGTCGAGGCGCGCCGCCTGCCGCAGCTCGGGCGCGATCAGGATCCGGCCTGTGGCGTCCATGTCGACGTCGCAGGCGCTGCCTAAAAAAATGCGGGTCCACGCACGTGCGTTCATCGGAAGCGCAGCGATTCGCTCGCGATGCACCTCCCATACCGGACGCGGAAAGAGCAACAGGCAGCCATCCGGCGAACGGGTCAGGGTGAGTCGCCCTTCACATTGGACCGACAGCGCGTCACGATGCCGACTGGGAACGGTCATCCGTCCCTTCGCATCGAGCAAAAGCGCTGAACTTCCCTGGAACACGTCTTATCCACCCGCCGACAAAAAATCGAGCTTGAACGGGCTTTCGCCCCATAAAAATGCACTTCCCTGCACTTTTTCCCACTATACGCAATCCTGCTATCCACGGTCAAGGCAGTCGGAGAATTTCTATTGGCAGGTCAATGACTTAGCGGCGGTGTCGCACAAAACTTTCAGTTGAAAACGTTCGATAAATTAGCTACTTAGCAGCGCTTCCTCTAAAACACTTCAATTGCTGGCCGCGCCGCGGATCACAACCGCCCGACCAGGCGCCTCCGGGCACGCCAGCGGGGGCGACCGATGCGATACCATTCGAGTGCGAATCAGGCTGGGCGATCGCTGGTGGGCGCGCATGTCGCATCCACTGGAGGAAGGTCCGGACTCCACAGGACAGGGTGCTGGCTAACGGCCAGGCGTCGCAATGCCGCAAGGCGTGGCGGCGACGGAAAGTGGAACAGAAAGCACACCGCCCAAGCGTGGCCGGGAAACCGGCCGCGACGGTAAGGTTGAAATGGCGAGGTAAGAGCTCACCGCGGCCCTGGCGACAGGGCTGGCACGCTAAACCCCACCCGGAGCAACATCAAATAGGCACACGCCGGGCCGAGAGGCCTGACGGGCGGTCCGCCCGAGTGTGCGGGTAGATGGCTAGAGCGTACGGGTAACCCTACGCCCAGAGGAATGATCGTCAGCCGGCTCGCCGGCGCACAGAATCCGGCCTACAGGCCTGGTTCGCACTTATCTTGGCCCGCCAAGACGCGCCGCACGTTGCGCCGCTTAGCGGGCGGGATGATCCGCCAGGTGCGCCCGCACCACCGACTCGAAATCCGCATCGGCCACAAAACCCATTGCATGGGCGCGGGCCGTACTGAACCGGTCAGGCCAGGTGCGTACCAGCCGGATGATCGCCTCATCATGCTGCTCGCGAACGTGCGCCCGCGCGGCAGTGCCGCCCACCCGCTCAAGTGCCGCGAGCGCCTCGCCCATGCTCACGGTAAGACCGGGCAGGTTCAGCGCCCGGTTCCAACCCCATGCAGTGGCCTCGGATGACACCGCGTGAAGCAGATTGGCGACTGCACTGCGCGGCGATGAAATCCACATCTTCATCGACATCGGCACGGGAAGCACGGCTTCGCGGCCGGCGAGCGGCTCGCGAATGATGTTGGAGGCGAAGCCCGACGCAGCGCCATTTGGCCTTCCGGGACGCACCACGACGGTGGGAATGCGCACACTGCGGCCATCGATGAAGCCCTTGCGCGTGTAGTCGTGCACCAGCCACTCACCGATCAGTTTTTGAACGCCATAGGAGCCCTGCGGCGTAGGCGCCACCGAATCGTCAACGACCTCGGGCAGGTCGCCGCCAAATACCGCCAATGAACTGGAAAACACCACCCGCGGACGCGATCCGGCATGGCGGCAGGCTTCCAGCAGCGCGCGCGTGCCGTCAACGTTGACCCGCATGCCGAGATCGAAGTTGGCCTCGGCGGTACCGCTTACCACCGCGGCAAGATGAATGACCGCCGCGGTATCCGTATCGACCATGGCGGCGAGGTCGGCAGCGCTTGAAATATCGCCCGCAATATTGCGCACACGCGAATCGACCAGCGCGCCTTCGATCTGGTCAAAGCAGGTGATTCGCTCGATGGGGCGCGGCCGTTGGTTGTCTGCCACCGAGAGCTCACCGCGAGCAAGCAGCGCGCGGATGAGTTGCTGGCCCAGAAACCCGGCCCCGCCTGTGATCAACAGATTCATGCTCGCCGTCCCGTTCGGAATACCTTGGGATCATTGTAGAACGTCGGATCTTCGTTGGCTGGCAACCAGCCGGGAATCCCCATGATCGGCAGCGGTGTGAGCGAGGCCAGAACGTCGGCATCCAAGCCCCCTGCGGCGGCGGCATCAATCTGATCCAGCGAGAAGGACACCCGCTGATCGAGCAGCCACGCCTGGGCACAAATCGATTTGTACGGCGTGCACAGCTTCTCCAGCAAAGCGTGCCCGACAATCAGCACGCGGATGCTGGTTGCCCACTGGTTGCGATGATCGACAAACAGTTCGCGCCAACGGAACTCGCGAATCAGCTTCGCGAGCCGCGCATCCGATGTCACCACCAGCGCGCCGCTTTCATCGAACAGGGTGGCCCGGTCGCGCAGGCGGCCCCGTTGCCCGGGAATGCGTGCATCAGCCAGCGCCTCGACATGCAGTGCGTTCAGGCGCGCCTTCAGTCTCGGGAAGGCAAGCCATGCAAGCGCATTGGCAAAATCGTGGCGTGCACCGCGCCCGGCCAGACGCGTGGGCACGCAGGCCTGATCAAAAATCAGGCGTTCGTACCCGCGGTCAGGCACGGCCGTCTGATCCGATTCCACAAACCGAAGCGGCTGTCCCGATCCGGCCTCGCAGGGCCGAGCGTGTGCGAACGCGTTCAGGCGCTCAATGTCCGGGGCGTCAGCGGCCGGCCAATCGAGCGCACGAGCCCAACGCTCATGGGGCTCAAGCCAGGGTTGCACGGCCCTTACGACACGAGCCGCCAACCAAGCGACTCACCACCCGCCAGCGGCACGATCGTGTCAGCGCCGAACGGCAGCGCTTCGGGAATCTGCCAGGTCTCGCGCCTGAGTTCGACACGCGTGGTGTTGCGCGGCAACCGATAAAAATCGGGACCGTAGAAACTTGCGAACGCTTCCAGACGATGCAGTGCGCCGGCCCGCTCGAAGGCGGTGGCATAGAGCTCAAGCGCATGCGGCGCGGTGTAACAGCCGGCGCAGGCTGACGCGTGCTCCTTCAATCGGGCCGCATGCGGCGCGCTGTCGGTGCCGAGGAAAAACTTCGGGCTGCCGGATGTGGCCGCGGCCACCAGCGCTTCGCGGTGCTGTTCGCGCTTGAGAACCGGCAGGCAATACCAGTGCGGCCGCATCCCGCCTGAGAAGATCGCGTTGCGGTTCCAGAGCAGATGGTGGGCGGTGATCGTGGCGGCAATCGGTCCGCCTGCGTCGCTGACATACTGGGCCGCTTCCCGGGTGGTGATGTGTTCAAGCACGACTCTGAGTTCGGGAAACCGGCGCCGAAGCGGCGCAAGCACCGTGTCGATGAAAACCGCCTCGCGATCGAATACATCGATCGCGTGATCGGTGACCTCGCCGTGAATCAGCAAGGGCATGGCGCAGGCCTGCATCGCCTCGAGCGCGCGATAGGTGTGGGCAAGATCTGTCACGCCCGCATCGGAGTTGGTGGTTGCACCAGCCGGGTACAGCTTGACCGCGTGCACGATACCGCTTTGCGCCGCCCGCCGAATGTCATCGGGCCCGGTGCGGTCGGTCATGTAGAGCGTCATCAGCGGCGCGAAGCCGGTGCCCGGTGGTAATGCGGCAAGGATCCGATCACGATAGGCCTGCGCCTGCGCCACGGTTGTGATGGGGGGCTTGAGATTGGGCATCACGATGGCACGCGCGAACTGACGCGCGCTTGCGCCCACCACTGCGGCCAGCGCCTCGCCATCGCGAAGGTGCAGATGCCAGTCATCGGGGCGGGTGAGCGTGAGGGTGTCGATCGCATTCAACGGAAATCTCCGAGTCAGCCGAGCAGCACCGCCCGATAGTCATTGACGTTGGTCAGCGTGGGCCCGGTGACCACCAGATCGCCGAGTCGGGAAAAAAATTCGAAGGCGTCATTGTCTTCGAGGATGCGTCGGGGATCCAGGCCGAGCGCCTGTGCCCGGACCAGTGTGTCGGGCGCCAGGCGCGCGCCTGCATTGTGCTCGATGCCATCAATACCGTCGGTATCGGCCGCAATCGCCCAGAGCCGGTCGATACCGCGCGAAGCCTGCGCGAACGCCAGCAGAAACTCGCTGCACCGTCCGCCGCGACCGTCACCACGAACCGTCACGGTGCATTCACCCCCGGAGATGAGCGCAACGGGTCGCGCAAAGGGTGCGCCATGAACGGCGATCTCGCGCGCGATCGCCGCCATCACCTGCGCGACATCACGCGCTTCGCCTGTGATGGTGTCGCCGAGGATGACTGGCCTGATCCCCGCCTCACGAAATACCGCGGCAGCCGCCTCCAGGCTTTGATGCGCGCTTGCGATCAGTCGATTGTCAACGCGGGCAAACAGCGGGTCGCCAGGTTTGGGCGTGTCCGCGATCTCGCCCGCTGCGCCTCGGGCGAGCCATTTCGCGACCGGTGCCGGTGGATCGACGTTCCAGTGCCTGAGCAGCGACACCGCATCGTGATACGTGCTCGGGTCGGGCGCGCAGGGCCCGCTTGCGATTGCCGACAGGTCATCGCCCGCGACATCGGAAATGACCAGCGCAAGTACCCGGGCGTCAGTTGCCTGAGCCAGCCGACCGCCCTGGATCTGCGACAGATGTTTGCGAACGACGTTGATGTCCTGAATGGGCGCGCCGCTTGCCAGCAGCTGGCGGGTGACCGCCTTCAGGTCGTGCATAGGCACCTCGGGCACCGGCAGGCTGAGCAGGCTCGAGCCGCCGCCCGACACGAGCACGATCAGCAGATCGTCCCGCGTGAGCGACCGCGCCTCAGCAAGAATGTTTCGCGCCGCCGCTTCGCCCGCTTCGTCGGGTACAGGGTGCCCGGCCTCGACCACCTCGATTCGCTTGCACGGCGCGCCATGACCGTAGCGGGTTACCACGAGCCCGGCCAGCGCGCAGTCGGCCGGCCAGTGCAACTCAACTGCGCGAGCCATGCTGGCCGCCGCTTTGCCAGCCCCCACCACCAGCGTTCGGCGGTAAGCGCGCAGCGTGTGAGCGCCGGGAAGATGCGCTGGCAGGACCCGGGCGGGGTCGGCCGCCGCGACTGCGGCGGAAAAACTTGCCGCCAGCAGCGCGGCCGGATCGGTGGTGCTCAATCCGCGTAGATGCCGGCTTTCTTGATCAGCGGCGCCCACTTGGTGATTTCGGCGGCCAGGTGCGCGCGAAGCGCTTCGGGACTTGCTTTGGCATCAGCAACCGGTTCGGTGCCAAGCTCTGCAAAACGCTTCACGATGGCCGGATCTTTCAGCGCCTGCTTAAGGCCTGCGACCAGTTGATCGACCACCGGCTTGGGCGTGCCTTTGGGCGCATACAGACCATGCCAGACCGAGACATCAAACCCGCTCAGACCGCTTTCGGCGAGGGTGGGCAGATCGGGCAGGATCGATAACCGCGTGGACGAAGTGACCGCCAGCGCACGAACCTTGCCCGCCTTGATCTGCGGCACGGTGTTGGTGGTTTGATCGCACAACATGTCGACCTGCCCGCCCATCAGGTCGGCCAGCGCGGGGGCCGTGCCCTTGTAGGGCACCGTCGTCAGATCGGTTTGAATGGCGCTCATGAAGAGCAGACCGCACAGATGCGAGGCTGACCCGATCCCCGCATTGGCCAGACTCACCTTCGCGGCGTTCTGCTTCAGGTACGGAAACAGGTCTTTCAAGCCCTGCACTGGCAGCGAGGTTTTGACCAGCAGGGTCATCGCGACTTCATTGATCAGCCCGACATATTCAAAATCTTTGAGCGGATCGAATGCAAGCTTGCGGTAAAGGGTGGGCGCAGTGGCCATTCCCACGTGATGCACGAGGAGCGTGTAGCCATCGGGCGATGCACGCGCAACCTTCGATACGCCAATCGTGCCGCCCGCGCCCGCCGCGTTATCGACGACGAAATTGGCGCCCGGCACCGTCCGGCCCATCGCATCGGCCAGGCTGCGCGCCACGATATCGGTGGGACCGCCCGCTGCAAAGGGCACCACGATGGATACTGGGCGCGTCGGATACTGCTGAGCGGAAGCGCTGGCGCCGGTCAACGACATGATCGCCGCAGCGGCCACTGACGCCATGGATTGTCTGAACATTGAATTCCCCTCGATCTGAGTCAGGCTGAGTATGCCAAAGCCTAGCGTATCGGCAAGGCGGCTGTGGTCTGCCGCTCTCCACGGGCTTGCGCCGGATCAAACCCGGGGCAGCGGGTTTGCCGGCGGCTCGCCGAGCGCAAGCAGGTCAATGGGGGTCAATCACGCAGCGCCTGTTCGATCGCGCGGCCCACATCGCCGGTACCGGCCGTGCCGCCCATGTCGGGCGTACGGGGCCCCTCAGCGGTGACCTTCTCGATGGCCCGCACGATCGCATCGTGCGCCGCGGGATAGCCGAGGTGATCGAGCATCATGGCGCCGCACCAGATCTGTCCGATCGGATTGGCAACGCCCTTGCCGGCGATGTCGGGCGCCGAGCCATGGACCGGCTCAAACAGCGACGGGTATTTGCGCTCGGGATTGATGTTGCCGGAGGGCGCGATCGCGATCGTTCCGGTACAGGCGGGCCCGAGGTCCGACAGGATGTCGCCGAACAGGTTGCTGGCAACAACCACGTCGAACCAATGGGGATTGCGCACAAAATGCGCCGTGAGGATGTCGATGTGGAATTTGTCGACCTTCACGTCGGGGTAGGCAGCGCTCATTTCGGCAACGCGCTCATCCCAGTAAGGCATCGAAATGAAGATGCCATTTGACTTGGTTGCCGAGGTCAGACTGCGGCGCGGCCGACGGCGCGCAAGCTCGAACGCGTAGCGCAGCACCCGGTCAACGCCGGTTCGGGTAAACACCGACTCCTGCAGCACGAATTCCCGGTCGGTGCCGGGGAACATCTTGCCGCCCACCGACGAATACTCGCCCTCGGTGTTTTCACGAACCACGTAAAAATCAATATCGCCAGGCTTTCGGTTGGCGAGCGGGCACGGCACGCCAGGCATCAGCCGAACCGGCCGCAGATTGATGTACTGGTCGAATTCCCGGCGCATCAGCAGGAGCGATCCCCACAGCGAGATGTGATCGGGGACCGTTGCCGGCCAGCCGACCGCGCCGTAAAAAATCGCGTCGTGCCCGCCGATCTGATCTTTCCAGTTGGAGGGCATCATCTGCCCGTGCCTGGCGTAGTAGTCGCAGCTGGCAAAGTCGAAATGGTCAAGGCGCAGATCAATGCCGAATCGCCGGGCCGCCGCGTCGAGCACGCGCAGCCCCTCGGGAACAACCTCCTTGCCAATCCCGTCGCCGGGCAGAACTGCGATTCGGTGCGTGCTCATCGTGTCAGATTCCATGAACGGATTATGGAAAAGGCGACATCCTACCTTCGCGGGCCGGATCGAGCCGCGCCACGCCCGGCCTGGCGGACCGCTTGCCCCTGTACTGGGCAGGGCATGCAAACGGCCGTAAACTCGCCGCCGTTCCACTCGTTTATTAAGGAGACCCCAATGTTTCGAACCCTGGCGAAGACCTTGGCGCTCGCCGCCGCGCTCGTAGCGCCGGCGGTCGCGCTGGCTGGCCCCACCGTCGACGCGATCAAGCAGCGTGGCGCGCTGCGCTGCGGTGTCAATACCGGACTGCTTGGCTTCTCGGCCCCCGACAGCGCCGGCCGCTGGAATGGCATCGACGCCGATTTCTGCCGCGCGGTAGCCACCGCCATCCTGGGCGATCCGAACAAGGTCCAGTATGTGCCCACCAATGCGCAGACCCGCTTTACCGCGCTTCAGTCGGGCGAGATCGATCTGCTGTCGCGCAACACCACCTGGACCTCCTCGCGCGACGCAACACTGGGCTCGGTATTTGCCGGCACCCTGTTCTATGACGGCCAGGGCTTCATGGTGAAGAAGTCGAGCGGCGTGACCAAGGCGGCCGATCTGAACGGCGCAACCGTCTGCGTGCAGCCGGGTACCACCACCGAACTGAATCTGACCGACTACTTCCGCAGCAAGAAGATGACCTTCAAGCCGGTCGTGATCGCCGAGCTGAACCAGATCGAGCAGGCGTTTTTCGCGGGTCGCTGTGACGTGTACACCACCGACATCTCGGGGCTGGCCGCCACCCGCCTGAAAGCTCCCAAGCAGGACGACTACCTGATCCTGCCTGAGGCCATCTCCAAGGAGCCGCTCGGCCCGATGATCCGTCGCGGCGACTGGGAGCTGCTTACGATCGTCAAGTGGACCCTCTTCGGTCTGCTCGAGGCCGAGGAGTACGGCATCACCGCCGCCAATGTTGACAAGATGCGGGCCGAGTCGAAAGACCCCCCGGTGCAGCGCCTGCTGGGCACAACCGGTGATGCCGGTAAAGGCATGGGCATCGACAACGACTGGCTGGTGAAGATCGTGAAAGCAGTGGGCAACTACGGCGAAATGTACAGCCGCAACATCGGACCGCTCGGCATCCAGCGCGGTGTCAATGCGCAATGGCGCGACGGCGGCCTGATGTACGCGCCCCCGATCCGCTGACCGTCACCCCGCGCGCGAAATCGTTATGCTCATCAAGAGCGAGCGAGCGCGCGGCGTTCTCTACCAGGCGCTGCTGCTGATCGCAGTCGGCGGCATCGTCTGGTACCTGCTCTCCAACACGCTGCACAACCTTGCCTCGCGTGGCATCCAGGTTGGTTTTGCGTTCCTCGGCCGCGAGGCCGGGTTCGAAATCGCTGAAAAGCTGATCGAATACGACGCCACGCGCAGCTATGCGCATGCGCTCGCGGTCGGACTCCTCAATACGCTGCATGTCGCACTGCTTGGCATTGTCATTGCCACGGTGCTGGGCACGCTGCTGGGCGTTGCCAGGCTCTCCAACAACTGGCTGCTGGCTCGAATCGCCGGGGCCTATGTTGAGTTCATGCGCAACATTCCGCTGCTGCTCCAGCTGCTGGTCTGGTACGGCATGTTCACAGAGCTGCTGCCCGGCGTGCGACAGGCCATCAAGCTTGGCGACTGGGTTTTCATCAGCCAGCGCGGCTTCCGTTTTGCGTGGCCCGAGGCGCATCCTGGCTGGACCGCCGCGCTCTGGGCACTTGCGGCCGGGCTTGCACTTAGCCTCGTGTGGCGCGCAATCGCCCGCCGGCGCCAGGCAGCCACCGGCGCGCAATGGCCCATGGCCCTTCCCCTGGCCGGTTTCATCATCGGCTTACCCGTCGTGGCCTGGGCGCTGTCTGGCGCGCCCACCGCCATCGAAACACCCGTGCTTCGGGGCTTTGACTACCAAGGCGGCAAGGTCATCTCGCCCGAGTTCGCCGCGCTGTTGCTGGGCCTGTCCACCTATACCGCGGCCTTCATCGCGGAAGTGGTGCGCGCAGGCATTCTTGCGGTCCATCGCGGGCAGACCGAAGCCGCCATGGCGCTGGGCCTGTCGCCCAACCAGCGGCTGCGGCTGGTCACGCTGCCGCAGGCGCTGCGCGTCATCATTCCACCGATGACCAGTCAGTATCTGAATCTGACCAAGAACTCATCGCTTGCAGTGGCCATTGGCTATCCGGATCTGGTGGCAATCGCCAACACCACCATGAATCAGACAGGCCAGGCGATTGAAGCCATTTCGATGCTGATGGCTGTCTACCTCAGCATCAGTATCGCGATCTCGGTATTCATGAACTGGTACAACGCCCGCGTGCGTCTGGTGGAGCGATAAGCCATGCGCGATGCACGCGCGGTTTCGCCACTTGGCTGGATGCGGGTCAATCTGTTCTCGACCCCGCTCAACAGCGCGCTCACGCTCGTCATTCTTGCAGCACTCGCCTGGCTGGTGCCCAAGGCCGGCGGATGGCTGGTGTGGGATGCGGTCTGGGGCCCGAAGCCCGCATCGGCCTGCGATGCGGTTCGCGGTGAAGGCGCCTGCTGGGCAGTCGTCTGGAACAAGATCCGCTTCATGCTCTTTGGCGTCTATCCGTTTGAAGAGCAGTGGCGGGCAGCGGTCGCCGCGGTGGTTCTCACAGCGCTGCTGGTGGTGTCGGCGCTGCGCTTTTTCTGGCGTAAGCGCCTGATCGCCATCTGGGTGGTGGGCATCGCGCTGGCATTCTGGCTGATGGGCGGTGGCCTGGGGCTGACACCCGTGCCCGCCGAGCGCTGGGGCGGGCTGTCGGTCACGCTCATTCTGGCGATCTTTGGCATTGGCTTCGCGTTTCCGCTGGGCGTATTGCTGGCACTTGGCCGTCGCTCCAGGCTTCCGGTGATTCGCGCGGTCTCGGTGCTCTATATCGAGATCGTTCGGGGCGTGCCGCTGATCACCGTGCTGTTCATGGCCTCGATCATGTTTGCCCTCTTCATGCCCGAAGGTTTGCGAATCGAGCAGCTGCTTCGCGCCCAGGTGGCCATCATTCTGTTCATCGCGGCCTATCTGGCCGAAGCGGTGCGCGGCGGCCTGCAGGCGGTGCCACGCGGTCAATACGAGGCAGCGGAGGCGCTGGGGTTGTCTTACTGGCGCACCATGGGGTTTATCGTGCTGCCCCAGGCGCTCAAGATTTCGATTCCGCCGATCGTCAACATCTTCATTTCGGTGTTCAAGGACACCTCGCTGGTGGTGATCATCGGCATTTACGACTTCGCCTATGCGGTGAAGAAATCGGTTGAAACCGATATCTCGTGGAAGAAGTATTTCATCGAGGCATTCCTGTTCTCGATTGTGGTGTACTGGATCTATTGTTTTGCGATGTCGCGCTACAGCCAATGGCTTGAGCGCGAGTTCGCACGCGGCGAGCGCCGTTAGCCGCACCCGCTGTCTCAATTGGAGTTCAACCCATGACCGCCCAGACCGCCGCCGCGTCCGATACCGCCCCCAACGCCATCGAGATCACCGGGCTGTCGAAATGGTTTGGCGAGTTTCAGGCGCTGCGCGATATCTCGCTCACGGTTCGCAAAGGCGAGCGGATCGTGGTGTGCGGCCCATCGGGCTCAGGCAAATCCACGCTGATCCGCTGCATCAATCGCCTGGAGATTCACCAGCGTGGGCGCATCGTCGTCAACGGAACCGAGCTGAGCGATGACCTGAAAAATATCGACCAGGTGCGCTCGGAAGTCGGCATGGTGTTTCAGCACTTCAACCTGTTTCCTCACCTGACCGTGCTTGATAACTGCACGCTGGCGCCGATCTGGGTGCGCAAGCAGCCGCGCGCCGCTGCGGACGCCACCGCGATGCGGCTTCTCGAGCGCGTGCGGATTGCCGATCAGGCGCACAAGTACCCGGGGCAACTGTCAGGCGGCCAGCAGCAGCGCGTGGCCATTGCTCGGGCACTGTGCATGAACCCATCCATCATGCTGTTCGATGAGCCCACCTCGGCGCTTGACCCGGAAATGGTCAAAGAGGTGCTGGACACCATGATCATGCTGGCGCGCGAGGGCATGACGATGCTCTGCGTGACGCACGAGATGGGCTTTGCCCGCGCGGTCGCCGATCGGGTGATCTTCATGGACCGCGGGGAAATCGTTGAACAGAACACGCCGGACGCGTTCTTCGACTCGCCCCAGAATGAGCGCACCCAGCAGTTCTTAAGCCAGATCCTCGACCGTTAAGCCGGCGCGCTGGGCATTGCGTCAGGCCGCGGGTTCGCCCGCTGCCTGCGCGGCCCACATTCGCGAGTACACGCCACCCTGCGCGAGCAGACCCTCATGCGCGCCACGCTCGACGATACGACCTGCCTCAAGCACCAGGATCTGATCGGCGTCGACGATGGTGGACAGCCGGTGCGCGATCACCAGTGCTGTTCGGCCCGCCGCCGCCGCGCGTAACGCCTGCTGAATCGCCTGCTCATTGCGGGTGTCGAGCGCAGAGGTGGCCTCGTCAAGCAGCAGCACCGGCGGATTCTTGAGCAGCGTTCTGGCTATGGCCACGCGCTGCTTTTCACCACCCGAGAGCTTCAAGCCGCGCTCGCCAACTGGGCTCTCGTAGCCCTGCGGCAGCGCCGAGATGAAGTCATGGAGCTGCGCCGCACGCGAAACGCGTTCGATGTCCTCGGGGCCTGCCTCGGTGGATCCGTAGGCAATGTTGTAGCGGATCGTGTCATTGAAGAGCACCGTGTCCTGGGGAACGATGCCGATGGCCGCGCGAAGGCTCTGCTGCGTTACCGAACGCAGATCCTGCCCGTCGATCAGGATGCGTCCGGCGCTCACGTCATAGAAGCGAAACATCAGCCGGGCGAGCGTGGATTTTCCCGCGCCGCTTGAGCCGACCACCGCGGTGGTCGTGCCCGGCGCAATCACGAAATCGATTTCGTGCAGGATCGGACGCGCGGCATCGTAGTGAAAGCCGACGCGCTCAAAGCGGATTTCAGGGCCCGCGCCCACTGCGAGCGGCCTGGCATCGGGGGCGTCCGCCACTTCGCGCTTCTCGGACAGCAGTCGGAACATGCGCTCCATGTCGGTGAGCGCCTGCTTGATTTCCCGATAGAGCACACCCAGAAAATTGAGCGGAATATAAAGCTGGATCATGAACGCATTGACCAGCACCAGATCGCCCAGCGTCATCTCGCCGGACATGACCCCGGACACCGCTCGCCACATCAGGAGTGACACCGCCACGGCAATGATGGTGGCCTGCCCGAAGTTCAACAGCGATAGCGAAGCCTGCGAGCGGATCGCCGCACGCATTCGCTTGCGAAGCTCAACGTCATAGCGTTCGGCTTCAAAGCGCTCGTTGCCGAAATACTTGATGGTTTCGTAGTTGAGGAGCGCATCGATGGCGCGTGTGCTCGCGCGCGAGTCCTGCTCGTTCATTTCGCGCCGGAAATGCGTGCGCCACTCGGTGACCCGTATGGTGTAGATCACATACACCACCAGCGCCACCAGCGCGATCATTCCAAACGAGGCTTCGTAGTGCCAGAACAGATAGCCGATCACCAGTGACACTTCGATGACCGTGGGCAGAATGCTGTAGAGCGTGTACGAGATCAGGCTGGAAACGCCCTGCGAGCCGCGCTCGATATCACGCGTCATGCCGCCCATCTGTCGCTCAAGATGAAAGCGCAGCGACATATCAAACAGATGGCGAAAGACCTGCAAAACGATCGTGCGGTTCGCCTCGTGGGTGACTCTGGCAAAGATCAGCTCGCGAAGCTCGGTAAAGAGCGATACCGATAGCCGCAGCAAACCGTAGCCCACGATGAGCGCCACCGGTACCGCGATCGCGGCGCGCGCGGCCGCGTCCGGGGTGTCGAGCACATCGACGACCGCTTTCAGCAGCAGCGGCACCCCGACGTTGGCAATCTTGGCGGCGACCAGGCAGGCGAGCGCAAACAGTACGCGGCCGCGCCAGGCCCAGAGGTATGGCAGCAGGCGTGAAACGGTCTGCCAGTCGCCCTGAACGGGCTGATGGGTCTGATTCGCGCTCCGGCCTGGCGTGGCGGAAGCAGACGGCGCCGCAGCGCGCCGGGCATGGTCTCGCATCGGGATTGTTATCGATAAGCGGAAAGGAGCAGTATTGTGCGCTCAGACGATCAAGCGAGACTTCGCGCCATGACCAACGAGCGCCCGACCCAGCAACCCCCGGCAACCGAAAGTGCCCCACCCGGGCACTCTCTGGCGTTGCGCGTGGTGCCGATGCCCGCCGATGTCAACGCCAATGGCGACATATTCGGCGGCTGGGTCATGGCGCAGGTCGATATTGCCGGTGGCATCTGCGCAGCGCGGCGAGCGCGAGGTCGCGTGGCAACGGTCGCGGTTAACGCATTTCAATTCCGACAGCCGATCTCGGTGGGCGACGTGGTGTCGTTCTACGCGCATATCGAACGGGCGGGTCGAACCTCGGTCACTGTTCATGTCGAGGTCATCGCGGAACGCAACCCGGCCAGGCCCGTCGTGGTGAAGGTCACTGAAGCCACGCTGACTTATGTCGCGATCGACGAGTCAGGCGCAAAGCGCGAGCTTCCGAACGCCGAAGCGGCGGACTGATCCGGGATGAATATGGAGGTCAACCTGAGCGCCAACGCCTGGGCCCACACCGCGCATCCCGCCTCGCCGGGGTGAAAGCCATCGGAGGCGAGCAGCGCGGGATCATCCAGCCTTGGCAGCACCTGATGCAACGCGCCCGGTCGGGTCTGGCTCCAGTGACCGAGCGCCCGGTCGTAGCGACGTGCCTGCAAGCCGAGCCAGCTGCGCAGCGGCTGCGGCAACGCGGTAAAGCGCTCCATCGGCGGCAGTCCTGAAAACAGTGTCACTGCCACGCCTAAGCCGCGCAGCTGTTCATGGATGCGGTCAAGATCGGCAAGCCAGCGGGGTATCGGCGTGGCGCGGGTGACATCATTGACGCCCACCACCACGAGCGCAACATCAAAGCGGGATGACGCGGATGAGTCGGCCGGCAAACCGCGCTCAAGCAGCGCCGGCAGATCAGCGGCCGCCGCACCGGTTCGGGCGATCAGCTGCCAGCGTCTGGGCGCAACGCCAGCCAGCGCAAGCGCCTCGACCAGTTGCCCGGACAGGGCCTGCGACTGATTCGACACTCCCACGCCAGCGGCCGATGAATCACCAACGATCAGAAGCCGCTTGTCGGATGAGCGGTCGGCGGGCCCCTGCCCTTCGCGCTGCCCTGCAGCCTCAGGAAGCCGCAGCGCGTCGCGGCGCACGCGCCGGCCCTGCAGCAGCATCAGCGGCGCCGCTGGCGCAAGCAGCGCGAGCGCCAGCGCCTCGCGCGGCGAACTCAGCGCGGGAGGGGTAAGGACTCGAGTCTGCACTCAGTGGCCGAACCGCTCCAGTCTGCCAGCGGTCCCGAAAGATCGATGCCGCGCCGAGTGGCGGTCATTTCCGCAACGATTGCCAACGCGATTTCGGGCGGCGTGAGCGCACCGATGGACAGCCCCGCGGGCCCGCGCAGGCGATCGACCTCTTCGCGCGACAAATCAAATTCAAGCAGCCGTTCGCGACGCCGATCGTTGTTGCGCCGCGACCCGATGGCAGCGATGTAAAACGCCGGCGTTTTCAATGCTTCGATCAGCGCCAGATCATCGAGCTTGGGATCGTGCGTGACGCACACGACCGCGCTGTTGGCATCGAGCTGCATCGCGAGCACCAGATCATCGGGCATCTGGGACGACAGCGTCACGCCTGGCTGGGCCTGCCAGGTGCCGTGATATTCGGGGCGCGGATCGCAGATGGTGACCTGGTAGTCAAGCATCAATGCCATGCTGGCCAGGTAATGGGACAACTGGCCCGCGCCGATCACCAGCAGCCGGTACCGTGGGCCATGAACCGTGCGAAGCGACTGGCCATCAAAGGCCACAATATCGCCCGCCTGTGCCACCCGCAGTGTTGCCACGCCCGTTTGCATATCGAGCGAGCGTTGCACCACCTGATGGGCCTCGATACGTGACAGAAGATCGCGCAGACCCGATTTGGTGGACAGGGGCTCGAGCACCACCTGGACCGTGCCGCCACACGGCAGACCGAAGCGCTGAACTTCCTCGGCGGTCTCGCCGTAAATCGTACTCATGGGGAGCGCCGAATCGAGGTCGCCCTCGCGCAGACGACGGATCAGGTCGTCTTCGATACAGCCGCCCGACACCGAGCCCGCCACCTGGCCATCGTCGCGGATGATCATCAGTGACCCAGGCGGCCGCGGCGCGGACCCCCAGGTGCGAACAACGGTGCTGAGCGTGACACGGTGGCCCGCATCCATCCATTGGATCGCGGTGCGCAGGACTTCGACATCGATGCTGTTCATGCGGCACTCCGAATGCTATGAAACGCCCGAGCGGGTCGGACGCGCGCGGCAGCCACGCCGCCGCGCGAGAGATAAGCATACGGGATCCGCCGCAATGGCGCAGGGCGCAGCCCCACCAGCGCCGCTAGTCGATGTGCACCGTGTGCCGGCGCGCGCGCTCGACCTTGGGCAGGGTGAGCGTCAGTACCCCATCGCGGAATACGGCTTTCGCCTTCGATCCGTCGACTGCGGCGGGCAAACCCACTGTCCGGCTGAACGCGCCATGCGAGATTTCGCAGCGATACAGGTCGCCAGCCTCCGCTTTTTCCTCGCATCGTGTTTCGCCGCGCAGCGTCACGCTGTCCTCGCCGACAGAGATCTCGAGTTCGCTCTTGTCGATTCCTGGAACCTCGGCCCGCATCAGGATGTCGTCTTCCCGGTCAACGATGTCAACTTTGGGAAGACGGGGCTCGGCCCAGCCGATCTCGCCGAGCGACGGCCAATCGGTGCGCCAGGGCCGCATCCAGCCGCGCCGCGCAAGCAGCCGGTCAAACAGTCGATCCATCTCATCAAAGGGCGACGCCATCCGGACCAGCTTGGCCTCCTGAATCTCGGTGGTTTTCTCCTCAGCCATGGTCTTGCTCCTTTCGGTTGGGTGAGACAAATCAGGCGGTCATCAGGGCGCACCGGTATCGACACCGGCCGGTTCGCGCTCTCGGGTCACGATTTCGGTCATCGTCGCTTCGGTGAGCAGCAGCAGACTCGCCACCGACACGGCGTTTTCCAGTGCAACCCGCACCACGCGCGTCGGATCGATGATTCCGGCCTCGAACAGGTCGACATAGCGACCGCGTGCCGCATCAAAGCCCACCGAGCCGCCCCCGGCCAGCGTTCGCTCGACGACCACGCCCGGGTCGGCGGCCGAGTTCTCAGCAATCGTTCGCGCCGGCGCCTCGAGCGCTCGCAGCAGAATCTGCATGCCGGTTCGCTCATCGCCCTCAGCCAACCCGAGCTCGGCGCGCAGCGCCGGTACGGCCTGCAGCAGAGCCAGTCCGCCGCCGGCCACAATTCCCTCAGCGACCGCCGCGCGGGTCGCTGCAATCGCATCTTCGAAGGCGTCCTTGCGCGCCCGCATTTCGGCTTCGCTGGGCGCGCCCACCCTCACGACGGCCACCCCGCCGGCCAGCCGCGCGATTCGCTCCTTTAAGCGATCACGGTCATAGTCGCTTGCGGCCTCGGCAAGCTGCGATCGCAGCTGCGCGATTCGGGCCGTGATGCGCTCGCGCTCGCCGGCCCCCCACCAGCGTGGTGGCCTCGCGGGTGACCAGCACCCGCCGGGCACGCCCAAGCTACGTGGCGCCCAAAAGAATCCGCTCGCGCGCCTCCGATCGGAACAACAGTTTCTTTGCTACCATCGCGCTCCCCAGCCGGGCCCGGTCGACTTCGGCGTCACCCCGCATCCCATCAGGCGCTCACGATAGGTGAGCACGGGTCTGCCGAGGTTGACGGTGCACAAGGCGACCACCGCATCAGCGCAACAAGGAGTCAGTGGCCGTGACGGAATCCTGGTTCAACAGCCTTGCTCAAATCGAGTGGTCACCCGAGTGGGTGACGGCAGCGACGCTGGTCGCCGTCCTGATCGCAGCGTTTGTCGTGCGCAGAGTGGTGCTCAACCTGCTCGCGCGCTTTTTTGATGCGCTGGCCGCACGATCGCCCTCGCTCGAGGAGAAAAAGCGCATCGCAACGCTGGCGCGCGTGCTCAGACACGCGGTGTCGCTCACGCTGATCATCCTGGCAGTGCTGGTGGGCCTTAACACCGTCGGTGTTTCAATCGCCCCAATTCTCGGCGCAGCGGGCGTCGCCGGTGTGGCAATCGGTTTCGGTGCGCAAAGCCTGGTCAAGGACTTTTTCAGCGGCATGTTTCTGCTGCTGGAAAACCAGATTCGCGTTGGCGACGTGGTGGAAATCGCGGGCAAGACCGGCGTGGTGGAAGAGCTCACACTGCGTCGAACCAAACTGCGCTCATTTGATGGCGCGGTGCACTACGTATCGAATGGTCTGATTACCACGGTCAGTAATTTTTCAACTGAATTCGCGTTCGCAGTCGCTGATGTCGGCGTGTCTTACCGGGAGGATCTTGACCACGTGTATTCGGTGATGCGGGCCACCGCCGCCGAACTGCGCACCGATTCCCACTTCAGCGCTGCGATTGTCGATGCACTCGATATTGCCGGGGTCGAGCAGCTCGCCGATTCAGCCATTGTGATCCGGTGCCGGATGAAGACCGTCCCCGCCGAGCAATGGCGGGTTCGACGCGAATTTCTGAAGCGATTGAAGATCGCCTTCGACCGCGAAGGCATCTCGATTCCCTATCCGCATCGGATGCTGATTCAGGAGCCTGCGCCCGTCCGCGAGGCACTGGCGCGCGATCAGATCGCTCGAGACCGCGACGAGCCGAACCCGCGCTAGGCCGAGCCTGCCCGCCACCGCGAACGCGCGCGGGGTCTGGCTGCCAGCGTCCCCACGTCGAACACCTGGCCATCGGCGATTGCGAAGGTGCGCTCGCCTGATTTTGCGCGCACCTCCCAGCCTCCGGTGAAATCGCCGAAAGCGGGCAGTACCAGTGCATCGCGCCGCAACCAGAAGCAGCCAAGACGTGCCCGATCAATCGCCCCTCGAAGGCTGATCACCGGGTGCACATGACCCGCAAGCTTGAAGCGGTCGGCGGGCTCATCAGGGTCATGACAGAGCGCAAACGCCGCACGTGCCAGAGGCGCCGTCAGGCACTCGATCCCGCAGCGCTTGGGCGGATCGCCGGCCGCGTCATCATGGTTGCCGCGCACCATTCGGATCGGCAGCCTCGGATACCGGGCGCGCCAGAGCGCGAGCGCATCGATCGCCGGTCCCTGCTGCGCCAAGGGGCCATGCAGAAAGTCTCCGAGCACGATCAGCTCGGCGGGTGCGTGGCGCTCGATCAGCGTCCCGAGACGACCCAGTGTCGCAGCGGTGGTGCCCGCCGGCACCGGAATACCGGCACGCCTGAAGCTCTGCGCTTTTCCCAAGTGAAGATCGGCCACCAGCAGGCTGCGTGAATCGGTGAGCCATACCGCACGCTCGGGCAACAGCGTGACGCGATCGCTGCCGAGCTCGATCATCATCGGGCGGCCTCTTCAAGTTCAGCGAGCATCCTGGCAATGCGATCGGCGAGCTTTTCACTGCTGACGGTTTCACGCAGCCGCTCGATCATGAGTGGAAAAGCAAACGGCGTGGGGCGTTCGATTCTCACGATCTCGAGACGCCGTGAACGCATCACATCGAGCCCCCGTTCAACGCGCGCCAGATCGAGCTCGTCGGCCAACACTTCATGACGGGACTGCGCGAGCAGCAGATTATCGGGATCATGCCGGGCAAACACATCGTGAAACATGGTGGCCGAGGCCTGCAGCGAGCGCGACGAGCGCCGCTCGCCAGGATGACCCTGGAACACCAGTCCCGCGACCCGGGCAATCTCTCGGAAACGCCGCCGGGACAGTTCGGCCGCATTGACTGCGGCCACCAGATCCTGCGCCGGCGTCTGTGACACCAGGCCCTGATCGCTTGCGAGCTGCGCCGCTGCAATCGGCTCGGCCGACAGCAGTTCAAAGCCATAGTCGTTGACCGCCACCGAGAGGGTCGCCGGTTGGCCGCGGCTTGCGCGAAACGCCAACATGCAGGCCAGACCCAGGTTCGCGTGCCGGCCCGCGAACGGATAGACAAACAGATGATGCCCTTCGCGGGATTGCAAGGTTTCAGCGAGCAGCAGGTCGGGCTGCGGGAGCCGGGACCAGCGCGCCTGTAAAGCAAGGAGCGGCCGAACAGCGCGCATCTCAGGATCTGAAAAGCGCCCGCCTGCCGCCTCACGCAACCGATCGAGCACCGCATCGGCAAGCTCGCCTGACAGCGGCATGCGGCCGCCGCTCCAACGCGGCACCGCGCCGGTTTTTGCCTCGGCGCGGCGAACCCAGGCGCTCATTTCGTGCACGCGAACCAGTTCGAGCACCCGGCCACCGAACATGAACCGATCACCGGGCCGCAGACGCGCGATGAAACCCTCCTCGACCGAGCCCAGACGCGCGCCATTCATGAATTTAAGATCGATCGATGCGTCGGCCACAATGGTTCCGATCGACATTCGATGACGCCTCGCAATACGCGGATCAGTCACCCGCCAGAGACCCACCTCGTCTCGTGTGAGCTTCCGATATTCGGGATAAGCGGCCAGACTGGCACCATCAGATACAAAGGCAAGCGCCCAGCGCCAGGTTTCATCGTCGAGCGCTCGATAGGCGTGCGTCGTGCGCAGCTCGGCCAGCATCTGGGCTTCATCGAAGCCGGTACCCGCCGCCACTGTAACCAGATGCTGCGCCAGCACGTCGGCCGGGCACTGCGGCGCGATGCGGGCCTCGATCCGGCCGGCCGCCGCGGCATCGCGTGCGGCAACCGCCTCCACCAGCTCCAGCGCATGGGTGGGTACCAGCGTGATCCGCGATACCGCGCCGGGCCGATGACCCGAGCGCCCGGCGCGCTGAAGCAGCCGGGCAATGCCCTTGGCGCTGCCAATCTGCAGCACCCGCTCCACCGGCGCGAAGTCAACGCCCAGGTCGAGGCTGGATGTGCAGACCACCGCGCGCAATCGACCCTCGGCAATGGCGCGCTCGACCCAGCGGCGCACCTGCGCATCGAGCGAGCCATGGTGAAGCGCAATGGCGCCAGCCCAGTCAGGGCGTGCATCGAGCAGCATGGCGTACCAGAGCTCGGCCTGGGCCCGTGTATTGCAGAACACCAGCGCTGAGGCGCTTGCCTCGAGCTCGGTCACGACGGCATCGCGCATGCGCGCGCCTAGATGACCGCCCCAGGGGAAGCGCTCGAGCGTGGTTGGCAGCAGCGTATCGATGACCGGCAGTCGCCTGGCCGGCGCATCGATCAGCATGCCCGCACGCCCACCGAGGAGGACATCAAGTGCTTCGTGGGGATTGCCGAGCGTTGCCGATAGCCCCCAGACAACCGGAGGCGACCCTGCGAGAGTGGCAAGGCGCGCCAGCGCCAGCTGCAGCTGAACCCCGCGCTTGGATCCGATCAGCTCATGCCACTCATCGACGATCACCACCTCGATCGCGCCCAGGCGCGCCGCCGCATCGGCGCGCGACATCATCAGCGACAGACTCTCCGGGGTTGTGACCAGCGCAAACGGCGGCCGGCGATCCTGACGCGTACGCTCGGCAGACGGCGTATCGCCGGTGCGCAATCCGACGGACAGCTCAAGCTCAAGCCCGATCACCGCCTCAAGGAGCGCCCGTTCGGTATCGGCGGCCAGCGCCCGCATCGGCGTGATCCACAGCACCCGCGTGCGACCGGTCTGCGCCACCGGCCTGCGGCCCCGCGAACCCAGAGCCCGCATGAGGGCGCCCAGCCAGACCGCCAGCGTCTTGCCGGACCCGGTGCCCGCATGGAGCAGCCCACTGTTGCCGCGTGCGGCTGCGCGCCAGACCCGTCGCTGGAATGCAAACGGCTGCCAGCCGCGCTGCGCAAACCAGGCGGAAATCCTGGCCTCGGTCAGCCCAGGCGCGGTGGCGCGGTCAGCGGCCGTACCAGTCACGCACCGCGGCGATGAAGCGCTGGACGCCTTCGGCCACCGTGGCCGCATCAAGCGAACCAAACGACAGCCGTTGATAGTTCGCCTGGCGGGTATCGGTGAACCCAAACGCAAACCCCGGAATGGCTGCAACGCGATGGCGCGCGACCATCGCACGGGTAAAGCCGAGCGGATCATCGATACCCGGCAGTCTCAGCATGACGTAGAACGCGCCCTGGGTGCTGGCAAAGCTCGCCAGCCCGTCGAGTGCACGCAGGGCCTGATGAACCTGAACGCGTACCGATGCAAGCGATTGCAGCTCTGGCTCGAGTGCCCGACGCCCCAGGCGCAGCGACTCGAGCGCAAGCAGTTGCGAGATGACCGGTGCGCAGATCAGGTTGGTGTCCTGCACCTTGTTCATCGCCTCGGCGAGGTCGGACGGATACACAACATGACCGCAACGCCAGCTGGCCATGCCCCAACCCTTGGAAAACGATTGAAACGTGAGCGTGTGTCGCTCAGCGCCGGGAATGGAGGCGGGAGAAAAATGCCGGGCACCGTCGAAGGTGAAGTATTCGTAGGCCTCATCACTGAAGTGATAGAGGCCACGCTCGGCGCAGAGTGCATTGACTGCGCGCAGATCATCTTCGGCGTACACCGCGCCGGTCGGGTTGTTGGGCGATACCGTGATGATTGCGCGTGTGCGCGGCGTGATCGCCCGCTCGATCGCGGCAAGGTCGAGTTGGTAGTCAGGTCGCGTTGGCACGCACACAGGCACGTACCCCGCCATGCGAATCGCCATCTCCTGATTGAAATAAAACGGCAGCGGCAGAATGAATTCATCGCCCGGATCGCCGAGCGCCAGCACCGCATTGAGAAACGCCATATTGCTGCCGGCAGTCACCATGACCTGCATGCCGCGAGCCAGCTCAATGCCGTTTTCATCGCGAAGCTTCGCCGCCAGCGCCTCGGTGAGTGGCGCAATGCCGCCCACTGCCTGATAGCGGTGAAGCAGCGGATCAGCCAGTTTGTCGGGCAGCGCGCGGATCAGGTCGGCGGGTGGGCCATAGCGCACCACACCCTGGCCCAGCGAGATCGTGCCCGGGTGTTCGCGCACCAGCGCGGCAACGGTTGGGATGATGGGCGTGTCAACGCCATCGATGCGAAGCGAGCTTCGTTTCACGGTTGAGTCGATCCGAGAACAGGTTCGTGATGGTAGCCGGTTGTCGAGGGCGCGCTCACGATCCACCCTTCAAGCGGATCAATTTGCGACGGCAAACCGTAGCCTGCGCCCTGCGAGAGCGCCCAACCCGCCTGAACCGCGCAGAGCACCGCATCGAGCCAGTCGCCGCGAGGCTCGTCCTCGATGCGCTGCTGCAAACCGTTGCCAAACTCGACCCGCAGACTCAGTGGATGCGCCCCCGACGACAGTGCAGCGACGATGACCCGCCGACCCGCGTGACGCGCCGCGTCCTGCCGAGCGGCCTCATCGCTTTTGTAAGAGCCGCGATGGAGGGCTCGCGCAAGAAGCCCCGGATACGCCTCAAGCGCCACGCGCGAGGGGTCGCCCGCACGCAGGCCCGGCAGGTGAACGCCGGCTTCAAGCAAGCGTGGTGCGCCTGCGTGAAACATCCACGCCACCGGCGGATTGACCCACTTCATCGAGGGCGAGGAGCCCGCCGGACGATCGGTCGCGCGATGCGCGAACTTTGATCCGGCTGGTCGGCGTGCACAGAAGGCACGCAGGGCATCGCGCAGGATCGGGCGTGGCTGCGCCCCGAAGTGGCTCACCAGCGCGGACCAGTCGGTCGGCCAACCCAGTTCGAGCACCAGCTCGCGGGGCAGCCCGAACGGAAAATCGAATCCACCGACCCAGGGACCGCGACGCGCAATCAGCGATTCGAATGCTGAGAGCGTCTCAATCGGTTCGAGCGCCTCCACCCGCAAAACGCCCTTGGCCGCGAGGCGCGCATGCGCGATGGTGATCGGCTTGACACGCGATGGCGCACTCGAAAAATCAACCCCCAGAATCGCGACGCTGTCCGTCGGGTTTTCGCAACAGGGGCGCACCGTCGCTCGCCCCGAATCCAGGGGTGGGTGGAGAGAGTGATCGCCAACTGTCATCGGAGCATGATCGATGTCGTGCATACGGTCGGGAATGTCTGGCCCGCAGGCCAAAAAGCGAATAGGGTAGTAGGGGTTTTTACCCGCACGTTGCACGAAAGATTTCGCGACGCACGTCGCGAAATCGCGCATCGTTCGCCTCCCGCCGTCATTCGGCGACGGGACACCCCGACAGGCTCCGGGACACGGAGTCGGGAGAATAACTCGATGCGCAACTCCTCCAACGTTAAAGCCCTTCCCCGCAAACCCGCCCGCGCGCGCAACGACGACAGCGGGCGTCCGATGTCCGAGGTGATTCGCGAACGCGTCCGTCAGGCGGGCCGTCGCTTTCATGCCAACGACAATATCTCTGAGTTCATTCGATCTGATGTCGAACGCGAAGCGCTTCGTAAGGAGGTGGAATCCCGCGTCCAGGCACTGCTCGAATCGCTGGTGATCGACATCACCCATGATCACAACACGCAGGACACCGCGCGTCGTGTGGCCAAGATGTATTTGAAGGAAGTATTCCGGGGTCGCTACGAGCCGATGCCCGCGGTCACCGAATTCCCGAACGTCGAGCGCCTTAACGAATTGATCGTGGTCGGGCCGATTACCGTTCGTTCAGCCTGCTCGCATCATCTCTGCCCGATCCTGGGCAGGATCTGGATCGGTGTCTTGCCCAACGCCAACTCCAAGCTGATCGGATTGTCCAAGTACGCCCGTGTTGCCGATTGGGTCATGAGCCGGCCGCAGATTCAGGAGGAAGCGGTTAAAACGCTTGCCGATGAACTCGAGCGCCTGCTGCTCCCTGATGGCCTGGCGGTCATCATGGAAGCCGATCATTTCTGCATGCATTGGCGCGGCGTCAAAGACGAAAGCTCAATGACCTCGTCCATCATGCGCGGCCGCTTCCTCAAGTCGGATGCGCTGCGCCGCGAACTGCTGTCGCTGCTCAAGCGCAACTGACGTCCGGGGCCATGCCGCGCTAGCCGCGGCACAGCGTGAGCATGGCCTCCAGTGCTGCAAGGCCGTCGGCCTCGGCGACGGCCTTGTCACGTCGCCATCGCAGCATCCTGGGAAATCGCACTGAGACGCCCGCGCGATGCCGTGTCGAGCGCGCAATCCCTTCGAAGCCGATTTCAAACACCAGGGACGGCGTCACGCTTCGGACGGGTCCGAAGCGTTCAAGGGTCGTGCGACGCACGATTGCATCGACCTCGCGGATTTCCGCATCGGTGAGCCCCGAATACGCTTTTGCGAACGGGATCAGGCGCGGCTCGGCGTCGCGGTCACGATCCCAGACCGCGAACGTGTAGTCGGTATAAAGCCCTGCACGGCGCCCGTGGCCCGCCTGCGCGTAAATCAGTACGGCATCCACTGAAAACGGATCGAGTTTCCACTTGAACCATGCGCCACCGTCGGCCCGGCTGCGGCCGATTCCATAGGCCGAGTCCAGCCGTTTGAGCATCAGCCCCTCGGCGCCGTGCGAGCGCGCGTCCTCACGGATGCGGGCGCGCTCAGCCCAATCATGCGCATCGATTGCAGCGGCTGCGCACAGGGTTTGCGGATCAACCTGCGCCTCGCCCAGAATGGCCAGCATTGCAGCACGCCGTTCAATGAGCGCAAGCGCCCTCAGATCAGCATGCTCACGCTCCAGACAGTCAAATGCGATGAAGCGCGCGGGCGCTTTTTTAAGCGTGGCCGGCCCGGGCTGCAGTCGACCGATCCGGGTCTGCATGGCTGCAAAGTCCATCGGGCGCTGCGAGCCTGGCATCCAACAGAGCAGCTCGCCGTCAAGTACCGTGCCCGGGGGCAAGCGCTGGGCGGCCGAAACAATCTCAGGAAACCGATCGGTCAGCAGCTCTTCGCCGCGCGACCAGATCGCCACCTGCTCGCCGCGTCGGACCAGCTGCGCGCGAATGCCGTCCCATTTCCACTCGGCAAGCCAGTCCGATGCGCGCTCAGCGGTCGCGCGCGGCGCCTCCCAGCTGGTGGCGAGCATGAATGGGTAAGGCAGCAGCAAGGTTACGGGATCGCTTGGCGAAGCGCTGACCGGCGCGGCGCCAACCATTGATTGGTGCGCCGCCTCATCCGCGTTGGCCTCGGGCTGCGGGTTGGCAGCGGGCTGCGGGACGGGCTGGGCGGCAACCAGTGCACGATAGCGGGCCGCCTCTGGGTTCGCCTTACGGTCGGTGTAGCCAATGATTCGCTGGGCGATCACGCGCGCATCGACACCGCTTGCCTCGGACAGCGCGCGCAGGACGAGCTGCCGCGACACGCCCAGTCGCAGGCCGCCCGTGATGAGCTTGTTGAAGACGAAGCGCTGCCAACTGTCAAGCACTGCCCAGACACCCGCGAGCGCAGCGCGCGTTGCCTCGGGTTCCAGCGCTCGAAGCGGCAGCAGCCGGGCGCGCATCCAGTGATCAAGGCTGCCAGCGCAATCGTGTGCGGTTGCGCTCTGCTCAGGCAGCAGCAACGCAATGGTCTCGGCCAGGTCCCCGACGGCCTGATAACACTCATCGAACAACCACTCGGGCACCGCTGCGACCTCGTAGGCAGCCTCGCGGAGCAGTCGTGTTGCAACCAGCTTCTGGGGCTTGCCGCCCGCAAGAAAGTACACCGCCCACGCGCAGTCTTCCGCGGACTCGGATTGAAAGTAGCACCGCATCGCCTCGACTTTATCCAGCGTCGAATTGGAGCGATCCAGTGCTGCGATCAAGTGGGCGAACCGCTCCATCAGTGGGGCGACTCCGACAGATGCTCGGCCACGGGGTGGGTGTCCGCACTGACGGGTGTGTCGGACTCGGCACCCGCCTCACCGCCGAATTCAGTTCGAAGCGCGTGCGCCTGCACGCCGCGCTCGCTCAGATAGCGCACGATCGCCGCTTCGAAGCCGTGCGTCACGATCACCCGCTGCGCGCCGCTTGCCTCAATCGCCTGCACCAGGCCTGGCCAATCGGCATGGTCTGACAGCACGAAGCCCCGATCGAGCGCCCGCCGCCGCCGTGCGCCACGCACCCGCATCCAGCCTGAGGCAAATGCGATGCTGGCATCGCCGAACCGCGACAGCCAGGGGCTTCCTGCAGCCGACGGTGGCGCCAGGACCAGCGGGGGCGTATCGGCTGCGTTGCGGCGCCAGTCGGTTGCGGTGAAAATGTCGGGAATCGCAACGCCCGAGGCTCGATACGCTGCATTGACCGCCGTGACCGAACCATGTGCCACCATCGGGCCCAGAAGCGCCTGGGCCTGCGCAAGACCCGCCAGCACCCGCTGGGCTTTGCCAAGGGCATAGCAGAGCAGCACGCTCGCGCGCCCGCCTGCGGCGTTGTCAGCCCACCAGCCTGCGATCTCGGCCAGACACTGCGCATCGGTCTGCCAGCGATAAACCGGCAGGCCAAATGTCGATTCAGTGATGAAGGTATCGCACCGCACCGGTTCAAACGGCGCGCAGGTCGGATCGGCCTGCAGCTTATAGTCGCCCGACACCACCCACACCTCGCCCCGGCGTTCAACGCGCACCTGCGCGGATCCGAGGATGTGCCCGGCGGGATGCAGCGATACGCGCGTATCGCCAAGCGTCATCGGCTCACCCCAGCGCAGCGTCTGCAGCGATATCGCGCCGAGCCGGCATCGCATGACCTCGCGGGCGGGCTCGCTCGCAAGATAGTGCCGATGACCGACCCGGGCATGGTCGGCATGGGCATGAGTGATGACCGCCCGATCAACCGGACGCCAGGGGTCGATGTAGAAATCGCCCGCCTCGCAATAGAGCCCTTCCGGGCGCAGCGAAATCAGGTCGCCCTGCATCAGCGACGCCCCTGCAGCGTGTGGGCGCACCAGCTCAGTAGCGAAGCCCGCGCCCCGATACCGCAACGCCGATACGCAGGATCAAGGCGGCGCCGTGCGCGGTAAGCCGCACCCACCAGGGGCGCGCCACGATGTGCGACCAGCCAACCGGCACGCCCCCCTCGGCGATCGCCTGCTCGACGCGAGCGCGCAACGCGGCAGCGGTCTGCGCGTCGTGAACGATCACATTGGCCTCGCGCGCAAGCAGCAGCGAGAACGGATCGATATTTGATGAGCCAACAGTCAGCCATTGATCGGCAAGCGCGAGCTTGGCATGCAGAAAGCCGGGCTGATACTCGATGATTTCGACGCCCGCGCGCAGCAGTTCCTCATGGAGTGAAAGCGTACCGAAATGCGGCAGGCGATACTCGATTTGCCCCTGCAGCAGCAGGCGTACCCGCACGCCTCGCGCGGCCGCTTCTGCCAGCGCGCGGCGAAACCTGGCGCCGGGGAAAAAGTAGGCGCATGCGATCAGGACGTCATGGCGCGCGGCGCCGATGGCTCGCAGATAAGCGCGCTCTATCGCTTTACGGTGGCGCCAATTGTCACGCTCAACAAATGCCGCGCTGACCAGCCTCCCGGGAGCGCCTAGCCAAGCTTGGGGGCGATCGGTCGCGCGGGCTGCGGGCACGGGCAGCGGCGCCGGCGCAGTGGCTGCATCGGGCCCCGCGCAAGCATCGCGCCACGCGCCAGCATCAGGCCACACCCCGGCATCAGACCACGCCCCAGCGCCGCCCGCCAGTGTGGCTCGCCGCCACACGTGCCGCATCGCAATCAAGGCCTGCTCGACCAGTGGCCCGCGAACCTCGATGGCGAAATCCAGTCGCGGCGAATCGAGTCGGCCGCGGGCAGGATCCTGGTGGTCATCAATCAGATTGATACCGCCCGCAAAGAGCGTCGTTGAGTCGATCAGCGCGAGCTTGCGATGCAGGCGTCGCAGCGCCTGCCAATTGAATCGCCAGCGCGCAAGCGGTCGGAACACTCGCAGATCAAGCGGTGCTGAGGCAAGCAGCTGGGCAATCCTGCCGCGGGGCTCGCCGGTGCCATAGCCATCGACCACCACCCTGACCTCGACCCCGCGCCGGGCCGCTGACGCGAGCGCCGAGGCAATGCGCTGTCCACTCGCATCGTCATTGAAAATATAGGTTTCGATCCAGACCGAAGTAACCGCTGCGTCAATCGCCTGCTCGAGCAATGGAAAAAATTCAGCGCCGGACTGCAGCAACCGCACCTGGTGCCCTTGACGCAATACCGGTCGTCGCCGTCTGCCCAGCCATTGCCGCCAGGCGGGTGGCATCGCGCGCGAAACGCTCACGCGTGCCCGCGCTCCAGATCAGCGATCACGGGGCTATGGTCAGACAGACGCGCCCAGCCTGGCCCCCTTGGAACACGCGCGTCACGCACCGAAAAGCCGCGCAGATAAATCCTGTCCATTCGCAGCCACGGCACCAGCGCGGGAAAGGTTCGCGCCGACCGCACCCGGCGAGGCAGTCGAACGGACTCGGGTTTGACGTCGACGCCCAGATCGGCCAGTCGATCACGCATGTACCGGACCGCGCGCTGCGTGCGGACCATGCTGGGGCGCAGCGAGTCGAACGCCTCGATCACATCGATCTCATCACACAGGCGGCGCGACAGCTGGCTGCGCCAGTCATTGAAGTCGCCTCCGATGATGAGTGGCGCCTCGGGCGGGACCGAGCGGCGAATCCAATCGATCAGCGCATCGAGCTGGCGTTCGCGACTGCGCGCGAACAGGCCGAAGTGCACCACAAAGCAGTGCACCGGATCACCAGCGATATCAACCACACAATGCAGCACGCCGCGCTTTTCCAGTGCGTGATCGGAAAAGTCACGATTGTCGCGGTGCAGGATCGGATATCGCGACAGCAGCGCATTGCCATGGTGGCCGTGCAGATACTGGGCGTTCGGACCGTAAGCGCTCTCGAACGTCTGCCGTAGCCCCGGTGATTGCGCAAGGAACACATCCTGCGGCTCAACCGGCCAATGCTCAAAGCGCCTGGCATGACGCTCATGCTGCCCCTGCACTTCCTGCAGCAGGATCAGGTCGGCATCAAGCTCATGGAGCCGGGCACGCAACTCGTGAATGCGCGCCACACGGCGTAGCCCGAACAGGTCTCGGAGCACGCCTTTATGAATGTTGTAGGTGGCAACCCGCAGCTGCGTTGGCATCGTTGCTTCACCGCGCGAGGGCATTGGCGTCATGCGCTCGACGCGGCAGCTGCCGAATGGCTTCTGCGTTGGACCAGGAAAAACAACGGTCGGCCGCCTGTTGCCAGGGTAGCCAGACCTGGCTCAGATGCTCGCGCGGCGCAAGCTTCGCCTCGATGCGCTCGGGCACCTGAAGACCGAAGACATATTCGGTGTTGTGCGTGACGCCCGGCGGATAGCGATGGCGCCAGTGCGCGAAAATTTCATAGCGCTGGGTCCACTGCCAATCGGTCAAATCGAATGCGGCGCAGTCGATCCCGGTTTCCTCGAACACTTCGCGCCGACAGGTTTCAGCCAGTGGCTCGTCCAGCGCATCCTTGCTGCCGGTGACCGACTGCCAGAACCCCGGATGGTCGGCGCGCTCAAGAAGCAGTACCTCGAGTGCTGGCGTGTGGATCACGACCAGTACCGACTCGGGGATCTTGTTGCCGGCCATTGCAGGGCAGTGACAGTGCGGTTTGCGTACGGCTCAGGCGCTCGCCTCGACACCGCGCAGCCGGATATGCAGTTCGCGCAGCTGCTTTTCGTCAACCGGCGACGGCGCCTGCGTGAGCAGACACTGCGCGCGCTGGGTCTTGGGAAATGCAATGACATCGCGGATCGATTCGGCGCCCGTCATCATGGTGACGATGCGGTCAAGGCCAAACGCGATCCCGCCGTGGGGCGGCGCGCCGTACTGAAGCGCATCAAGCAGGAAGCCGAATTTTGCACGCGCCTCCTCGGGGCCGATTTTGAGCGCGCGAAACACCTTGCTCTGCACTTCCTCGCGGTGGATTCGTACCGAACCACCGCCGATTTCCCAGCCGTTCAAGACCATGTCGTAGGCCTTGGCCAGACACTGCCCCGGGTCGGAGCCCATCAGGTCTTCGTGGCCATCTTTGGGCGCGGTGAACGGATGGTGAACCGCAGTCCAGCGACCATCCTCTTCGTCGTATTCGAACATCGGGAAATCAACCACCCAGAGCGGCTTCCAGACGTTTTCGAACAGGCCGTTGGCACGGCCGAAATCGGAGTGTCCGATTTTGATCCGCAGCGCGCCCAGCGCATCGTTGACCACCTTGGCCTTGTCAGCGCCGAACAGTATGAGATCGCCGTCGGCGGCACCGGTGCGCGACAGGATGGCCGACAGCGCAGCATCATGCAGATTCTTGACGATTGGCGACTGCAGACCGTCTCGGCCACGCGCGGCCTCATTGACCTTGATCCAGGCGAGTCCCTTCGCACCATAGATAGCGACGAACTGCGTGAAGCTGTCGATTTCGCCCCGCGTGAGCTTGCCGCCACCCGGTACGCGCAGGGCCACCACGCGCCCGCCTGTCATGTTGGCCGGGCCACTGAACACCTTGAACTCGACATCGCGCATCGCATCGGTGATGTCGGTGAACTCAAGCTGCACCCGCAGATCGGGCTTGTCGGACCCGTACAGACGGATGGCTTCGGAGTAGGTCATCTGCGGGAAGCTGGCCGCAAGATCGATACCCGCGACGTTTCGGAACACCGTGCGGATCATGTCCTCGAAGATGGTGCGAATCTCAGTTTCGGTGAGAAACGAGGTTTCGCAATCGATCTGCGTGAACTCGGGCTGGCGATCCGCACGCAGGTCTTCATCACGAAAACACTTGGTGATCTGATAGTAGCGGTCGAACCCCGACACCATCAGCAGCTGCTTGAACAACTGCGGCGACTGGGGCAGCGCGAAAAACTGGCCAGCGTTCACGCGTGAGGGAACCAGATAGTCGCGAGCGCCTTCCGGCGTGGACTTGGTGAGCATGGGGGTTTCGATGTCGAGAAAGCCCTGGGCATCGAGATACTTGCGCACCTCCATCGCAACCCGGTATCTGAGCATCAGGTTGCGCTGCATTGCCGGGCGGCGCAGGTCGAGCACCCGATGAGTGAGTCGCGTGGTCTCGGAGAGGTTCTCGTCATCGAGCAGGAAGGGCGGCGTGACCGACGCGTTCAGGATTTCGATGTCGTGGCACAGGATCTCGATGGCACCGCTTTTCAGGTTGGCGTTGTCGGTGCCTTCCGGACGCCGGCGCACGCGACCCACCACGCGAACGCAAAACTCATTGCGAATGCGCTCAGCCACTTTGAACATGTCGGGCCGGTCGGGGTCGCACACCACCTGAGCGATCCCTTCGCGGTCGCGCAGATCGATGAAGATCACCCCGCCATGGTCGCGGCGGCGGTGAACCCAGCCGAACAGGGTGACAGTCTGGTCGAGGCGGTCGGTAGAGACTTCCCCGGCATAGCAGGTGCGCATCACGGATTCTCCGAAAGCGGATGATGACCTCAGGACTGGCCCGGCGAGCGATCGCCCGGCGCAACGGTTCCCATCGACACCACGTACTTCAGCGCCTCGTCGACACTCATGTCGAGCTCGATCACGTCGGCACGGGGCAGCATCAGGAAAAAGCCCGAGGTGGGATTGGGCGTAGTGGGAACATAAACCGACACCATCTCGGAATCGGTGACCCGGCGACGGATTTCAGCGGCAGGCGTGCCGGTTTGGAACGCAATGGTCCAGCTGCCGGCTCGGGGATACTGCACCAGGAGCGCCTTGCGGAAGGCCTGACCGTTGGGCGACAGAATGGTGTCGCTGACCTGTTTGACGCTTGAGTAGATGCTGCGGACGATGGGAATGCGGCCCAGCAGCGCCTCCCAGTAAACGACCAGCCGCTCACCGATGATGTTGCGCAGGAGCAGGCCCGTCACGAACAGCACCACCAGCGTGAGCACGACGCCAACGCCGGGAATGTCGCGCCCGAAAAATGTGTGCGGATGCCAACGCTCAGGCAGCAGCTGAAGCGTCTGGTCCATGGTGGTAACGATCAGGTTGAGCACCCAGATCGTGATCACCAGAGGAACCCAGATCAGAAGACCCGTGACGACATATTTGCGCATGGTTGGGCTCGTGGAGGCGCGTTCGATTCAGACTGCAGCGCGATGCTGCCGGCCTGAGGTGACGGCGCGATGACGCGTGGCGGACGCGTTCAGGCCGGTGCCCCCGGGGAGGGGCTGCTGGCAGCTCGCGGCGTGGCGGCGCTGCTGGTGGTGGACGCGGCGGGGGACTCGCCCGCTTTACCTGCCGATCCGCCACCGGACCCGGACGACGATTCAGTGGCTGCGGGCTTGCTGTCGGCCTTGGCTTCGCCGCTTCCCGCACTGCCTGAGCCGGCAGCCGTGTCGGTGGGTTTATCGGACGTTTTGTCGGCGGACTCGCCACCTTCACCGCCGGCCTTTTTATTGCCGCCGTCGCGAAAGTCGGTGACGTACCACCCCGACCCCTTCAGCTGAAAAGCCGGCGCGGTAAGCTGTCGCGCAAAGCCGTTTCCGTTGCATGACGGACAGACCGTGAGCGGTGCATCGGAAATTTTCTGCAGCTGATCCTTTTCGAAGCCGCAGTCTTGGCAACGATAGGCGTAAATCGGCATGATGTTTTTGAGGTCGCTTGCGCGACTTAAAAGGGAAAAGGACAACCCTAAAGTATAGCGGCAGCCAGACAGGCTGTGGATATCAGGGGATTGGGCAGGCTTGATACAGGCCGAAAGCGCGGCGTTACTGATGCCGGATTGCAATGGTTTTCAGGACGGTGAAGCCGTACAGCGCCTCGAAGCCCTTTTCGCGGCCGTAGCCGCTTGAGCGAACGCCGCCAAAGGGCAGCTCAACGCCACCGCCCGCACCATAGTTGTTGATGAACACCTGGCCACACCGGAGCGCTCGCGCGATTCGGAGCTGGCGGGCACCGTCACGCGTCCAGACGCCAGCCACCAGCCCATACGCCGTACCGTTCGCAAGCCGCACCGCATGCGTTTCATCGTCAAAGGGCATTGCCACCAGCACCGGGCCGAAAATTTCCTGCTGAGCAAGGGGATGCTGGGACGGAACATCGCGAAACAGCACCGCGGGCTGATAAAACCCCGCGGAGGCTGCCTGCGGATGAAGCTGGCCGCGCGCAGCAACCCGCAGGCCATCGGCCTGTGCCTGCGCAAGCAGGCGCCCCACGTGATCGAACTGCTTGCGATTGACGAGCGGACCCATGTCCAGGCCCAGCGCCGGAGGGCCTGCGACCAGCGCCTGAAAGCGCTCAACCAACCGTTCGAGCACTGTTTCGTAGAGGCTGCGCTCAACCAGCAGGCGGCTGCCCGCCGAACAGGTTTGGCCCGCGTTTTGAACGATGGCGTTGATGATGACCGGGATTGCAGCGTCGAGATCGGCATCGGCAAACACGAGCTGTGGTGATTTGCCACCCAGCTCCAGCGTAACCGGGCAGTGGCGACGCGCTGCGGCCTCGGCCACACGCTGCCCGGTGGCAGTCGACCCGGTAAACGACAGATGATCGACATCAGGATGCTCGCAGAGGCTTGCGCCCGCCTCAGCACCATAGCCAGTGACGATGTTGAGCGCCCCCGCCGGGAACCCTGCCTCGGCTGCGAGTTCGCCCAGCCGCAATGAGCTGAGGCTTGCGTCCTCGGCCGGCTTGACCACACAGGCATTGCCCGCAGCCAGGGCCGCGCCCACCGTGCGGCCAAAGATCTGCATGGGGTAATTCCAGGGAATGATGTGGCCGGTGACGCCGTGCGGTTCTCGAACCGTGGCAACCAGGTAGCCGGGCTCGTAGGGTAGCGTCTGACCGTGGAGTTTGTCGGCCGCTCCGGCATAGAACTCGAAGTAACGCGCAAGCGCTGAGACATCGGCGCGCGCGGTTTTCAGCGACTTGCCGGTGTCCCGCGCCTCGAGCTGCGCCAGCTCATCGGCATGCGCTGTAACCGCCACGCTGAAGCGTTGCAGCAGCCGACCGCGCGCAGCCGCCGACACACCGCCCCAGGGGCCGTCATAGCGCTCGCCGAGCGAGGCCCTGGCGGCCGCAACCGCCTGGTCGATGTCCGCGGCAGACCCGCGCGCGATCTGGCCGAAGGCCTCGCCCGTGCTCGGATCAAGCACCGGGATGTGCTGGCCACCCGAAGGATGCTGCCTGGCGTTGCCGATGAAATGCTGCATGACGGCTGCTACGCTCAGAACGGGATGTCGTCATCGACATCGTCAAGCCCCCGACCTGCGGGCTTGCGCGCACCGCCGGCCGAGGCACCTGCGGGCGCGGCAGCACGCGCCGGCGCCCCGCCGCCTGCGCCGGCATCGTCG
>Ga0194118_10000736_pt1 | contig 52336 bp, 41 predicted proteins | sample TA2MahsurfametaG_2_FD_148662 | JGI IMG/M metagenome (GOLD analysis project Ga0194118, IMG submission 148662) | Freshwater microbial communities from Lake Tanganyika, Tanzania - TA2015013 Mahale N5 surface | ecosystem: Environmental > Aquatic > Freshwater > Lake | place: Tanzania: Lake...
TGGAAAGTTTTTTATAGTAACCGAGGGAAAGCGATACGCTACATTATTATTTGTGGTGCTTGTTCTGGTAGAATTTACAGATGTGCTTTTCGCCGTTGACAGTGTACCTGCCATTTTTGGAATTACGCGTGATCCGTACCTGGTTTTCTTCTCTAATATTTTTGCCATCATGGGCTTGAGAAGCCTCTTTTTTCTATTGGGTCACGGTATTAAAAACCTTAGTACACTGGAATACGGCTTGTCCCTTATTCTCATCTTTATTGGTGTTAAGATGATTTTTCAAAAACAATTACAGAAACTTGGATTTAATGAAGTTCATGCTTTGCTGGTATTAGGTAGTATTTTGGTTTTAACCTATGTTTCCTCATTTCTTTTCCCCAAAAAGCCTGTAGATTAGCATTCTGGTCACATTTTACCCACATTGCCTGACTTACTAAAATAAATAAGCGAAATTTGAACCTTTGAAGTGAGTTCATCAAAAATTTCTGCACTGCTGGTACTGCAAGATGGTATCGTTTTCCGTGGCACAGCCATTGGTAAAATCGGGACAACAACCGGCGAAATCTGTTTTAATACCGGCATGACCGGGTATCAGGAAGTATTTACTGACCCATCCTACACTGGCCAGATTCTCATTATGACCAACGATCATATTGGGAACTATGGTGTGCGTGATCCGGAAGTGGAGAGCGACTCCATTAAAATTGCTGGTTTGGTCTGCAAGAAGTTTTCTCAGCTGTTTTCACGCAAAATGGATTCCTACAGCCTCGATACTTATTTCACGGAAAATAATCTCGTAGGTATAGCCGATGTAGATACCCGCCAGATAGTAAGGCATATTCGGGATGCGGGCGCCATGAACGCCATTATCAGCAGTGAAACAGTAGATGTAGAAGCGCTCAAAAGTCAATTGAGCGCATGCCCCGATATGTCTGGGCTGGAACTGGCCAGCACTGTGAGCAGTGAATCTTTTCACACCCTTGGTAACGAAGATGCCACCTTCCGTGTGGCTTTGCTTGATTATGGAAGTAAAAAGAACATTGCCCGCTGCCTTCTTGAACGAGGCTGTTATATTGGTGTGTTTCCTGCAAAATCAACATCGGCAGAGGTTTTGGCCTGGAATCCGGATGGTATAATGATAAGCAATGGCCCCGGTGATCCAGCCAGTATGGACTATGCCATAGCATGTGTGCGTGATTTGGTAGATACAGGAATTCCAACTTTTGGCATTTGTTTGGGTCACCAGTTGCTGTCATTAGCCAGTGGTCTTACAACCTATAAAATGCATCATGGTCACCGTGGACTAAACCATCCGGTAAAAAATCTGGTAACCGGCAGGAGTGAAATTACCAGCCAGAATCACGGTTTTGCGGTAAAATTCGAGGATTCAGCCACTGATAAAGTATTGCTTACGCACCTGAACCTAAATGACAATAGCGTAGAAGGTATTGCCCGTAAAGACAAGCCGGCTTTTAGCGTACAGTACCATCCCGAAGCATCGCCGGGTCCCCACGATTCTATGTACCTGTTTGACCAGTTTATTGAATTAATCCAAAAACATAAATCCTAATTTCCGCAATAAATGAGTGCCATCGTCCATGTCCATGCCCGCCAGATTCTGGATTCCAGGGGCAATCCTACCGTTGAAGCAGAAATATTTACCGAAGATGGCGGTTTCGGAAGAGCCGCAGTGCCAAGCGGGGCCAGTACCGGTATTCATGAAGCTGCTGAACTGCGTGACGGGGATAAATCTGTTTATATGGGAAAAGGAGTCCTTCAGGCGGTTGATAATGTTAACAATATCATTGCTGATGCCATTGAAGGAATGGAAATTACTTCACAAAATGAGATTGACAAGGCCATGATCGAACTGGATGGTACTCCCAACAAATCAAAACTGGGGGCCAATGCAATTTTGTCAGTTTCTATGGCTGCCGCACATGCTGCCGCCGATGAACTGGGTGTGCCTCTTTACCGCTATATAGGCGGAGCGAATGCCAATATTCTTCCTGTTCCTATGATGAACATCCTGAACGGTGGTGCACATGCTGACAATAAAATAGATTTTCAGGAGTTTATGGTTATGCCTGTGAAGGCAGAAAATTTCTCCCACGCTCTGAGAATGGGAGTTGAGGTATTCCATCACCTGAAATCGGTTCTAAAGGATAAAGGCTACAGCACCAATGTGGGAGATGAAGGTGGTTTTGCACCCAATATACAAAGCAATGAAGAAGCCATAGAAACGGTTTTGAAGGCCATAGAAAAGGCCGGATATAAACCCGGTGTTGATATGTACATTGCCATGGATGCAGCTACCAGTGAGCTTTACAAGGAAGAGGAAAAAGTATACGTATTTAAAAAATCAGATGGGCGCAGGTTCAGTAGTGAAGAGATGGTTGAATACTGGGCCGGATGGTGTGCGAAATATCCCATCATCAGTATTGAAGACGGCTGCGCCGAAGATGACTGGGATGGCTGGAAGCGTCTTACCGAAAAAGTAGGTTCGAAAATTCAGCTGGTGGGCGATGATCTGTTTGTAACCAATGTGAATCGTCTTCAAAGGGGCATAGATCAGCAGATTGCCAATTCAATCCTGATTAAAGTAAATCAGATAGGAAGCATCTCTGAAACACTGGACGCCATTCAGCTGGCTACCCGCAACCGCTACACCAATGTGATGAGCCACCGAAGTGGTGAAACCGAGGATGCCAGCATCGCGGATTTGGCAGTAGCCATGAACAGCGGTCAGATAAAAACCGGAAGTGCCAGCCGTAGCGATCGCATGGCTAAATACAACCAGTTGCTCCGAATAGAGGAAGAACTGGGATCAGCAGCACGCTACGGCGGAAGTATCTTTCCTTTTGCATAGAAGCGCATACTGATTCTCGTCAGACTCGGCTTTTATCTGCCGTTTTAAGTGCAAATTTTGGTTTTCCAATTATGGAAAATACCAAATTAGAACTGAAAGGCGCGTTGGTAAGGTATATTGCGTGCGTTACTGTATGTTTAATGCTAATGATTACAGGTTCTATTTATTCAGATGGAAGTTTTTCTGCTGCATTTTGGCTTACCGAATTGATTTTGCTCGTTTTGAGTTACCATCTTTTCATTTTTGTACATGCTAAATTTAGGCAGTTTAAAGGATCATAAACGCAATTACGTTCATCAAAATATTCTTCTTTACTTCAATTATGCATATTTTTGCAAAGTACATTTGTAAGAATGGCAGTAGAACTTCAGATACTTGGCTTGGCAATTTTATCCTACCTGCTTGGTTCTATACCCAGCGCTGTATGGGTTGGTGAAGCCTTTTTTGGAATTGATGTGCGCGAGCATGGAAGCGGCAACGCAGGTGCAACCAATACATTTAGGGTGCTAGGAAAGAAAGCAGGAGCCGGTGTGCTTGCTATGGATGTTGTGAAAGGCTTTACAGCCGCCTGTTTGGTAAATTTCCTTCCTGAAATCAACCCTGTGTTGAACAAAACATGGTTCATCAATGTACAACTCCTTTTTGGATTGAGTGCAGTACTTGGCCATCTTTTCCCTGTTTTTGCCGGATTTAAAGGTGGAAAAGGCATTGCTACCCTGTTTGGAATGCTGATAGCTATTCATTGGTTGACGGCGGCCATTTGCCTAATTATGTTTATTTGTATGCTGTTGCTCACAAGTTTTGTGAGTTTGAGCAGTATGAGTGCGGCTGTAATGTTTCCCGTTTCAGTGGTTTGGATATTTAAGCGTCATGAACCATTATTTATTGCATTTGGTATTTGTGCAGCAATTCTGGTGGTGCTTACACACAGGAAAAACATTCAGCGTTTGTTGAGCGGCAATGAGAGTAAGGCACGGATATTGAGGCGGCATCATCAGTAAAGCGATGTTTGGAATGGTCGAAAATCCATCGGTACTTCCTGAAATTGAACAGGAAATTCTTACAGATAAATCCTGGGCAGTAGTTTTGTATAACGATGAAGTTAATACCTTCGAGTGGGTAATTAAATGTTTGGTGACCTATTGCGGTCACAATGAAATTCAGGCAGAACAATGTGCGTGGTTTGTGCATCATAAAGGAAAGTATCCTGTTAAACATGGCTCACTCGAAGATTTGATACCTGTTTGTTCGGCACTCTGTGATCAGGGGCTGGCAGCAAAACTGGAACAATAAAATGAATAAGGTTTTTACAAACGCTAAAGAGGCAATCTATGATATTGAAGATGGCGATGTGCTGATGCTGGGCGGTTTTGGGCTCTGCGGCATTCCTGAAAACTGTATTTCTGCACTTGTAGATAAAGGAGTTAAAGGACTTACTTGTATTTCCAACAATGCCGGAGTAGATGACTTTGGTATTGGGCTAATGCTAAAAAGCAGACAGGTAAGGAAAATGATAAGCTCATACGTGGGCGAAAATGAGGAATTTGAAAGACAGCTTTTGTCTGGTGAATTGGAAGTTGAACTGATTCCCCAGGGAACATTGGCTGAAAGGTGCCGTGCCGCCGGTGCAGGTATTCCAGCTTTCTATACGCCCGCCGGTGTTGGGACTGAAGTAGCAGAAGGCAAAGAAATCCGTGTATTTAATGAAAAAAATTATTTGATGGAGCTGGCATTTGATGCCAAGTTTGCTATAGTGAAAGCCTGGAAAGGCGATACACACGGCAACCTAATATATAAAGATACAGCCCGAAATTTTAACCCAATGATGGCAACAGCCGGTAGAATTACCATTGCCGAAGTAGAAGAACTGGTTCCTGCAGGAGAACTCGATCCCAATCATATTCATACACCCGGAATATTCGTAAACCGGATATTTCAGGGCGTGAACTATGAGAAGCGTATTGAGCAAAGAACTACCCGTCCGCGCAAATGAAGCCAACATGGGTTTTTGCATCCAACAACAAGCATAAGCTGGATGAAGTGCGAGAGATATTGGGTTTGCATGTAAATATCCTGTCATTAAATGATATAGATTGCAATGTCAATCCCGAGGAAACAGGCTTAAACTTTGAAGAAAATGCACTCATTAAATGTAAGGCAGTCTCTGATTTTACACAGTTGCCTGTTTTGGCTGATGATTCGGGTTTAATTGTTTTAGCGTTGAATGGTAATCCAGGCGTGAAAAGCGCACGTTTTGCAGGCGAAAATGCAACTGATAATGAAAATATGCACAAATTACTGGCTGAATTGGAGGGTGTTGCAGACAGACAGGCGCACTTTACTGCATGCCTTTGTTTGTATAGTATCGGAACCAATCCTTTGTATTTTCAGGGTGAAGTACATGGGAAAATAATTACAGAACCAAAAGGGGATAAGGGTTTTGGATATGATCCAGTTTTTATACCCGAGGGCTACAGCGAAACATTCGCAGAACTGGGTGCTGATATAAAAAACACTATCAGTCATCGAAAACTGGCCCTAAACAAACTGCTCTCATCAGGTGTTTTGAGTGTATGACGCATACTCCTCAGTTCCCTTTTCAAACCTTGCACTATGAACTTCAGGAAGACCGGATTGCCGATTTTCCACTTGCTGAGCGCGATCACTCAAAGCTGCTTTATTACAAAGACGGTGCAATTCAGGATTACTGGTTCTATGATATTTCAAAACTGATACCCGATGGTAGTTTGCTGATTGGTAACAATACCAAAGTAATTCCTGCCCGCCTTGTTTTTACCAAGGCAGAAAGATCAACGGTGGAATTATTCCTACTTACCCCGTTATCACCGGACTGGACGGTTTGGGAAGTAATGGTTGGTAATAGAAGGAAATTTAAAGAGGGTCAGCAGCTTTCACTAAAGGCAGGGGAAAATAATAATGCTGTATTAACGGCAAGTTGGCATGACAGGGAGCGAAATCAGGTGCGTCTTCAGGTTACAGCACCGTATTCAATCCCGGAAGCACTGGAGATTTTCGGTAAAGTCCCCCTGCCTCCTTATATAAGGAGGGAAATGACCAATGAAGACAAAGAGCGTTACCAGACAGTTTTTGCTGAAGTTGCAGGTGCCGTTGCCGCGCCAACAGCTTCTCTTCATTTTACTGACAGGGTTTTGAAAAATTTGGAAGAGGCAGGCGTTAGAAGGAGTTATATCACATTGCATGTGGGTGCCGGAACGTTCAAGCCGGTAAAGTCCGAGTTCGCCTCAGAGCATGAAATGCACAGGGAACAGTTTCATATTAATTCACTGCTATTGCGGGAAATTATGGCACATTTGAAAGCAGAAAAGAAGATTATTGCCTCGGGAACTACCAGTATGCGGGTACTGGAGAGTTTGCATTTTATAGGCGCCAGGCTGATTCATGGCATGAAAGATCCTGCAGAAATAGCACCGGATGTAGGTTTTAATCCTCTATACAAAGGAATTGATTTACTGGAATCTCTTTCTGCGCTGACCGATTATGTGAATCAGCTGGGCGGTTCGATGAGTGGAAATACGGCCATTTTTATTCTGCCAGGCTTTCGGTTTAGAATTTGCAGCGGTCTGATTACCAACTTTCATCAGCCGGGTTCAACGCTAATTGCATTGGTTGCAGCCTTTGCAGGCGATAACTGGAGGAAGATTTATGACCACGCTTTGGGTAAGGGTTATCGTTTTTTAAGTTATGGTGATGCCTCATTATTGCTTCGCTGAAGAGGATTTTATCTGTCATGACAGTGTTTTCAGGCATATTTTCAAAATAATCTGAAAAAATATCTTGCAGGTAGCTGAAACTATTAAAAATCTTCTTACTTTTGAACCCCGTTCTGGAATTAAAGGCTACAAAGCACTGAAATAGTTCAAAAAATATTTTAAAATTCTCTTGACTTTTAAAATGTTTGTTGTACTTTTGCAGCCCCGTTCGGGAAAACAAAATGAAATAAATCGGCTTAAGTGCTGAATTTATAAAGTTCTTTGAAAGATTGGTAAGGAATAGCGAGTCGCCCAAATACTTTGGGAAAGTCGGGAATCAAACATCTTTTACTATGGAGAGTTTGATCCTGGCTCAGGATGAACGCTAGCGGCAGGCCTAATACATGCAAGTCGAGGGGTAAATATGGTAGCAATACGATATGAGACCGGCGCACGGGTGCGTAACACGTATGCAACCTACCTTTTACTGGGGTATAGCTCCGAGAAATCGGAATTAATCCCCCATAACACTGCGATGAGGCATCTCGATGCAGTTAAAGCTCCGGCGGTAAAAGATGGGCATGCGGTACATTAGCTAGTTGGTGAGGTAATGGCTCACCAAGGCTACGATGTATAGGGGGTCTGAGAGGATGATCCCCCACACTGGTACTGAGACACGGACCAGACTCCTACGGGAGGCAGCAGTAGGGAATATTGGTCAATGGACGCAAGTCTGAACCAGCCATGCCGCGTGCAGGATGACAGCCCTATGGGTCGTAAACTGCTTTTATAAGGGAAGAAACCCCTGGATGCGTCCGGGGCTGACGGTACTTTATGAATAAGGATCGGCTAACTTCGTGCCAGCAGCCGCGGTAAGACGAAGGATCCAAGCGTTGTCCGGATTTACTGGGTTTAAAGGGTGCGTAGGCGGAGTGCTAAGTCAGTGGTGAAAGCCCGCAGCTCAACTGCGGAACTGCCATTGAAACTGGCATTCTTGAATACGGTGGAGGTAGATGGAATATAACATGTAGCGGTGAAATGCTTAGATATGTTATAGAACACCGATTGCGAAGGCAGTCTACTACACCGTGATTGACGCTGAGGCACGAAAGCGTGGGGAGCAAACAGGATTAGATACCCTGGTAGTCCACGCCCTAAACGTTGATTACTCGCTGTTGGCGATACACTGTCAGCGGCTAAGCGAAAGCGTTAAGTAATCCACCTGGGAAGTACGTCCGCAAGGATGAAACTCAAAGGAATTGACGGGGGCCCGCACAAGCGGAGGAGCATGTGGTTTAATTCGATGATACGCGAGGAACCTTACCTGGGCTTAAATGTCAGGCGACCGATGCCGAAAGGTGTCTTCCCTTCGGGGCGACTGGCAAGGTGCTGCATGGCTGTCGTCAGCTCGTGCCGTGAGGTGTTGGGTTAAGTCCCGCAACGAGCGCAACCCCTATCTTTAGTTGCTAGCAGGTAATGCTGAGGACTCTAAAGAAACTGCCTACGTAAGTAGTGAGGAAGGCGGGGACGACGTCAAGTCATCATGGCCCTTACGTCCAGGGCTACACACGTGCTACAATGGCCGGTACAATGAGATGCCACTTGGCAACAAGGCGCTAACCTCAAAAAACCGGTCTCAGTTCGGATCGGGGTCTGCAACTCGACCTCGTGAAGCTGGATTCGCTAGTAATCGGATATCAGCAATGATCCGGTGAATACGTTCCCGGGCCTTGTACACACCGCCCGTCAAGCCATGGAAGTTGGGAGAACCTGAAGTCGATAACCGTAAGGAGTCGCCTAGGGTTATACCAATGACTGGGGCTAAGTCGTAACAAGGTAACCGTACCGGAAGGTGTGGTTGGACCACCTCCTTTCTAGAGTCTATCTAGACAATAATAATTCCGGCTGACTTGCTATTCCTTATTTCTTTCAAAAATTTCGTTCTTTAACAGTTTCATCGATGACGTGGTTGCAAAACCTAGCTACCGAAACTGCTGAATAGTCCCGTAGCTCAGTTGGTTAGAGCACTACACTGATAATGTAGGGGTCAGCAGTTCAAGTCTGCTCGGGACTACAACAGAATGTACACGCATCGGGGAATTAGCTCAGCTGGCTAGAGCACCTGCCTTGCACGCAGGGGGTCAACGGTTCGAATCCGTTATTCTCCACAACGCTTTGAGTTTACTCAAGGCACTGTTCTTTGACATGTTGGAAATAAGTAAAAAAGATATTCATTAGGATAAGTTACTAAGGGCGTACGGCGGATGCCTTGGCTCTCAGAGGCGAAGAAGGACGTGTTCAGCTGCGATAAGCTCCGGTTAGGTGCCTAAAAACCTTTGACCCGGAGATTTCCGAATGGGGAAACCCATCCGTTTTAACGGATTTTAGAGCAAACCCGCTGAACTGAAACATCTAAGTAAGCGGAGGAAAAGAAAATAACAAATGATTCCCCAAGTAGTGGCGAGCGAACGGGGAAAAGCCTAAACCTCTATTGTTAAGGCAATAGAGGGGTTGTAGGACTGCCATAACGATATATAAGTAAAGCAGAAGCTTTCTGGAAAGTTATACCATAGAGGGTGATAGTCCCGTATGCGTAAGCTTGTATATCCGGGCAGTATCCTGAGTAGCGCGGGGTTGGAGAAGCCTTGCGTGAATCTGCCAGCACCATCTGGTAAGGCTAAATACTACTGAGAGACCGATAGTGAACCAGTACTGCGAAGGAAAGGTGAAAAGTATCCCGAACAGGGAGGTGAAAAGAACCTGAAATCGTACGCCTACAAGCGGTCGGAGTCCCGATTTATCGGGATGACGGCGTGCCTTTTGCATAATGAGCCTACGAGTTACTCCTCACTGGCAAGGTTAACCCCGTTGACGGGGGCAGCCGAAGCGAAAGCGAGTCTTAACAGGGCGCATAGTCAGTGGGGGTAGACGCGAAACTTTGTGATCTACCCTTGGCCAGGATGAAGCTCCGATAACACGGAGTGGAGGTCCGAACCGGTAAACGTTGAAAAGTTTTCGGATGAGCTGAGGGTAGGGGTGAAAGGCCTATCAAACTGAGAGATAGCTCGTACTCCTCGAAATGTTTTTAGGAACAGCCTCGGACGGACTGTAATAGAGGTAGAGCTACGAATTGGGTAAGGGGATGTCAAAGTCTACCGAACTCAGATAAACTCCGAATGCTATTACATAATATCCAGGAGTGAGGGCATGGGTGCTAAGGTCCGTGCCCGAGAGGGAAACAACCCAGACCAACAGCTAAGGTCCCTAAATGTATACTAAGTTGATCAAATGTGGTCCAGTCGCACAGACAGCCAGGATGTTTGCTTGGAAGCAGCAATTCATTTAAAGAGTGCGTAACAGCTCACTGGTCGAGCGACAGGGCATAAACAATAAACGGGCATTAAGTATACTACCGAAGCTCTGGATCCCGTAAGGGATGGTAGAGGAGCATTCCAGCAAGCTGTGAAGGAGTTCCGTAAGGACTACTGGAGCCGCTGGAAAAGCAAATGTAGGCATAAGTAACGATAATGGAGGTGAAAAACCTCCACTCCGTAAATCTAAGGTTTCCTGATCAACGATAATCGGATCAGGGTTAGTCGGGACCTAAGGCGAACCGTTTCAGGGTAGTCGATGGACAACAGGTTAATATTCCTGTACCAGCCGAGAGGGACGGAGAGATGTAGCAACTGCGTACAGACGGATTTTGTGCGCTGAGCCGAGTCTTCGGACAAAGCGAAGTTGTGAATTCTCTTCCAAGAAAAGCTCCGGCATTAGCCCGTACCGTAAACCGACACAGGTGGATGAGGAGAGTATCCTAAGGAGCTCGAGTGAGTCATGGTTAAGGAACTAGGCAAATTGACCCTGTAACTTCGGAAGAAAGGGTGCCTCGAGCAATCGAGGCCGCAGTGAAAAGGCCCAGGCAACTGTTTATCAAAAACACAAGGCTTTGCTAAATCGAAAGATGATGTATAAGGTCTGACACCTGCCCGGTGCCGGAAGGTTAAGAGGGGATGTTAGCGCAAGCGAAGCATTGAATCGAAGCCCCGGTAAACGGCGGCCGTAACTATAACGGTCCTAAGGTAGCGAAATTCCTTGTCGGGTAAGTTCCGACCTGCACGAATGGTGTAATGATCTGGGCACTGTCTCAACCATGAGCTCGGTGAAATTGTAGTCTCGGTGAAGATGCCGAGTACCCGCAACGGGACGGAAAGACCCCGTGCACCTTTACTATAGCTTTGCATTGGGTTTGGATAATTGATGTGTAGGATAGGTGGGAGGCTTTGAAGCGATGCCGCTAGGTGTCGTGGAGCCAATGGTGAAATACCACCCTTCAATTATTTGGATCCTAACTCCGCCACGCGGAGAACAGTGCATGGTGGGTAGTTTGACTGGGGTGGTCGCCTCCAAAAGAGTATCGGAGGCTTCCAAAGGTACATTCAGCACGCTTGGTAACCGTGCGTAGAGTGCAATAGCATAAATGTGCTTGACTGTGAGGCCTACAAGCCGAGCAGGTACGAAAGTAGGGTATAGTGATCCGGCGGTTCTGCATGGAAAGGCCGTCGCTCATAGGATAAAAGGTACGCCGGGGATAACAGGCTGATCTTGCCCAAGAGCTCATATCGACGGCAAGGTTTGGCACCTCGATGTCGGCTCGTCACATCCTGGGGCTGGAGAAGGTCCCAAGGGTTGGGCTGTTCGCCCATTAAAGTGGCACGCGAGCTGGGTTCAGAACGTCGTGAGACAGTTCGGTCCCTATCTGTTGTGGGCGTTGGAAAATTGAGAGGATCTGATTTTAGTACGAGAGGACCGAATCGGACGCACCTCTGGTGTATCTGTTGTGGCGCCAGCTGCATCGCAGAGTAGCTACGTGCGGAATAGATAAGCGCTGAAAGCATCTAAGCGCGAAACTAGCCTCAAGATGAGTTTTCCTTTAAGGGTCGTGGAAGACTACCACGTTGATAGGCTACAGGTGTAAAGGCAGTAATGTCATAGCCGAGTAGTACTAATTACCCGTAAGCTTACCAAATTAATAATGCATATCATCATTACTTATTTCCAACATTTGTCATTGACCATTAAAGATCTTATGGTGACTATGGCGTAGGTGTCCACCTCTTCCCATCCCGAACAGAGAAGTTAAGCCCTGCAGCGCAGATGATACTGGGGTAACACCTGGGAAAGTATGTCGTCGCCGATTTTATTATAAAACCCGCCTTGTGCGGGTTTTTTTTCATTGTTCCTATATCCTTCGGTAGAAGTTGCCCTTTTATTACTTCGATTCCTCTGATTTTGCAGCATCCCAGTATACATCCATTTCGGCTAGGCTCATATCTTTTAGATTCTTACCGGATTCTGATGCCTTCTGTTCAATAAATTCAAATCTTCGTTTGAACTTAATATTCGTTAGTTCCAACGCATCATCCGGGTTGATTCCACTTTTGCGAGCGTAATTAATCAAAGCAAACAGTAAATCACCAAATTCTTTGTTTTTTTCTTCTGGATTAGCTGCAGTTTCAAATTCATGTAACTCTTCTTTTACCTTAGCAAAAGCTTCATCGGCTGTATCCCAGTCAAATCCAACACTGGATACCTTTTCCTGCATTCTGTATGCTTTTACCAGTGCCGGCATGCTCTTTGGTAACCCCTGCAGTACACTTTTGCGTTCTGAACCTTTTTCCTTTAGTTTTATTTGTTCCCAATTGGCCTTAACAGTTTCTGAATCTTCAGCCTTTACATTGCTATATATGTGAGGATGTCTGCGTATTAATTTATTACACAATTCATCAATAACATGACCCGTGTTGAAGAGTGCTTGTTCATCTGCAATTTTGCTATAAAAGACGATATGTAATAATATATCTCCCAGTTCTTTTTTTACCTCGTTTGAATCATTCTCCAGAATCGCATCGCTCAATTCGTAAATTTCCTCTATGCTAAGATGTCTAATGCTCCCCCATGTTTGTTCTTTATCCCAAGGACATTGCGCACGGAGTTCATCCATGATAGTAAGCAGACGGTCAAATTGTTTTAATATTTCTTCGCGATTCATTTCGCAAAGGTAACCATTCGTATTACAGGTCAATACGGGAAAGCCTGTTCATTAGGACCATATCAAGCAAGGTAATAGATGCCATGGCCTCTACAATAGGGACAGCGCGAGGCAATACGCATGGATCGTGTCTGCCTTCCGCTGATAATTCCATTGCTTTGCCCTCTGTAGTTAAAGTTTGTTGCGTTTTGCGAATGGTGGAGGTGGGTTTAAAAACTACATCAAAATAAATAGGCATACCATTGGAAATGCCGCCTTGTATGCCTGCTGAGTGGTTTGTAGCTGTGGCAATGCGATCATTAAAGGCAATAAATGCATCATTCATTTCAGAACCTTTCAATTCTGAGGGGTTTTCTCCCATGCTAAATCCCTTTACCGCATTGATACTCATCATGGATTGTGCAAGTCGGGCTGTTAGTTTTTCAAAAACAGGCTCTCCCAATCCGGCAGGAGCATTTTTAATATTACATCGGATTACACCTCCCAAAGAATCGCCTTCTTTTTTTGCATCAAGAATAGCTATTTCCATGGCTGCAGCGGCAGTTGAATCGGGACAACGAACGGCATTAATATCAACCGCCTTCCTGTCGGTAGGCAATAATGTTGTGTCCGCTTTAATCTGATGGATCTGTTTTACCCAGGCAATAATACTAATATCTGGGTAGGTTTGCTTTAAAGCCAGTTCCGCCAAGGCGCCGGCTGCCACCCAGCCTGCTGTTATTCTCGCACTGCTTCTTCCTCCACCGCGGTGGTCCCTGAATCCATATTTTGCATCGTGGGTATAATCCGCGTGTCCGGGTCTGTATATGTTTTTTAGGTCTGCGTAATCTGCCGGGTTGTGGTCTTCGTTAGGAATCCAGATGCAAACCGGACTGCCCAGGGTTTTGTTTTCAAATACGCCTGACAGAATTTTAAATTGGTCATTTTCATTACGCTGGGTTGTCAGGGCACTCTGCCCTGGTCTCCTGCGCTGCAAAGCTGATCTGATAAAAGTTTCATCTACAACAATTCCTGCAGGAACTCCATCGATTAAAACGCCAATTCCTTTACCATGGCTCTCACCGAAGCTGCTTACTTTAAATATATTTCCGATAGAATTAGAGGCCATATGCTGCAAAATTAATGGTCTGTATGGAACCAATGTCCCCATTGCTGCCAAAAACAGGGAAAAGATTTGTTAACGCAATTCTCATTGTCAATAATAACATCGTATTTCAAGCCAAAAACAGCCATGGCCATAGCAATGCGGTGATCGTTATGTGTTTGAATATGCAATTCGGTTGTGTAAGCCGGGTTATCGTAAATCAGCCTGTAAGTGCCATTATCGCACACAATGGATATTCCTGCCGCTTGCAGGTTGTCTTTCATTACCTGAAGCCGGTCACTTTCCTTAGCCGTCAAGTTCTCCAGGCCTGAGAAAACGGCTTCAATGCGCAAATAGGCGCATGCTGCCAGCAATGCAGGTGCACAATCAGGGTGATGGCGTAAATTAAAAACCGGGTGGGTATTAACTTGTCCGTTACGGCTTATCAGAGCCCCCTCTGCAGTTTGTTCAGTGGAAACACCCAGATCTTTATAGAATGAAGCAATTGCAGAATCACCCTGAAAACTTTGCAACTTTAATCCTTTAAACAATATGCTTGTTCCTTGCTGACAGGCAACAAACGAATAGAAAAAGGCGGCAGATGACCAATCGGGCTCTATGTTTAGGACAGTAGGTGCTTTAAAAACACCTTCTTCTACAATGATTTTTTGTTCGCTCACAGTTGTCTGAACACCAAATAACTTTAGAATATCTGCCGTAAGCTTTATGTAAGGAAATGATGTGGGTTTGCCCGTTAGCAATATTTCTTTTTGACCCGGAATAAGCGGTGCCACCAGCATCATTGCAGAGATATGTTGGCTGCTTTTGGATGTATCTGCAGTAATCGTCTGGAATGACAGTATCCCTTTTTCAATAATGATTCCCTGCGGAGTTTGTTTGATGATTGTGCCACATTGCCCCAGAAGTTCTATCAAATCTCCGTGTGGGCGCTGCATAAGCCTTTCTGAGCCTGTCAAAATGCAGGATTTATTTTTAGCGGCAGCCAGTGCCATAAAGAAATGCAGAGGAGTGGCACCATCACCAAAATCATGTGTTTCCTGCTGTTGATTATGAAGGGCGCGCAGCAAATATTGGGTATCGTTGCAATCAGACAAGCCTTGAATGTTTTCAATCGGCATGCCACATAAATCCGAGGCTATCAAAGCGCGGTGTGATATGCTTTTGGAGCCAGGAAGTCTGATGGTTGTAACCGCAGGCGGGGAGGCTTTTTTATACAGTTTCATGTAGGTAGCGCATCCATGCCTTTGTCATGTCACTTTCCGAAATGCCGGTGGGGTTGCAAGGTTGTCCGGGTGCAGAAATGAAGCTGCAAACTATGTCTCCGCTGTGTGACTTTTTGTCTTTTGAAGCTGCAATATTCAGAATCTCAATATCATCTTCATTGAAAACCACATGGTCAAACATGGTGAAAATCAGTGTTTTAATTTCATTGGTAAGTTCCGGTTTACAGATCTGAAATGCTTCTGCGGCCATGGTTTCAACGATCATCCCAGCGGCTACAGCCTTTCCATGCGGTAAGATTTGGCCTTTTTTTGAATACAGATATTCAAGAGCGTGGGCAGCGGTATGTCCGAAATTGAGCCTTGCCCGGATGTTATTCTCCGTAAAATCTGCGGTGATTATTTCTTGTTTGTAACTTGAGTTGGATTCTATAATCTTTTTCCAGCCTTGAATATCATTGTTTTCTGGAAAACCCAGCAGGCTCAATTCACTCCATCCATTTCCTGATAGGAGGGAATGCTTTATTATTTCAGCTTTGCCATTTAACCACTCATTTTCAGGCAGTGTTTTCAGAAAGTTGGGGTCTATAATAATTGCCATTGGCAACCTAAATGTGCCAATATAATTTTTAAGTCCACCCAGGTTAATGCCGTTTTTGCCACCGATTCCTGCATCCACCATGCATAAAAGGGTAGTGGGTACATAGCAAGCAGTAATTCCCCGCTGATAGGTTGCTGCAATAAATCCGCCCAAATCAGTGATGCTCCCGCCTCCAAGGCAAATCAATAAGGATTGACGAGTGGCTCCTTGTTCAGCCAGTTCATTCCAAATACTATCACATACTTGAAGTGTTTTGGCTGAATCCCCTGCAGGAACTTCAATTATATGGTCTAATGTTACATTAGAAATAAGTGGTATGCAAAACCTACTTGTATCGGAATCGCAGAGCAGAAAAATTTTATCGGGAGAAGTTTGGATTAAAAAATCTTGTAATGAGCCGGCAATGTTTTGGGTAATGCAAATCACGCTTTGATTTTTTCGTAACGATTGCTGTTTTGGCTGTCCATTTTGCGCAGCAGCTCAAGAATGTTGTTTTTCTCTGTAACCGGAGCGGGTTTGTAAATTTCCACTATTTCAGGCCATTTGGTAGAGAAGAAAACCCGGGACATAAGATTATTGGGACTCAGGGTAAATAATTCTTCAAGACTTTTTATTGAGGATGTAATTTCGGCCCTGGCCAGATCGGTGTTTTCAGCCATTCTGTCTATACCTTTTCTATGATACAGGTAGGTGAGTTTCCTCGCGGCTAAAAACCTGTTATTATTTACTCCGTCAATCAGGTTGAATCGATTTCGTTGACCTTTGCCATCACCCTGGTTCCATCCGGGTTTGCCTTGCATAAGTCCGCCAATATTTTGGGCTTTCTGATAAAATGGGGTGCCACCCAATTCTCCAAAACTGTCATAATCGTATCCCAAAGCCATATACACATAGAAAGCAAGCAGACTGGTTAGGTCATTTACATTTTGATTTTCCTGGTAATCCAAAGGTTCAAATTCTCTGTAAACAAAAGCAATGTCTTCATCATTGAAAGAGAAAACTGTAGATTTATAATTGCTACCGAAAACAGGGCGGGTGCTTTGAACCTGCAGTGTAGCCACAAAATCGGAGGCATTGTTTAGCTTTTTCACCTCAAAAAAAAGAGACATCTCAATTTTTTCCCTGGCTTCAAATACGTCATCTGTCCATTTACGGGTATTGATGAACTGCTGAATAGAATTTTGAAGGGTAGTAAGAATCTGCTTGTTGGTGAGTTGAAGACTGGGCGCAATCACCTGCACATTGGCCTTTATTTCCTGGGCATTTACCTTAGATACCAGAAAAGTGAAAACACAAATTATCAGGCCAAATCTTTTCATATATCTGCAAAATTACCTGAAAAGTGATAAGAAATGGCTTGTTTTACAATGATGTCGGCTACCATTTTTTTGGACATAAGTGGATAAGCCTTTTCACTGCCCGTTTTATCAAACAAATACACTTTATTGGTGTCATGGCCAAAGCCAGCACCTTCGTCTGCCAGTGAATTCAGAACAATGAAATCAAGATTTTTACGCACAACTTTATCTTTGGCATAATCATACCCATTGTTGGTCTCTAGAGCAAAACCTATCAGTGTCTGTGAGGAAGTTTTTGCTTTGCCTAATTCCTGAAGAATATCAGGGTTTTTGACCAGACTAAGGGTTAAATCCTCTTCTTTTTTAATTTTCAGTTGCGCCCGGGTTTCAACTTTGTAATCGGCAACGGCAGCTGCCATAACAATGATATCGACATTGGTGGATTCTTTTAGGCAAGCCTCCCGCATTTCTTCGGCCGTCTGCACATCTATACGGCTAACATTCTTGGGTGTTTGCAGTGAGACTGGCCCGGAAACCAGCGTCACATTGGCGCCTTTTTTGGCAAAAGCATCTGCAATTGCGTAGCCCATTTTTCCACTTGAGTGGTTGCCAATAAACCGCACAGGGTCAATAGGTTCGAAGGTTGGCCCTGCACTTACCATAATATTCTTGCCTTTCAGGGGCAATTCCGGATTCATGATTTTCATAAATTCGGCAAACAAGGTTTCAGGTTCGGGCAACCTGCCGGGTCCGGAAAGTCCACTTGCCAGGGGCCCGTCTTCGGCAGGAATAATATGCACACCCCTGGATTCAAGGGTTTTTAAATTCTCGGTGACAGATTCATGTGCATACATATCCAGATCCATGGCAGGAGCTATTATCACAGGACAACGCGCTGACAAATGGGTAGCAAGCAATAGATTATCGGCAATGCCATGAACCATCTTACCTATGGTTGTGGCTGTGGCGGGTGCAATTAAAATAGCATCCGCCCACAAACCAAGATCAACATGGTTGTTCCACATGCCGGTTGCAGGATCGAAAAAATCGCATAGAACCTGCTTCTCTGATAGTACAGAAAGGGTTTCGGGTGTTACAAAGCGTTCTGCAGACGGGGTCATAATAACCTGAACATCGGCATCTGCTTTTTTGAGCAGCCTAAGCAACATGGGGATTTTATAGGCGGCAATACCACCGGTAACCCCAAGAATGATTTTCAGCGGTTTATTTACCGGTGTTGGCATCGGGCATGCGCCAGTAAGTTTTGCCTTCGGCAAACTCCTGTGTGGCAAGCAGGGTGGGCTTGGGCTGTCTTTCGTACATCAGCGAAATCTCTATTTGCTCGCGATTTTCCTGAATTTCCTCCAGGTTGTCGGTGTCATTCACGAAGGGCTCCAGACGATTGCGCAGTTCTTCTTTCTGACGTTCTGCAATTTGGTTTGCACGTTTTGAAATGATAACGGCAGACAGATAAACGTTTTCAGTTTCTGAATCGAAATTTCTGAGGTCGCGGGTTTCCGCATTGCGTGATATAGGTTGGTTCATAATAATGTTTTTAATTTTTCTATGGCGTCTTTGGCTTTTTCATTTAGTGATTCAGCTTCTCTGGCATTTTCACCTTTGCTGCCATTGCTGTATACATAGTCCTGATAGTATTCGAGTACTTCTTTATAGCGTTCCAGGCGCTTTTTTTCAATGCTGTTAGCTGCGTAATTAAACTGCGCTTTCACAATCAGGAACTCCAATTCTTCTTTCTTTTCCATATCAGGATAGAGTTTCAGTGTGTTTTTGGCTGAATTAACAGCAGCCCTGAAATCGCCCATGTGAAAATACTGTTTTACGTGGTCATATTCCTTTTGCTGTAGTTTGCGCCTGAGGTCATCAATATGGTTGTTGCAGCGCTGAGCATATTCACTTTCAGGGTAATAATTGATAAATGTTTGGAGTCCGCCAATGGTTTTCAGCGTTTGGCTCTGATCCAGATCGTGGGAGCCAATATCCATGTAATCGCAATAAACTGCCATATAGGCACACTCAACACTGCGTTTACTCGTGGTAAAATTTTCTGTAAAATCCTTGAAAAACATGCTGGCAAATTCATAATCACCCAATCCATAATGGCTGTATGCGGTGTAGAAATAAACCTGTTCCAGGCTATCTGTCGCCCTTCCGTAAATGTCTCTAAGTTGCTCAAATAACGGCAGTGCCCTGGCAAAATCTTTTTTCATGTAAAGCTGCACAGCTTTATTGTATTTTAGGGTTGCATTTTTCGATTTATATATTTTTCCGTAATCGCTGCAGGCAGCCAGCAGCAGCAGGATTGGAATGATAAATGCTAAACGAACCATTTGAACCCGCGAATATACTGAATTTAGTGCGGTTTTGCAAATAAAATCAGGGGGTAAGATTTGTTAATTGGATCTGAATTTGAATAACTTTACGGATATACCAGTTTTTTCATTTCCCACTCTTGTTTTTCATTGGCAATGCCAGGTTGCCTGATGTCTGACATGAAGGTGAACACGGGCTTGGTAGCGATTAATTTTCCTTTAAAAAAATAATTTTGAAGAAAAAAGGCTTGTCTAACTCCGATTCGATGAATCTGATCAAACAGGAAATTGCCTAAGCCGTAATAAATGGGTTTGTTTTTATAAAAAGTTACCTGTTGAATTTGGTGTGCTTGTGAACCATAAAGCATATCAGCACCGAAATCTATAATTTGTTTGCAGATAACACTTTGTGTAGCTGATGGTGTGTAGGCGTCAATTTCACCAAATTGCATGCTGACAATAACAAAATTGCATTTTAATCTGGTTTTCATATCACCAATAACCTTTCGTGCTTTGGCGCTGTCCCAGCGATTAGCCCCCGGCTCTTTTTCACCGGCACACTCGCCCAGGGGGCATAGTTCATTAAAGCCAATGAAACCTATACGGGTACTGTCTTTTAATGTTACAATAGCTGGCTGATTTGCCTCTTTTGCATTGCGTCCGCCACCAAACGGTTTAATTCCTTGCTCAGTGTACCACTCATAGGTTTTAACAAAAGCATCCATTCCGTGGTCACGGTTATGGTTGCCGGTAAGTTCAATAATATCGCATCCCAGATCTGTAATGGCCTTGAAATGCTCTTTTTTACTGCAGAATTTGGTTCCCCCGCGAGGGAAAATACAATCCGGGGTAAAACTTACTTCATTGCTTATATGCATAACATCCGTTTTAGAGAACCATGGTTTTAGGTTTTCGGTAAGAAAATCAATGCCCTGATTATCTGCCACGATACCCATGGCGCGGGTTATAGCGGTTACGCCTGTGATGCTTATTAGGCTAATCTGTTTTTTATAATCAAACGGTATTTGTCCTTTTTCAATAAAACGCCACTTCTGCGGTGTTTCAAAAAAGTCAACGGAATCTGTTATCACCACTTTAAGTAGGCCATTCAGGCTGTCAATGGGCAAAAACATGAACCCTTTTTGGGGCGATTTTATAAACTCTGAAATAGTAACGGTTTTGAACGGTTTAAATTCACCCAGCCATCGTGCCTGTAGCTTTGTGTCGCTGCCTTTTAGTTTATATAGAAATCCCTTTCCCTGTCTTAGTTCTGCAGTGTTGGCCGAATCGTAATAATGGTTAAATGTGGTGACAAGCAGCCACGGTTTGTCTTGCGTTTTGATATTGGGTTTTTTCCCCTCTGAAAAGGCTTTTCCGGAGCAATAAAAACCCGTTAATACCGCTGACAATATCCACAATTGTGATTTCATTGTATCTGCGAAAATAAATGTAAATCCATGTTAAAATTGTTATTGTTTATTTTACGGCAGCATTCTCTTGAAAACTTGTTTATAGACATAAGCTTTCGGCCAGCAATTTTGCATTGTGGAAACCCCTCAAACAATTATGGACTCAAAACAGCTTCAGATGATGGCAACGCAAGTGCGCAGGGATGTTCTGCGTCAGGTTTACAATGTTCAAAGCGGCCATCCGGGCGGGTCTCTGGGTTTGGCAGATTACTTCACTGCTTTGTTTTTTCACATTATGAAGCACAATCCGTCTGCTTTCAGCATGGAAGCCGAGAATGAGGATGTTTTCATTCTTAGTAACGGACACGTTTCGCCTGTTTATTACAGTGTGCTGGCTCGTTCAGGATATTTTCCGGTTTCCGAGTTAAATACCTTTCGTCTTCTAAATTCCCGCTTACAGGGGCACCCAGCCACACATGAGGATTTGCCAGGAATAAGGGTTGCAACAGGTAGTTTGGGGCAGGGGTTGAGCGTTGCTGCAGGAATTTCACTCTCAAAAAAACTAAATAATGACAACCGCACCGTTTATGTTGTAACCGGTGATGGTGAGTTGCAGGAAGGCCAAATCTGGGAAGCGGTAATGTATGCGGCTCACAATAAACTGGATAATATGCTTGTGGCGGTTGATTTCAATAGTCAGCAAATTGATGGATCAACGGAAGAAATTATGGGCTTTCGTGAGATTGGCAGCAAGTTTGCAGCGTTTGGCTGGGAAGTCATGCACATGGACGGAAACAACATGGATGAAATTTTGACGGTGGTACCTCTGGCACAGGCAAAAATGGGTCAAGACAAACCAGTTGTTATCATCATGAAAACAGAAATGGGGCAAGGCGTTGATTTTATGATGGGAACCCATGCTTGGCATGGGAAAGCCCCTAATGCCGAACAGTTTGAAAATGCCATGTCGCAGCTCCCCGTAACCGAACTGGGAGATTTTTAAATGAAATACCTAAAACCATGGATATTACTGCTTGCTGCATGTTTTGCAGGAACAGTTAACGGACAGCTTCAGAATGCTTTTCCGGGCAAAAAAACACGTATTCTTTTTTTGCTCGATGCCAGCGGATCCATGGTGGCTGAGATGGGTAAAACCAATCGCTGGGCTGTGAGTGTAACTCTTATTAGCCGCATTGTAGATAGCCTTCGGTTTGTGGAAAATTGCGAAGTAGGGCTGCGGGTATTTGGACATGGAAAACCCATTACCATGCGCGACTGCTACGACACAAAACTGGAAGTGCCTTTTGCGCCTAATAACCATAAATCCTTTATTACAAAACTCAGGCAGGTAAAGCCTTTGGGGTTTACTTCCATTACACAAAGTTTGCTCGCAACCGCCAAAGATTTTCCCGCCGACAAAAATTCCAGAAATGTAATTATTCTCATTACTGACGGCATTGAAGAATGTCCGGGTGATCCCTGTGCGGTAAGTCAAGAGCTGCAGCGAAAGGGAATTGTTCTACAGCCATTCATTATTGGATTAGGTACCGATGGAGAGAAATTTAAACAGACGTATTCCTGTGCAGGAAAATACTACAATGCGCAAACCGAAGATGAGTTTAGAAAAATCATCGGTGTTATTGTAAGTCAGACAATGAACAATACTTCCATTCAGTTCAATTTATTGGATAACCAAAACCAGCCACGCGAATCCGATGTTCCAATTACAGTATATGATGCTATCAGCGGACAGGTGCTGGAGAATGTGGTGCATACAATGAATGGTAAGGGAATTCCTGATACACTCTATTTGGATCCGATGCGTAAATTCGATATTGTGGTTCATACATTGCCCAATGTTACAAAGCGCAATGTAGAGTTGCAGCCCGGGAGACATAATGTAATTCCGTTTGAAACACCCATGGGTAGTCTGTCGCTAAAGGTGGGAGGAATTACCAAATACGGCCGACTGCAGGCCATTGTTAGACAAAACGGCAAAATGGAAACCTTGTTTGCGCAGGATTTTCAGACAACAAAAAAATACCTTACAGGCAAATATGATCTTGAGTTGCTGACCCTTCCACGCATGTTCATTCCGGGTGTGGAGCTTATGCAAAATAAGACTTACACCGTTGAAATACCGGCACCTGGTCAACTTCAACTCACACTGGGTCGTGATGTTATTGCTTCCATCTTTGTGATGAAAGAAAATAATATGGAGTGGGTTACGGATATAGATGGTACCCGAACATCGCAGTTTATAACCATGCAGCCGGGTGAATACAAAGCTGTTTACCGCGCCAAGAGTGAGACCAGAACCCTTTACAGCAAAACCGCAGACTTTAAAATAACCACAGGATCCAATACCGTATTGACTTTGTAATTCATGAAAAAATTTGAAATAACCGCCCAGAAAGACACCCGCAGCGGGTTTGGCGCCGGACTTCTTGAGGCCGCAAGACTCGATGAACGCATTGTTGGCCTGTGTGCCGACCTAACCGGCTCACTGATGATGGATGCTTTTCAGAAAGAGTTTCCACACCGCTTTTTTCAGGCGGGTATTGCTGAAGCCAATATGATGGGTCTGGCTGCCGGGCTTGCAACCGGAGGCAAAATTCCGTTTACAGGCACATTTGCCAATTTCAGTACTGGCAGGGTTTATGACCAAATTAGGCAGAGTATTGCCTACAGCGATAAGAACGTGAAAATTTGCGCCAGCCATGCAGGTCTAACCCTTGGTGAAGACGGTGCAACACACCAAATTCTGGAAGATTTGGGTTTGATGAAAATGCTGCCCGGAATGACGGTGATAAACCCTTGTGATTACAACCAAACAAAAGCTGCCACCCTGGCCATTGCCAAACATCATGGACCTGTTTATCTGCGCTTTGGCAGACCAAAATGGCCTGTGTTTACGCCGGAAAATCAGGTGTTTGAAATCGGCAAGGCATTGATGCTGAATGAAGGAACCGATGTGAGCATTTTTGCTACCGGACACTTGGTTTGGAAAGCCATTCAGGCCGGTGAGGCTTTGGCGGAAAAAAGTATCAGTGCTGAAATTATCAATATACATACCATAAAGCCGCTGGATGCTGAAGCCGTGCTTAACAGTGCCCGAAAAACCCGTTGTGTGGTAACGGCGGAAGAGCATCAGATAAACGGTGGACTTGGAGACAGTATAGCGCAGTTGTTGTCGCGAAACCTGCCCACACCCATAGAAATGGTTGCGGTAATGGATAGCTTCGGTGAAAGTGGTAAGCCTGAAGAGTTGCTCACCAAATACCACCTGGATACATCCGATGTGGTTGCGGCTGCGGAAAGAGCAATGGCAAGGAAGTAATAATCTTACCAGCTTCCCAGCAGGATGAATTGTCCGGGACGCTGATGTTCGTCTACGATGGGACGGAGAATCCGAAAGATGTCAGGCATAGCCTAGGCCTTGTCTATAATTACAGTTTTGTGGGTTAGTGATGTTAAAAATAGCTCAGGGTCAGACAGACGGTTGCGGTCCGAGTCCTTTTCAAAATCCAGAAACAATTCGTTTTCGCGGTCATCGAAAATTTGTTTTACCAACGTGGTTTTACCAACTTGTCTTGCGCCCAAAATGGTTACCACCGGAAAATCTTTCATATCTTCCTTAACGGTGTATCTCGCCACGCGTTTAAACATGTCAAAAAATTATAAAATAACCAAGTAAATTCCAAATCAAACTTGGAAATAACATGGATAAAAAATGGATTTAAAAAAGGAAATGTATTTGGTAAATTAATATAAAACATCTCGTATATGGTTTTTATGTGTGTGAAATACAAAGATGTATGAAATTTTCAATACCCGTAATAAATGCAGTAATTGAAATTTAGGAATTGTTTCCAGATGAAAAAAGTATGTTGCATGATAATCGGCAGTAACTTTGCCATTGTAAATTGAATACCAGAGATATTCTCCGGCATTTCGGGCAAACCGGCCCGATGCAGGAACTGGAAACCGCTCTGGCAAATGCCGGAAGCCAAATTTACCTGGAGGGCGTGAGCGGATCCGGGCAGGCTCTTATTTTGGCTTCACTTTTTGCAGCAAATCCCAAACCCTTATTGATTATCATGCCCGACAGGGAACAGGCAGGTTACATTCAATCAGATCTGGAACACCTGCTGCCCGGTGAAAATATACTTTTTCTACCCGATAGCTGCCTGAAACCCTACAAACTGGCCACCGAGCATGCCATATCTGCCCAGGAACGCATTGAAACTATTACCGCACTGCGAAAGAATAACCGCCGCATTCTTATTACCTACACTTCGGCGGTGGCTGAAATGGCCGTGGAGCAGCAGGTGCTGGCACAAAATACCTTCGATATTGCCCGCAAGCAGCAATTGGATCTCGAGTTTCTCATGGATTTTCTGCAGGAAAACGGTTTTGAGCGCACCGATTTTGTTTTTGAACCCGGCACATTCAGTATACGAGGAGGCATTGTGGACCTATTTTCATTTGCCCATGAGCATCCTTTTCGCATAGAATTGGACGGCGATGAGATTGAGAGTATCCGCAGTTTTGATGTGAATACACAGCTCTCGCTCAAAGAAATAGACCATTTTAGCCTGGTGCCAAATGTGCACGATTCCCGTTTTGAAGAAAACCGAACGCCCGTTTTTGATTATTTGGCAAAAGATACGCTGGTGTATGGTGCGGAATTTCCCTTGCAAATAGAGAACCTGGGAAAGGGCTGGGAGAAAGCATTACAGGACCATGCCACCGCGACCGATGCAGGTGCAGAAAATATACCGCCGCATCCCAAGGATCGCTTGCTCACGCCGGGTCAGCTGGGCCGAATTCTGGAATCGTACACTGTGCTGCATTACCTGGGTATACCGGCCGCTAAAGCAAAGCGCATAGGATTTTTGCAACAACCACAGCCTATTTTCAAACGAAATTTCACCTTGCTGATAGATTGGCTCCGGGAGAATAAAAAGGAAGGCATTGAAAGTTTGCTTTTCAGCGAAAATAACCGGCAGATTGAGCGACTGCAGACCATCCTTACCGATTTGCAGGCACAAGTGGAGTTTACGCCTGTGTATGCAGGACTCAGTCAGGGTTTTACGGATGCCGATGCCAAAATGGCCTTCATTACCGAGCATCAGCTGTTTGACAAATACTACCGCCCCAAATCTCGCGAGCGTTATAGTGCATCTACATCGCTTACGCTGCGTGAATTGCGCAGTCTGAAGCCTGGTGATTTTGTAACCCACATGGACCATGGCATTGGGCGGTTTGCCGGGCTGGAAAAAATGGAAATGAACGGTGTGATGCATGAAGTGGTTCGTTTGGTGTACCGCGATAATGACCTGCTATATGTGTCGGTGAACAGCCTGCATAAAATTGCCAAATACACCGGCAAGGATGGCACGGCGCCGTCGTTGCACAAGCTGGGCAGTCCGGTTTGGGACAAGCAAAAGAAAGCCACCAAGAAAAAGGTAAAAGACATAGCCCGAGAGCTCATCAGCCTGTATGCGCGCCGCAAGGCGCAAAAGGGCTATGCCTTTGCCCCCGATAATTATTTGCAGCTGGAACTGGAAGCCGGATTTTTCTATGAAGATACGCCAGACCAGGGCAAAGCCACGGAAGATGTGAAGCGCGATATGGAAAGCGAACAGCCCATGGACCGCCTGGTATGCGGCGATGTGGGTTTTGGTAAAACGGAAGTGAGCATGCGTGCGGCTTTCAAGGCGGTTTGCGATAGCAAGCAGGTGGCGGTGCTGGTTCCTACGACCATATTGGCTCAGCAGCATTACAGAACTTTCCGCAAGCGTTTTTCCGGCTTTCCCGTAAATGTAGAATACCTAAACCGATTTAAAAGCGCCAAAGAACAAACTGCAACACTGGCCAAGGTAAAAGAAGGAAAAGTAGATGTGCTCATTGGTACGCATCGCTTGCTGGGTAAAGATGTGGAGTTTAAAGACCTGGGGCTGATGATTATTGACGAAGAGCAGAAATTTGGCGTAGCCGCCAAAGAAAAACTCAAGGAACTTAAAGTTAATGTGGATACGCTAACCTTAACGGCCACACCCATACCGCGAACACTGCACTTTTCGCTGATGGGAGCCAGGGATTTGAGCATCATCAATACTGCGCCACGCAATAGGCAGCCCGTGCACACGGAATTGCAACCATTTAACCGCGAGGTTATTTCCGAGGCCGTTCAGCATGAGCTGGGGCGGGGCGGACAGGTGTTTTTCATCCACAGCCGGGTAAAGGATATTCACGATATCGCAGTCATGATTGAGGATGTGGCGCCGGGAGCCCGCGTGTGTGTGGCACACGGACAAATGGAAGGAGCCGCATTGGAAGACGCCATGATACGCTTTATTGAAGGCGAATACGATGTGTTGGTAGCCACATCCATTATTGAAAGCGGTTTGGATATTGCCAATGCCAACACCATCATCATCAACAATGCGAACATGTTTGGCCTCAGCGATTTGCACCAGATGCGGGGCAGGGTAGGGCGCAGCAATGTGAAGGCGTTTTGTTACCTGCTTTCACCGCCGCTGAGCGTGCTGAGCGAAGATGCCCGCAAGCGCCTACGTACCATTGAAGAATATACGGATTTGGGCAGCGGTTTTCAGGTGGCCATGCGCGATTTGGATATACGTGGCGCTGGAAATCTGCTGGGAGCGGAGCAAAGCGGCTTTATTTCGGAGATGGGTTTTGAGATGTACCACAAAATTTTGGATGAGGCGGTGCGCGAACTCAAGCACGAAGAATTTGCCGGTTTGTATGACGATGAAAATACAGAACACATCAGCAGCCGCGATTGCCAGGTAGAGGCCGACTTTGAAATGCTCATTCCGAGCCATTACGTGACCCAGGTGGCAGAAAGACTGGCCCTGTATAGTGAACTCTCATCCATAGAAACAGAAATGCAGCTGAAGGCCTTTGGTGAACAATTGCGCGACCGTTTTGGCAAGTTGCCCGATGCAGTTATTGCGTTGCTGGATACGGTTCGTTTGAAATGGGCCGGAAAGCAGATGGGGCTTGAGAAAATTACTTTGAACGACTGCAGAATGCGCTTGTATTTCCCCGGCGATCCGAATGCTGCTGTTTACCACAGCAATGCCTTTGTGGAGATGATGGGCAGGATTGCCTCACAACCCGGCAAATTCAGCATGAAGCAAACCGACAAAGCCCTGATTGTGAACGTGGCCGGCGTGGAAAATGTGTTTGAGGCGCTGTACGTGCTGGAGGGGTTGAGGGGGTAGGTATTATTAAAAAATTTCTATTCATGACAACATTAATCAAAAATTATCGTCTTGATAGTTAGCGATATGAAACGACTTATAATCACCACCCTGCTTTTTATTTCAATCAGCCAAGGTGCTTACGCCAGCCACCTCATGGGTGCCGATATGCAATACACCTACCTCGGAAACAGTAAATACCGCATTACGGCCAAAATTTATAGAGATTGCCGAGGTATTCCATTGTCTAATCCTTACTTTGTGGTGACTGCTGGTGTAAATGGAAATGCCTCCTGTGGGGTGTTTTTAACCTTGCCATAAAATTGAGATCCACACGAGATATTACCCCGGTTTGTTCAACCCTACCCAAACCTTGCTCTCCCCAAAATACTACAATAGGCCTAATGGGCGTGGAAGAGCATACCTACGACACTGTGGTAGATTTCAGTGTTGCTCCATTAAGTAATTTTGTGGGTAATGCATCTTGCGGTGAAGTGAGCTTTTTAATTGGCCAATGCTGCAGAAACGGCTCTATATCTACAGGGCCGGCCACACAGGATTTCTGGACAAGTTGCACTATTAACCTGACTAACTTATACGCTGTTTCACCTACGGCCACAAACAACAGTCCCAAATATGGAAATAATCCTATTATTTTTACCTGTTGCAATAGACCCTATCGTTACAATCAGGAAAGTATAAATTCTTTGGAGCATGACTCTGTTTCTTATAGCTTAGTGCCGGGTCTCAGAGAAAACACGGGTGTACCTGTTTTGTATTCATCTCCCTTTTCTGAAAAATATCCGGTTTCAAGTTTTTGTTTTGGTGGTAGAATAGATTGTAAGCCAAACCCCAATGCTAACCCTCCTCAAGGTTTTTTTTATGGATACAAGTACCGGAGATTTGGTTTTTACTCCTGTTAACTGCACTGAAGTTGCTGTACTGGCCATAGAAGTTACCGAATACCGTCAAACGCCGACAGGCAGTTGGGTTTGGATTGGTAAATCGCGCGGGGATATAGAAATTGCCATGCGCAATGATTGTGTTAGTAATAACCCTCCCGAAATCATAGGGCAAAGGAAGATTTTTGCATGTCCTGGCGATAGTATATGTTATAGCTATACAATTAAAGACTCAGCAGTAGCAGGACGACAGTTAAATCCAGATACTGTCTCAGTAAAATGGAATCAGAGTATATCCGGAGCAACTTTCAAAGTCAAAGATCCAAAATCGCGAGAAAAAGAAGCTGTTTTCTGCTGGAAAATCCCCAGTGATATTAAGGGTAAAAGTTATTCCTTTACCATCACTGCCGAAGACCAGGTTTGCCCCCTCAAAAATATAACCATAGCCGGTGTGAATGTGTATTTGTGTGATAGACTGGCTGCTGTTAAGAAACCACAACTTCAATCCTTGCGCATTTATCCGCAGCCATGTACTGCAGGGCAGCCACTGAATGGACTCAAAAGGGGCGTTTCATGGGAAATGTATGACCTTAGCGGACGTAAACTTTGTGCCGGACAATCGGATGATTTACTCGCGCCTTCCAAGCCCGGTGTATATTTGCTGAGAAGCGACAGTGCATCTGCAATTATTGAGGTGATTCCTTGAGTTTGTTGATATGATTTTTCAAGCCAGATTTCTTGCCTTTGTCTTTTCCTCTTTCTACTTATAAAGGAGTTGCTCTATTCAGCAAACAATTGGGTCGATGCTGCTGAAAACGGTAAGTATAATAGCCAATCTTGATCCCTTTTTATCCCTTCAAAACTGTCTGAATTAATGGGTGTTTCTAATTTGTTTATTTAGTTTTAAAAAAAACGTTTATTTTTTGTATAAACGGTGCGTATGTGTTTTATTTGCATTGAAAATCAATACATAAAACTATGAAAATATTCATTACTCTTACTTTCGCATTGTTGCTTGCTGCCTGCTCGGTAACCAGGCAAACTAGAACACAAAAATCTGCCAAGTACCTCGAGGTTAATCAGCCCGGAGTTTATTCAATTCCTTTGGTTGCTGATTTAAAAGTGACAGAAGAGAAAGCCGCCGGGAAGTCATCAGGACGACTGACACCAGGAGCACCTGACAATACACCTGTTGTAGAAGGTGTAAAAGTACAGGCAGTAGCTGATGCACTCAAGAAAAGTAAAGCGGATGTGTTGGTGGAACCTAACTTCACAATCGAGGTAGATGGTTTGGATGTGAATGTTGCAGTGACTGGCTATCCGGCTGTTTACAAAAATTTCAGGAACTACACTGTAGCCGATTCAATGGCATTGAAACTGAGAAGCTTGAATAAGATTGAAAAAGCAACCGGTGCAAATACCAATCAGGTAACGGAGAAGAAAAAGACAAAACTTGGGTGGATTATTGGCGGTGCTGTTGTTCTGATTATTATTATTGCGTCAGGTGGAGCCTGATACTATGATTGTATCAACAAATCGATTGCAAAAAAGCGGCTTTTTAGTCGCTTTTTTTTGAAGCTTGCGGAGCAGCAAACACTGAATTTGTGCATTTTTAACTGTAGACTATCCACTGTAAACTGTCAACTAACTGAGTTACTCGCTCACTTCGTTCGCTTGTGAACCCGAAGTGGGGGAGCAACAAACACTGAAAGACGGCCTCCCTGCGGTCGGCCGCTTTTTGTTGGAATGCCTTGCGCTCTTGGCTTTACTGCTCGCTCGGCAGATTCGCCGGTATTCCAACAAAAAACCCCGCTATACGCGGGGGCTTTCAGTGTTTGCGGTGAGGGCGGGATTCGAACCCGCGGTACGAGTTACCCCATACGTCAGTTTAGCAAACTGGTGGTTTCAGCCTCTCACCCACCTCACCAAACCGGGGTGCAAATATAAATGGTTCCAATGTCATTTGTCAATAAAAACAGCAATCTTTTGCTAAACAGCGTTTGCACCGCTGATTATTAGTAATTTTGCACTCCCAATTTATCCGTGTCAATGCAAATCCGTATTACTTTCCCCGATGGTGCCGTCAGAGAATATCCCGCAGGTATCACCGCACTGGAAATTGCCAAAAGTATCAGCGAAGGGCTGGCCAGAAATGTATTATCTGCCAAAATTAATGGTAACGTGTGGGATGCCACGCGCCCCATTCACGAAGACGCAACCCTTGCCCTGCTTACATGGAACGATACGGATGGGAAAAAGACTTTTTGGCATAGCTCAGCACACTTGCTGGCGGAAGCCTTGGAATCGCTTTATCCAGGTATAAAACTCGGTATTGGGCCGCCCATTGAAAACGGATTTTATTACGACATTGACTTTGGTGATAAAACATTCTCTTCCGAAGACTTTGCCAAAGTAGAGGCCAAAATGAATGAGCTGGCAAAACAGGAAAATACATTTGTTCGCCGTGAAATGCCCAAACAGGAGGCCATTGCCTATTTTACAGAAAAACAGGATCCCTATAAATTGGAACTGCTGCAGGATCTGAATGACGGCGAAATTACCTTTTATGAACAAGGTGCCTTCACCGATTTATGCCGCGGGCCGCACATTCCCCACACTGGTTTCATTAAGGCCATTAAGCTTATTTCCACAGCAGGTGCCTACTGGCGGGGCAGCGAGAAAAACAAACAGCTTACAAGGGTATATGCCATCACTTTCCCAAAAAAATCAGAGCTGGATGAATACCTGATGATGCTTGAGGAAGCCAAAAAGCGTGACCACCGAAAACTGGGCAAAGAACTCGAAATTTTCACGTTTGATGATGATGTGGGGCCCGGACTGCCGCTTTGGCTGCCCAATGGCGGACAAATCATCGAAACCCTGGAGACATTTGCCAAACAAACCGAAAAAGAACATGGCTATCAGCGTGTAAAAACCCCGCACATTGCCCGTGAAAGCATGTACCTGAAAAGCGGACACCTGCCGTACTATAAAGACAGTATGTTCCCGGCCATGGAGCTTGATGGTGAGAAGTACTATCTGAAAGCCATGAATTGTCCGCACCACCACAAGATCTTTGGTGCAATTCCACGTTCATACAAGGAGCTTCCTATTCGCCTGGCAGAATACGGAACCTGCTACCGCTATGAGCAAAGCGGTGAATTGTTTGGGCTGATGCGTGTGCGCAGCCTGCAAATGAACGATGCACATATTTATTGCACTGAAGCGCAGTTTGAACAAGAGTTTCGTTCCGTGAATGAGCTGTATCTGCGCTATTTCAAGGTGTTCGGAATTGATAAATACGTAATGCGTTTCAGCAAGCACGATCCGGCCAAACTGGGGCAGAAGTATATTAACAATCCTGAACTGTGGGCCAAAACCGAGAACATGGTTCGCGATGTGCTGGTTAGAAGCGAAATTCCTTTTGTGGAAGTGGAAGATGAAGCTGCTTTCTACGGTCCCAAAATTGATATTCAGGTGTGGAGTGCTATTGGCCGCGAATTTACCCTGGCTACAAACCAGGTGGATTTCGCTCAGGCAGAACGTTTCGATCTCAGTTTCATCAATGACAAAAACGAAAAAGAACGCCCCATTATCATTCACCGCGCGCCTTTAAGTACCCATGAGCGTTTTATAGGATTCCTTCTGGAACACTATGCCGGAAACTTCCCGGTTTGGCTGGCTCCCAGGCAGGTGGCTGTTCTTCCCATTAGCGATAAATTCCTGGATTATGCAATTCATGTTGCAGAATTCCTAAAAAAGGCCGATATTCGCGCTTTCGTTGACGAACGATCGGAGAAAGCCGGACGAAAAATCCGAGATGCCGAAGTCGCCAAAATCCCTTACATGCTTATCGTAGGCGAAAAAGAAGCCGCCGCCGGTGAAGTGTCTGTAAGAAAGCATGGCGGCGGAGACCTGGGAAGTTTATCGCTTCAGGTTTTCACAGATCAGGTTGTCAGCGAAACAAAAATTTGACAAGAAAATTGAGTTCTCCCGGTCCATACCAAAAAGGTCCCCGTAAGAAGGAAGATCTGCATCGCATCAACGAAAAAATCGTTGCACCCGAGGTGCGCCTTGTGGGTGACAATGTTGAAGCAGGTGTTTATCCCACTGCAAAAGCCATCGAAATGGCTTACGAACTGGGTGTGGATCTGGTGGAAATTTCAGGATCTGCTACTCCACCAGTTTGCAAACTCGTTGATTACAAAAAGTTCCTTTACGAACAAAAGAAGAAGCAAAAGGAAATCAAAGCCAATGCAGTTAAACAACTGGTGAAGGAAATTCGTTTCGGGCCCAATACCGATGACCACGATGTGGATTTCAAACTGAAACATGCACGCAGCTTCCTTGGAGAAGGAAACAAAGTGCGTGCTTATGTATTCTTCAGGGGCAGAACAATCATTTACAAACAGCGTGGTGTGGATTTGCTCATGCGTTTTGCCAACGCACTCTTAGAAGATGGCGTTGCAAAGCTCGAAATGGAACCCAAAGAAGAAGGCAAGAAAGTAGCTATACTGCTTGCACCCAAAGGAAAAAAATAATAGAAATACAGATATGCCAAAAATGAAAACCAATTCCAGTGCAAAAAAGAGGTTCAAGGTAACCGGCACAGGAAAAGTAAAACGCGCCAAGGCTTTCAAGAATCACATTCTTACCAAGAAGGCGACCAAGCGTAAGCGTGCACTCGGGAATGACGCCATCATTACCGATGCAGACATGAGCAATGTTAAATTCATGCTCCGCCTGGGTAAATAAAAAAGAAACCATGGCCGTAGCTCCCAAAGTATGTGTGAAAGCACATCGCTAAAGCCAATAAACTAAAATAATATGCCAAGATCCGTCAACAACGTAGCGAGCAGGGCTCGCAGAAAGAAAATCCTGAAGCACGCCAAAGGTTACTTTGGACGTCGCTCCAATGTTTGGACCGTAGCCAAGAACGCCGTAGAAAAGGGCTGGAGCTACGCTTACCGCGACCGTAAGGTTAAGAAGCGTGAGTTCCGTTCTTTGTGGATTGTTCGTATCAACGCCGCATGCCGCGAAAATGGTATCAGCTACAGCCAGTTCATGGGCAAATTGAACAACAGCAAGCTCGAAATTAACCGCAAGGTGCTTGCCGATATCGCCATGAACGATCCCGCCGCTTTCAAAGCCATCTTTGATAGTGTAATGAAGGGATAATTCCAACAAGTACAAATTTTAGGACAAAGACCGCAATTGGCGGTCTTTGTTGGTTTACAGCGGTTTTGTTATTCTTAATGCACAACCCCTGTATTTTGTTGAACTTATTTTTGTGGCGTTAAATACTTGTAACAACTTATCTTTGCCAAAAGAGTTTAACACTACTTTGAAAATCACTTATGGCAACAATCACTTTCCAAAACCAGGGTACCGGCTTCATGGCAGCCCTGAAACAAAAGACCGACGCTTATTTCAAGACAAATAATACAACACCGTATGGTAATTCTGCTTTGGTAGGCAAATCCATCGTCATCTTATCCATGTTTGTATCATTGTATGTGACGCTGGTTTTCTTCACACCCCAGACTGCATGGCTTGCCCTGCTATTATGTTGTCTTTTCGGCGTGAGCATGGCGCTAATTGGCTTTAACATCATGCATGATGGCAGCCACGACAGCTATTCCAGCAATCCCAAAGTAAATACCATCATGGCATACTCCCTGAATTTTTTAGGTGGTGATGCGTATTTCTGGAAACAGAAGCATGTGGTAAATCACCATACATATACCAACGTAGAAGGTATGGACGATGACCTCGATGCCGGTATGTTTTTCCGTTTTCACCATGGGCAGAAAAAACTTGGAATTCATAAATTTCAACACATCTATTGGTTCTTTCTTTATGGTGGATTATACTTTATGTGGATCACAAGCAAAGACACCAAAAAGTTTTTTAACCAGAGAATCTCCGAAAATAGCCCCAAGTTTAAATTCACCACCGGTCAAAAAGTACTTTTTTGGGCCAGCAAACTGGTGCATCTTTTTCTCTTTATAGGTTTGCCCTTCTATTACATAGCCAACCATACCAGCTATTCATACCCGCAGATTTTCTTCGGTTATTTCATTGCATGTTTTCTATTGGGATGGATTCTTTCTGTAGTGTTTCAAATGGCTCATGTAGTAGATCATACTGAGTTTGTGTCACCAACCTATACCAATGACAAAGAAGTGATAGAAAACGAATGGGCAATTCACCAGTTGAAAACCACCTCGGATTTTGCTACCAAAAGTGTATTTCTTACCTGGGCACTGGGCGGCTTGAATTTTCAGGTGGAACACCATTTGTTCCCCAGAATCAGCCACGTTCACTATCCTGCTATCAACAAGATTGTGAAAGAAACCTGTGTTGAATACGGCATTCCTTTTCTGGAGCACAAAACCTTTTTGGATGCGATTAAATCGCACGTAAAACACCTTAAGTTTATGGGTTCAACGCCTGTGCTGGAGCCGCAACTGGCGTAAAAAATACATTTCAATCGAAAGAAAAACACGGGCGTTAGCCCGGGCTTTTGATGGCGTAACCACCTCCTTTCGGTTCACGAGTGAATGTAATGAGCGAGTAATCCGCGCGCCCAAGCTTGCTTGCAGGCGAAAGCAGGGCATGAAAAAACACGGGCGTTAGCCCGGGCTTTTTTTATGGTTATAATTAAATTACAGATGTATACACTCATCATACGCCTGAGCCACGGCTTCCATTACCGCTTCGCTCATGGTAGGGTGGGGGTGCACGCTCTTGATGATCTCGTGGCCTGTGGTTTCCAGGTTTCTGGCAACTACCGCTTCAATAATCATATCGGTAACGCCTTCGCCTACCATGTGGCAGCCCAGCCATTCGCCGTACTTCTTGTCAAAAATCACCTTTACAAATCCTTCTTTATGTCCGCCTGCACTGGCTTTACCGCTGGCACTGAATGGGAATTTACCCACGCGGATATCATAACCTTTTTCCTTTGCCTGGGCCTCTGTTAGACCCACGCTGGCCACTTCAGGGTGTGTGTAGGTACAGCCGGGAATATTGCCGTAATTGAGCGGTTCGGTATGAACGCCACACATGTGCTCAATGCAAATAATGCCTTCAGCACTGGCCACGTGGGCCAGGGCCGGTCCGGGAACGATATCGCCGATGGCGTAAACACCGGGCACGCTGGTTTGGTAGTATTCATCTACCATGACTTTGCCTTTGTCGGTTTTAACACCCATTTCTTCCAGTCCCAGGGTTTCCAGGTTGGTTTGAACACCGGCTGCGCTCAATACGTTATCTACCTCGAAAGTTTGTTCGCCGGTTTTGGTTTTTACGGTTACCACACAGCGTTCGCCTTTGATATCTACCTTCTCTACACTGCTTTCGGTAAGTATTTCAATACCACGCTTTTTGTAGGTCATTGACATGGTTTTGCTCACCTCTTCATCTTCAATGGGAAGAATGCGGGGCATAAATTCCACGATGGTAACCTTGGTTCCAATGGTGTGGTAGAAGTAGGCAAACTCCATACCGATAGCACCACTGCCAATAATCAGCAGTTCTTTGGGCTGCTTGGGCATAACCATGGCTTCGCGGTATCCAATTACGCGGGTTCCGTCAATTTTAATGTTGGGAAGTTCGCGGCTGCGTGCCCCGGTAGCCAAAATAATATTGGCAGCTTCAACGGTTTCAGTTTTGCCATCGGCAGTCACTGAAATCTTACCTTTTCCGGCCAATTTGCCTGCACCTTTGATTACGGTGATTTTGTTTTTCTTCATCAGAAACTCCACACCCTTGCTCATGTTGCCGGCTACACCGCGGCTGCGCTGTACCATGCCATCAAAATCAGCCTGGTGTGAGCCAACGGTAATTCCGTAATCTTTGGCGTGGTTGATATAATCAAATACCTGAGCGCTTTTCAGCAGCGCCTTGGTGGGAATACAACCCCAGTTGAGGCACACACCGCCCAGTTCAGATTTTTCAATAATGGCAACACTCTTGCCAAGCTGTGAGGCGCGGATGGCTGCTACATAACCGCCGGGTCCGCTGCCGATAACTGCAATGTCGAATTTCATTTGAATGGAATATTACCGCAAAAATACGGGAAATTGTTTTTTACACCCTCTCTTATCCCCAACAACCTTTTCACCTGATCGAAAAAAGAAACCCGGCAGGCCGGGGAACCCTCCAATACCCCTGAATTATAAGCCGGGCCTCTGTTAGAGAAAGATAAACCCAAAGACTGTAAGGCATTTTTAACGCCCACTTCAGCCGTAAGATATAAAATGTATGTAAAAGTAGTAGAAAAATATGTAAAAAACAAATTACTATAGCAAAATGAAAGAAAAAATTTCAGAAATAACGTTAGCGAAGCAAAAGTTGAAGATTCCGGCAGAAAATAAACTCATTCTCTGCCTGGATGGAGGAGGAATGCGTGGCATTCTGAGTATTCAGTTGTTAAAATCGCTGGAAAAAATTACAGGGATGCCGGCTTACAGCCTTTTTGATATGGTAGCAGGCACTTCCACGGGAGCCATTATTGCTTCTCTTCTGGCTACCGGCCATACAGCCGAGCAGGCTGAATATTGTTATGACAGTATAGTGGAAGAGGTATTTAGCCCGTTGTTCATGGGGAATCGATTTTTTAATCCGCCACGGTTTACCAAAAAATCTTTCAGGCGCTTTGCTGCTGAAGTATTCAGGGATATGTCATTGAAGGACGCCGCTGCCCTATACAAAACAGACCTCCTTATCACCGCTAAGGATATGGCCGCCGGCGAGGAAACTTTTTTCACCGCCTTTCAACTGGAAGATAACAAGTTTAGCGGCACCTATGCGGATGTTTTGCTGCATTCTGCGCTGGAAACATCGATGTCTGCACCCACTTACTTTGCCCCACTGGAACATTTTGTAGACGGAGGAACCACCACCTATAATAATCCCTCCAGTGCTGCCATTATTGAAGCCCTGAATTACAGTGGCAATCCATCTTATCAGTATGGTAAGGTTACCGTAATTAGCCTGGGTACAGGTATATCGCCTCAGTTTGTTAATCTTGCGCAAATAAAGAATCCAAAAGGCCCTGATATTGCATTCTGGCTCAACTGGCTGATGACCGAAATGGGTCAGGATGCATCCGACATGCAGACCGATTTGCTACGCTCGCCCCAATTCCGAAATTTGATAGATTACCGCCGTTTTCAGATTTCTTTTGATACTACGGCACTTAAAAAATTGCCCGACTGTGTTTTTCCTGAACCCCTGCTTGGCCACCAGTCATTGCATGAGGTTACAGACAAAATGCTGTATGATATGGATATGGCAGACATTAAATATTATTCCCTCGTAAAGGCCATAGGTAAACAAATGGGGCAATACATAGAGGTAGAAAATAGCTTTGCCGCAGACATGGTGCTGAAAAACAAAGTACGCGATGAACTCGTAACTGCCCGTGGAGATGTGGCTACCATTCTAAGTCAAATGAGCAGTCACCAGTGGCTGCAAAACCAGCCGCTTGATTAAGCCCCCAGGGCTTTGTTGGCAGCGCGCTTTCGGTCGTTTTCGTCCAGTAAAATTTTGCGCAGGCGGATGCACTGTGGGGTTACCTCCACAAACTCATCTTCCTGAATATATTCCATGGCTTCTTCCAGCGTAAACTCTATGGGTGGAGCCAGCACGGCGTTGTCGTCTTTGCCCGCCGCGCGGAAGTTGGTCATCTGCTTGGCTGTACAAATATTCAATACCAAATCACCGGGTTTGATGTGCTCACCGATAATCTGACCTGTGTAGACTTCTACGTTGGTATGGATGAAGTAACTGCCCCTGTCCTTGAGTTTATCCATACTATAGCCGGTAGAAGTGCCTTTTTCCTTGCTGATGAGAACACCGGAAATGCGTCCGGGCATATTGCCTTTGAAAGGTTCATATCCTTTGAGTCTGTGGCTCATAATAGCTTCACCCTGGGTAGCGGTTAGCATGTTGCTGCGCAGTCCCATTAATCCACGGCTGGGAATTTCAAATTCTATTCTCACCATATCGCCTTTGGGCAGCATGCTCAGCATTTCACCCTTTTTCTGGCTCACCAGTTCGATTACCTTTCCGCTGGATACCTCGGGTACATCCACGGTAAGCACTTCTATGGGTTCGCACGGCACACCGTCAATTTCCTTGATGATTACGCGGGGCTGTCCCACCTGCAATTCATAGCCCTCGCGCCGCATGGTTTCTACCAATATACCAATATGCAACACCCCACGTCCGTATACGATAAACTGATCGGCGCTGCCGGTTTCTTCCACGCGCATGGCTAGGTTTTTCTCGGTTTCTTTCATCAAACGGTCGCGCAGGTGGCGGCTGGTAACAAACTTGCCTTCCTTGCCAAAAAACGGACTGTTGTTGATGGAGAACAGCATGCTCATGGTGGGCTCATCAATGGAAATGGGCGGCATGCCTTCGGGATTTTCAAAATCGGCAATGGTATCGCCGATTTCAAAGTTTTCTATGCCCGTAACTGCGCAAATATCGCCTGCAATCACTTCCTGGGTTTTGGCTTTGCCCAAACCATCAAACAAATACAGTTCTTTTACCCTGGATTTCTGCAAAGAACCATCCCTTTTTACGAGGGTAACGGCCATGTTTTCTTTTAAAGTGCCTCTGTTTAAACGTCCAACTGCAATGCGACCTGTGTAGTTGCTATAGTCGAGGCTGGTGATTTGCAGCTGGGTAGAACCTTCTGTTACCACCGGCTCAGGAACTATCTTCAGGATGGTATCCATGAGGTAGTTGAGATCCTGGGTCGGGTTTTTCCAGTCAGGGCCAAACCAGCCTTGTTTTCCACTGCCATAAACGGTTGTGAAATCAAGCTGTTCCTCGGTGGCGCCGAGATTGAAAAACAAGTCAAAAATATGGTCGTGGGTCTGGTCGGGATCGCAGTTGGGCTTATCTACCTTGTTGATAACCACAATGGCCTTTTTGCCCAGGCTCAGCGCCTTTTGCAGCACAAAGCGGGTTTGGGGCATGGGGCCTTCAAAAGCGTCTACCAGCAGCAATACGCCATCGGCCATGTTGAGCACACGCTCTACCTCTCCGCCAAAATCGGCGTGGCCGGGTGTATCGATAATATTGATTTTGGTGCCCTTCCAGTTTACACTCACGTTTTTGGCCAAAATGGTGATGCCACGCTCACGCTCCAGGTCATTGTTGTCGAGGATGAGTTCACCCACCTCCTGATTGTCGCGAAACAAACTAGCCTGATAAAGCATTTTGTCTACGAGTGTGGTTTTTCCGTGGTCTACGTGGGCGATGATGGCGATGTTACGAATGGGCATGCTGATAAAAAAGTGCGCGAAATTACCGCTTATTTACCGCATTTCGGGCATACCTGTACATCATTTCACGATTAATTCTTTGTTGCAGGCCTTAAAAGTTTTATTATTTTCCGCAAAAGCGTAGAAAATAAACTATTAAAAATCGCAAATGTGAATTTGTAGATTGTTGAAAATCGCAAAACGCTCTGGTTTATATGTCTTCTGATAGTAGGCATTCACGCAAATCGCAATCACATTTTCCTGCACATTCAATTTGCCGTAAACTGCTACATTCTGATTAGTTTTTGTTTGCGGTATGAAGAAAACCGCTTTAACCATTTGTGTTTTGCTGACCGCTGCATTCTCCATTGCACAGCAACTTTTGCCTGTTTTTGACAATTTCCGGCCGCTTAAAAATACCGTATCTGTTAACCAGCGAAATGTTTGGGACGATTTTGCGGATGAATTTCCCCTGCAAAACCGCATCGTTATCCCCGGATTTACCTGGCACTGGGCCGGATATGCATTCGATACCATCTTTATTGGTCAGGGGCGTATCATGGCCGAGAAAAATGGCATTCTCATCAATATCGGGATGTTTGAAGACCTTTGCGATCGGGGCATTGGGACGGATACCTCGCAATCTCCCATTGCCTATAAAATCTGTCGCCGTCTCGGAAAGCGCATTCTGAAAGTAGAATGGAAAAATGCCGGTTACTTTGAAGACTGGAGTTACCGTGGCTACTGCGACCGACATCTGCATTTTCAGCTATGGCTGTATGAGAAAGACAGCAGGGTAGAACTGCATTGTCCGAGTGAAATATGGTACCGGAATGCCGCCACCGCCTTGCGACAGGCAGAAGCGCGTTTGCTCTTGCCCGAAGGTCAAAAGATATTTGCCATGTCTGCCAAATGAATTTCACACTACATTTGCATAAAATATGAAAGCCACCATTTTCTCTGCCCTACTGATGTTTTTGGGCATTCAACTGCAGGCACAGCCCAGCACCTTCAGCCACGATAATGTTGCGTACGCCGACCGTGCTGCAGGACGCACCATAGCACCGGATTCATTGTGGGATGACCCCACCGCTGAATGGGATTCTGCTACAGTAACTTTCCGCCTGAATTTTTCTTTTATGGCGGACGGATACAACCTGGATACCTTTTTATTGGGTGACGGTTACATTACCAGTGTAGACGAAAGCTTTGGTGTTGGCAACTTCAGTGACCTGGTGGATAAAGGGCTGGGTGGACGAGCAGGTCCCAAATCAAAAATCACCATTCACCGCATTGGCACTGCCCCCAACCGCGTGGTGATTATTCAGTGGGCAAACCACGGCTTTTTCGGCGATTTTGACCTGCGCGGACAATGTAAAGACTCAGGCCACATGCAGCTTTGGATCTATGAAACCGGCAGTAAAATTGAAATGCGTTTCGGTGAATCTTACTTCATGGATTTTGCCTCTACCATGGCCGATTATACCTTCATGGGATTTTATGTAACCGATGGTATTTCCTCCAGCGGCATTTCCCTGGAGGGCAATCCCGGTAATCCCACCATCGCTACAGATTTATCCAACTCAACAGGATTAACCGGCTACCCGGCAAACGGGAAACGCTACACCATTACCTTTGGAAGCGGTGTGGGTACAAAAACCATTGCCAGCGCAGGAAACAAACCCTGGTACGCTGCAGGCAATTTGTATTTCAGAGGGGAAACTGCTGTCAGCTATACGCTCACCGATGCCGCCGGACGACAGGTGAAAGCAGGAACTGCACGCAACGGGGAGTCTGTTGCGCAGGGCCTAAAACCCGGTATCTATGCGCTGCAGGTGGTAGGCAAATCAGGCCGCACTGCCCAAAAAATTGTAGTGGAATAATCTGCGGCACACCCGCAATTGTTGCCCATAGCCGTATTTTTGCGGTTCCATGTCCTTCGAAACCGAAATTGCCCGTCGCAAGACCTTTGCTATCATCAGCCACCCCGATGCGGGAAAGACCACCCTTACAGAGAAGTTTCTGCTGTTTGGCGGACAAATACAGACCGCAGGTGCCGTAAAAAGCAACAAAATCAAGAAAACCGCCGCCTCCGACTTTATGGAGATTGAAAAACAGCGCGGTATTTCGGTGGCTACTTCGGTAATGTCGTTTGAATACAAGGGCAAGCTGGTGAACATTCTGGATACCCCCGGCCACAAGGATTTTGCGGAAGATACCTACCGCACGCTCACCGCTGTGGATAGCGTAATTTTGGTGGTAGACTGCGTGAAAGGCGTGGAGGAACAAACCGAACGGCTCATGGAAGTGTGCCGCATGCGCAAAACGCCCGTAATTGTGTTTGTGAACAAGCTTGACCGTGATGGCAAGGATCCGTTTGATTTGCTGGATGAACTGGAAAGCAAACTCAATATTCATGTGCATCCTATGTCGTGGCCCATCAATATGGGCAGGGATTTCAAGGGCGTTTACCTGCTTGAATCCGGGAGTTTGAACCTTTTTGAAAGCAACAAATCCAAGGTGAGCGATGATTATGTGCGTCTCACCGATTTGCAGGACAAGCAGCTGGATGCCAAGGTAGGAGAGAAGGACGCCGAAAAGCTGCGCGAAGATGCCGAACTGATTGAGGGGGTGTATGGCAAGCTTGACAGAAACAACTATTTGCAGGCCGATGTGGCACCTGTGTTTTTTGGCAGTGCGCTAAATAACTTCGGTATTCAGGAATTGCTGGACACCTTCATAGAACTAGCACCCGTGCCACAAACACGCCCAACCTCCCTGCGCGATGTGGATCCGAATGAGAAGAAATTCACCGGATTTATTTTTAAGATTCATGCCAACTTAGACCCCAAACACCGCGACCGCATTGCGTTTCTTCGCGTGTGCAGCGGTGTTTTTGAGCGCAATAAACCCTACACCCACGTGCGTTTGGAAAAGCAGATGCGCTTTGCCAACCCCTACACCTTTCTGGCGCAAAGCAAAGAGGTGGTGGATGATGCCTATCCCGGGGATGTGGTGGGTTTGTATGATACCGGAAACTTTAAAATCGGGGATTCACTGACGGAAGGCGAAAAGCTCATGTTCAAGGGTATTCCCAGCTTTTCACCCGAGATATTCAAGGAACTCGTGAACCTGGATCCCATGAAAAGTAAGCAGCTGGAGAAAGGTATACAGCAACTAACTGATGAAGGTTTAGCCTCCTTGTTTACGCAGGAGCCCGGCAGCCGCCGTTTTGTGGGCACCGTGGGCGAACTGCAGTTTGAGGTATTGCAATACAGGCTGGAACACGAATACAACGCCAAATGCCGTTTTGAGCCAAGGCAAATACACAAGGCCTGCTGGATGAGCGGAGAGGAGGATGCGTTGCGTGAGTTTATGAAATTCAGGATGAACAACATTGCCATGGACAAAGACGGGCAGCCGGTATTTTTGGCAGAAACCGCCTATATACTCCGCAGCATGCAGGAAAATTACCCCAAGATCACGTTTCACGCGACTAGCGAGTTTAAGGTTTAGATTATTGTAACCTATTTATTTAACAAAGGGAATAGGCCTCAAACTGATGATTGCCCGCTAATAGGCAACCGGCACTTAAATCTTATACAGGAAACCCAGGCCCAGAACCCAGGAGTTTTGCCAGGCGTTTTCGCCCGGTTGGGCCAAATCTTTATCAAATACGCTGATGAGCGTGTAGTTGAAATTCAGATAGCGCGTGAGCTTTACGGTTGCGCCCAGGTCAATACGGCTATCCAGTGGACTGGGATTGCGTTTGTAGTTGTAGGGAATAAAGCCCAGGTAGTTGGTGCGGATCAGAATCTGCTTGTTGAAATTGAATTCGCGGTTAAAGCCGGTTTGTATCTGAAAGCCCTGCTCACTGCGTATGTATTGCCCTTTGTTCACGCCGGCAATGGTGCTTTGGTTTCTTTTGGCATACAGGCTCTGGTTGAGCATGAAGGTCTGTTTTAATGAGAATAACGCCAGACGTGCGTAAAACCGTTCCGAAGGCTTGGCTTCTATGCCTATGGCCGACATAAGCGAACCCTGGCTCAGAAAACTGCTGACCATATTTTTGGTTTCCCTGCCGTTCACATCGCGGGCATAGGAATAGCCGGGCAGCAGCTGGGTTTGCAGGTTAAGACCCCCATATCCGCTAAGCCAGTCTAAACGGTCGAAACTCATACCGTATTTGCTGTCTAGAAATACGTTATCTATGTTTTTGCGCGTGCTGCGAAATTTATTGCCATAATTATCCAACATGGTGCTGGAAATAGCCCCGGCGTTGATTTTAAGGAGATTGTCCCAGGTTTGGCGCTTGAATTTTACGTTGTAAAAAGCCCGTATATAGAAGTTCCCGCTGAGGTTGTTGGCAGCACCGCCGCTCCAGTTGGGGCTGGTACCGGAAAGGGCTGTGGTAACACCCAATTCTGCGCCCTGCTTAATGATGCGGTTGGTATCCAGCCCCTGCGTGGAATCGGTGGTGAAATTTCCCCGGGCATTTACCGATACGAAACCCAACAATATCAAAAATGCATACCGCAATGGCAGGACTTATTCTTTGTCTTTAACGATAACGTCCTTGGTGCGGTTGATGGCCTTTACAAGGATGAAGAGCACCGCCGAGATAATAACAAAATTCAGCAACGATGCGATGAGTTTGCCATATGTAAATGGCCCTGCAGCCAATGATTCTATGTTTTTGAAGTTGCCAATAAAGGCAATGATGGGCATAATGATATCATTTACAATGCTATCCACAATTTTCTGAAAAGCACCGCCAATAAGCACGGCAACTGCCAGGTCAATGACGTTGCCCTTTTTGATAAATTCCCTGAATTCTGAAACAAATCCCATGACTTTTTGCTGCAAAATAATGCAGCGAAGTTAAAATTATACCAATCAGGCTGCAGAACTGTTTTCTGTCAGCACTTTCTTAACCAAATCAGCAGCTTCTTTCAGCACAATGGCACTGAAAACCTTTAAACCGCTTTCATCGATGATGTGCTTGGCTTCTTCGGCATTGGTGCCCTGCAATCGCACGATAATGGGGATTTTTACATCTCCGATTTTCTTGTAGGCTTCTACCACGCCATTGGCAACACGGTCGCAGCGTACAATACCGCCAAAAATATTGATGAGTATGGCCTTTACATTGGGGTCGCTCATGATGATGCGGAATCCGGCTTCTACGGTTTCTGCATTGGCAGTGCCGCCCACATCGAGGAAGTTGGCTGGTTCACCACCGCTAATCTTGATAATATCCATTGTGGCCATGGCCAGCCCGGCGCCGTTTACCATACAGCCTACGTTTCCGTCCAGTTTTACAAAGTTGAGGTTGAATTTTCCGGCTTCCACTTCGGTGGGATATTCTTCCGCAATGTCGCGCAGGGCAGCGTAATCGGCGTGGCGGTAGAGGGCATTGTCATCGAGGTTTACCTTGGCATCCACGGCAATAATGCGGTCATCGCTGGTTTTCAGCACCGGGTTGATTTCGAACATAGCGCTGTCGGTTTCGTCGTAGGCTTTATAAAGGGCGGTAACAAAGCTCACCATTTCTTTGAAAGCCTTGCCTTCCAGACCCAGCTTGAATGCTATTTTGCGGGCCTGAAATGCCTGGAAACCCACGGACGGGTCTATCCATTCCTTGTGTATTTTCTCGGGGTGCTGTTCGGCCACTTCTTCAATGTCCATGCCACCTTCGGTGGTATAGATAATGACATTTCTTTTGGTCTGGCGATCCAGCAGCACACTCATGTAATATTCCTTGGGCTCTGAAGTGCCGGGGTAGAAAACATCCTGTGCAACCAGCACTTTGTTTACCTGTTTTCCGGCTGCCCCGGTTTGAATGGTAACCAATGTGCCACCCAGCAAGTTTTTGGCAATATCGGCGGCCTGCTCGGGCGACTTGGCGATTTGCACACCGCGGTGTTCGGTACCGGCAATTTTGCCTTTACCGCGACCACCGGCGTGAATCTGGGCTTTTATAACACACCAGTCGCTGTTGAATTCGCTTTTAACCTTTTGGGCTGCTTCCATGGCCTGCTCGGGGGTTTCGGCTACAAAACCGCCCTGGATGGCCACTCCATAACTTTTCAGTATTTCTTTGGCCTGATATTCGTGAATATTCATGCTTGTTTTTCGGGTTGCGAAATTAACCATTTTATGCCGTGTAACCCGATTTTTCTGGGTAAGATTTTTGCCGTAGGTTTGAAGTGCAATGGACAATGCCTTCCTTATCAGGGCCGAACAGGTAAAAAAGTGCTACGGAAACCTTGAGGTTTTGAAAGGAATTGACCTTGAAATCAAGCCTTCTGAAATTGTGTGTATTACCGGAGAAAGCGGTGCGGGGAAAAGCACGCTGCTGCATATTCTGGGCACATTGGACAAGCCTGATCATGGGGAAGTGTACTATAAAAATGAGCGGGTTTCATCACTGAACAAAAAACAGCTAGCCACTTTTAGAAACCAAAATTTGGGTTTTGTTTTTCAGTTTCATCAGTTGTTGCCCGAATTTTCTGCACTCGAGAACGCCTGCATGCCGGCATGGATTGCGGGATTATCGAAGAAAGAAGCCGAAGAAAAAGCCAAACCCCTGTTTGCCATGCTGGGTTTGGAAGACAGAATGCACCACAAGCCGAATGAACTGAGCGGAGGAGAGCAGCAAAGGGTTTCTGTAGTGCGCGCCCTGATTAATAGCCCGGGCGTGATAATGGCAGATGAGCCCAGTGGCAACCTCGATAGTAAAAATGCCAAGGCGCTGCACGAACATTTTTTAAAACTCAGGGATCAATTGGGACAAACTTTTGTAATTGTAACCCATAACGCTGAATTGGCCGCATTGGCAGACCGCAACCTTCATATGGTAGATGGGGTTTTTAAATAAATAATTATTCTTCCGATTGTATATCGGGGAAGGCTATGGTAACTGAGGTTCCCTTTAGTGGCTCAGAGCTTACCGACAACTCTCCTTTAATTATATCTAGCATTTTGAAGATAAGAGAATACCCAATTCCGTAACTCTGAAATTCAGTACCGTCTTTGTGGTTGACCTGCAGGGTGCGGTTTTGGATTTTTGCTACCATGTCCGCAGGCATACCAGTACCTGTATCTGCAACAGTTATATTGTGCTTGCTGCCTGATTTGCTGTACGAAACCGATATTTTTCCGTCCTTGGTAAAACGATTTGCATTGCTGATAATGTTGGTGAGAACAATGTTAAGGGCATTCTCAGATGAAGTTGCAAAAGCGTTTTCAGGTACGTTTACAATCAATTGATTATGGTTTATGTCCAGTCCAATTTTAATAAATTTCTTGAGATCAGACAGCATTTTATGTACGGATATATCCTTTTTAAAGCGTGCAAAAGATCCCCCGGCAGATCTGTCATTGAGAATATTTGAGCATAAAATCTCCAGTCTTTTTGTGGAATTGATAATTAATTCCATATACTTAATTACTTCTGCTTTTTTTAGTTTTCCCTGAAAGTCATGAACTTTGTCGCCTACCATATTAATGTATTTAATAGGGGCAAAAATGTCGTGATTGATAACACTGATATATATGTTGTTGATTTTGTCGAGTTGGGTTAATTCTGCAATTTTTTCAATAAGGCTTTCGTTTATTTTGCGTATTTCCTGGGTTTTATCATCAATGATTAGCTGCAGTTCAATATTCTTTTTTTCAATGCTTCGTGTTCGAATTTTAGAAATTATTAAAATGCTCCCAATTACAAATACAACAAACACAATAATGTAGCTCCATTTTAAATACCAGGGTTTTTCTTTTAAAATAGTGAAAGTATTTACTATTGTTTCTTTACCAAAATCATCTAGATAAAGAAATGCTAGCGAATGTTCTCCGTAATCTTCAAATAAAATGCCAAGAGAACTTAGTTCCTTGTAAGAAATGTAGTGCAACTTATTATTAAGTCTATAATATAGGTTGAGGTTTTTGGGATTATCCCAATGTGCAGTTTGAATATGGAATTTCACCTCATTCATCACACTGCTCAAGTTTATTGTGCCGTTTATTATGGAAAGGGATTTTCCGAGGCTGCTGATTGTTTTTATGCGAATGCCCCTGCCTGCAGTTCTGGCGGGAAAGTCGCGAAGGGGGTGTAATTGAATAATGCCCATAAGGCTGGGAGCCGAAAACATTGTGTCTCCAAAATTTATATAGGCAGGATATGTTCCACCGTTCATTTCATCATTTGGCAATCCGTTTTTGGAATCGAAATATTGGGGTTGTGGCTGCAGATCACCTCCGACCAGCAATTTATCAAAGCTGAATCCTGGAATTCTTAATATGCCATCAGTGGTGGATGCCCAGACAAAATTGTTTTTGTCATTATATAGAAAGTGCGTTCTCTTTAATGCGTTGAAGTGATCATTTTTCAGCGATTTGACCTTGTAATTAAGCGTATCCAGCAAGTGCAGTCCTTCTCCGAAGGTGGTCACAATAATCTGAGATTTGTAACGAAAAAAATACCGGAAACAGGTAGGTTTTGAAATATGGGTTACAATGCTGTTTTTTTTCGGATCATATACCAAAATTCCACCGCAATAGGAAAGAAAAATTTTGTCATTTATAACGATGCTCTGGTTAATTAGACCGTAGCCTATATTCATTTTTAATTGCAAGTAAATGCTATCCTTGGTGCGGTCGTAGATAAAGATTCCATTGCTATTAAAAATATATACTTTATTTCCATACAGTACATAACTTTGGTGTTGTAGGTTTGCTGCAGGCTGTTTGCTGATTTTTCTGGGTTTAAGTGTTTTGATGTCAAGCGTGTAATAAAAATCACGGGTGTTCCCGATGATATTAGTTGAATCTAAATTCTGATAAGAGTATGAAATGTCATAATTTTCGAAAAAACTTCTGAAATATTCAGGTGTGTTTTTCGCTAACTGTGGATAATCCGAAATTATATTGCCGCTTTTTTGAGGTATTTGAACATAATACCGGTAAAAGTCTATGGTGTTTTTTGGAATAGAATGCTGAAAAATGGAAAACCTGGATTTGCTAATAACGATTAACCCGGAGGGAATAGTTCCTAAGAACAATTTATTGAGTTCAGGGCTGTAAAGTGCTGAATATATGGCAGCATCATCCGGTATGTTATCTGCAACTTCCCTCCATTCATATTGCCCGGTTTGCTGGTTTTTAAAAAATGTCCAGGCATATTTCTCTGTTATCAGCAGCGGTGTTGCATCGTGTTTCATAAACCATTTGGCATTACCAGCTATTTCCGGTCTGATTGGTATATATACATCTTTTAGATTTCCATTATTGATACAATGCATTTTACCATCTTTTGGATTGTAAATCCAGTATTTATCATCAACAAATATATCTTTTCCCCCTGCAGGAAATGTTTTTGTTATGGTCTTGAAAACGCCTTTATCAATAACATAAATTACATTCTTCCTTCTCAGATATATTTTATTGTCAGAACTTACGAAAAGTGCGCCAGCATTTACCTGGGAATCGCCAAGTAATTTCTCGTTTTTTAAACCAATTGCTTTCGATGCGCCGTAGAGTTGGGCCGAATAAGCGGCGGATAATTTATCCGATAAAAAGTGATATTGTGAGATGCTGTCATTCCCTATCTGGTAAATTTTTTTATCTACGCAGGTTATGTACATCTTTTTAGACCGATCCTGGAAAATGGAAATAATACGCTCCGGTATTTCCTTGGGGTAAAGTTCAATGGCAGCGCCGTCAAACGTAAATAATCCGTTGGGTGTTGCAATCCACAGCGTCTTATTTTCATCTAACCGCAGGTCAGATATGATGTTTTCAGAAATCTGGTTGTTCTCTTTGTTGTAAGCCCTGATGTAGTATTGGCTGATGTTTTGGGCCTGTAAGAGCGTAGTTAACGACCAAAATGCCGTTAGTATAATTTGTTTACTGAAAGCACGTGCGCTCATTTATAGAGCTGAACCAACTCTACCACGTTATTTACATTCAGTTTGTGGAAGATGCGCGCCTTGATGGTGGAAACTGTGTTGCTCTTGATACCCAGTTCGGTGGCTATGGTAAGTGTAGATTTGCCTTCCATCAGCATGTGCAGAATCTGGTTTTCGCGCTTGCCTTTGATAAGTGGTCTTTTAGCCAGGCGGGGCATGTTCACACCATTGATGAACTCTGAAAAACGGCGGGTAATTTCTACCTCCGATGCTTTCTTCTCGCAGTAATCAATTTTGTAGCGGCTCAGAATGCGCTGGAACATTACTTCAGGGTGCATAGAGAAGAGCAGTATGCGTGTTTCGGGGTTGCGCTCAATGATTTTTTCTACCAGGGAAATGCTAGATCCTTCGGGAAAAGTAACATCCAGTATGATGTGTGTGGGCTTTTCCTTTTCAATGGTGGGGAGTAACATGCTCAACTGAGAACATTCAACAATGTTGTTTATGTTGAGGTTCATGGTCAGAATCAGCTTGATTCCACTGAAAATGATGGTATGGTCGTCGGCTATTAAAACCTTTACTTCGTTTACATCTCTGGGGGCTTCTGGTACGTGAATCATGTTGTTGTTTTTTAATAAATTAGTTTTATAAAATGCAAAATTATTGAATATTATCATAAATATCAAGCGTAGACCAAAATCAATTAAATTGATGCCACAAGGCTTGTGCTGCTAAAAAATAGAAATAGTTTTATTTTTTATTGAAAATTACTAATTTTGATGAATTGCCGTTATTGAAAATCGCAATACCATGAATTACCAGTCATCCTTTATTCGCATAATTAAAAATACGGTTCCGTCCAATCTTCATTTGGCCGAAGAGGTGAGCAGTGCGCTGGGCATAAGCGCCGACAGTGCCTACCGCCGCCTGCGTTGTGAAACGGATTTTACACTCAATGAAACTGTAAAACTTTGCAAGCATTTCAGTATCCCGCTGGAAGCGCTTAATGTGGAACTGGAGGATGTGGTGTCTTTCCGGATTAACAATATTCTGGGCAATGAAAACAGTTTTCAGCACTACCTGCAGTCGCTTGACAGGGATCTTGCCTGGCTGGCGAAATTTGATGACAGCATGCTGTATTATGCAGCCGAAGACTTGCCGGTATTTTACCACTTTTTCTTCCCAAGGCTGGCACGATTCAAGATGATATACTGGACCAAAAGCATATTGAATGTGCCTGCTTATCAGGGTATCAAAGCGGAAGATGCAGCACTGCCAGGTAATTGGTCTGATGTGCTGACAGATATAACCCGCAGATACCAAAGTATTCCCACTACCGAAATATGGAATGAAGATACCATCAAGAGCACGCTGCAGCAGATACGCTTTTACTGGGAAGCCGGATTTTTTAAAGAAAATGAAACGTTGTTTGATATCCTGGAAGACCTGGAAGGTGTAATAGAAATGGCTTCCCGACAGGCTGAGACCGGTAAAAAATTCAATCCTGCCAAAGGAACATTTACAAATACGCCGTTTTCCCTGTATATCAGCGATTTGATGATAGGCAACAACCACGTATATATGTCTTCCGGCGAGCGAACTTCCAGCTATATCGGTTATGGTTCTTTCAATTATTTGCGCACGTCCAATGCGGTTTTTAACCGACAAATAAGCGGCTGGATGGAGAACCTCATTGCCAAAAGCACGCTGGTGAGCAAGGTGGCAGAAAAACAGCGCAATCAGTTTTTTAAACAAGCCCATAAACGGGTTGTGGAGTTGAGGGAAGCAATAGCAGCGGGCTGATGGGCGTGAATGCCACGGAAATTCTTTTAAAACACTGGGGGTATCCGGCATTCAGGCTGGGGCAGGAGAGTATTGTTGCCCATATTCTTACCGGGCAGGATACCATTTCCCTGCTTCCCACCGGCGGTGGCAAAAGTATTTGTTTTCAGGTGCCGGGTATGATGCACAATGGTCTTACCCTGGTAATTTGTCCGCTAATATCACTCATTAAAGACCAGGTGGATGCCCTGCAACGACGCAATGTAGGCGCGGTGGGGCTGCACAGCGGACTCACCCATAAGGAAACCCGGCATATAATGGACAGAGCGCTCCGCGGCGAATACCGCTTTCTGTATATATCGCCCGAAAGGCTGGCCACAGATAATTTCAGGGAATATTTGCCAAACCTGAATATAAAATTGCTGGTGGTGGACGAAGCACATTGCATCTCGCAGTGGGGCTACGATTTTAGGCCGGCGTATTTGTGTATAGCAGAGTGCCGGAAACTATTGCCCGATGTGCCTTTTGCCGCTTTCACCGCCAGCGCTCCGCCGTATGTGGTAAAAGATATCGCCGATAAGCTGGGTTTGGAGGAACCCCGCATCAGCATGG
>Ga0194118_10000737_pt1 | contig 52314 bp, 49 predicted proteins | sample TA2MahsurfametaG_2_FD_148662 | JGI IMG/M metagenome (GOLD analysis project Ga0194118, IMG submission 148662) | Freshwater microbial communities from Lake Tanganyika, Tanzania - TA2015013 Mahale N5 surface | ecosystem: Environmental > Aquatic > Freshwater > Lake | place: Tanzania: Lake...
AGATTCCTGAATGATGTTCTGAGAGATTATTAGATGATGTTCTGAGAGATTCTTGAATGGATATTCCGAGAGATTATTAGATGATGTTCTGAGAGATTCCTGAATGATGTTCTGAGAGATTATTAGATGATGTTCTGAGAGATTCTTGAATGGATATTCCGAGAGATTATTAGATGATGTTCCGAGAGATTATTAGATGATGTTCCGAGAGATTATTAGATGATGTTCCGAGAGATTCTTGGATGATGCTCTGAGAGATTCTTGGATGGATGTTCTGAGAGATTCTTGAATGGATATTCCGAGAGATTCTTGGATGGATGTTCTGAGAGATTCTTGAATGGATATTCCGAGAGATTCTTGGATGGATGTTCTGAGAGATTCTTCGATGATGTTCTGAGAGATTCCTTATGGATTAGTATATGAATAATAACAGTTAGATTTAGATTTGACTCTTGGTTTAAATTCACGGAACAATGGATTATAAATCTCTCGTCTTTTCCTTTTTCAACCGTTTCATATCATAACGTTTACTTATGCTCATCATCCGTTCTTTCTTACTCTCTACATTTTCGTCGGTCAACGCGTCGCTTGTCTTTTCTTATGGTGCTTTATGTTCCACACTTTTTTTATGATATTCATTCTTTCACGCTTTTTTAATAAAATTGAAACTCATTTTTTTCTTTTCTCTTTTCTCACCATTCGTATTTTATATACGTTTCGGTCTTGACGACTCGCACTCGTCTTGTATTTCATACCGGTGTAGCTCAGCGGCTAGAGCGCGGGGCTCATAACCCCGAGGACACAGGATCAAAGCCTGTCGCCGGTATTCATTCTTCACTTCGCATTGGTGCTTTCAGGCACTTTGAGCAACTAACCTAACCTGGGTGCGCGCTGTGGATGTGCACAGGGCACCCTGAGGACGTCGGTCCGAACCCAACCTCCGGTATTGTCTATTCTTCACGGACATTAAATGTAACCATATTTACCCCTATTTGCTAGAATACACTGGGTGAGAACTCCCCATACTCTCTATCCTTCACGACGCTTTATTATTCCTTATTCTTTCACAGATTTATTCCGTCTCACGACTTTAAAACCTTACTATCCTACTACTTCGTTTACCTCAGGTTTGGTATATCAGACTGATCATCTGAGAACGAGATCGAAACTCGTCCTGAGGCTTTTTTATAATACTCCCTCACTCGTTTATTCACTAGTATTTTTTTCACATCATAACTTATTATACTCATTCCTTCTAACGACTTTATTCTTGATAACGCCACATAACTCTGTCCCGCCTCAAATACTTCTTCTCCGAAAAAAAATTACAATATTATAGTGACCACGATGCACAATTGTAATTTTATCAGGTTTTCGTATTTTTAATCAACACAGATTGATTTTGTAGTTTCATTCCAAATTCCGATTTCTTCACTAGTCTCGATATCGTATACAACATCCTTCAAAGATTTCAAGTATAACACACCATCATATACAAATTCTTCCACTTCAACTTCTTCTTCTTCTTGTTCTTGTTCTTGTTCTTGTTCTCCAAGAAGAGAGGATTGTGTTTGAATCTCCAACAATGATGTTGACATTTGTTGTTGCGATGGTTGTTGTTGCGATGGTTGTTGTTGGTCACTTGTCACAACAGACTCCGTAACAGTTTCTTTATTCTTACTTCTTTTGGATTTTGGTTTTTCAGTAGAAGTATTCTTTTCCTTCTTATTCTGTTGCTTTTTGGTTTCTTTTGTTTGTTTTTCGTCCACACTTTCAGTAGTATTGATTTCTGTAGCGGGAGCGACTGAAATGATGGGAATGGCGACTTCGTTTGTTTTTAAACTTGTTGTATCAGTAGTTGTTACTGATACATTAGGTGAAACTTTTTTTGCTGCTGTCTTTTTCGTTTTCTTTTCCTTTTCCACAACTACTTCTTTATTTTTTTTCACGTCTTCGTCGGTAATGTGTGGTTGTCCTTGTTCTTCAGTCACAGTGACAGCACTTGCTTCGGAGGCAACAGCAGTTTTTTTCCTTCCACCTGTCGTTTTTGAATTTGGTTTTTTCTTTTCTTCTTTAGATTTCACCAAAGCAGTGACGACAGTAGCATTCAAAACATCGCTTGTATCTTTTGCAACATCATTATCAGTATTAACAACTGGGTTGACTTCAGTATGGATGACATCATCATTCGCCACAACAACTGTTTTTTTTACGCCTTTTTTCACAACTGGCGCTTTTGACGACACTGCTACAACTGGTTTCACCTTCAACAGTTCCTTCATCGCATTCACCTCTCTTTCAAGTTCATCCAATTCATCGTGAACTATTTTTCTGAGTTCTTCGATATTCTTACCGGTCATCTGGTTCATTATAGTTAAAAGTCTGTCCATCGTTTCTACTTTTCTTGGTCGTTAGTTTCTACCTTTTCATTAAAAATCATTTCAATTTTTTCAATCTTTGTCTATTCTTGCCACATCATCAATTTTTTTCATTCAATCTCAACCTTTTGTCCTTTGTAACGTCTCACCAAAATACCTCCTTCCATTTTCTCAACTATAGTTTCAGGTTTATCTTTCAATTCTATTTTTGTAACTGTTTTTGTAACTGGTTTTGTAACTGGTTTCATTTACTCAATCCTGAATAGATATACAACTCTGCTGAATATCTATTTCTTTATATTATGTTTCAATTTTTATGTGTTCATTCCTTGATTCCCATCTTTGTCAGTTTGTATTTGACCTAATTGAATAGACGCAACACTACGAACACTTGTTGCTGGAGATGCGCCAGATGGTGATGTTACGATAGTTGATTGTTCTTGATTCATTGGAATAATCGAATTGGTTGATGGTGATATTTGAACGGGGATTAGTGTATGTGATGATATTCGTGCCTGTGATTGTGCCTGTGATTGTGCCTGTGATTGTGCCTGCGCCTGTGCCTGCGCCTGCGCCTGTAACTGTTGATACATTTCTAACATTTGCGCATTTTGCTGTTGATTATTTACATCCGTAATTTGAACTGGGTCAATACTTAAATCATCCTCATCAGGATTCGATTGGTTCGGTGGATTCAATGTATTAGGTTGATTCTGGTTCTGGCGTTGTGATGAATGTGATGGCAATGGGAACTCTACTTGATTCACGGTGGTTTCATTATTCGGACTTGCTTCACGACTTCCCTGTCTACTTGCAAATTCATACTCGCGCTCATTATTATAAGGGTTTACTTTCACTTCTGTGAGTCCATTTACAAAATTTGGTTTCTTTACGCGCTTATAACGCCGATATTTCATATTATATAATTCAATAATATCATCGTCAATAAGCGGTGCGATATCCTGCATATTTTTTATATCAGTTTTCACAATGTTCATCATATTTTCTGCGGTGGCACGTTGCTTACGGTGAAGTGTGAGTTCTATCTGTAACTTTTTAGATATCTGTGAAAATTGAAGAGAACATATGCGATGTGACTCAGCGCGTTTAGCAAGTTGAAAATAAGTATCAACTGATTTGATAATACCCACAAACACACTCCCTACACCTAAAATAATATTCATCTTATCATATTGTAAATCAATACCCGTAATAAAACCAATAGCGCTACTCAATATAATAACTGGGATATTAATGTAATTGGAACGTTTATTGTATTTTTCATATGACATACGATGAAGAATAGAGAGTGATTCGCATTCTTCGGAATTTTCCTTTAGAAGTTGTTCTAATTCAGTGTTGTATGTTATATTTTCAGTCATTGTTTGTTTTTTACTCGGGATATGGCAGATATATGTATATATGCCATACAAATAATTATTCTAAATAACCGAACTTTCACTTCGCGGAAGAACAATGACGAATATACCAATCGCGATAAACCATAGCAAATAACTAATATAAAAAACAAATTCAATGTCAAAGAAATTCATAATTTGAACGATAATACCACTCACGAAAAATAGCATTATAAAATTGTAAAACTTATTATCAAAAAACCCCATTGTCAAGACGGATGAACGGATAATTGGACAAAATAGACAAATAGACGAACGGAGGCAATATTATATACTTCAACGACAAAATTACAATATTGTATACTCATTAAATCCTTCGTCGTAATGCAGAGGTATCGTCACACCATCACCCGTTTTCACTTCATAATACGACAATAATGTGAAATTCTTATGGTCTTTCACACACCATACTGGCATTAAATATTTATTATTTACATTATACAAACCATTGTATATTGTGTCATATTTTTCAGTCCATTCGTATCCGTGACTATAAACAACATTATAAATGTTTGGTGTGTAAACTTCTAAATTATGGCGGTAATCATTGATTTTAGTTTGAAATATTTTCTTTCTATCAACATATTTTTTTACATTTGTATCATCATAATCATCGTCAATAAATACAGTTTTCATTCGTTTTGTAAAAATAGCGTATCGTGATATCCCACCATTGATTTTGTTACGAATCACTCGCATTGACTTGTTATTATTGGGACCAGTTCGTTTCTTTGATGGAAAATGATAACACGCCCAATAATATGAATGCTCAATAGTTGTAAAATAGAAAAATGGACCATATCTAGAAATAATCGGTTCACGTTTTAATCCATATATTGCTGTGTTTTTGGCATAACATATATCCGACCCATAATAGGCGATGGTGGGTAATTCGATATTTAATAACGATGTTCGGTCAGTATTCGGGGTTGCTTGTAATACCCCAATTGTGGGGTAAATATGAAATAATTCGACTACCGTTTCATCGATTGGAATGGTTACATATTTATGATGGTAGATGATTTCAGGAGTGGTGACCCAATGCCAATAGTCTTGTTCGCGATGAAGTGAACGTAATCTTGATTCTTTTTTGTTGAAATATACTTCATAAAAGATAAAGCATACACTGTCATTATCGTGACCAAAAAATCCTCTATATCTATATTTTCGTGTAAATAATTTATTCATTATTCCATCGATCTCTTTACGAATGTGCTGTTTTGCGCTATGTTGATAATATGGAAACTGACATATTGGATTTTGGGCGTCAGTATCACAATACGTCAAGAATTCTAAAAATGGTGTTGATGCGCTTGTATTGATTTGATAAATAATAAACTTATATTGATTGATACTTGGATGTTTTTCAGAAAACTCTTCTATGTTATAATCCAATTCATTATCGATGAAAGCATAACGATAATGGTAGTGACGTGTATCGTGCGAACCTAATGTAGTTATACAAATGTCTGGAGGGTCATTTTCATTGTCGTCGTTACTGTTATCACTATTGTAGTCAACTAATTTCATATTTTGTTCTTCACTTGTATCCGAAGCATCAGATACATCATCAAAATTATAATTGCGGTCATCTTCGCGGTCATCTTCGCGGTCGTCTTCGCGGTCATCTTCGCGGTCATCTTCGCGGTCATCTTCGCGGTCATCTTCGCGGTCATCTTCGCGGTCGTCTTCGCGGTCGCGTGATTGTTTAGGTTTTGACACTTTTTTCAAAATCTCACGAATTGCATTTTTCTTTCTTGCACCACCACTATAAAACATTATCTATGTGAACGTGTATAACATATCTAACTATTTGATTTTAGGTATTTTCATTTTAATCGTTTCCTTTGTCTTTTCAACACGAGACGCCAATAAAAATTCAGTAAGACTATTCACCTTATCAGGTTCATCTTTGTAATATTTTGTGAGAGCAGATTTCAATTGACCATTATTGAGAGGCGCGCGTGTTTTTGTTTTTGAATATACAATACGACCATTTGCAATATCGAAACAGTCAATATCGCTGTCACGCATTATTTTGAGAAGCGATGATGATAGTCCTTGATGGATAAGTTTACGTTTCTTAATTTCCACAGAAAGTGTGCTGATTTCATTTTCAATACGAACCCATTGACGTAAATAGTCTTTCAACACGTCTTTTGTAACAGTTGTTACTGGAGTATCGCCAGAGGATACGGGTGTATTTGATGTGGTCGGTACTATATCCATACTCACGGCACAAGAAGTTGGACCGGCGCCACCATGAACAAGAATAGGATGTTGTATTGTTTCGTTCATTGATAATTATATGTATCTGCAATATTATAATTTTAATATTTTTTTGCTAAACGATACGCTGGTTTACGATGGTCGCATTCTTTATCCAATATATGAAAATCAACGGTGGATGCGTTTCCTCCTGTAATTGCACTTGCGAGACGAGCATATCCCCACGATTGAGGTGTTTGATTTGGTCGCGACCCCGATGAATAGTATGCCCCTTCACCTTTACGGACAATTTGCCTCAATCCTTTTAGAGAGCATCCCGTATGCTCGGCGAGTTCTCTCGTAGGACGAATATTATGGATGTTATAAATTGCTCTCGCACGGGATAGATGTTTCGATGGTTTAGATGTAAACGATTTTACAGTGTTTCGTGTATAATATTTGTGCTTTTTATATAATCTACGGGATTTTGTAAGTTCATTACGTTGTTTCACTTTGTCACGACGAGATAATGTGTCAGGTAGATAGCGTTTAATGAAATTCATTGAATTTATAACGCAATACAATATTATATTGTATTGCAATATTATATATATAAAATGTTACGGCGCGTGCGTTATACTCTAATGGGAGACACCCATAACAACAACAAGAATGCGTCTTATACTGCTGGTTCAGGTGTAGGTTCATCATCGATTTCAGTTCGTCGCGCGAAGTTACAAAAATCGTGTCCGCCTTCTTCTTCATTATGTCCTCTTCAACCTCTTCCTGGAAACGCAAAAGTCAATAATGTATTTATGAAGATGTAGGAAGTGTAACTCTATTCCAATGTGCTTTACAATATGTTTTATATATAGGTGTTTTTATAGTATTTGGTATCCACATCGGTTTGCCACATGGAGTTCCTTTGCGTGCACCTGACAACAATATAAAAGAACATACTGACGTTGCTGGATTATGATGTGATACAATTATATTTTCAACATCATTTGTAATAATGTCATAAGTTGAACTATTTGTAGTTGATTCGTGATTTCTAGTTCTACGAGGAGATATTTTCAATTCTATTGTTTCTTCTGTATTTTTTTTAGTAAGGTGTTTATTACATATCATCATATCATACTTTTCATTATATACACAAGCATTTCTACACGTAGTAGTTAGACCTGTTTCGTGACTCGTTTTTGACCCTTTTCCTGTGGTGGATTGACGATATTCGCACGAAAGACTAGGAAGTGCTAAATTGGAAGGTGAATTTACATATTTCACTTTACACACCTCAGGGTAAGGATAAAATGGTAAGATATTATTTGTAATTGTGCGACAATAAGGACATTTCATTTCATTATATTGAAGTTTCATTGTTTCAAGATTATACGAACTATTATATGTAACAGAAACTATATTTGTATTTTTCGACTCAGATGATGAGGTTACGGAAGAATATATTGGTAACGAATTTACTTGTGTATTATTTGTATACATTGTAATGATGTTCATTGAGATATTTTTAGGCAATAAAGAGCATTTCTGAAATAATACTTCTTTAAACAATGGAACATAGTTGAATTTATGACCACATTGAAGAGTAATATGGTCTTTTCGTAATGGTTCATCAGTTATAAGACAGTGAGGAGTGTCAGATGTAGACACATTTACTGAGTCAGTTGCTTGCGCTGGGGATGACGCGGACTGAGATGCCTTACATTTCATTTGCTTCAATTCATTGAAGAAGTCAATATCACAGTTGTATTCAATTGTTTCCATAATTATACCGTTATGAATATAACATTGTTATTTTTTTATATTCATATAATTATATCATTCTTATAATTATATCATTATATCATTCTATCATTCTATCATTATAAATGGTTTCAAAAAGTGTATGGGGTCCTTCTATATGGTATTTATTTCATACACTGGCCTATAAAGCAGTGCCTGATAATTTTTCAGAAATAAAAACTGAATTAATTCAATATATACAACGAATATGTGCGAATTTACCGTGTCCAGAGTGCACACAACACGCTACTGAATATATGAAGACACACGCACGGATATTGGCGCAAATCACGACAAAAGACCAACTTCACTATTTCTTGGTTGATTTTCATAACGCAGTAAATGTTCGTAAACAGAAGGCGAGGTTCTCCTATGAAGAAGCAAATGCGAAATACTCCCGCGCGAAAACGAGTGAAGTCGTTCAATATTTTTTCAAGATATACGGCGACCGCTCCAGCGGGAACCTGAAAATGTTTTCGAATGGATTTCATAAGCAACTCCTGCTGTCCGATTTCTCGGCGTGGATGGTGCGGAATTACGGGAAGTTTTATGCTTAATATCATAACCATTATCACCCGATATTTTGTTGATTCGCAACGACCAACCGACCGACCGAAGTTACCTCCGAATCGCACAGGTTTTGTTGATTCGCAACGACCGAAGTTACGCGAATGCGTAATGAGGGAGTGGAGAATCAACAAAAAAGGAGTGGAGAATCAACAAAAGAACAACAAAAAAGACTAGAGGTCCTGTATCACCTGCCCATTCTTATACACCGAGCACTTAAAGGTCTGATTCTTCGGGCGGTTACATACCACGTTATTGCTTGTCAAGTCATTGAAAAACAGTAAACTTTCAAACTTATTCAACTTCAAAAGTAAATACCAGAGTGCGCCGAGGGATGCACCGACAACACCGCCAATGACGATTCCGCGCGGCACTGTGCAGAAATACTGGAGTTTAACATATGCGTCTACGGCGAAGATACTCGCAATTGTGCCAATAATCCAGAAGTTAATTTGATTGTTGCTTAACATTGGAAGGAGGAGATACATCATTGTAAATGCGATATACATACTGTTATAATTAGGAACGTTGTATCTACCTGGGACAAGTGGGAATTCTACAATGTTACATATAGGCCCTTCGTTCTTGTCAGGTTCACTTCCAATTACCATACTCACCATATAATTGATGACGGATGCGATAAGCACGCCGCCGAGATAGATGAGACCCTTGATATTTTGATTGAATACAGAAACAAGCACGAGGAACGTGCCTAAAAACAGAGGCGCAAATATACTGAAGAGTTGGATGATATTGGAAAATGTGAGTTGAAGTGCCATATTTCTTTCGCGGAGTCGTGTTATATACTTGTGATACTTTAATTGTAATATTACAATTTTGTAGTATTATAATTTTATATTATTACTATAATTATCGCATTAAATTGAAGTTAAACATAAATGAAGTTATATATGTAACTACGCCTAATCCGTATCCTTCACTGTAATATGGGTATTCCAAGTTATTTCTCAAATGTCGTCAAGCAGCACAAAAATGTGATTAAAAAATTGTCATTGTTGCCGCGAATCCATAATCTATATATGGACACAAATGGACTCATTTATGACGCTGTCCGTATCATCGGGCCGAGACAAGGAATGTCAAATGACGAATATGAATCACGATTGATTCAGACCGTATGTGAAAAGATAAACGAATACGTCGCATTGTTTCGGCCATCAGACAAGGTTCTCATTGCGTTTGACGGTGTGGCGCCAGTTGCTAAACTAAATCAGCAACGCGAGAGACGTTATAAATCGTGGTTTACGTCGGTTGTGGAAAAAATGATTGCCCGGAAGAATACATTGTTAGACCCTCTGGGAGGGGCATCGGGTGCAGCAAAAAATGCTACGAACGGTGGCGATGCCTGGAATACATCTGCAATTACACCTGGCACGCGATTTATGGCGAAATTGAATCAACAGATGCGCGATTATTGTGCGGAGAAGACGCGGAACATTGTAACTAGTGTGGTATACATCTACTCCGGAAGCGACATACCAGGTGAAGGTGAGCATAAAATATTTGAATATATTCGCGAAAATGCGGAAGTTCATCGTGAGACAACAACGCTTATATACGGTTTGGATGCCGACCTGATTATGCTTTGTTTAAATCATCTTCATATATCAGAAAATATTTACTTGTATCGTGACACGCCGGAATTCATCCAGTCATTGGATAGTGCGCTTTCAAGTAGTGAACAATATTATTTGGATATTCCTGAGTTTGCGTGTTCATTGGAGAAGGTGATGCGCGACACAACGGGGGGAGGCGTGAAAACGGGCGCGTATGTATCGGATGCTACGACGGTGGCCACCGAGGCGAAAGCGGCGACGGCAGCGACGATGGCAAGGGCGCGTATCACCCCTGACGTAATTGCTGCGATTGATGATTACATTGTAATGACATTTATGCTCGGGAACGACTTTATGCCACACTTCCCGTCCCTGAATTTACGGTCGAATGGAATGACCGTGTTACTTCAGACGTATGCAAATATGTTTCGGCAGAATAAGGAGTCGCTTGTCACGCGTACGATTATGGATGGTAGACCGACGATTGTATGGAAAACGATGCGCGCATTTATCGCGTTATTGGCGGATACTGAACATAACCGATTTATGAACGAACATAAGACGCGCGATAGACAAGGAAAACAGCGATTCGGTGGCGGTTGCGGCGAACCTCCGAAATTGGGAGGTCTAGACCAAAAACCGGGAACGACCGCAACCACGAGTGGTGGCGCTCCAGTTACCGACGTTGCGGTCGATATTCGTGAACTCACAAAAATCGCGTGTGACCGTGTGACCCGATGGGTCGGAAATATGGAACGCTGCCATTCATTGACGGAGTTTATGACGATTCCGCTTCAAGAGCGCGCGGTGGAACGATATATCGACCCGTTTCGCGAGAATTGGGAGTTTCGGTATTATGACGCATTATTTGGCATCGATATTTATGCGAAAGACCGTAGTGGAGGGCATCGGGGCGGCAGCGTAGACCGACTTCAGATGATTTGCGTGAATTATATTGAAGGGTTAGAATGGACGATGCGGTATTATTCAACGGGTTGCGTGGATTGGCGGTGGACATACAAATACCCCTATGCGCCACTTTTGGTGGATTTAATGCGTTATATTCCGCATTTAGATACTGTGTTGTTTCCAACGGGAGCTACGCCTGTGAAGAATCCGGTGCGTGACCTTGTCCAGTTGTGTTATGTTCTTCCGATGGCGTCGCACAATCTTTTGCCTCCCGCAGTGGCAGAGAAATTGAAGCGGTATTACTCACATTATTACTGCGATAAACTGGATTTTAAGTGGTCGTATTGTAAGTATTTCTGGGAGGCGCATACCGAGTTGCCACATATCCGGATTTCGGAGTTGGAGCGGGCGGTTACAGGGATGACGCAATGAACAATAAGAATACAATAATAATACAATATTTAGTTATTGTATATCAGAAATGTCATACACCGAAACAGGGTCGAGGTCGAGGTCGAGGTCGAGGTCCGCGCAACCTCCGCAAAAAGTGTATTTTTTCATCGGAAGAACAACACCTCCGCACGCAGGACATATTTATCTCTTACAACAAATGATTCAATTGGCGCAAACAAGTCATACACCGGCGTTGATATTATTGGGAAATGGACCAAATGGTGGTCAACGGACAAAAGAAAATCCGATAGAACACGAGACGAAGGCTGCGTTTATTCGCGCGAAACTAGCCGAACTAGGATATCACGAGGGGATGCGTTCGGATTATATTCTTCAAATGATGATACAACCCCCCAATAAACAAATCGTCGAGTTTGTATCAAACATTATAACTGACACAACCACGCGTGTAGAGATTATACAAGTCGCGGGTAAAAAAGGGTTGATTGCGAGTGAGGCAGCAGCCGAACCAGAATATGAAGACCTGAAAAAACATTCGTTTGTAAGGGATGGTGCGTGTAAATCATTACGGTTGAGTTATGACAGCATCACGTTTGATTGTGATAATGTTCAAGGCATCGATGCCTTGGCGGGGTCAGGTCCAGTCGGTGAAATGTCTGCGACGAAAGTAAGAAAGGCAGCGGTCGATTGCTTCAATGAAAATAGTGGAGATATGGAACAAGCATTTCGTTGTTGGTTAGAGCGTTTCCCATACTATAAAAGTGAACATCGAGAGACACTCGGACTTTCCAATGATATATTTACTCAAATCATTCAATATAAGGATGTTGAAGTAAGCACATCTAGTCGCGCAAAGACGGCACGCGCGTCGGCGTCTCGGCATACAAAATCTCAATCTGCGCGCAAATCACCCTCCCCGAAAAGTCGTAGACGCGAAAGTAGTCGTTCTCCGAGAGAAAATGGTAAAGGTGGTTCGCGTCGCACTCGACGAAACCGAATTCGCAGGTCATCATCCGTGATATGACGTAACTGTAACGAATCGTTTACTTACGACTACCTGTAATCGCATCATAAACAGCAGCTGCGCCTTCGCGTACCGCTAAACCAGGACGACCGTGGTTGGCGTAATAATTCGCATTTAGACTATGGCGCATTACACCGGAATTGTTGAGCGCGGATTGAACAACGATGCGTTGGACGCCGGTGGTAACAGTGGAGTGGAAAGATGAAAGTGGCATCGGTATAATATACGCGTATAATATACCCGTATATTATAGTATACGTCGTGTATATTGTAATATAGACGGACGATGATTGAATATCTGCCTCTTGTAACAGTTGCTGGAACGATGATTTATGCGATGATAAACGATATCTATAAGGAGATTCACGAGTTGTATTCGCCGGTGGCGATGATAGTATGACGCAAAGAATCCACTTTAGTTGATAGTATCCATCTCTTTATCAATTACTGTTTTTTTTGCTATGTTTTTCACGATTTTCAACATTTTTTCATCTGTCCCATCGGTTACATTCCGACATATACTCATATATTTATCATTTCCGTAATTATCACTCTTTTCACAACCAGGGTGTTCATCCGCCCATTTGGGTATCATCAACATATGTTTTTTTTCTACTCGTAAAACAGCGTGTTTCAACTTTTCGCTATCAACATTTGTGCGTTCCCAACGGTCATCATCTTTTACGTATAAAATTTCACGTTTACGGTCAGTGCAATGAATGGGGCGCTTATTTATATCCGTATTTCTGAGATTATCGATAAAGATGGATGATATCCCTTCAACATAACCACTACGCCCTACATTCTCGATATCGTCCATTGTTACTTCGATGGAATCAACAAATTCGGTTATATTCATTGCGTTTTTACACTTTTCATTCAGAAAAAGATTCAAGTTAAATGTATTGTTATCTCCATTATGGTTGTATATATTGTTCGTGATTGAGGGTGGCGCTTGTTTGTATACATCTATCATTTTCATCATCATTTCTTGTGATTGTTTTATGGTTTCTTGACTATTTTTTGTAGTATCTATCATAATTTCATTCAGCTTAGCAATATTCTCCAATATGTGTTGAAGAATACTGTCCGTTTGCGATGTATTCGGTATCACGATGTTACCTTCGGTTTCTGCGTCTGATTTTGACGTGTCATTGGCATCTTTCATATTGCAATAATTACATTTTGGATTTTTGTCAATTGCCCGTTCTGACTGTGCCGTTGTATTTGGAATATCAGATATTGTCAACATCACATTACATTCGTTTACGGAAGACACTGTGACATTGAATGAGTTGTCATATACTTGTTTGGTTTTGTTTTTGTTATGTTTTTTTGTTAGAAGATGTTTATTGAAATCGTGTAAGTTACGTGTAGTGATAATACATACATTACAATAATATAGCATACAATAACGTAGTATAGTATGACATTACGTAATATTATATTTTTAACTCTTTTTGTTACTAAACACATCTCTTTACGCGAATACCGGTTGGAATGTTGATGACGCAAATACTATGGTGCGCTTACTGACACCGTCTAAAATGCGTGCGATTTTTTTTGCCGATGTTATGCTATTATGGTCTGGGAGTGTGCGATATTTTTCGCTCCATTCGCGTCATTTGCGGCGGTTGGTCCGACTATCCACCCATACCGGACTTGATGGGTCTGAGACTGACAGTCACAACTTTTTTTCGTCGAAAAATCGCATTTTAGAGCATATCAGTCACAAGTGCGTTTTTTCAATTTCTTGTTTCAAAAGTCTCCGGCGCTATAGCCAAAATGGACATTTTAAAAATGTCCATCCAAACCCGGCGTTTTTGGGGGGTTATAGAGTAAAAATATCGCACGCTCTGTGAGCATAACGTGACGGTATGATAAAAAATATCGCACAGTGTTGACACTGAAGCGAAACGGCGGGGACGGAATCGAATGGAATGGAATGGAATGGAATGGAAGTATAATATTCGTTGAATCATATGTTTCAACGAAAATGAATTGGTCACACTTCGTTAATCTTTATATCATAAGCATTCTTTATTTTAAAAAATATGATAATAGTTTGTCTTTTATTGAAGTAACTGCTTTATGAAGATGCATATTATGGATAGTTGCTCGTTCCCATTTGTTATTTTCCTTTACATAGAAGATAGAGAAACAGGAGAAAGACCTGAAAAATATAAGCGTGATTATAAGTTTCAATAAAATATACTAACCACTACAATCGTAAATGGTTGTAGTCGTCAAATAGTATAATGCTCTTTAAGAGTGCATTTATATCACCAAAAAGATTAACTGAACAATTTTTTATTTTTTTATAGAAAGTTTGTCTCATTTTTCTTTTCGGTCGGTGTAATGTTTACGATTACGTTTTGTATATTTGTTACGTTTTGTTCTTTTACTTACGATTCTCAATACACTACGCTTAAAATTATTTGAAGTTCGGCGTCCGCGTCGATTTCGCGAACGTCGTTTACCGCCAACATACATGAGTTGATTATAACCGACCGGATTCATAACAAGCACCTTATTATTTTTTTGATTCGTCTTTGTATCAATATATCCGTATTGCAATGATGGTACTTCATATGGTGAATATATTGGTGCTGGATTAGTGGATGTAAATGGTCCAAACATATGTTGATAATTCTTAAATACCGGAGACTCTGGATTACCATCTAGTGTAATAACTTTAACCATAGTTTCGTGTGTTCCATCAGAATGAAATGTGATACTTGTTCCGATTGCGGTTCCCGCGCCAATTTCCTTTACTGAACGATTTGCATTACTTGTATCATTGGATATAAATGTTACATTTGCTATGTCGTTTCTACGATAAATTAAAGGAACAGGGAAACATACAGGTTTATGTCCATATGACACATGTGTAATACCTGAATTTCGTAATATTTCACTCAACCTTTCACCATTCTTGTCATCTGATAATGGTTTTGTTTGACCCGAACAACCATCTTGGCTACAAGACTGTATCAATGATTTATATCTAGCATCTTCACTGTTTGGTTTAAGACCAAGTGCTTGAAGGAGTAAAAACTCCTTCGTAATACCTTTTTTTTCATCTTTTATTTGGTCCAATACAGTTTTTAATAAGTTATTGTAAACATCAACTGAGTTATTCACATCATATTTTACTGTTAATTCGGGTTCTGTTGTTGATAATCGTGCACGAAATTCTTCTAGTGTTGTATAATAGTTAATTTGTACTGGATTAAAAGAATTTACGTAATTTTCATCGAAAAATGCTTCTGGGTCAAAACCACCACCGTGAGCAAGTAATACTTTACCATTAAACACGTGCGCAATCTTACACTTATAAAAAAATTCTGGTATATCAAGACTACCTTCTAATTTTGGTTTTTCTAACCCAAATGCTGACCGGAGATATTTTAATGCAACCTCATCTGTCGCAGTACCTAATTTATCTGGAGGGACAAACGAGTATAAACCAGTCATTTTACCATTTTCTTTTTTTTTAGCACCCATAGACTGATCTAGTATGTGTTTCACCAGTTCCACGCCACTTTTTCCATTTAATCCATTATAAAAATCTACCCATTGGGACCATTGTTGTTCTTTAGGTGGAATTGTTTCATTTAATTTTAAATTATACGTTAACTCATAACAAAAACGTAACTTATTTATGTCACGATTACCTAAAATAACGTGAACACGATTATTTATCTTGGCATTCTCAAGTAACGTATTCAATCCAACAATTGATTGATAGACGCGCATTCCTTGGTCGAAATAATCACCTAAAAAAGCAACCTCTAATTCTGGTTTATTTAACAGCATTTCAGTAATTTTGGCATAAAACTCCGGCATACAAAGAGTATACGTTTGAGGATTAACGGGGTCAGCTTGACATCCTTCTATGTCCGAAAACATAAGAATTGATGGTTCCAAACTATTTTCAACGGGAATGGATGGTTCAGAGGAGTCACTCATTTTAAGACGAACGCTATTATATATTATGATGACAAAAAATCATAATATATGTGTTACATTTTAAGTTTATAGTCGCCGTTTCGTGTTTCGTCGCTTATGTTTATATGTTCAGACTGTGTCTGGTGCACGACTCTCACATTGAAGAGTTTTGTTCCTGCAATGTTTCGGCCAAATACCCTTTTCAATACTAACATTTCGTCCCTCATATCCTTCAAGAGAAATATGATTCACAGGATGAAAATCTCTCGAAAATACGACATGGGTTTTATCATCAACTAAAGAATCTAATTCGTTCACAATTTCTTGTGAGGTGGCTTCTTCAGTTACATTTAAAGAGGTTCCACCGCCCGGTACACCTTCAGAATGAAACATAAAACAGTTTTGAACATCAATTACGACCAATACATTCATCGGCTCCAAAGACGTTGTATCTATCAGTGTATCAATTTGTTATATAGTATGTATAGATTATTTATAACGCGTATTACAATATAAACATTTTTCTGTTTATCTATTATAATTGATTTCGTATCATTTTTCTCAATATCATCTACGTCGTAATGTCTCTCACGCCCACCGAACTCACCCGCGAATCATTTAAGGGACTCCTTGAATTCAATTCGAAGCAAGGCAAGCACACCATCTTAAAACTCACCGCAGATTGGTGCCGTCCCTGTAAATCCATCAAGACCCTCGCAATGGAGCAAGTTGCCAATCTCTCGGCAATGGGGCGACCAATTGAATGTTATGAAATCAATGTTGACGATTCTCTCGATTTCTACGCATTTATGAAACAGAAGCGAATGGTCAATGGTATCCCCGTATTCCTATTTTACAAAGCAAGGAATACCGAGTTTATTCCTGATGATTCCGTCACTGGCGCAAACCCGCCCGATATCGTCGCATTCTTCGCGAGATGCGCCAAGGTATAATGACCGGATTTGCCAGAGAAACCTGTATTATGTTATTCCTTTGTAAATAACATAAAATTAGAAATACAAATGTATGTATAATTCGTAGATTGAAAATATCCGTATGGAATCTCTCGATTTAAACATCGACAATTACAATCTCTCAGATATTCTCTCGCTTTTCCATCTTCCAACCTTATTTAATGAAGACGATTTGAAGCGCGCAAAACTCGCCGTTTTAAAGACGCACCCAGATAAAAGTCAACTCCCGAAGGAGTATTTTCTCTTTTTTACGAAGGCGTATCGTATTCTTCATCAGATATATACGGTGCGTCACCCCGCTACAAATGAGCATTATACGCAACGCGCTGAGAGAACACCGCGGAATACTAGCGGGGGGAACTCGGTGTTACCTTCAATTGCGCCAAGGTGTGTCGCTAATGATACACTCCGCGCGCCATATATCCCGATAGATGGTGGGCGCGCCGCCGCCGCCACCGCCGCCGCCAATATTGTAGATTATGGGCGACTGATGCGTTCGGAAGGCTACCGCCCAAACTCCGATGACGTAGATGACTATTCCGAATCAACACACGAGAGAATGAAACGCCGCCTGGACGAAATGGCCGGTGTCGGTAGTAGCGCGAATGCGACGGAGAAGGCAATGAAAGTAAGTGAATTCAATAAATGGTTTAATGAAAAGTTCACCCAATACCGCCTGAAAGATGAAGAAACCGAGAGTGGGTATGAAGAGTGGTTCAGAAATTCCGGGAAAGACGACGGCGACGAGACTGGCAACGGTGACGATGACGAAAGCGGGTCGTGGGCGGATAAAGTGGTTCGATTAAACCAACGTAAGCAAGAATTGCGGAATAAGTATGCGCTCGTCGAGAGACGCGAGTTGGAATACGCCGGAGGTGGCGCGGGAACCGGATACGACCTCACGAGAGAACGCCCTCAAGAGTATTCTAGCGGAATCTTCGGCAATCTTCGTTATGAAGACTTAAAGAAAGCACACACTGAAACGGTGATTCCCGTAACGGAAGAGGACTACTACAAAACCCGTAGATTTAATAGTGTAAATGAACTACAGACATTTAGAGACCAGTCGCGACGGGACGTATACGCCCAAACGAGCAAACAAGAACAGGAACGTATCTATTCGCAGACACGGATGCAACAAGAGGAAGAGGATACCCGCCGCGCTTTCATTTTAGCCAAACAGGACGAAATCACTCGCGATATTCATAAGAAATTATACTCCGACATATTTCGGTTAGAAAATTGAAATGTTTTTTCACGATTTAGTTGAACCCATTGAAGCAGAAATCAAGAACAAAGACAAAGACAAAGACAAAGACAAAGACAAAGACAATGACAAAGACAAAATATACGATGACTTTCAAGTTAGTCGACGGTCCACGTATTAGAGGAGAAGCCGATGCGCGAAACAACATACTGCGTTACTGTAAATATACGAGTGGAAATACAATTGAATATGGCCGCATTCTTCGCACGGTTCCTTCGCAATTGATATATCAACAAGTGGAATGGAATGGCGCAGACTTCATCCCACTTCCGGAATGTTTACCTCATCCTATCACTGACAATCGTCTGAGTTTTAGTCGCGTAATCACCGTCGTCAATGTAGTTCAATGCTGAAACCACAACAATCCCTATAATAAAACCAATGAGGCTATTCATATTTTTTATATATTTTATTTGTTATTATAAAGCTTTTTCATAAATTATAATAACAACACAATTTAAGAAACAATAATTATATCCAAAATTCTTACTCTCTTCAATGCTAGAAAACAAACTCTTGAAACTGGCGATTGCCTATCTCCTCATTATGTTCATTGGTTTCATATATAACAAATATAAGAAAACAATTGACGTTCAAGAACAATACAACGACGGTGAACTCATTCAGAAGTATCTTCTCAATGATAGCAGCATCACAAGGAACAACAAACCTATCCTGTGGATTCATATTGAGTTTGAGAAAAACGCGAGGTCTTGGGAGAGTTTCGGCACAAGAACGAGTGATAATTTGAATCAACCGTATCAATACCTGACCATCCGCAATATTATTGAACACTGTGGCGAGAGTTTCAATGTATGCCTCATTGACGATGACGCATTCGTGAAAATTATCCCAGAATGGCGCACGCGTGTAGAACATCTTCCGCGCCCACTTCGCACCCACGTGCGCGACCTGGCACTTGCCACCATCCTTCATATTTATGGCGGTTTCTTACTCCCAAGTTCGTTCATTTGTTTCCACGACTTACGGTCGTTATATGACGCGCATCTTGAAAAAGCCAATGTCGTGATGGGTGAACTCCGGACGACGTCATCTCTCGCTGCTGAAAAACAATACTCACCGTCAACGAAGATAATGGGATGTAAGAAGTTTGACCCGGTTATGAAAGAGTATATGGAATACTTGATGGTGCTGAATAGTAAAGACCATACGCAAGATATGGATTTTACAGGAGAGACGACGAGGTGGTGGATGGCGAAAGCTGCCGCTGCCACACCCTCCGCAGTAAGCGTCATTCCAGCAGAAGAACTGGGTGTAAAAACAACGACAAACAAACCTGTGCTGATTGAAGAACTAATGGCGGACCAAGACGTCCCATTATCGCCCACGGCTGCAGGTATGTATATCCCGGAGCACGATATACTGAAACGCAGCAAGTTTCAATGGTTTGCGAGATTATCACCGAAACAGGTGTTGGAGTCGCACACATTGGTGGGGAAGTATCTGCTCGGGCGGGGTTGCGCTGGGGTTGCGCCCCCACACGACGCGGTGCGATAGGTTGCCCCTGAAACCGCATCAAGTTTGGCGCCGAATTATACCGAAGGTCATATATCGCGTTGGTTGGAGGCACTAATACAGCAGACCGCCTATCGCACCGCTTATCGCACCGCCTATCGCCTAGCGTCGTGTGGGGGCGCAACCCCGCTGCGTAACCCCACTAGGTTGTTCGTAAACAATGCCAATTCTATATCATGTTCGTGGATGTTATGGAATATCGTAATATATTTACAGACCAATGATGTAATCCGATACTTCGTATCCTCATCAAACAACGGTGTCAATTTGATGAATAAGAAATAGTTATCCAAGATATCAAGCACCGAATATCCTTCGTCATTTAGTTGAAAGAGAATCGAATTGGCGGTGCGAAGAACCACATCTTTGTCATCAGCGTTTGTATTGTGATTACAACGCAAAATCTCTCGCGTATACTCTTCAAACCGGTGAAAACTGATATTGGTGCATATCTTATTGGTAATGTCAAATGTAATATCTTGGTCAATAAGTTTAATTTTCTCCATATAATTAATCAATGTCCTAACAGACCCATTTGACACCTGAAGAAGAAAACCTTCCGCGTCCTTCATAATCGACAATCTCTCATTTTCCTTGATTTTAAGCAGAATTTGATTTAGACAAACGTGATTCAACGGATTGATTTTGATAATGATATTCCTGGACTGAAATGTATCCACCACTTTCTGAATATTGCTACAAGATGAAATAAAGTGGACCTTGTGGCTGTATTTATCAATACAATTCCGAAATACTTGTTGCCCTTGTTCATTGATAAGGTCAATGTCATCTAAGAGCACAATTTTCTTCCGATACGGAATCATTGTCATTGTTTGACAGAACACCTTTACATCATTCCGATAATATTGGATTCCTTGTTCTTTTAGACTATTCAATATAAGAATATTTTCTTGGACAACGGTGGCTGATGGAGATTTATTATAATACTCGCGAATGATTGCGTTAATGATGGATGTTTTCCCAGAACCTGAACCGCCATATAGCATAATATTGAGATTATCCATCGCAATGAGACTGTGAAGAATGGATTTCGTATTTTCATCCAATTGTTCGAAGTTGTCAATTTTAGATGGTTGATACTTAGTGATAAATGGAATATCGGAGGAAGGAATGATATCCAAGTGCGCGGGTGAGAAATTCATAATGAAGAAACAGAGTGTATGACGCGTTGTAAAGTATATAAAATAATACATTTAAATAATAATACCTACAAAGTATCATCATAATGTTCTTCAACTTTCCTTTTGGTCCTGGAGCAGCTGGTCCTAATGTATTTTTTGAAATGGGTGGTGATGGATTTGGAGACGATGACTTCCAGTATCACAGTTCCGGCGGTGGGACCAGTGACATTGATAAAAACAAGGATTATTACAAAATCTTAAGTGTGGATGAAAAAGCAAATGAAGACGAGATAAAGAAAGCGTATCGTCGTATGTCAATGCTTCATCATCCGGATAAGAATGGAAACACCGACGAAAGCAAGCAAAAGTTCCAAGAGTTGAATAACGCATATGAGATATTATCGGAACCAAATAAGAGGCGAACATATGACAATATGCGGCGAGGCGGTGGAGGTGGTGGTAATGCATTCTTTCCCTTCGGCGCACACGGCGGCGTCCCACCCGGATTCCCTCCAGGTATTCCTGAAGAACTTCTTCATATGTTGTTCGGCGCCCACGGTATTCACAGCGCACACGGTGCCCCCGGCCCGAAAGTCGTATTTCAAACGTTTCAGCACGGGCGCCCGCAGCAGCATCAAACGCAGCATCAAACGCAGCAACAGTCGCCACAGCAACCTCACGTCCGTGTATACCAAGTTCCCGAAACCATTATCAAAACGGTATCGCTCACACTGGAACAATGTTATAACGGGTGCTCCATTCCGCTTGAAATCGACCGTCAAGTCCCCGACAATGATATTGTAAAGATTGAACGCGAAACCATCCACGCGCAAATCCCCAAAGGTGTCCAAGGCGGTGAAACGATTATTTTAAATGACTGTGGGCATTTAAATGAAGTCGGAATGAAGGGTGACGTTCACATTGTTATCAATGTCCTTCAACATCCCGTATTCAAAGTAGAAAACCTAGACTTAGTAATGGAACGCACAATTTCATTGAAATCCGCGCTTTGCGGGTTTGACTTTGAAATCACGCATATCAACGGTCGTGTATTCAAACTTGCGAACAAACCTGGAAGTATCATTAAACCTGGTAATATTAAAACAATACCAGGTTTGGGATTAGAAAAGAACGGCGAATCAGGCGTTCTCAAAATCAAATTCAATGTAGATTTTCCAGAAACACTTACAATGGAGCAAGTCGCAGCACTTCAATCCGGATTGCCATAACCGTTGCCGTAGCTGTAGCGCCGCATTTATAAATCAATAAAGTCTACTTCAGAATAATCAGAATACAATGTATAAGGATAGGGTTCTGCTAACCCGTTTTTACGACCGAGTAAACGTATGCGAAAACCATACGCCAATACCACTGAAATACACGTGATAATAAATGTTTGTGGATTGTTTAACGCTGCTGACGATGTGCGTAATGGCACAGATGGTGGCGTTGCAATTCCCACTCCTGGGGTGGTATTAAAAATATTATTCCAAGAAATATCTGAACCTACAACCCCCACCGGTGCAGTGTATTCAATGAAGATATCATAATAATCCGCATTTCCACTGTAACTCGGATTTTCAAAAGATACAATCAACTCTTTTAAGTTCGCAATGCCGCGTGAAGCAAAACGTAACAATGGTCGGCTAGGTTTATACGGATAAACCGACGGGTATACCGTATTCCCAGAGCTTTCAGTCACAGCGATACTATTAATATTTGTCAAGTAGGTATATTCCGATACTGCGCGTTGACTATTATAATCATTGATAATCATCAAACGAACACGAAATTGATGATTGTTTTCATTGGTAATACCCGTTACCGTATAGGTCATTACAGCACCAGCACCTGTTTCACTTCCATTCGGAATGGAAATCTCACTCGCAACAACTACCCAGTCTCTCGCATTCACATTCACTGCCGAAATATCGCGACGTTCTAATGTATAAAACCGGTATCGGTAATAGGGTAGTGGTGGGTCTGCCGTATAAACCGTGACATAGTAATTGGGGTCCTCTGCTAAATTCGGCAATCGCCAAGACAACGCCACCGCGCCATTATTACCGAGTGCGGTGAATCCAAGCGGTCGTAATGGAACACGAAATGGAACGATATATGTTCTATCTGGAGTAATAGTCCGTGACGGAGCGGGCAATGAAACAAAATCGTTCGCAACCTCAACGATTTTCACAGGCGCCACGCTTATGGTATACCCGCGCCCAGCTTTCAAATAAGTTTGCGCTATTCCACTAGCAATATCTGCTGGCAATGTAGACGGTATATCATATGTCACGACACCATTAACTTGCGTCAATGTCTTTGCAAAGATAGAAAACGCAACACCACCCGAATCTGTAACCAATTGGTATTCTTCACTCCCATTTTGATATTTGTCCGGAATTGTTATTGCGATATAATAATCCGAAATTGGAGAATACTTCCACTGAAGACGAACAATCCCACCTTGGCTAGTAGATATAAGTGAATAAGAAACATCCGTAACTGGGTCCGCGTTTGCAGTGCCAATACGTTCTTCCACCGTTTTTTCTGTAAAATAGTCATTAAGATTAAATGGCGTGATTGTAAACCGATATTTTGTATCATTTAAAATCGGTGAAAGAGCATTATTCTGGATTTTCAACGTAAAAATCGTATTCAGACCTGCGCGCGTTCTTACCGGCGCGGTGCCATTGATTACGATTGGCGCAAAAAACACAAAGAAACGGTTCACCCCATTATTCGGAGTAAATTCGGTAATTTCATAATCTATTTGAAGTTTATATCGCTGATTGTTATACGAATCAATACGAGGTAATGTTGGAATGAATATTTTCGGTACAATACTTGACGAAGAACCATTGTTAGGTATAACACCACCAGTTTGATAATTTATATATTTGAAAATCGCGGTAGTTGAAAAGATGGTTCGATTAACGGAATATACAGTGGATTCCGGAATATAAAAGATATTGTTAATATCACGCGCCGAATTTCCGGTAACATCTTTCAAATGACCGCGTATTGACATCTTAAACGAAACGGTAAGTTCATCTGTATTCCAGGAGTTATAATTCGTATCATTTACATAGTACCACTTCATCTGAATATTCGATATATCAAACACATTTTGCACGAGTTCGTCGCCAATATATGAGAACGTGCGTTGGTCGTAATTCAAAATAATACTACGATTGGGTATTGGTGGTAAAAGATTGCCGGTGGATGGGTCGCGTCTAGACGCATAATAATCCGAGTCTCGTAGTGTAATGGGTGTAGGTGGAATCACAAATCGCGTAAGTTCCGCGCGTAAGTTACGTATACGTGTTTGTTCGTCAGAAGTTAATAAATCGTATTTTTTATAACTCGCGTATACTTCTTCAAACTCGCCTTTGGGATAGGTTTGCCGTGTAGGTTCATCTACACTAATTTTATATCGTCGTTTATTTTCATATCGGGTAGTGATTACACCGCTTATGTTTCGTGTGACTTCTATTTCATAATCAATAATATAATTCAGAATGGGGGAACCCGCGTCATCTTGTGGAATTCTCCACGTGAGATAAATGAGACGGTCTCCGATAACCGGTGAACCTACTAATGTAACTGGAGCAAATGAAGGTCGTGCGAATACAACCCCCGATAAAACAGACGAGAATGAAGATATACCTAATTCATTTACACTAGCAATACGAACATAATATTTGGAACCGTTGATTAGTGCATTACTCGTATTTTCATTTTTATTTTTATAGGTATTAATGATATTTGCGTATTCTATTTTTGCTTCATCTTGAATTGTGACAATAATATCCTGAAAACGATTAAATGTCAATGTATTATGCGAAACATCTGGTGTGTAGTCTAAGAAATTGAGCCAGTTTCCAGATACATCAATATCCAATTGGATAACGACATACTGGATTTCATACCCTGAAAAAGACGGTTTTAACCAGTATAAGTTAATTTGGTTGCTTGTTTTTTCCGATTCCAATGAAAACGTGTCTTTCCCGGCAACAATGCTGTTCACAATCGTATTCGGAACAGAGCCGCAACGACGTGTGATTAACTCTGAAAATGCGCTTGTGCCTGCGCGATTTTTAGACGCAATACGATAGGAATAGAATACTCCATTGGTAAGATTGTAAAACCGGTAAAATGGCAGCACATTTGTATATGGGTTGCTAATATCGTATACTGTATTCGTAGGACTCGTAAGTGAATTGGATGACGCAAGTGTCGGGTCTGGGCCGAGAAATTGATATTCTTGTCGCGGAGTGAATGTTTGGGAAAGCATTTTCACGCGAAATGCGTCACTTGCGGCACTCAATGCGGAGGGAGCATTTATCGCAATGTTTTGAAAATATGCGTTATAACTGGGGTCAGTAATGGTAAGTTGAAACAAAAATACAAATTGGGTATGAGATGTATCTAAATTTTCGGAAAATTCCGGGAATCCGAAAACACCGGACATATCAAATGTTCGCGATACAGTAACCCCATTCTGAATCTGTGTATATGTAGCGGAATCATTCCACGAGACATCCATTAATAGTCGTGTATTATAACGAGAATCGGCAACATTTGTCAAAAAAGTATCGGGATTGGTTGTATTATATTGTTCCACGCTTATAGATGAAAATACGCGTGAGTATGGTCGCGAATATGCGCGCAATCGTATACGAAACGGTATATTTAAATTCGTGGCAAGGATATCGGTTGCACTGCCGCCACCACCACTGAAGTAAATCGGTAAATACGAAATATCAGTCGCGAGTCTCGTCAAATTCGCACCATAATTCCACGAAAACATCCACCGCGCTTCATTAAAGTCCATCATTGGTCGCGTCATTTTTTGCATATGATATAATATTCCCGACGTTGCCAAAGGTGCTGCTGCATTTACAGTAGAAACCGCGAATCCGACGCCTGTATCTGCAATCCCCCCTCCAAAACCGACCGATGTAAAATCTCTCGTCAACGCATTACGATAAGGCGTGATGCGAATGGTTTTCAAAATAATACTATACGTTTTATCTCCTTCATTTAATGAAGAATATGTATTACTCGATATTTTCACGGTTCCAGAAACGACATCCGTTGATTTAAAATATTTCAATTCCCGCTCGGTTCCAGTATCAAATGTAACTGTGAATATATCCGTCAATGTCTTATTATTATTCTGAGGTCGTGGTCCTAAGCAATTCACAGCTGAATCATAAGTGCGTTCAACATTTCGTAATAAATCCACGCGATTATCACCGATATTGCTACTAGCCTCTTTATACAAGTTCAATGTCATAATCGTGGATGCGACAAAATTTGAAGCAAGTGTAACAATCGGCGAGTCATTATGATATACCCACGAAATTTCAACTTCTGCGTAATAACCCAGGTCGATTTGATTGCTTTGTGTAAATGCGGGTGATGTCGCAATTGAAAACCCTGTCCCGGCAGCATTGATATCTATACCGGTAGAAAGACCAGTCGCAGATAAGATTTGCGCGGAGTATGGTCGTGGTAATGCGTAGGAATAGTAAGACTGATTTGTTGGTGGAACTGCGGACACCGCGCCGCTACTTCCGCTAGGAATGCCGCTACTTCCGCTTATAACAGTGCTAACCGTGGGGGCGGGAACTGTAGTGGTGACACGTTCTTCTTTATAAAAGAAATAGTTCTTTATTGTCGCACCGTTTTCTCTAGGACGATTCCACGACAAGTCCAACTGATTTTGAACCCCCGCGCGAATAATACTCGTGAGAATATCGAATTCCGCGATGCTACTACCTTGTCCATAATAATTTAATACAGGAAATTGGTTTACTTCAATACGTGCTAGACCTACGCGTTTAATAAATACGATTGTCCCATTTACAGTTACAACATCGGGTGTTAATGTGCGATATGTAAATGCTCCCGAACTGTTAGATGTTGGGGGCGTCAATGTGAATGAAATATCCGAAAATGACTTTGGTGAAATGTTGAAATTCGTGATGGTAGGCGTGGCGAGATTCACCGTGAAATTCGCAGTAATTGACGCTGTAGTGAAATCCGGCAATGTTGCTGCCTGTGTAGCTGTAATGACGGTTTGACCCGCGCGTAAAATCGTCACAGTGCGTTGACCGGATATAGTTGCCACACTAGTATTACTGCTTGAGAATGTAAATATCGCTGTTGGCGCGGTATTTGTAGATACAGGATTTACAAGGTCAAAAGGTTCCGAACCATAGACACGTGGTGCAACACTGAAATTAGACAAAATAGGTATTGCTGGTGTCATAATTTTATTGTATTGTTATGTATTCTATTGTATTGTATACATAACACGAAGATTAAACCCATTGTTTATACGCGCACTTCTGTTATGAGTGAAGGCACTGACATTGGACGGACAAGACGAGGTAGATTAACTAAATTCTCATAAACATCTGTATACGTAAGGTCATCGTGTAAATCTATCTTATCCGTTGTATTGGTATAACCAACTGAGTTTTCAGCATATATCACCATTTCATAACTATGTGTGCTTGTATCCGGTCGCGCGAGAACATTGTTTTCTAGTCCAGACACAATAACTGTTAATAATAGTGAACTCGTCCCGTCATTATAACGAATCGCGTTGACATATTCAAATGTTTGTCTACTATATTCAGTCGTCGACCCAGACCCGTAAATACGATAGTCAACAATAAAGCGGATGATGCCTTCAGTATTACGAATATCTTTGCTGGTCCATTGAATAGTGACCGTTCCCGAACCGACAAAGTATTCCACATTTGTCATACGTTGCGGAACTCTACCAATGATGACTGGACGAGGTAGATACGGACTTTTATTACCGATAACAATAAATAAACCTACAATATTTCGGCGCGCAGTATCTTGTGACACAGCAGCAATACGAAATACATATGGGGTATTATTGATGAGACCGCGAATGGTATACGACAAATTCATACTATATGTAAATATATTGAAGACCGTAGTGGTAAGACGTGCCCACAATGCGTCATCTACGAGGACTGAGTTCATATCTTGAATTGTATTTGAAAGAGTATTTGTGTTGGATAGTGGGCCAACAATATTATTTGGTGGAATGGTCGGATTAAACGACGCATCATAGAGTGAAAATATATCATAGACGCGATATTCAATACAATATTGGACAATCGGAAGACCTGGTTCAATGTTTGTGGGAGGATTCCAACTCAATGTGATTTGCCCACTATCAATCGCCCCAGTAACATTATAAACAATATCGCTCTTACGTGATGGAATTGCTGTAACCGTCGTGAACAGCGTAGACAACCCAAAGTTCGTTCGAGTGAATACACGATAAAGATATTCAATACCATTCACACGAATATCAAAATTGTCCAGATAATATGGTCCGGTTAAATTATTGAAAATTGCACTAGGCGTTGTTGATACATTAATCACTCCATCACTCCCTCGTGTTATAACATATCTCTCGATACGATAATCAATCACTGGAGAACCACCAATTAATTCTAACGATGGCGGACGCGTAGGCCAATCAAAGTAAAGATGAACCATTCGGTCATCAACGGCTGCGTTGAAAATTGGCGGTGGTTGTGGGATTTTACCAGGGACAACAGATGTTACCGAGAGATTTGCATCCGTGACGGTGGAGTACTCGCTTGTGTCGCCGCCATTTGCTACAACAACACAATAACGAACGTAATACCTTCGTCCATTGAAGACATTATGAGAGATATCTAATATGTATTCGAAATCAGATTTATCAGCACCAGGGCTTGTTGTATCATATGCACGTATGTATTCTGGATATTTCGAAGTAAATGGCGCACTCGCAGAGATGGGAGGATAATACCAATAATCACGGTCGTCTGTATATTGAATGCGATAAGACCAACCATTATATGCGTGTGCATTTTGGGGAGTATCCGCAACACTTATACCAGGACCTATACCTCGATATTGTTTCCAACGAACCCGGAATGAAGAATCACTTGCGTCAACCGCAATAATACCAGCGGATCCTGTGGGAGGAATGTTTGTATAATAAGTGGAAAAGGATGGTGCGATAAAAGTGGTGCGTTCAGGGTCTGTGTCAGCATATAACGGCACTACAAATGAGATGTCCGGATTTCCAGATATACCATAAATGTTATTTGTGAATACTTCAAAACGATATAGTCCACTAATAAATGGTGGTATTGCTAATGATGATGTCAATGGAGTGATTTCTGTTCGGATGTAGTTTCCTTTTACACCTATTGTTTTAATTGCCAAACCACCTGAAATGTCGCGCATAATTTGATTGTTTTGGACGCTTTCTTGGAAAATATACGATATATCGCTACCGCTACCCACATTGTCTAATCGCATATATTTAAACGTGAATACGAGAGGCGTAGTCCCATTATTTTGAATAGGTGGTGTAAATTCTAAACCGACTTTTTGTGGAAATTCCCCAGAACGTGTAGAATGGTATGCACGACGAACGTATTGTGATGGAGATGGTGCTGTTCCAGGAATAACACTAATTGTTGGCGATAGTGGACCTTCACCAAAACGATTACGGGCTACAACCCAAAAATCATAAGATTCACCGTTGGTTAAATTCGGCACTATTACGGTAGGAAAAAAGGAAATGATTTCGCCAAGAACTTGAACAAACGGTGCTCCGGTTCGTTTATATCGAGTAAGGTATGAGTCGATGATTACATTTTCAGAGTTCGGTGGTTGATTCCATTCTAGACGGACAGATGCGTTTAATGGAATTCCATTTATGCTAGTAACACGTGCGGGAGCACCAAGAGTTGTATATAGTGGTGTGCAGTCGCTTAAGTATATAATACCTGGAAGGCGAGATGAATGTGGAGGTGGCGCGGACATTAAAAAACTACGATTCTCTTTAAGTTCTTTTAAATAGAGTTGGCGCGCGAACAACGATGATTATACTAGTTCTTATTACTGTTATTTCTTATAATAATGAACTGATTATAAGAATAAAAATATTGCGCAACTCAATGCTTAGTTAATCCTCCTTGTGCTAATATCTGATGCAACAATATACACTGAATTTGCTGTGACAATGATATACTCTGTATCTACTTTGAAAATCTTTGCGATAGGACTGGTGTACTCATCTTCACTCTTAACAAGGAGTTTCTCATTGTTCGAACGAACACCAATAAGACATGTCTTTTCCAATGAACTGGTCCAATAATCAAGAATAATTGGTTTATCTTCTAAAATTGCGACTTTGGTGGCGTGTTGAAAGCAAGCATACGTAGGGATACGACTAATCTGTTGACTTTCACTTCCATTTGCCGTTGATACGACTTGGCCAGCCGCAGCAGCACCTCCATTTTGACTTGTGGATGACATAAAAAATATTGTATATAGAATACACAATTTTTAAATCTTTATATTCTTTACGAACGAACGTATCTTCTGCGCCAACCAACCTTGATTTTTTGCTAAATGATTTATTATGATTCCTTATAGAATTTGATATTTGCGGTTGATAGTTTTTTTCTTCGTGAGTTCTTTACACTTTTTGAATTAACAACAGTAGTATTCGTGGATGAATCACCATCAGTCACTGCTGCAGAAATAAGTCCCATATGAATTGTAGAATATTCTGTTTCTAAAATTGAACATATAAACCGGTAAATTACATTCAATATATGTTCGTTACACTTTCCTACAATAAGAATACTGCCAGTCCTGAACAACATAAACGACACTTCATAATACGGCATATCCATTGACAAAGGTTGTTGCCCATTTTGTTCGTCCGGTCGTTTGTCTGGTATATAGTAAAACTTACTTTGAATTCCAGGGTAAGAGCAGGAATCGTAATTACAATTCATACGATATTTATATTTCAGAAGGTGAAACAAACGGTCTCGGTCAATATAAAACCCGCAATTGAAGTTGGAATTGATTAGGGCAGTTTCACACCGATTTCGTAAATAATCAAGTTCATCACCTATAAGAGGTCGCAATATTTTTACAAGCAAGTGAAGGACTTGCACGAGCGTATTGTCTTCTTGTATACCAGGAATCTCAAGTTTACCAGTATTGAATACCTTGACATGCATCTCTTTATAAAGAATGTCGTCTTCGGGTGCGCGTTCATCGGGTGGCGCAATACCACCGTTGATGCGTAAGATAAGGACAAAACAATTGAAGAATGCGCGTTTTTTCTTATTGTTTCCATTACTGAGGTCTTTCTTTGATAGTCCGATACTTACTTTGCGTTGGTCTTTATATGGAATTCGACCGGTTGGATTGTCAATATGTTCAATGATAAATTCTTCATAGTATCTTGGTTGCTGTTGTAGTTTTTCCTTAATCGACGCAACGACGTCTGGGTCGGTAGTTTGGAACTTGATTTGTTTCTTGATGACACCTTCATAACGTTTGTAATAATGTTGAACTGGGATTTTCCAGAATGTATCGTATATGTTTACTGTTTTATTGAGATACGCAATTTTGGTTTTTGTTGATATGTAAATGGGGGAGAACAAATTACGGGGGATTCCGCTCCCTTGCGACGGTTCTAATTTCTCATTGTCATTTGTTTTATCTTGTATGATGATTTCATCAGGGTTACTCAATAAAAGCGTATCATCCACAAATGAGTATGATTTTCGTTGTGTCTTTTTTGATATAGATGATTTGCGTGTTTTTGTTTTTGTCATTGTTGTCAACGTAGTAACTTCTGTTGCAGCGCCACCTCCAGTAAATGGGATTGAACAACTATTGTATTTACTTACATTACCATCATCAAATTCATCGGATTCATATTCATCATCTTCACAGTTTTGTTGACGTGTAATTCGTGACATAAATTTCATCCATTCAGCATCTGTATTCATTTCCATTATGGTTTATAATAATGTTTATAATAATGTTTATAATAATGTTTATAATAATCTTATATATACCATAATCAAGAAGAAACGAATCAATTTATTCTTTTTTTCGTTTCACTTTGATAATACGCCGCGATGTTTCTTTCACCGTATCAACACCTATCTCGCGAAAATATGCACTGAACTTCAAAACAAAATAATGAATAATATACTCACTGCGAATGTGATGTAAATGAATAATGTGCTCTATACTACGTAGTAATTCACTTGAGACCATCTCCGTTGAACGAAAACGCACAATATAATATAGAAACTGCTTAATGATTGTTCGAGGGTCAATACAATATGTCGCGCCAATCTCTCGAAATACGTTTGTAACTTCTTGAATATCAACATCTGGCGAACGAAATAACTCCACCATTCTTTCCCAAACTGTATTTGTAATCACGTTTATTTCTTGTAAATGGTCTTGATTCGTCTGAATATAGTTAATCATACTGCGAATATCTGAATGAAATTGACGCTGAATTGCTACTAGATTCGCATCAGTCAAGCAAAGGTTTTCGTTGTCTCTTATTTTACGAAGGAATGTTAGAATATCCGATTCTGGCAACTGATTGAATCTCATTCGGACAAATTCAGTCTGTAGAGATTCATCAATACGAGATACGTAATTACAAATCAGGCAGAAACGAACATTGTTATCGGTATAACTCGTGAGAAGATAACGAAGTGCAATTTGCGCATTAGTCGTCATATAGTCAACTTCATCTAAAATTACGAATTTAATTCCATTACCAAACATAGATTTTGTGCTGACGAAACTGTTGATTTGATTTCGAATAATATCGATTCCGCGTTCATCAGATGCATTTAAATGAATCATTAATCCTCGATTACGCATATTCAATTTGGACTGATACGAATTAACAAGATTAATAATCGTAGTGGTCTTGCCAGTGCCAGGTGGTCCGTAAAAAAGTAGGTTTGGAAAATAGTTTGTTTTCAAGATATTAGATAATATTGTTCGATTCATTGGGTCAAGAACAATCTCATCAAAACAAGACGGACGGTATTTTTCGACCCAAGGCATCGCGTCAGTTACAGTAACAGCAGTTGTATTCTCACTCATTGGAACACTCGGCGATGTATCCATTTACAATACTATCATATCATAAAGTATTTTTATGTCATAATAATCAAGTAAAATTGAATAATATGAATTGCGTAATTCGTATTATATAGTTGTCTAAGATATATTCATAGAAACAATGTCGTTATCTCATATCACTTCCTCCTCCTCCTCCACCGAGTCTGGGTCTAGGTCTGGGTCTGGGTCTGGGTCTGGGTCTGGGTCTGGGTATTTAGAACTAATTCTTGGTTCTATGTTTTCTGGAAAAACATCATACTTACTAGACGTTTATAAGAAGTGTGTCTTTTGTAATATCAGTGTTGCTGTTATCAATTATAGTGCAGACAACAGGTATACCACAGAACCAATGTTGTCTACACACGACAAGCAGATGATTCCTTGTATTCTCACCAATACCATCAAAGAAGCGATTCACCATCATAGCAAAGAAATTGCGCACGCCGAAACCATTCTCATCAATGAAGGTCAATTCTTTTCCGACATTGATACCGAAGTAAGACGTCTTGTAGAAGAAGAAAATAAGCGTGTTTATATTTGCGGTTTAGATGGTGATTTTAACAGAAAACCGATGGGGTCTCTACTTGGTCTAATCCCTTTTAGTGACCATATTATCAAACTGAAATCACTCTGTAGTTTGTGTCGGGATGGAACTCCGGGTGTATTCAGTTTTCGCATCACAAATGAGACAGACCAAGTCATCATTGGTTCGTCTAATTATTTACCCTTATGCCGTGGTTGTTATCAGAGAGAAACCCGAAATAAGTATGATGCTAATAATGGTGCCAGTGCCAGTGGCGGACATTTAAATTAAGCACCATCTCTTTAAGTTATTTATTATAGAATTGTGCAGCATAAAGGGTATAAACATAACGCACGTATAAGATATACTTTGATATAAATGCCAACGTTTCCATCCACTCCTGGTTATATTTTTCCTACAAAATCAGATGAAATGACAGAAGATGTGGAAATAGAATCGCATGTATACGACGCTGATGTCACAGAGACTGCCGAGACTGCCGAGACTGCCGAACCTACATTTCCGGATATTGTGATACTTAAGCAAACTGAACATAATTACATTGTCAAACATAATCATTACCCTCTTCAAATTACTACAGGAATTGGAGAAACAATTGATGACCTTGTTTCACCGAACCAAATACATAAAGGGCAAATCAGCAAAAAGCGTGGACGTAAACCAAAGGCGGGACTTATTTTGAATTCAAAAAATGGATTGTATGATACAACGGAAGTGCCGAATATTATTTTACATCTTAAGTGTCACGTATCAGATTTGAAAACAAATGATTCTATTTCTAATTATGACTATGTTCCGTGTGTAAATGAAGTAGAATCATATACCGCGCAATCAACATATCTTCAATCATCTGATATTAATGTCAAGAAATTGAGTGATACAGATGAAAGCGATGATGATAAAATTGCACCATTAGTTTCTGTATCGGATATTGGGTCATCAGCATCGGTTCACTCGTCATCGTCATCGTCATCAGCATCGTCATCGTCATCGTCATCATCATCAGCATCGTCATCGTCATCATCAGTTTCCTCGACAGCAACAAAAACTACTAGTTATTCTACCGTTGGGAGTATAATACCGTCTTCGTCGTCATTGTCTTCGTCTTCGTCTTCGTCTTCGTCTTCGTCGTCATTCTCATCAACCGCTGGGATTGAATTAGCACCTATCCAAGTGTTAAATGAACGCGCGCAACGTGATATTATGAAGAAAATCCAACGATTGAAATTTTCATTTCATAATGGCGAAACGAACCAAACCAAAATGAATCATAAATCCGCGTGTTTTTGGGATACGTGCGAATTCGACGGTCCTGTGTATTATATTCCGATAATGATTGTAAATGGCGTATTTCAAGTAAGCGGATGTTACTGTTCACCACAATGTGCATTAGCTGCTTTATTAAAGGAACAATTAGATACGTCTACTAAATTTGAACGTCTTCATTTATTACAACTGTTATATGGTGGTCCAAATGGGTCTGGGAAAGGATTCAAACCTGCGCCTAACCCACATTACTTGTTGGATAAATATTATGGAAATTTAACGATTCAAGAATATAGAGGATTATCCAAAGGACCTATAATGATTCATATTGTGAATAAACCTTTGACGCACATTCTTCCTGAATTGTATGAAGACAACAACGATTTTATGGTGAATAGTAAAGTTATACCTACGAATACACTTAAAATGAAGAAGAAATATAAGACAATGGTAGTCCAAGGTGGGTCAGAATAATGCAAAGTAGGATATTTTGTATTTTATCGTCTATATCTATATAAACAGGCGCATACGATAAAATACAAATAATAAATGTCAAAACAAGACAAAAACTCGGAAACAGAAACAGAAAATGGTATTGTTCTCTATATTAAAAAATATAAAAACGCAACCTATCCCACAAAATATGGAATAGAATTTCAATGTGTTGAACTTATACGCAGATTTTTTTTCAATTCAGAGAGGATTAACATTTCCGGATGTAGTGGATGCGAGTGATTTATTTAAACGGATTGGTATGTTTACACCTCTTCATCCTAGCGCATCCTCATCATCTGTAAAATTAGAAACGTATGCATATCCATATACACGTCACGCATCCTTTTATTTACGTCCAGGTAGTATTTTATTTTGGAAGTATAGAAAACCAGATTATCCATATGGTCACGTAGCGCTAATTTGGAAAAACGACCCGGCAACACACGAAACGCTCGTTGTCCAACAAAACTTAAACCCTCCCATCAAACGATATCCAACACTGGTATTATTTGCAAAGATGAATAACTCTATGAGTAAGTTTGCTGGTGTAAAACTCTTACCGAGAGAATATTTGAAAGGAATTGAACATATGGATTGCACGATACATCGTTTATAATTTTGATTCAGTATTTGATGAGGATGACGTTGATGCCATTTCATTTGCGGCAGCGGCAGTAGCGGCGGCCTTTTTTCTCTCGTGAACCTGATTATAAATCTTCGTCATTTCTTGACGACGATAATACAACGCATCCGATTTATCCATAAAGTTCCGGATTTCTGAAAAACGAAGCTGATTTGTGGAACTCGTATTGCTAGTGCTAGTGCTAGTGCTAGTGCTAGTGCTAGTGCTAGTGTTTGAACTTGAACCCGTACCGAAGTTACTGTCTCCGCGAATATATTGACGAATCACACGCTTTAAATCATAATTTGTTTGCTCTAATGCTTTAACAACTTCATCGTGTGTCATTTCGGTTTGACCCATTATGATACGAACCATTGTATCTAATACAGCAGGGGATGGAGGAGGTGCTAATGCGCATCCCACTTGTGAATCTTGAACCGACATTCTTAATAAGTGTAAATATAAATATAATTGATATAACCAGAGAACTTTATATACTAATTTCATAAAATTGAAATAAAGATATAATGATATAATGATATAAACAATACAGCACACTTTACATAACAATGTCTGAGTCTGTGTCTTCCGGTATGACGATTGACATCCGTCCAATGATTGAAGACGTATCCCAGGTGATGACGAAACATATTACATCTATCTTATCTGGAGTCATTGGAGAATATACAATATACAAAGAGACACACGACACTATTATGGGATTACCGTGTGTTCGTAGACTACAGGAACGAATCATAGAATTAGAAAGTAACTCATTGTCATCAATAAATACAAGCACTGGCAGTGGCAGTGGCAGTGGCAGTGGCAGTGGCAATGGCAGTGGTGCTTCTAGAGAGGATGAAATAGCGCAATTACAGTCCGCAATTACTGATTTGAATAGATATATTCACGCACTTGAATCAAAGGTCGACGTGAAATCCGCAATGGTTGGTTCAAACCTTGAGAAAGTTAATCCAAACCAAGAAGAAGAAATAGAATCGGTAAGACTAGAAATCAAAGAAACGAATAGTCTTGAAGAAGTGGAAAATAATGTATCGTTTCGAGAAGAAGATATTGTCATAACGAATACTCATAAAAATGTCATTATTTCATCAGATGCTCTAGATTCAGAGGTTGAAGAAGAGTCAGAAGAAGAAGACCCTGAAGCAATAGCAGATGCAGAAATGAAGGCAGAAGCATTATTAGATGCTCAAGACAACGTTGAAAACATCGTTACTGAAGTGGATGCGGAAGAGGAAGACGCGGAAGAGGAAGATGCGGAAGATGAAGACGCAGAAGAGGAAGACGCAGAAGAGGAAGATGCGGAAGATGAAGACGCAGAAGAGGAAGAACCGAAAGAGGAAGACGCAGAAGAGGAAGAACCGAAAGAGGAAGACGCAGAAGAGGAAGATGCGGAAGATGAAGACGCAGAAGAGGAAGAACCGAAAGAGGAAGACGCAGAAGAGGAAGAACCGAAAGAGGAAGACGCAGAAGAGGAAGAACCGAAAGAGGAAGACGCAGAAGAGGAAGAACCGAAAGAGGAAGCGGAAGAGGAAGCGGAAGAGGAAGATGCGGAAATAGAAGTTTCCGAAGTAACCATCAAAGGAAAAACATATTTCACGACCGACCCAGTAAATGGAATCATCTACGCTTGTGTAGACGATGATGTCGGTGATGAAGTTGGTGCTTTCAAGAATGGGGTCGCAGTATTCAACAAGATGAACAAGAAATAATAAAATATCAAGAGATATATATCACGAGATATATCGCGAAAAACAGCATCTTCAAAATAATATGCTTGAAAAAATATGTCCACCAGCACTTCTTTATTTAGCTTTTTCAATGATCCAAATCACTATTGATTTGTTTCAAGGTGAATATCACATCGCGCTTTTGAAATTTATTATTATGTTTATTTTTACAGCTGTATTGAATATACTTTGTATTAACGGATTCACCAAATTCGTTTGGTTTATTGTGATTATTCCAATTATTTTATTAACTTACATCAGTAGTGTATTATTTTATGTATTTGGACTAACTCCAGGAAAAACCGAGGTGCGTGTTCAAAAACAACAGGCGCCAGAAACAGGAACGACAACGACATCTACATCGTCCTTGACATCATAAGTTAGTCCACCACAAAACAATAATGAATAAATAAGAACATAAAAACATTTTGATATTTATGTACATATATACGCAACAAAATGTTTTGCTTTCCAGATTTAAATAATAACCGATATTTGTGTACGAACAAAAAACCAACAATTCATTATACATCAAACAACATGATTAATCAGCATTTGTTACTATCTAAAATGACAGAATCAGCAACATCAATCACAACTGGAACAATAAATATGAATCCTATGACGAATGCTCAACTCATTTTTGCATATACGTCATTATATATACTTTTTCCTTTGTTATATATTATAATTTCAACAGGAAATATTACACCTCTAATGTTAATATGGCAATATATGAAATCTGGTATATTCAATGCGGTTAACAGAATCAAAGAGTTTATCACTGATGTTACTTATTTTGTTTTACGTGTATTTGGACAGTATTCATTTAGCACTTATACCGTAGTTCAAAATGGACGTGAGATTTACAAATCAACATCGTTGTTTTATTATTATCCAAGCAACGAATTAACTGTATACAAGATTGATAGAGCAAAGTATAATGTATGCAAATGGATTGACACCCAATGTAAACAATATCGTCATCAAAATAATGGCGAAGAACCAGAAATTACCGAGTCACATAATGACATCTATGATTTCATATTACACAAAGTAGAAAACCAACCATATACACGCATTCATCGTGGAAATTTCACAGGACGAACTCATACTCTAGTTAGTGAACATTATCGTCCATTTTGTAAGTCTTATCAATTATCGGGAACTGCGGAACTTACAGTGACAATGCCAAAATATGATAATGACATTAAAAGAACTGAAACGAATGCTGAAACGAATGCTGAAACTAAGACAGAGACAGAGACAGAGACAGAGACAGAGACAAAGAAGGAGACTTTTATGATAGAGTTGAAAAAAAATAACCATTTCTTTGTTGAAAAGAATCAAATACTTGATAAAAAATTCTTACAATGGAAATTATACAATGAATTTGGTCGTAAGGATATAGCCAATTATATAGGAATGCCATTTTCAAATTACAGCGTAAATCTCTATTATAATAATTTGCCTTCTAACCTTTCACTAGATGCAACAAATAATACAGTTGATACGCGGAATGTAGCATTACATATAACAGACAGTAACTTTCTATTGATTGGAAAACGTTATGCAGTCAAAGTTGACTCTGTATTAAGATGTCCTGTCTACGAAGAAAATGGAAAACAAGTCCTTGATATTGATTGTGTTCTTTCGAATTGTTATTCAGAAAGTGAAACTGAGTCAAATGATGACAGTGACAATGACAGTGACAGTGACAATAACAATGACAATAACAATAACAATGACAATGACAATGACAATGACAAAAATGACAATGACAACGGCGATGGCGACAAGAAGAATCATACCACCGAAGTCAATAAATTAGAACCATCTGAGTCTGAATCCACATCTTTATGCGAAGACGAATTTGAAATGTTGAATTAAGAAAAAGTAAGCGCTATAAACAGTATAAAAAAAAATTGATTGTATAATATACGGTGTGTATTATCCCATCCACATCAACTTACGGAAATTCAATATCATTGAAATACGTTGAAGACAGTATCAATGGCAACAGATACACCTACTACCGACTATTCTGCGAACCAGCAATCACATCATAAATTATCACATCGTTGGACACTATGGGCTCATCTTCCTCACGATACAAATTGGGCTGCTGGAAGTTATAAAAAAATCTATGATTTTGATACTGCTGAAGAAGCAATCGCAATATTTGAAGTTCTTCCACCTAAACTTATTATGAATTGTATGCTGTTTCTGATGCGGTCTGGTATTGTGCCTATGTGGGAAGACGCACAAAACCGAAATGGTGGATGTTTCTCATATAAGGTCGCAAATAAAGAGGTTCCAAGTGCATGGAAGCAACTGTCTTATGTTACAGTTGGAGAGACTATATCAACCAATATGAATGTCATTCCGATTGTAAATGGTATAACGATTTCACCGAAGAAGAATTTCTGTATTATAAAAATCTGGATGGCGAACTGTAATTTCCAAAATGCGGGTGTCATCCGCGAATTGGAAGGAATTACAGCACACGGGTGTTTGTTTAAGAAACATACACCGGAGTACTAGTTGCTCACGCGCTCCCCCTCTCCATCGCTCCGCCCGCTGCGCGGTTCCGCGATTCCGTTCCTCCGCTGCTTCGCCGCTCATACATCGCACAACAACTGGGCTGAATTATATCTCGTTTATAGAGCGGCGAAGCAGCGGAGGAGTGAATCACGGAGCGACGGAGTCACGGAGCGACGGAGTCACGGAGCGGAAGCAGCGGAGGAGTGAATAATAACGCACTATACTGTGGATGCTTTATTATTTTTATTCGTATTCGTAAGGTATTAAGAATTCGTATTATTACGACCAGTCAATTTCGATATATATACTTTTAGTCAGTATGAACCCATTCAATATTTCTTTATCAACTACACGTATTTTACTATCTGGGAACAATTGCTGTAAAGAATTAATAATATCTTGTAGTGGTTCTTGAACATCCGTTTGTGATTGTATAATTGCTTTATACTGTGGCGATGACTCGTCTAATTTATACGCATATTTCATATGTATACTTGGTTTAATATTTCCTTTTTCAATGTCACTACATAGTGTATCGCGAATCTGAATAGCAAATCGCGACACTTGTGTTAGATATTTATAATTATACAAAAACTCCTTTGTAAGAGGCGTAGGCGTAGGCGTAAACGTAGACATAGATAAATGTTGTGATATTATTTTATTTATCCGGTTTTCTTTATATTATGCTCACTTGCTTCGCCCGCTCAATAATTACGTATAATTCAGAGTGGTTGTTGCGCAATATATAGAGCAGCGAAAGCATCAGTTGACCCATCCGCGGTCGCGGATATAATTCGGCGCTCGACAATCCATTATATTCATACCGTTACAATCCGCGATATAACACGTATTAATATAAGGCGGTTTGCGGATATTCTCCTGAAACAAATAAATAACTTCAGGTTCGTCATCGGGTAAATCAATACAGATGTCTATAATGTAACCTTCGTTATCGTCCGCGTCTGCGTCTGCGTCTGCGTCTGCGTCTGCGTCTGCGTCTGCGCCTTTGTCCACCGAAACAATCAAGCACTGATTTTCTATCTTTACGTTAAGTTTGTCTTTATTCGCCAGAATCCATTGATTGCGTGTATTCGGACTCACTGACAACGTATAGGTAACCCCGACAGGAAAATAATGGAGTGGAACGATGTCTTCATCACGCGATGAAAAATGAATCGGTATACGAACTTTATGAAGGATATAATGGGTAAATGGTTGAAGTGACTCAGGGGCTTGCGCACCATCAAGTGCCGCAGCACGTGCCTTTATATCCGCACGAACATTGTATAATAAGAAGTGATACATATCATTGGTAGGTCCATTGTCGATATTCGTGTATGGCTTATTCACTATAAAGGACAAAAGACAACCTAATAGAAGCGGGCTTCGTGAGCGTGTATGCTTTATAAATGCTTGAAATACACTGGGACTGCCGAGACTTAAACAAGAATAAAATGTCGGCGGCGGCGTGGGCGAGGACGAAGACGAGGACGAGACAGACCCAGTTATCTGCGCCAACGACCGAAATGGAACCAAATCAATATCCGCATATACACCGCCTTGGATATATAGTTTACACAACCGCCATAAATCAGCCTTATACATACCTCGCGAAATATACTTGAACAATGCGGCGATATTTTTGTTGAATTCCTTATTAAGAAACACAATACAATCTGCGTCTACGCTAAAGTCAACATTTGCGCGTGGATTCAATGCTAACCACGAACGGATAACCGATTCAGGTGGAAGAGAATGATAGGTCATATAGATTGTCGTGGAATCCGGATTCATTGCGTTCATTGTTATTGCTATTATACATAACATTATGATTGTTCGTTTTATATCAATAAAACAAGTGCTTGATTTTACATGCGGAGCGCTCCCTGCGCGGAGCGTGTAAAATCAAGAAGACGGTAACGGCGACAAACACAACTTAATCGTCCCCAGCGACGCGACATAATACTTCACCACCAGCGGCATATCATTATCCAAATACATCTCTATCTGGTTACACAAGTTCGTGCACTTGATAAAATACCCGAGATTCTTCAGTGAAAACTCACCCTGAATAATCTTCCCAGAATCCTTCTTATGAAGAAACTCCATACTTCCATCCGACTCCACACGCCTCACCTCCGCCGTCGCAAATTGTCCCGAACAACGAAATATAAGTTCATTCCCCACCGACTTAATCTCCAACTTCTCTGAAATACACGAGAGGTCGCGAATAATCTTCTGGAAGTCGCTCGATGGGAGGTTAATCACGCTAGAAAACGCGACTTGCGGTTCCACCAAGTCTTCCGGGTCCGGCTCGATAAGTCGGAGTTTCTGTGTCTTACACTGCTTGATATCGCCGTTCTCGAACTTAAGCCCCAAATACGAAACTACGCCATCATTGTAGTCCTTCTTCTCAATGTATATCGTAAGGGTATCGTCATTGTCAATCGAGTTAATCAGTTTAAACAGATGAAACATATTGACGCCAATGATGATTTTATCAAGCGCGCATTCATAGAGTTCAAAATTCACCGCCTCCAGGAACATATGCGCCAACATCGTGTGTGATTTATCCATATTGATAATGCGAATCCCGTCTTTCTGAAATGTGATATTTGTTTCGATGAGGATTTCCTTTAGCGCGCACATCATAATACGGACAGGCGCGATTTGGACGGTTTTAATGACGAGAACATTGTCCGACAAGTTGCTGCCTGGGTCTGTCGCGGAGACAGATGCTACCGCTGCCGCACCACCCCCACCAAGTGCGTTTAAATGACTCATAATACTATTTAATATTTATACATTCTGATTTAGAAATCTTTATATCTATTTATATGTGATATGTAAAGTATATGAAACTATATATATGAAAATACAAACACATAAGAAACGAACGCTTCTACGTCGTGATACAAAAAAAACACGCCGTGGGCGGCAACGAACGGAGGGCGCAGGCGCGGGCGCGGGCACAGACGACGGCTGGATTCGCGTTACCATCCGCGGCGCCCCATATGAACGCGGCATCTCTCACGCCAAGCAACTCCTCGCTGTCAACCCCGCAATATTCACGCATATGTTCTCGGTATACGATTTTATCTTTCGGGAAGGATACGGCCGCGATATCGAATTCTTCTACGGTCTGTGCGACGACTTTTACAAGGGTATCATCAAACGCCGCTTCCCAAAGATATTCCGAGAGATGGAAGGAATCGCGGCAGGGGGCGGACTCGATGTGCGCCAGGTCATCCTCATCAATGTCTATATGTCGCTCCCCTACTTCTACGCACACTTGTTGCGTTATATCGATACACCGAAATACCGAAAGAAATACGCCGACGTCATCCGCGACGAACACGCCATCGCTGCCAACCCCGCTGCCTTCTCGGCCCGCGCCGCGCGCCTCGACGAATTCAAAGACCGGTGTTCACTGATAATGGCGGTAGGTCCGGGGTGGACGAAAGACGGCGGGATTGTATGCGCGCATTCCTCCTTTAGCAACTTCCTGGACGCCCAATTTTGTAATGTCCTCCTTCGTATTGAACCGGAGGCGGGGGATGGATTCACAATGACGATGCAAAGTGTGCCGGGGGGTGTCTGGAGTATGACCGACTTCTTCGTCACGAGCGCGGGAATTATCGGCAGCGAGACGACCATCCGCGGATTCAACGCCTTCGCACTGCGCGACCCCATTTGCTGCCGTATTCGCGAATGTATGCAATACGGGAAGACTTTAGAAGAATACGCCGAGAGATTACAAAAACGGAACTCGGGAGATTATGCGTGCTCGTGGATGTTCGGGGAGACGCGCCCAGGCGGTGGCGGCGGTGGCGGCGGTGGCGGCAGCCCACGGATTATGCGTGTTGAACTCGGATTGAACTACGTGAATGTGGAAACCACGCGCGATGGGTTCTTCGTAGGGTTCAATTCCGCATACGACGAGAGAATCCGGAATATCGAGTGCACGGGTGCTTTGTCAAGCACCGCATCATCTGGAGCTGATGATATTAATAATGACGAAAGCGGGTGGCGGGACATCGCGTCTAGTATCGGGAATCGCCGCGTCCAATTGGAGAAACTGATGGAGAAGTATCGCGGGAGGTTGGATACGAGCATTGCGAAACGTGTTTTGGCGGACCATTATGACCATCATTTAGGAAAAACGGTGGCGAATACGCGGACGGTGTGTAAACACGGCTACGGAAGCGGAGCTGGAGTGGACGGGGGCGATGGCGGCGCCGGCTCCGCTCCATTCAAGCCCGTTGGCGCGTATGACACGAAAGTCGCGGATAGTGCGTTCATACGCCGGATGTCGTTTTTGGCGCATTGGGGGCTGCCGTGTGGGACGCCTTTTTCGGTGAAGGAACATATGAAGAAACACCCGGTGTGGAAGGACTGGGCGGAGCATTTAGTGGATTTTCCGCGGAGGGGGTGGGTGGAGGCGTGACTTTAGGAAAAAATCGCGTTCCACTCGGCAGCGTTGAAAAATCTGGTTGAATTCTCAATATTGGAGGAATAAAATATTGAGAATATGTATAAGAGACGAAGACGAAGAAAGGATGAGTGATTCACTAAACCCAATAGAAGTTGAAAATGCGTTTCAGACTTTAGGTAAAATAGCATCCAAAGGTATGTCCGGTTCTAAAGGCGCCCCACTGCCAGAAAACTCTAACTCAGACGCAGCCGAATCTAAACCCGAAACCGTAGCCGAATCTAAACCCGAAACCGTAGCCGATGACGATTCCAAATCTACATCCACATCATCTCAAATTTCTGAAGAGAAACAGGCCGCATTAGACGCAGCCAATAAAGCAATGGAAGAAGCAGGCGATGACCCAGTAAAAAAGGAAGAAGCACAAAAACTATTAGATGCCGCAAACGCTATGGCCGGCGGTCGCCGTCGTTCCCGTCGTCGCAACAATAAGAAGTCTGCCAAGAAGTCCGCTAAGCGCGGTGGCCGTAAATCCGCCAAGAAGGGTGGCAAGAAGCACCGTAAATCTGCCAAGAAGGGTAGCAAGAAGCGCTCTTATCGTAAGCACTGATTCATTTCATTATTTTTAGCAAAATTCACGCAAAAATAATGTCAAAGTCTACCTTCTACGACGTGAGTCGTGGCGGGTGCGGCTGCGGGTGGAATACCTGTATTTACGACGGCGTTTATTTGTCAATGACATATATTTTCGTTTTTATATCCACCCACCAGCCTTGTAGTTACTACAAAATAGATTAATTTGACCTACTAAATTATGAAAATAATACAACTGTAATGGTCTGACATAACTTACTAATTCATCTTTATAAATTTGCGTATCATTTAAAAAATAATGTAAAATAAAATTTCTAACATATTCAATATCGTTGGTATTTACACTATTTATAAACTGGTTTAATATTTCCAATGTAATTGGGTTTTCAGTTAATTCAACTTGTATTCTTTCATTACCATAAGCCGAAATGATACTAAAATCATCTCTGTCAGGAAATTTTACAATCAAAAAATAATGTTTTATTACGCGTTTAGACATACTGTAAAGTCCTACTGGTAAAATATTACATCCTCCAACGATATCTTGAAAATTTGTTTTGTCCAATACACTAAAATTATCAGATGATAATGTCGTTTGATAAATGAAATACGCATATGACCTATAAAGTATTATTTTATTAAATATCATATCAGACAACATCGCTTTATACTGAACGATAAGTTCGGGTGTAACAACATCCAACCGTATTTCACACAAGATAATGTATAAAATTACCGCTATTTTACAACTAGTTATACCTCGGAAATTTCTCGTAGTGGTGGCTCCTTCTCGTCCAAATTGAGTCCAAAATGGTAAAATATCCGAAACGTGTAATAACGACGGAACGCTACACATATTAGCGTTTTCCACGCTACTTATACTTATTGAATATTTTTATTGTCTTCTTATTCTTTTTACGTAATGAATATTTTTTTATGTGATTTGTATTTGTTCCTATGACATTTTTATCAAAAAATAATGACAAAATTGGGAGGTTAGTGGCGGCGATGTTTGGTTCGACGACGGTATTTGATGGAAGTGCTTTTGGCGGAAATGGAACGACGCTTACGCTTTGATGGTCCACGAGTGCGGGATATTGATTTTCGTCGTTTTCCTCCTGAATTACCAGTTTTACCAAATACAAAATTATTGTACAAATCTATAAACGCACTGAGGTTATCATTACAATCAACATTTATAAGTTGTATATATATTGTAGGTCGAATAAAATTAGTCGTAGAAAGACGATTAAAACACTTTTGAATCGTCATTTTATCAAAACTAAACTTTTTCGTATCTTCATCATTGACGATATAGAACGTTTGAAGAAATCTTTCTAAACTAACCGAATTATCATACGTAATTATACCATCATGGATTAACATATCTATTGTTTCTGGTATAACTTCGGGATTAAACCTGCTTGCTCCTGATTGTTGTCGTCGTTCTTCTTCTGCTTTTATAGCATTATACGTTCTTCTCTGAAAGGATGTATAAACATCTGAAAACTCATCCCGCTCCAAGTCTTCTGTAGTCTTTACTAGACCAACTACTTTTTGAACCGAAGAAGTCATTTTTGTATTATATAATATAAACCTAAAATAATTATTATACCTAAAAATGTCATCCACAACCTCCCCCACCCCCTCCCTCCCAGATACCATCGCCATTCTCTCGGAAATATGGAATGCAAACGCCGCGATCCCCGGCAACGAACATATTCTCGAACGAATCCACTCCTACGTGAAAACCCAGCTCCCGCAGTCGATCAAAAACTACCAAACCGCGCATAGTGAACGCGAAACAAAGAAAAAATCTCTCGCACTCGTGGCCGACGAAATCACGGAGTCGTTCCTAAACCGGACCAAATATTTCTATTGCCCTGCATCCGAGTTGTATTTTACGTACAATAACCAGGTCCGGTATTCACTCATCAATGAAGACGAGATCCATCACCGAATTCTCTCGGATTTTACCACTTCTGCTCCGGTGGCTGGTTTGTCTGCATCATCTTCTGCAACTGCGTCAGCCGCGAAGTATAAAATCAAGAATCGTATCATCAAAAGCATCCAGTCCCGCGATATTCTCTCGTCCATTCCCGAATCCCGCACCATTCAGAATGTGATCGGGCAACTCTATCCCGCTCTCTTCCGCACCCGCGACCACGCCAAGTATTTCCTCACCATTCTCGGCGATGTTCTTCTCAAGAAATCCGCCCCGCTCATCTATTTCGTGCCACCGGTCATGAAAGATTTCATCAAAGACCTTGGTGGCGAGGGTTACTCCCTCTTCGGTTCAGGTTCGAACGCATTTACAACCGCTTTCAAGTTCAAATATTACGAGCATCAGTACAAGGATTGTCGGATTGTAGACATTCACGCGCCGTCAACTTCGGCTGCGTCAGTATCCGCATCCGCATCCATCCAGACCATTTCACCTATGATGGGGACTCGTCCTCCCGGGTTCCGTCTCTCGCACATGCCCGATCTCAAATCCGCCGTCATCGATCTCTTTTGCGTCGCCGCGCATTATTCACACAGGTTCGGAAATGCCGACGATTTTTTGCGTCTTCATTGTAAAACCCCGGAGGTGGCCACGCACGCGTGGTTCTTGCGCGAACGTACCGACCAGCAAATCATTACCGAATTCGTGGAATATGCAACAGAGCCAGCTTCGCCCGACCATGAAATATCGATGACGAATATGCTTTACCTCTGGAAGATGTATCTCTCGGAGTTTCGTTTACCAAGCATGTTTTTCGCAGCAACCCTGCGTGCAAAGTTGGCCGAGTATGCGGGAATCGGCGACGCTTCAACCGACGTATTCTCTAATCGCACCAGTCGTTATCTCCCCCTCGTCATTCAGTTTCGCCAGTTTTGGAGCGAGCATTGTGTCGTAAATGATACAGAAATAGAGTTGGAAATTGATGAACTTTCAACGCTATTCAAAGACTATACTGGCGGGGCAATGGGGTCGGCATCCGACGCCACCCTTCTCGGGATTCTGCGCCACTTCTACCCGGATATTGTGATTGAAGACGATAAATACATCCTGAATGTGGGATGCCGTCTCTGGAATAAGAACGCCGAAATCGACGAATACTTGGAGAGTTTCAAGAACCAGTGTCTTACGATGAATCTCTCGTTCCCACAACCGCTGTACAATGCATATGAGTACTATTGTGGACGATGTTACTCCGCGTCAAAACGGCGGATTATTAGCAAGCGATACTTTGAGAAGTATTTCGGTGAAGAGTACTCTGAATACCTCGATGAGAATGGAATGATTACGATCAAGTGGTGGGTGGAAGTGGATGAGACCAACTATGACGACGACGGCGCACACACTTTGTCGTAAAAGTTATAGAGAATCGGCCATGTATCTTGTTTTCCTTCTGGATGAAACATAAACCCATACACGCGATTCTTCTCAAATTCAAACGCGCACGCGTGTCGTCGTCCATCGCGAAATTTCGTAATCCACGCAATCTCTCGAACACCGGCTTTCCGAGCCTTTGGAGTCAACACTGGGATGTCATGAAAATAAGTATGTAGTGTTTGGTGTGATTCTTCTCCATGGAATATTCGATCTTTCGAGAGATCAAGATCGACATGTTTACTACCTGACCAAAAACTATCGTATCTTATTAGGTCTCCACCGTAATATACCATCAATAGCTGGCATCCGTGACAGATTCCAAGGACGGGTAACTTCGGAAAATGAAATAAGTAGTACAATTCGAGTTCTAATTCGTGCTGTTGTTCTTCTGGATGCACACGAAACCGCGCGCCAGGTAAAATCAACCCGCGGATATCTTTTCGTCGAATGATTGCAGGATCACATGTTCCAACCGTCTCGTATGGGATCTGGCGGTGGTCTAAGCATCTATATATTTTTGACAAAAGATTTACATTATTTGGTTTCCATTTTGTAATAATGAGAAGCATTCTTCACTATTATAAGCAAATACAATATTCCGCTTCATTCCGATCGATTAACTTTAACAATTTGCCCACTTTCAATATAAATCTTCACTGGAAATGTTCGTGCAATTTCGGAATCGTGTGTGACAATAATGAGCGTCGTCTTCTTCGACATTTCTTGAATCATCTGCAGGACATACTTCTTGTGAAAGACATCGACCGCTGCTGTAGGTTCATCCATAATCGTAATCGGTTTATTGCTAAGATAACTCCTTAATAAGTATACAATCTGTCTCTGTCCGCCACTCAACTTCTCGCCTCTCGAACCCGCCATTGTATCGAGACCTTGTGGTAGTTTCTGAAACACATCCGCGATCTTCAACTGTTCAAGAATCTCGACCACCTTGTCTTTTGGAATATTGGTGGAATAGCATATATTATCGAGTACAGATCGGTTGAAAAGAACCACTTTTTGTGATACAACGGAAATCTTACTCTTCAAGTATTCGCGGTCAATCTCTCGAATATCTACTCCGTCAAAGAGAATTTGTCCCTGCGTCGGCTCAAAAAACCCGCACATCAGTTTTATCACGGTAGATTTCCCGCTTCCGTTGGTTCCGATGAATGCCACGCGTTCCCGTGCTTGAATTTGGAATGAGACGTTGGTGAGGTTTTTCTTTTTGGGGACGGCATCGGCGGTCTCGCTAGAGGGATATCCAAACGTAACATTTTTGAACTCAATATTACCGGTGATGGGTACATTTGTCTTGTGTCGTGTATCGGGGGCATCGGCATCGGCACTTGCGCCCACGCCGTCATGGGTCTTTTGTGTCTTGTTACTGTTACTGTTATTACGATTAATGAGTTGTTGAATATTCTCTTCATTCTCGGCCAACTTACCGTATTCCGCAATTACAAGAATACTCTGCTGTGAAACCGTTTTGACATACCGAACAAAGAATAAAATGATGATAATCAACTTGATTGTATCAGAGCTGCTGACTTTCTTTTCTCGATAGAGGGTTAATAATATGTATACATAAATCACGAGTAAAATCGATCCAATGACAGACAATACAAACCCACCTTTAGAATTATGCCAGAGATGGTCTTCATGAACAGAGTCGTATATTTGATGCCGCGATGTCAAGTATTCTTTTTCGTCGTCGATCTTTCGCGAGTTTATAATCGAAAGTGAGTTACTTAATACATCGTCAATTTCAGCCAAGAGCTCGTTTTCTTGGTGTTCACGAGCTTCCGATGATAACTTGCTGTTCATTAACATCCGGTAATAAAAGACAAAAAAGATAGAAAAGACGACAAGAGTTAGTAACCCGATACTTGGGTTGACATAGAATACATATCCGATGATTAATACCGTCGTAAGAACGAATGTCACGATCCAGTAGACAAAAACACTTGTGAACCATGTAACGGTGTTTGGTATTTTCAACGCTTTTACGATGTGATTGGATACGTCTTCTCTATCATAATTGACTTCAATATGTTTGAAAATAACATCGATAAGCTTGAAACGAATAAACTTCTCCATCATCGGATAATAGATCTTATCGTAATAGTTGCTGATCATATTTGCGATGTCGACAAAAATGTATACCGCAGTCATTTTCCAGAGAATCGAAATCGAGTCCTGATAGTGAAGATGGTCAATTGCGGTTGTAAATTGTGTGAATAGATCAGAAAGCCATATCATCTCGATTGGATTGCATATTAGCGTGATTATGATAGTTATAATGACCCATATTTTGTTTTGATTCAAAAATTCTAATATGTAACCAATAATGGCACTTGTCATAGTACACTATTATAACTAAATATAATAGTATTATCTGGATGATGTATTACTTAACGCCTCTTGGGAGTGCTAACGAGACGCGCCCGCTTTCCAGTCTTACTGTTGATCTTGATCGCGCCGAACTTGCCCTTACGAGCAGTGTAGCCATACTTGCGCAGACGGTTCTCCTTCTTTGCGGTGGCGTGCTTCTTTGCAGAAACGATACGTCCATGCTTGTTAAAGATAAGCTCGGACCTCGTGAGACCACCAGGGGTTTTGTAAGCGGTTCCGTGCCAAACCTGGGCGCGGGAACCTTCCAACATTTCGTATGCTTTGCCGTGAACGTGGTACTTCCCGTCATGGCCGCGATCCAGTCGTTTCACCATTTTACTAAAATTGCTGTTATAATAAATGATTAGAAAAAAATGACAACTCTGAGGGTTAGAAAGAATTTGTGATTGATGCACCAAACCCGCCAGGAGCTCCCGACCATCGACCAAACCGGTTGAGATTATTCACGGCATATACCTTTTTGACGTTTTTGGTTTCACTTGCAATCCGGACGGTTTGCGCATAAAGCATTTTTTTCGTCATACTGGTATTATTTGTCGATGTTACCATTCCCGCGTTGAGTGTTCCGAGTGACGGACATTTATAATAAGGAGTCCTTGCATCATTTACTACGGTAGGGTTGCCAGATGCGTCGTACTGAACGAGTGCATTCCCGACTCGAAAGATGTCACTACAAGTAAGACCCGTACCATAATTGGTACGATATCGTGGTGCTGCCATAATGTTACATACTCGCCGTAAAATAAAATTGAAAGCAAGTTAAACCTTTCATCGTAATATACAGTACATTCATTCGGACAAGTGTTTCATTATGCCACCCAAAGTTACTTCTAAATCTACTGGCGGAGAGGGGTCTGAAGACCTGCAGAAATATCAAAAAATGACGGATCTCGAACACATTCTTAAGAAACCGGACACGTATATTGGAACGATCGAACGAACGGACATGGTGGAATATGTGATGGACGCTGCTGCTGCTGCTACTGCCACTTCCGAAGCTGGACCGGGAGAAGCAGCAGCATCACCGGCAGTATTACCCCGTCTCACCCGGCGCAACATTACCTACATTCCCGGTCTATACAA
>Ga0194118_10000755_pt1 | contig 51833 bp, 40 predicted proteins | sample TA2MahsurfametaG_2_FD_148662 | JGI IMG/M metagenome (GOLD analysis project Ga0194118, IMG submission 148662) | Freshwater microbial communities from Lake Tanganyika, Tanzania - TA2015013 Mahale N5 surface | ecosystem: Environmental > Aquatic > Freshwater > Lake | place: Tanzania: Lake...
TTCGGCAGCAAGCAACTTGGCTTTCCGGACAACGGACTCAGGCAGCTCAACTGTGGTTTTCATTAGCCGTAAATACAGGTTTACGGCAAGACTGTCAAGAGGGCGTTTTGAGCCTGATGCCTGTCCTCCGGAACGAGGATTGACGCGCTCTTCTTTCATTCTTCCCGGAGCGGATTCGGACGAGCACTAGGAATGGAGTGGCTGCCTCCGGGCAGCCATGAATCGCAGCTGCGGCTTTCGAGCCGCAAGTCCACGCGGCGACAAGCCACTTGTCCTTTGGGGTATGGCCGCTCGTCCCTCCCGTGGTGGTTCTTCCGTGGTTCTGCTTTGGGAGAGGAGTAGGAGAGGAGTCGGACAAGCGGGCTTGCTGCACGCCGACGGCCGGAAAGCCGCCATTCCTTACATTTTGTCTGTCCCCATGTAGTGCGCGCTTTGTTCCTTCTTCCCGGAGCGGAGTCGGACGAGCGCCAGACATGGGTTGGCTGCCTCCGGGCAGCCATGAATCGCAGCTGCGGCTTTCGAGCCGCAAGTCCACGCGGCCGTACATTTTGTCTGTCCCCATGTAGTGCCATGTAGTGCAGCCGGGGCCGTGGATTGGGCGGGGATGGGCGGATTTGCATTCGTCGTGGGCCTTCCGGGCGGCTAGTCCTGTGGGCGCATGTCGGCGGGCACGGAGGAATCAGAGGTGAGGCGAGGGGTGGCGGGCCTGCGGCTGGGCGGTCGTCTTGGCGGGTTGTCGCTCGGTCGTCAGGTGTTCGTGCTGGCGCTGTGGCCGCTGCTCGAGCAGGTGATGACCTTCCTCGTCAGCTTCACGGATTTGTTTCTGGCCGGGCGCATCGCCGAGGGGGCAGAGCGTGTCGCGATTCTCGATGCGATGGGCTTGAGCGGCTACGTGGCGTGGTTTTTCAATATCCTGCAGGGTGCGGTGGCCACCGGTGTGTTGGCCTTGGTGTCGCGCGCCACCGGCGGAGGCGATCGCGCGTTGGCGGAGCGCGGGCTCGGTCAGGGGGTGTGGCTCGGTCTGGCCGCCGGCTGCGGATCGATGGTGCTGCTGTTGGCCGGTGTGCCGCTGCTGCTCAGGTGGGTCGGCCTGAGCCCGGCGGCCTGTGTCGAAGCGGAACAATATCTGCGGGTGATGGCGCTTTCCGGCCCGTTCAGCGGAGTGATGCTGGCGATCAATGCGGCGTTGCGTGGTGCGGGCGACACGCGCACGCCCTTTCTTGCGATGATCGTGGTGAATGTGGCCAACGTGTTGCTGAGCTGGGCCTTTGTCTTCGGTCCGGGGCCGCTGGGTGGTCATGGTGTCGCGGGCATCGCGGTTGGCACCGTGGGTGGCTGGATCTGTGGGTTGGCGGCGGTGGTGCTGCTGGTGGGCCGCGGTCCCGAGGCGGTGCTGAGGTGGACCCGTGCCGGCGTGCTGCCGCACCCCGGGACCTTGCGGCGCATCGTGCGCGTGGGTGTGCCGCAATCGGTGGAGATCGGCTGCATGTGGCTGATCCATTCGTACGGACTGCGTGTGATCACCGCGATCGAGGGCGAGGGGTCGCTTGGGTCGCATATCCTGGCGATTCGCATTGAATCGATGAGTTTTCTTCCGGGGTTTGCCATCGGTACGGCCGCGGCGACGCTGGCCGGACAATCCCTTGGTGCCGGATCGCGCGAACTGGCGGTCAAAGCGGTGCGCCTGTGCTGGCTGGCGGCGGTGCTGCTGATGTCGGGCATCGGGCTGTGCTTCGCGACTTGCAACGAATGGTTGATCGGCTTGATGGCTCCGGGAAGCGGCTTGCACATTTCGATGGCCGCGCCGTTGCTGGTCGTCTGTGCGGTCGCCCAGCCGTTCTTCGCGACCTGCATTGTGCTCAAGACCTCGATGCGCGGCGCGGGTGCGACCGGGAGCGTGTTGCGCTGGTCCTTCGGCAGCATGTTCTTCCACCGCGTGATCGTGCTTTCGCTGATGTCCCACTTCGGCACGCCGACATTGGTGTGGGTGTGGATCGTGTTTTCGATCGACCAGATCGTGCAGGCGGCCGTGTTTGCGCGGCTGCATTTCCGCGGTACCTGGCTGGACGCGCGCGTCTGATGATGCGGCTTGGCGTCGCGATTCACTCCTCGACCGGAACGGCGCGCAGTGGGATGTCCGCCTCTTCCTGAATCGGGATCGCGCGCAGCGGCGCGGACGGAGACGACCCGGTTGCCGCGACGACCGGATCGACCGCTGCGGCGCGCGCGGGGTGGATCGGACACAGATCGGTTTCCTCCGGTGCGGTTTCGGCCTGCACCTCATCGGCGAATGCGGTGCCGGCGGCCTCGCATCCCGCGGTGGCGCGTTTACCGGAAAGCCTGCACAGGTTCACCGCAACGCGCCGGTCGCGGCTGTGAAGTTTGCCCGCCTTGTAGCCGAGGCGGTCGGCGGTTTTCATGATCTCGACCCAGACCGGCAGTGAGAGCACCGATCCGAAGCCGCGCTGGATGATCGTCTTCGGATTGTCGAAGCCGACCCAGACCGCGCACGACAGCGATGAGGTGTAGCCGGCGAACCAGGCGTCTTTGAAATCGTTGGTGGTGCCGGTTTTGCCGCCGCAGGATTTGTCGAATCCGAGCCGCGGGATCGACGAAGCGGTTCCGCGCGAGGTGACCTCGGTGAGGATGCGAGACACCGATTGCGCCGATCCGCCGTCGGCGGCGGGGTAGGACATCGGCAATGTCGTGTAGAGCACGTTGCCATCGCGGTCCTTGATTTGCGAGATCAGGTAGGTGCGGAAGCGGATGCCATCGTTGGGAAAGATCGTGTAGGCGCTGGCGACTTCCCATGGGGTGGCTTCCCAGGAACCGAGGAACGACGACGGGTTTTCCGGCATCGGCGTGGAGAATCCGGCCATCATGGCGAGTTGTTTGACATTCGCGATGCCCGCGTGGTTGCCGACGCGCACCGACATCGTGTTGCGCGAGCGGATCAGGCCGTAGGACGCCGGTTCGATGCCGCCGAAGGTGCCGTCGGAATTCTGTGGCCGCCAGCGTCCGCCGCGCCGGATCTCGCCGGGCTCGATCGGCCCGTCGCTGACGGGCGAGTCGGGCCGCAGTCCGGCATCGAACGCCGAGAGATAGACGAAGGGTTTGAAGATCGAGCCGATCTGGCGTTTGGCGTCCTTGGCGCGGTTGAAGCGCGACTCACCCGCGTCGCGTCCGCCGACCACCGCGAGAATGCCGCCGGTGCGGTTTTCCACGACGACGGCCGCGCCCTGGAGGTAGTCCGGCGCGCCGCGATCCTCCCTGCGCGTCTTGTTCCAGCGTTCGCGGGTGGTGTGGCGGTATCCGGGCATGCGCTCGATTTCCCGCAGCTTCGCGTCGATTGCTTTTTCCGCCGTCTCCTGGACGCGCAGGTCGAGGGTTGTGGTGATCTCGAGTCCGCCCAGCGCGATGTCCTCTTTTTCCAGAATGATTTCGAGATCCCGGCGGATCGCGTCCATGGCGAACGACTCGCGCGCGGCGCGACGCCATTCCGGCCGCACCACGACCGGCTCGCGTTTCGCGGCGTCGGCCTGGTCGCGACTGATCACTCCGGCCGCGGTCATGCGGTCGAGTGTGGTGTCGCGCTCGCGGGTCGCCGCGTCCATCGAGCGGAACGGGTTAAACGAATCGGGTCCGCGGACGATGCCGGCGAGCAGCGCGGATTCGGCGAGGCCGAGTTCGGCGGGATGTTTTTCAAAATAGATGCGCGAGGCTTCGCCGATGCCGCGGATCTGGCGTCCCCAGTTGATCTGGTTGATGTAGGCCTCGAGAATTTCGTCTTTGGCATAGACCGACTCGACGCGAATCGCGATCGCGATTTCGAGAAGCTTGCGGTCGATCTGCCGGACGATGTCGCCGCGCGATTCGCCGCGTTTGAGGCCGAAGACATCGGAGACGAGCTGCTGGCTGATGGTCGATGCTCCCTGGCGTTTGCCGCGCAGGTTCATGATGGCCGCGCGCAGGATGCCGATCGTATCGAACGCGCCGTGCTGGTAGAATCGCTCGTCCTCGCGTGCGAGGATCGCCTTGCGGAAATCTTCGGCGACGTGGCGCAGGGGCACGACCGAACGTTTCTCACCGTGGATGCGGCCGATTTCCGTGCCGGTGCGGTCGAGGACGATCGAGCGTTCGGGCATCGCATGGATGCGTGCGAGGTCGTAGCGGCCCGCGCGCAGGCCGTAGACAAGGTAGAGCACGCCGAACAGATAGAGCGCGGCGACGAGCGGGTAGCCGATCATCCACAGCATGAATCGCGTGACGCCGGCGAAGGAGCGGGTGAGGAATCCGAAGACCAGGAACGGCCAGAAGAGCAGCATCGTTCCCAAGCCTCGGGATCGACGCTGTGTTGGTTCCGGGTGTTGTGGGCGGCGCTTGGGCATCGGCCGTCGGCAGGCTAACGCATCCGTCACGCCGCGCCATCCCCGAATGCGGGCCGATGGCACCCGCGCACGGGGTCAGCTTGCGGAGTCGGGCACGTCGATCGAGGCGTACTCGCCGTCCTTGCGCCGGTAGACGATCGTCAGGCATCCGCGCCGCGCGCTGCGGTAGAGGACGAACGGGCGGTCCGAGAGCTCCAGTTCCATGATCGCGTCCTCCTTGAACATCGTGCGCACCGCATACTTGTCGGCATGGATGATGTAGGGTACGGGGTCGGTGACGGATTCTTCGGGATGGTCGAGGGCCTCCTCGTTGAACCAGCTTTCCTGCAGGTGGCGGATCGATTCGTTGCGGTGCGGTCGGTTTTTCTTGAGCAGGCGGGTCTTGTGCTTGCGCATGCGGCGCGCGATCTTTTCGACGGTTTCGTCGATCGCGGCGTACATGTCCTTGCCCTCGGTGTGGGCCTCAATGGTGATGTGGTTGGCGCAGAACAGCAGGATCTCGGCGATGTGGCGGTTTTTCTGCACGTCGAGGATCACCTTGGCCTCGATGATGCGCGGATAATCGAGATGCAATCCCTCGATTTTCCTGCGGGCGTGGTCGCGCAGCGCATCGGTGACGTGCTCGTGACGCATGGTGATGGTGATCGGCGGGTTGACGTTGGCGGTCTGCATGGATCGGGCTCCTTCCTGGGGTTCGGTTCTGGTGTTCCTGGATTACCGGGGGCGGGATCATCCCGCTTCAGCATTCTATCCCGGATCATGGACCCGGTTGGTTCGGATTGCCACTCGAAAAGTGCGTGAAATGTCGTACATGCGTTGGCTGCCTGCGGGTGCTCGGGAAAGCGTGCTTCGGCGGATGGCAGATGAATCCTCTTGCGGACCGTCACGGTCCCTCTCCGCCCACCTCCCGGATCTCCGTTTTATTCCGGCTTGGTCAACTCCTCGAATGACGGGCCGCTGTTGTTATCCGGTTTCGGTGCGATTTTCGCATTCTGGTAGAGTTCCCAGAAATGATCGGTCGGCGCGCTCATCGTGCCGCCGAGTTTGAGCGAGACCCAGCGGAATCCATCCTCGCTGGGCCCGAAGAGGCACTCGAAGTGCGGTGAGTTGGCGGTTGCCAACACGGATTCGGGTAGGCCTACCTCGAGTTCGCCCGACAAGCGGCGCTGGTTGCGTTGGAATTCGAGTTGTCCGCGAATCGCCATTCGCGAGCGTTCCTTGAGATCAAGGTCGCGCAGGGACACCCCCGCGGCAGTGCACTCCAGCGTGCCGCCGACTTCTTCGAGGAACGCGGGAACCTGGTACCACTCGTCCTGGAGGATGCTCGAAATCGTGCCAAGGAAAGGAAGACCGACGACTTCGAATGTGCCGCCCGCGGGTTGATTGAAATGGATGGTGAACGCCCCCTGGATGGTTTCGGAATGCTTGAACGACAGCGTGCTCGGTTTTTCCAAACCAACGGTGTTGATCCGGTTCGGGAACAACTGGCCGAGCTCCGGTCCGCCGAGGCCCGACATCAGGAACGACTGGGTCTCGACGTTCAGACGATGCCAGCCCTCCTCATCCTGCCCGGCGGGTCCGTCGGCATCGCTCAGTTTGAGTTCACCGACGTTGTCGGTTTCGTGCAACAGGCGCATGCTGATGATGCGCAGTCGGTCGTTGGTCCACTCCATGAGCGCGCGGTTGAGGCGCAGCTTCGGGATGGATTTCCCCGGCATGCCGAAGCTGCCGCGCGTGAGCATGATCTGGAACGGGCGGGCGTCGGTGCGGGGCAGCAGGCTGACCTCGGTGCCGTCGAGCCAAAGCGACGGCGCGGTCGGCTCGCCGTAGACGATCCTCAGCTTGTTGATCGTGTTGCGCTCGAAGGCGATGACGCCCGGCACGAGTGAATCACTTTCGAATCTCGCGGAGGTGCCGGCGACGGGCTCGCGCAGGTTGAGCACTCCGTCCTGAGCCTTGAGTTCCTCGCCGATCAGGGACTTGCTGAGCAGCGTGCCGATCGACACGTCGGCCTGGATGCCGCGGATGTTCATCTGCCGCAGCCGGGAGCCTTCCGGCCACTCGAGTTTGAGCAATTGGGCGCTGGCCGCAACGGGATTGACGCGGAACTGCGTGATCTCGGCTTTCGCGCCGGTCGTTCGGGTGATGATGCCGGTGAGCCGGTCGAGATAAGCCTTGCTGTTGCTGTAGAGCAGCGCGCCGCCGCCGCCGATCATCAAGGCCAACAGGACGAGCACCGCGGTGGTCACCTGGATCATGCGTGCCCTGCGCCGACGGCGGATCGCGTCACGATGCGGTTGCTGTGAGCGGCGCTTGCGCTTGCGCACGCGGACCACCTGGCTGCCGTCGTCGCGGGTCAACAGCTCGCGCTCGGGATGCCCGCCGCTCTGTGATGGCTGGTGCTTCAGCCGCTCCATCATCTCGTCGATGGAGTATCTGTCGGGCTGATGATCAGAGGGTGGCATGGGATTCCGGAGGAAGGCGGTTTGCGGTCGTCAGCGGTCGCGATACGGCCTGCCGGTGGGATCGAGCAGCTCCACCTGCACCAGGAACACCAATGCGGAAGTCACCGGGTTTTTTGCCTTGGAGCGGAACAGCCGGCCCATCAGCGGAACATCCCCGAGCACCGGCACCTTGTCCTCCGTGTTCTGGATGCTGTCGGTCATCAGCCCGCCGATCGCGATGGTCGCTCCGTCGGCGATGGTCACCTGGGTGTTGGCGCGCCGCGAGCTGAAGACCGGCATGAGGATGGCATTCTCGGTGATCGGCACGGAGATCGTCCTGCCGAGCGCGTCGGTCGTGGTGGTGTTGATCGGGCTGCCGTAGTTCACAAACCCGTCGAATTCGATGAACGACGGATTGATGGTGACGTCGATCGTCCGCTTCGACGAATCGACCACGGGGAGCACCTCGAGGGTGATGCCGGTGTTCTTGGTTTCGAAGGCGGTGGGCGTTGCGGGGGTGACGGGGAACGCGCCGCTGGTCGAGCCGACGCTGTTGGGCAGTTCGGGCGGTTCGTATTCCGTCGGGTAGATGAACTCGCGGATGATCTCGATGGTCGATGCCTGACCGTTGCGGGTGACGGTGGACGGCTGGGCCATGATGTCGATGCCCTTCTTCTGATCGAGTCCGCGCAGGATCATTTGCGCTTCGCCGTCGCTGAATAATCCGGTGAGGGCGAGCACGCCCGGAGCGACCGAGCTTTGCTGACGCCCGCTCTGGCTGGCGATGAGCGAGTCGATGGAATCGCCCGTCGATGCGCCGTCGCCGGAGCGCAGTCCGCCGGTGACGATGTTGGACACCTGTTGTCCCGGGTCGGTGGGGATGCCGGGGATTGAAGTCGATCCGACGGGGTTGATGAAATCGGCGTTGGTTCTGGCGAGGCCGTTGCCGATGGTGCCGCCGGCGGCGAAGAGATGGTTGGCGCTGAGTCCGAACGGCGAGACCAGCCAGTCGAAGCCGAGTTCCTCGAGGTTGTGTTGCTCCGTGCGGATCAATTTCACCCGCACGGCGACCATGACCGGCTCGGTTTGCGACACGGTGTCGATCATCTGCGCGATGATTTCCTGGTTTGCCTCGGTGTTGGTGATGCGCAGCGTGTTGGTGGAAGGATTGTAGCTCGCGCCGGCTCCGTCGGGGAATGCCACGCCCTGGGCTTCCAGGACTTCGCGGGCGGTGAGGCGCTTGGCCAGCAGTCCGGTCTGTGCCGACGACTCGGCAAATGGATCGGCGGAAGCGCTGCCGGCTTCGGATGTCGCGCCCAGTGATGTCAGGAAATCCGGCGGCACGCGGTACGTGCGTGTGACCAGCGCGTCCGAAACCGATCCTGCCGCAGTGAAGATCACCGCGAATCCGTCGCTGCGGAAATCGGTGCGCGTCATGTCGGCGATGATGCGCAGCACCTGCCGCAGCGGGACATTCGTGAGTTGCAGGTCGAAGCGCGCGGCCCGGATGCGCCGCGCGGCCTCCTCGCCCCCGGCGGCGAGATTGATGTTGAAATTGACGCCCTCTCCGCCGGTGAGGTCGCGCGTCACGGCGCGCAGGTAATCGATTGCTTCCTCGAGATTCGCTTGGTCGAGCGCCACTCTTGGAATCACCAGTTGGTCGAGCCGCGCGGCAAGCGTCACGGATTCATCGGCGGTTGCCGGTGTGTCATCGAGGCCCGTCACGGCGACATCACCGACGGGTGGTGTCTGGCTTTCCCAGGCGGCATCGACCTGCGCCAACATCTCGGCGCGGGTGTGGTCGTGGGCTGCCGCACGATGACCGCTTTTCGCCGCTGCGTTGCGTTCCATGCCGCGCCTTGCGGCGTGGTTGGTGGGATCGATGCGCAACACTTCTTCGAAAAACGCATCCGATTTGTCGTAATCACCGAGCTGATGGGCGCCGTCGGCTTGATAGAGCAGGCGGCGGACCTCGTCGATGTCGCGCGCATGATCGGCGCTCGACGCCGGATTGTTGCGGATCGGATCGTCGAGGTCGTCGAGCATGCGCTTGATCGACGGGTGATCCGGGGCGAGCGCCACCGCCTGATCGAGTGCAAGCCGCGCTGCAGCGGGGTCGCCGCCCTGTGCACGTTTGCGAGCATGCTGCACCGACGCCTGCACCAACCGCTCGATGGCCGCTTCGCGATGGGATTCAAAACCGCTCGCATTCGTGAGCGCCTCCACCGCTCCGCGATACGCATGTGCCGCGTCGTCGAATCGATCCGCCCGATAGGCCGCATCGCCGCGCTCCAGGAAGAGTCGCGCTTCATCGACCACGATGGCCGCATCCGCATTGGCCACAGCCGGATTCGGCGCTGTGCTGGGTCCCGCGTGGGTGCTTCCCACGGCCAGCGCGAGTGTAGTCCATGTGGTCACAGCCCACCTGCCTGCGATGTTTCCTCTGAAGATCTCCATGGTCCGCGGCTCTGCCGAACCTCACCGTAGCGGCCTAGCCCCGGCTAGGTAAGTGCAAAATCCGGAAAATCCTTACCACCGCCGCGTTCGGAACCACTGTGGAAATTCCAGCTGGACTTCCATTTGCGGCCGGGCCGGGCGTGCGGGCCAAACTGCTCGCAGGCGTCGCGAAAGCATCGGGCGCACCCGGTGGAGCAAGCAGCGGAGGGTGGGGCGGGTGAGGCGCATGAGAAATTTGTTCTCATGAACACTTTGTCGGGTCAAGCGGGAAATCGAAAAAAAGATGGTCCGGGATGGCCCGGTTTGCGGTTGCCTTGGATTGAATTCGGCGGAGTTCTGGCAACGATTTCCGTGACCGGTTCATCCGGTGAACGCCACCGCGGGCACGCCGCGGACGCCGAGGCCGCGGACGACCAGCAATCGTCCGGCGTGCTCCTCCCGGGCGGTTTTGTGGATGCCGGTGGTGACGTAGAGGTCGGTCAGGTCGGGTCCGCCGAAGGTACAGGCGGTGGTTTCGAGACAGGGGAGGGCGATGCGGTGCAGTTCGTTGCCGTTGAGCGGATCGAAGCACGACACGCAGCCGCCGTGGCAGAAGGCGATCCACAGCCGACCATCGGCATCGACGGTCATGCCGTCGGGTGATGCGTCGATGTGTGCGGTGGAAAACGCAGTGCGCGGGTGGCGCAGCGAGCCATCGGCCGGATCGTAATCGAAGGCGAGCACCTCGCGTCGCGGGGTGTCGATGTAGTGGCAGGTGCGGCTGTCGGCCGACCAGACGATGCCGTTGGAGGTGGTCACCGGTCCGAAGGCCTCGTGCACCGAGAGATCCGGGTCGAGCCGGTAGAGCCGTGCCGCACCGGGCTTGCGCGTGAGACTCATCGTGCCCGCGAAGAATCGTCCGTCGGGCGAACACTTGCCGTCGTTGAACCGGTTGCCATCGATGCCGGCCTCGGGGTCGGCCACCGGAGAGAGAGCGCCGCTTTCCTCGTCGAGGAAGAAGATCCCGCGATCACCGGCGACGACGAGGCCACCGCGGGTGCGTGGCACGACCGTGCCGACACGCTGGCCGACATCCCAGGACCGGTGCGTGTCGTGCTCCGGATCGTAGCGGTGCACGGCGCGACCCTCGATGTCGACAAAGTAGAGCGCGTCACGCCACCAGAGCGGGCCTTCGCCCCATTGGCAGTGCGACGATCCTGCGAGCTCGATGCGGACCATGGCTGCATGCTGATGATTTTCCGCACGGACGTCATTCCAATTGTGCGGAGGGTGGTCGGTCGACGCGGCTTGACACGCGGATGTCGGCCGTGCGTGTTCTCAAGTGGTGATGGATGACGAAGGGATCCTGTATGTGGCCACGGGTGCCACGGCGTTGGACGAGGCGGTGGCCAGCGCGCGGGCCGGCAGACCTCATGCGGGCGGTCGTCCGATCGCGGTGTGCACCGATCTCGTCGGCGAAGCGGAACGCGCGGGTGTGTTCGACCGCATGGTGCCGCATCCGTGTCCGGTGCGCGGCTATCGTGACAAGATCCCGCCGCTGGTCGACCTGCCGTTTTCCGTCACGCTGTATCTCGATGCGGACGCACGGCTCGTTTCCGCTTGCGACGGGATGTTCCGCATGCTCGAGACTTACGATTTTGCGGCCGCGCACGCACCGGTCAGGAAACCGGAGGGATGGAACGATCCCGCCGTGCCCGATGCGTTTCCCGAATTCAACTCGGGCGTGATCCTGTTGAAGCGCTCGCCGCTGCAACGGGCCTGCATCGAGCTTTGGCTGCGACGCTACGATCAGGTCGGCCAAGACTGGGACCAGGCTGCGCTGCGATCGGCCGTGTGGGAGGCGGCGACAGGCGGACTGCGCGCGGGCGTACTGCCTCCCGAGGCGAATCTTCGCACCACCAAGCCGTGGATCGCGGGCAAGGGAATGCGTGTGATCATCGTGCATGGCCGGATCCCCGAGGCCGAGCGCGATGGATTGCTTTCGTATCTCAACGACGATTGCGAGCGGTTCCGCAGCTCGGACGAGTGGCGTCGCCTTCGTCCGGAAACGAGGATTCTGCCGAATGAGGGCGGGTCGCAGGCGATGCGCGCGCGATCGCCCGGGGTCGGCGGACTGCGAGATCTCGCGCAGCGACAGTCGGCGGCGTTGCCCGAGCGCCTGCGCGATGTCGATGCGCGCTGGCCGGACGCCGATGACGAACCGCTGCCTTGTGAAGATCCGGTGTTCGTCCTTTCCGCGGGATGGCGTTCGGGTTCCACCTTGCTGCAGCGCATGATCCTCACCGATGGGCGCGCGCTCATCTGGGGCGAACCGTTCGCGCATGCGGCCCCGGTCCAGCACCTCAGCGCGATGTGGCGGGCGTTCACGGCTGAGTGGCCCAACCTCCGTCACGTCACACCGCCTGCGGATGCCGCGCTGCATGATTCGTGGGTCGCCAACCTGTCGCCTCAGGTGCGCGACTTGCGTGCGGGTCACCGACGGTTCTTCGATCGCGTCTTCGGCGATCCTGCACGGCGCATGGGACGCGACACCTGGGGCATCAAGGAAGTGAGATGGGACACGCAGCACGCGGTCTGGCTGCGCTGGTTGTTTCCAAAGGCGAGGTTTCTGTTTCTGGTCCGCGATCCCCGCGACGCCTACGCCAGCTATCGGCCGCGCGGACCCTGGTTCTTCCGTTGGCCGGACCTGCCGGTGCGCGGTGCCACGGCATTCGCGGGCGTTTGGTCGCACCTCGCCGGTGACTTCCACCGCCATCATCGCGAAGTCGGCGGACTGCTCTTGCGCTACGAGGATCTGGAGCGCGAGACCAGCCGCATCCGCGAGCATCTCGGATTGCAGGTGGCCGCGCCTTCCGCACTCGTGCGCGAGCCGGGCCATGCGGTGGTCAGGCATGGCGCACGCATCGGCCTCATCGAGCGCATGCGGCTCCTGCGTCACACCGCGGTCGTGCGTCGATGGTACGATTATTGAGCCGCCCGTTTCCCATGACTGCGCCTTGCTCCATTCCCGTGTTGTGGATCAACCTTCGTCGCTGTGTGCAGCGGCGTCGCCGCATGGAATGGGCGCTCGCATCCGGCGGCTGGATTCACCAACGTGTCGAGGCGATCGATGCACGTGATCCGGCATTCCGGTTTCTCGCCGTTCCCGATCCGTTCCGTCGCGGTACTTGGTTTCCCGGTGTGCGCCGACTGGAGGAACGCCATCCGCTGCGGCGCACGACACGCTCCGAACTCGCATGCTCGGCAAGCTGGCGGCTCGCGTTGTGGATGGCGGCCGACGCCATGGAGCGGCACGGCATCGAGCAAGTGCTGATGCTCGAGGACGATGCCGGTGCCTGCATGGCCGCTCCGCACACCTGGCCGTTCGTCCTCGACGAAGTGGTCGCCGCCGCCGATCGGGAGTCGACGCGCTGCGGGATTCCATGGACGTTGATCCAGCTCGCCCCGACACACGCCGGAGTGAGGCGGCAGTTGCATCAGCAATGGAAAACCTACGGCTCCAGCGCGCTGCTGCCCCACAAGGAGGAAATCCGATCGCACGGCAATTCCGCGGTGCTGGTGCACCGTCGCGCGCTGACGCATCTCGCGTTTTCCCGAGCGCCCGATCCGTCCGCACGCCTCCAGTGGCTGCGCCACCCGTGGCCTGTGCGTCCGGTCGCCGACAAGTGGATCTACGCGCTGATGCCGGCCCGCAGTGTCCGCGTGCTTGCGTTTCCATTGTTCTGTCCCGATGCCAGCGGATCACAGCTCCACCCCGCCGATGTTGCGCAATTCCATCATCCTTCGCGCACCGCCACGCTCGACCTCTGGCGCAACGACGGACTCGATGCGCTCCTCGACGCCCAAGGACGATGGGACGCGATCGGCGAATCCGATGAACCCGCAGGCAAACCGCAATGATGAGCATTGGCGAACAAACGGCAACCTGGTGTCGCGAAGCGGTGGCCCGCGCGCTCGACCTTGTCTATCCTGCCGAATGCGCGCTCTGTCGCGTGCCGTTGGATCACGGATGCGCGCTATGCGGTGAATGCGCCGCCGACCTCCCTTCACTGCGCGAGCCGTTTTGTCCGACCTGTGGATTGGCCTTTGATGGTGCGGTCGATCGTGCGATCGATTGCCCGAATTGCGCGAAGTCATCGTTGCGCTTCGAGTTCGCCCGACCGGCGATGACGCGCGACCCGAGGACGCTTGATCTCATCCACCGGCTGAAATACGGAAGGGAAATCCACCTCGCCGATCCGCTGGCGGGACTTGCCATGCGTGCATTCGATGACCCTCGTCTTGCCCGTGCCTTGGAGTTGCGCTGGCCGTTGGTTCCGGTGCCGCTGCATCGCTCAAAGCTGCGCCAGCGTCATTTCAACCAGGCTGCGGAAATCGCACGCGGGCTCTCCAAGCGCACCGGGCTGCCGCTGATCGCCGCTCTCGCACGCACGAGGCGCACCGACACCCAGACCATGCTCGGACGCGGCGCGCGGATGACCAACCTCAAAGGAGCCTTCGACCTGACGCGATCCGGTCGGCGCGGATTGGAGACGGCTCGGGACGGCGCCATACTCATCGACGACGTGCTCACCACTGGATCCACCCTCGACGAATGTGCCAAAGTCCTGCGCAAGGCAGGCGTTCGCACGGTCGTTGCCTTGACCGTGATGCGCGGCTGAGTCGCCCGTGCAGCATGGCAATGCATGAAGCGGCCGGGGGATCCGCAATCCGGTCCAACCGACTTTGTGGATGGGCCCGCGGTTCAGTCCGGATGTTGCGTTGCGGGGAGTGCCTCGATTGGAGGGCTCTCAATCTGCAATCGTCCTGCGCGACGGCGCAGATGTGTACCGCCCGGCAAGTTCGTTGCCGCGGCTGTCGCGGGGTCGAGCAGGGCGAGTGCGCGATCGAGCAGGGCGCGGTCGATGCCGGTGATGCCATGGTTCGTCAGGAAATCATGCAGCGCGCGTCGTTGCAGCGGCACGGGCAGCGTGCGCAGCGCGGGAATATGGATGCGGCCGGCTGGATCGAGCACGCGTGCCGCAGTGACGAGATCGCGTTCCATCGCGTCGATCTCTGCCATGTCGTCGGCCGCACGCACGAGTGCGGCGACGGGATCGCGTCCGGTGATGCGCGCGAGCAGCGGCAGCGCTTCGTGGCGCATCCGGTTGCGCACACCGATGGCCTCGGCATTGGTGGCGTCCTCGCGCCACGTCAGTTTTCGTTCACGCAGCCACGCCACGAGGTCGGCGTGCCGCACATGCAGCAACGGGCGGATCACCTGCATCCCGATGCCGTCCATCGTCATCACGTGCCCGGACTTCATGCCGCGGGGTCCGCGCGATCCGCGCAGCAGGTTCCACAGCACGGTTTCCGCTTGGTCGTCGGCATGATGGGCGAGCATCAGGCGGCGGCAGCGATGCCTGCGGGCGCACGAAGCGAAGAACGCGTGACGTGCCATCCGCGCCGCGGTTTCGAGCGAAGTGCCCGAGTTTTTCATGAGTCGGCGCACGTCCGCGCCGCCGGATTCACACGGCAGGCCGAGCTTCGCCGCGGTGCGTTCCACAAAGCGTTGGTCTGCCGACGAGGCCGCGCCGCGCAGCCGGTGGTTGAGGTGGCAGACCACGAGGTTGCGCCACCCGGCATCGATGAGCAAGTGGAGCAGTGCGGTGGAATCCGCACCGCCGGAGACGCCCACGAGATGGCGCGCGCGCCGCGATGCGGCGTGAAGCCGGAGGAAATCCTGCGAGCTCATTCATGCCGATGATGCACTTCCGCCACCGTCGCGCAATCTCCTTGCCCGCGCGGGTGCCCCGGCTCTTGATCGCGCGCATGGAAAATCCGTTGTTCCACCCGTTGCAACTCGGCCCGCTCACGCTGCCCAACCGCATCATCATGGCTCCCCTCACGCGCTGCCGCGCCTCGGCCGACCGCGTGCCGAACGATCTCATGGCGCGGCACTACGCCGCACGCGCCGCTTTCGGGCTGATCTTGTCCGAGGCCACCTCGGTGTCGCCGATGGGGGTGGGCTACGCCGACACGCCCGGCATCTGGTCGGCCGCGCAGGTCGAGGGATGGAAACGGGTCACCCGCGCCGTCCACGACGCGGGCGGACGCATCTTCCTCCAACTCTGGCACGTCGGCCGGATTTCCGATCCGATGTTTCTCGACGGCGCGCTGCCGGTGTCCTCGAGCGCGGTCGCCGCGCCGGGCCACGTCAGCCGTGTGCGGCCCAAGAAGGCGTTCGTCACGCCGCGCGCGCTGGAAACCGCGGAGATCGCAGGCGTGGTCGAAGACTACCGGCGGGGCGCCTCGAATGCGGTCGACGCCGGCTTCGACGGTGTCGAGATCCACGGGGCCAATGGCTATCTGATCGACCAGTTCCTGCAGGACGGCTGCAACCACCGCGACGATGGATACGGCGGATCGATTGAAAACCGCGCGCGGTTCATGATGGAGGTGGCCGATGCGGTGATCTCCGTGTGGGGGGCGGACCGCGTGGGCATGCATCTTGCGCCGCGTTGCGACGCGCACGGCATGGGTGATTGCGATCCGGCCGCGCTCTTCGATCACGTCGCGCGCGAACTTGGTCGCCGCCGGTTGGCCTTCCTCTGTGCGCGCGAGTCGCACGACCGGCCCGCGCTGGGTCCGGCGATCCGCCGCACCTTCGGCGGTGTCTTCATCGCCAACGAGGGATTCACCGCCGCCACCGCGCGCGAGGTGATCCACAACGGCGATGCCGACGCGGTCGCGTTCGGCAAGTCCGCGATCGCCAATGCTGATCTGGTCGCGCGGATCCGCGGGGATCTGCCATGGAACGAGCCAGACATCGGCACGTTCTACGACGGCGGCGCCAAGGGCTATGTCGATTGATCAGGAAACCGCGATCAGCAACCCGCGGCATTCCCGGTCGTCGTTCGCGCAGTCCGCATGAAAAGAAGCGGCCGGATGCCACTGTCGTGACACCCGGCCGATCGGATTCGCACTCGCGAGCGCTTATTGCTGGCCCGGCGTCCACTCCTCGGACGCGGCTGCGGCGAGGTTGAACGCTTGTTCGAGGCCGACCATCTCGCTCGACGGTCGCAGGCTTTCGAAGCTCGCGCTCTCCTTCTTGAGCTGCTCTTCCGAGTAGCCCACCGCCTTGATCGACAGACCGATGCGGCGTTCGAGTTTGTCCACCTTGATCACGCGGGCCTCCACCGGGTCGCCCACCTTGATCACGTCCTTGACCTTCTGGACATGGTCCTCGCTGAGTTGCGAGATGTGGATCAGGCCGTCGATGTCGCCGTCCAGGCTGACGAACGCGCCGAAGGTCGCGATCTTCGCCACGGTGCCCTTGACGAGGTCGCCCACCTTGAAGCGGTTGTCGATGATGCTCCAGGGATCCTCCTCGAGCTGTTTCATGCCGAGTGAGACGCGTTGGTTGGCCTTGTCGATCGCGAGCACGACCGCTTCGACCTGGTCGCCCTTCTTGAGCACTTCCGACGGATGGTTGATCTTGCGGGTCCACGACATGTCGGAGACGTGGATCATGCCGTCGATGCCCTCCTCGAGTTCGACGAAGGCACCATAGGCGGTGAGGTTGCGCACCGGGCCCTTCATCGTCGCGCCCACCGGATAGCGCAGCTCGATCTCGTCCCACGGATTCGACTCGAGCTGGCGCACGCCCAGCGAGATTTTCTGCTCGTCGATGCTGATGCCCAGCACCACCGCCTGGATCTCCTGGCCGATTTCGAGCACGTCGCTCGGGCGCGTGATGCGCTTGACCCATGACAGTTCGGAGACGTGGACGAGGCCTTCGACGCCGCGCTCGAGTTCGACGAACGCGCCGTAGGGCAGCAGCTTGGTGACGCGGCCCTTGACCTGCTGGCCGATCGGGTACTTGCGCTCGATGTCCTCCCACGGGTTGTCCGACATCTGCTTGAGGCCCAGCGAGACGCGTTCCTTGTCGCGGTCGACGTCGAGAATGACCACCTCCACCGACTGGCCGATGTGGAGAAGTTCGGAAGGATGGTTGATGCGGCCCCACGACATGTCGGTGATGTGGAGCAGGCCGTCCATGCCCTGCAGGTCGACGAACGCGCCGAAGTCGGTGAGGTTCTTGACCGCGCCGACGACCTTGTCGCCGATCTTGACGCTCTTGAGGAACTGTTGGCGAAGCTCGGAGCGCTCGGCCTCGATCACCTCGCGGCGGGAGAGCACGATGTTCTTGCGCTCGTCGTTGACCTTGACGATCTTGAATTCAAAGACCTTGCCGAGGTATTCGTTGAGATCCTTCGGAGGAATGATGTCGACCTGCGATCCGGGCAGGAATGCCTCGACGCCGACGTTGACGGTGAGTCCGCCCTTGACGACTCCCTTGACCTTGCCGCGGACGAGTCCGCCGTCTTGGAAGACCTTGACGATCTTCTCCCAGTTCTGTTTGTGGGCGGCCTTCTCCTTCGAGAGGACCACCATGCCCTCCTCGTTTTCGAGTTTCTCGAGGAGCACTTCGATTTCGTAGCCGATTTCGATTTCGTCGTCCTCGAATTCGTTGGCGGGAATGGCGCCTTCGGACTTGTATCCGATGTCGACGAGCACGACCTGTGGTCGGATCTCGAGGATGGTGCCTTTGACGATCGATCCTTCGCGGAATTCGCGGAATCGGGAATCGATCAGGTCGTTCAGTTCGGTATTGGCGGGTTCGGCGGTTGCGGAACTCATGCGGGTGTCGGGGTTGGGGGTTGGTTGTGGGTTCGTTTTCCTTCCGGCGTCGCCCCGTGGTGGATCCCGCAGGCACCGGGGCTCCAACCGCCGGCGGGAAAAGAAAAACGGACGGAAATTCTAGGTTCCGCAACCCGGGTGGCAAGGCCAAAGCGGCGAATGGTCCGCAATTTCGTCGGCATCTCCGAGAATCGCGCCCGGCGGCCGGTCCGGCACGGGTTTCCCCGGTGCTTGCCGGGATCGTGACCGGCGTGTTAGGCAGCGATCGCGCGGAGGACTTCCGCGCCCAGCGCCGATGAGCCACCGCACCTCCCCGTCCGACATCGAAGGCATGCCGCCGGGCGTGCCGCACATCATCGGCAACGAGGCGGCCGAGCGGTTTTCGTTCTACGGGATGAAGGCGGTGCTGGCCGTCTTCATGGTGAACTACCTGCACTTGATGGATGGTCACGGGGCGGCGGGCATGAGCGAGGCCGACGCGACCGCGCGGGTCCATCTCTTCAATGGTGCCGTCTATCTCACCCCGTTGCTCGGCGCGCTGCTCGCCGACATTTTCATCGGCAAGTACCGGACGATCATCCTGTTGTCGCTGGTGTATTGCGCGGGTCACGCCGCGCTCGCCTGCATGGGGCTCTTCGGCGACTCGCCGTGGTGGCTCGCGGCGGGCCTGGGCCTGATCGCGCTCGGATCGGGAGGGATCAAACCCTGCGTCTCGGCACATGTGGGCGACCAGTTCGGCGTGCGCAACGCCCATCTGCTGCCGCGGATTTTCAATTGGTTCTACTTCTCGATCAACATCGGTGCCTTTCTCTCGATGCTGCTCACGCCTTGGCTGCTCGAGTGGTACGGTCCGCACTGGGCCTTTGGTGTGCCCGGGGTACTCATGGCGCTGGCCACCCTGGTGTTCTGGATGGGGCGTCGGCGCTTCGTGCATGTGCCGCCCGCCGGCCGGGGGTTTTTGCGCGAGGTGTTCAGCGGCGAAGGCGTGCGTGCGATGCTCAAGCTGCTGCCGCTTTATCTCTTCGTCGCGATGTTCTGGGCGTTGTTCGATCAGACCGGATCCACCTGGGTCTTCCAATCGCAGGACATGGACCGGCGGTTTCTCGGTTTCGAGTGGCTGCCCGCGCAGATCCAGTCGCTCAACTCGGTGTTTGTCCTCACTTTCATTCCGCTCTTCGCCTACGTGGCTTATCCGCTCGGCGACCGCGTCTGGAAACTCACCCCGCTGCGCAAGGTCGGGCTCGGCCTCTTCCTGATGACCGCGTCCTTCATCGTGGTCGCGCAAATCCAGGAGTGGATCGACGCCGGTCAGCGCCCGAGCATCGGCTGGCAGATCCTCGCTTACGCACTGCTCACCATGGCAGAGGTGATGGTGGCCATCGTCTCGCTCGAGTACGCTTACACGCAGGCGCCCAAAACCATGAAGTCGCTGCTGATGTGCTTCTATCTCGCGGCGGTATCGGTCGGAAACTTCTTCGTTGCCGGGGTCAACCGCGTCATCCAGATCCCGGATGCGGCGGCCGCGCAGCTCGCGCAGGCCACCGCGGCTTTGCCGGACGATTGGCGCAAGGCGCCGCGTACCGTTGTCCTTCCCGGATACGACGGAGCCACCGGCACGCAGGACGATCTGGTGCAGAGGCTCGAGGATGGACTGCCGGTGTCACTCGAGATTCCCGGGATGGAAATCTTCGCCATGGCGGCCTCGCGCATCGAAGAGCATGCGATTGCCAACCGCGGCGCGTTTCCGAAGGAGGACGAAGTCGCGCCGATGATCGCCGGGCTGCGTGATCCCTGGGGCTCGCCGTTGCGGTACAGCATCCTCAATTCATCGCGGGTGCGACTCGTCAGCGACGGACCCGACCGCAAGACAGGCACGCGGTGGGACACCGGCCTCATCATCGAGGCTCCCGCGCCTGCGCACGCGAGGGAGCCGTTCTGGGCCGACGCACTGCATCCGTCTGAAACCTGGCTGGAACGCCGTGAACGGGAACTTGGGATCATGAAGACCGCGGTCGATCCGTTGGCGCCCGCCGGATTCCAACGCTCGGCGTTTTCCGGCGGACAATCACGCCTTGAGGGAGCCGCGTATTTCCGGTTCTTCATCTGGCTGATGCTGGGCACCGCGCTTGCCTTCATCCCATACGCGCTGCTGTACCGGCCGAAAACCTACCTGCAGGACTGATGCGGATGAACGCGATTTCCGTCTGCGATTTCCGTCGGAAATCGCTTGGCATGCCGTGCGGGTTTTCTAACATCCGTTGAAAGGAGAATGTTCCACTGAAAAGGAAGTTTCCATTGGATTGAACAAGCCGACCCGCCATGCAAAGCCACTTGTATCTCTCGCTTATTCCCGAAGCGCTGGTGCTCTCGCAACTTCCCCCTGCTAAATTCGGCTCCTACATGGCCACCGGGTCGAAGCGCCAGATCGAAGGACCCGCGGTGTTCATCGAAATCGACCAGTCCGCCGATCTCTCGGCATTCCGAATGGACGAGGCCTATGCGCGCTGCAAGACGCACCGCGACGGGTCGCCGCGCCGCTCGGTGTATGTCGCCGTCTTCAACGTCTTGCCGCGTCTGCCGCTCGCGGCGCTCGGCCGCGCGTACCTGACCACGCCGGCCGGGATCACGCTCGCGCTCGACGAGGCGCCAGCGCCGTCGCTCGCCCAGGACCGCTACCACCTCTATCAGGAACTTGGCCCCGTCTATCCGCGTGTGGCCAGCAGTCTCGAACCGCGTGAGTTCTGCACTTGCGTCACGTCGATGGACAATCCGGTGTCGCTGCCGCGCCTCGCATTCATCGACTTCAAGCTCGGCGGCCTCGCGACCGACTGTGAGGCCGCGCTCACCGAAAGCCTGCCCTACCAGAATCTCGACCATCTGCGCGAATGCCTGCGGTCGCTGCGCGACCATCCCGAACGCAAGACCAAGACGGTCTACCGCGGCATGCGGCCGGACATCCTCTTCTCCCTGATCCGCAGCGGACTCTACCTCGGCGATGCCGGCGGCATGAAGTTTTACCCCGTGCCCGATGAAGCAACGCTCGAGTCCGAACACCACCTCTGGTGGCACTCGGCACAGGCCGTCAGAGGCTACTGATCCGCACATTCTTTGCCGTTATGCGCACCAAGCCGCGGCTCACGGCGCCATCTCATCATACCCCCGCAATCCACTTCGAATCATGAATCCACTCCACACCATCGCACCACTGCTTGGCATCATCGGACTGTTCTTCGCCTATCTCACCTATCGCCGCATCATTCGTGAGCCGGGCGGTGACGGGCGGGTTGCTGAAATTGCCGGTGAAATCCACTCGGGCGCGATGGTCTTCATGCGCCGCGAACTCATGCTCATCGGCGGTTTCGCAGTGCTGGTCAGCCTGCTGCTCGCCCTCAAGGATCCCTGGGAATCACTCGCCTTCGCGCTCGGTGCCGTCGCGTCCTCGGTGGCCGGATTCGTCGGCATGATGTCCGCCACCCAGGTCAACGTGCGCACCACGCTCGCAGCGCACCACAAGGGTGCAGGCGCCGCGCTCACCACGGCATTCTTCGGCGGATCCATCATGGGGCTCACGGTCGCCTCGATGGGACTCCTCGGCGTCGGCGGTTTGTTCCTGCTCTTCGGGCAAAATGAGAAAGACGTCCACATCATCCACGGCTTCGCCATGGGAGCCTCGCTCGTGGCGATCTTCTACCGCATCGGCGGAGGCATCTTCACCAAGGCCGCCGATGTCGGAGCCGACCTCGTCGGCAAGGTCGAATCCGGCATCCCCGAGGACGATCCGCGGAATCCGGGGGTGATCGCGGACAACGTCGGCGACAACGTCGGCGACGTGGCGGGCATGGGAGCCGATTTGTTCGAGTCGTACTGCAACGCAATGATCGCCTCGCTAGCCATTGCAGCCACCCTCGCGCTGGCCGACTGGCAGTCGCTGGCCATCTCGCGCGAGAGCCTGATGTTTCTCCCGCTCGCACTCGCCGCCACCGGTCTCGTCTGTTCGCTCGCCGGTATCGGATTGGTCAAGATCGCCTCAGGCGCGCAACCGGCGCGGGCGCTGCGCACCGGTACCATTGGCGCGGCGGTCCTCTTTGTGGTGCTCGCCGCTTGGGTGATTCGCCATCTCGGAGTGGAACCCAAGGTTTGGTATTGCGTGCTGATGGGTTCGGTCGGCGGCATCGCCATCGGCCTTTCCACCGAATACTTCACCGGTGGCGCACCGATGCGGTCGATCGCGAAATCCGCCCTCACCGGTGTGGCCACTGTCATGATCCGCGGCATGGCCGTCGGTATGGTGTCGGTCGTGATCCCGCTGGCGGTTGTCGCGCTCGTCATCCTCGGTGCCAGCCACAATGCCGGCCTGTTCGGCGTGGGCATCGCCGCGGTCGGCATGCTCGCCACGATCGGCATCACGATGAGCATCGACGCCTACGGGCCGATCGCCGACAACGCCGGCGGCATCGCCGAAATGGCCGGTCTCGGAAAACAGACACGCTCGATCACCGATAAACTCGACGAAGTGGGCAACACCACCGCCGCCATCGGCAAGGGATTCGCCATCGGCGCGGCCTCTCTCGCCGCACTGGCCATCATCGCCGCGTTCATCAATGTCGTCAGGCAGCACAATCCCGGGTTCCAACTGCTGGTTTCCGATCCCAAGGTTCTCACCGGCATCTTCATCGGCGGATTCATCCCGTTTCTCGTCAGCGCCCTGTCCATGACCGCCGTCGGCGAGGCCGCTCAGGAAATGATCGGGGAAATCCGGCGGCAGTTCCGCGAGATCCCCGGGTTGCTCGAAGGAACGGCCAAACCGGATTCGGCCACCTGTGTGCGCATCGCCACGGACGCGGCGATCAAACGCATGATCCTGCCGGCCGCGGTGGCGATCGGCTCGCCGGTCGTCGTCGGCTTCGGCTTTGGCGCGGTCACGCTCGGCGGCATGCTCGTCGGCGCGCTGCTCAGTGGCGTGCTGCTCGCGCTCTTCATGGCCAATTCCGGCGGCGCTTGGGACAATGCGAAGAAATTCATCGAGCACGGCAACTACGGTGGGAAGAATTCGGATCCACACCGCGCCTGCGTCGTCGGCGACACGGTCGGCGACCCGCTCAAGGACACCTCCGGCCCGTCGATGAACATCCTCATCAACGTGATGTCGATCGTCAGCCTGGTGATCGCGCCGCTGATCCATTGATCGCGGGTGCCAATCCCGGAGGCATCGCGGTGCCGATGCCGGCACTCCCGCGACACGGCTTCAGGACACTTCGGCGGTCCCGCTCTTTTTCTCCGGCCAAATCACCGACAACACGGTGGCCGCGGTGATCGTCACCAACACCACTGCCAGCGAAATCCCCTGGCTGATCTTGATGCCCTTGAGTTCGGTTTCGGCAAGGCCGAGATCATCAAGATAAGGGGGACCGGCAAGCAACAGCAGCTTCACACCGACGAAGGCGAGAATCAGGATCAGCGCGGGCTTGAGGAAACGGAATTTCGCAATCAGCGCAGCCAGGCAGAAATACAGCGCGCGCAGCCCGAGGATCGCGAAGATGTTGCTGGTGAAGACAATGAACGGATCGGGCGTGATCGCGAAAATCGCCGGAATCGAGTCCACCGCGAACACCAAATCGGTGATCTCGACCATGATCAACGCAAGGAACAACGGAGTGAAGGCCCAGCGCTTGGATAGCGATCCCGGAGGAGGGGGCAGCATGACCTCGCGTCCGGTCGTTGGATCCATGCGGTACTCCGGTGGCTGCGTGCGGCGCGTGACGAAGCGCTGACCGTCGAAGAAGGCCACGACCGGAAGAAAGCGCCGCGCGAGACGGACGAGCAGATTTTTTCCCGGATCATCCTCGGTGCGGATCAGCGCCATCTTGGCCGCGGTCACGATCAGGAAGAAGCCGAACAGAATCAGCACCCATGTGTGGGCCATGATGAGCTTGGCACCGAGCCAGATCATCACGCCACGCATTAAAAGGGCGCCGATGATGCCCCAAAACAGCACCCGGTGCTGGTATTTTGCCGGAACGGCGAAGTAGCCGAAAATGATCGCGATCACGAAAATGTTGTCCATCGCGAGCGATTTCTCCACCACGTATCCGGTCAAGTACTGCAGTGCCGCGACTTTGCCGTCGACTTCTCCGAGAACAATCCCTCCGTTCTGATAGACCGGCGTCGCCAGACCCAGACCAAGCCAGTGATGCTGGTAAGCAGCGTACACGAACCCGGTGAAAGTGAGGCCGCAGGTCAGCCACACCGCCGACCAAGCGAGCGACTCCTTCATGCTCACTTCGTGTGCCTCACGATGAAAGACGCCAAGGTCGAGTGCGAGGAAAAGCAAAACGATCGCAATGAACCCGATGTAGGCCCAATGCTTGAGATCGGTTTCAGGAAGAACAGCGGCTTGGGCGAGCAACGTATAGGCAGTCATTTGATCGGTTGATGAATCAAGCCGCGCGGGCTTGATGGCGTGACGAATGATGCCGAAACCCACTGACTGCAATCGAAATCGGCGGCTGAACGCACGGGAACTCGCCGTTGCAGGACGGTGGTCACCGGGATTGCTTGCCGGGATCGGTCTGTCGCATTTGCCGGTGCGATCGATCGGTGTGGAACCCTTGACCGAGGGCGCACCACATGGTGAGGCGGCCGCCGGAGTGTTGTGGAGCATGCGTGCGTTGCGGCTGCGGATGTGAACGAATGCTGTGGTATCCTGAAACAACGGGTGATCGGGTGACGGAGTGGTGGGGTTGGAAGTTCGGAGTGGGGCGCTCGCGATGAGTCGCATGGCTCAAGGAGCGGACATCGAGCAGACATGGGGATGCAGGTGGGATCCATGGTTTCAGCGGGCTGTGGGATGTGGCGAGGTCCGGCGCGGGAATGGTCGATCGGGGAACCCGAAGAAAGCCGGTGGATTCGGGGCAACGTGAGTCATGAGAGAAAGCTGAACACAAAGGACTGAATACATAGTGACAGACAAATTGTAGAAATCTGCGCACCTCGGGGATTGGCGCGCGGGGGAGGCGTCAGACGGGCGTGTGGTCACATGGGTGCCTTGCGTGCGTCCAGCGCGAGAAGCGCCGTCCAGTGCGACAAACTCAGGCTTCAGGCCTGCAGGACTTCGACGCCCCTGGCCTGCATGTCGCTGAGGAATCCAGGGTCGGCTCTGGAGTCGGTGATCAGGCAACTGAGCTCGCCGGGTCTGGCGAAGAAAAACGACGCCTTGCGCCCGAGCTTGGTGTGGTCGGCCATGAGCACCACGTCCTGCGAACCGGCCACCACGCGTTCTTTGAACGCTGCCTGCCGCGAGTTGCTTTCGCTCACTCCCCGCTCGGCATGCAGTCCGCTTCCCGAAAGAAACATCCGGTGGATGTTGTAGCGCTGCAATGATTTCTCGGCGGTCAGCCCGATGAACGAACGCGAACGCGGATCGAACAATCCGCCGGTGCACATGAGATCATATTGCGGCCGGTCCGCGAGGGCATTGAGGATGTTGAGAGCGTTGGTGAGAATCGTGAGCGGCAGATCGGGAAGAAACTCGACCAGTGTGAGCACCGTGGAACTGGCATCGAGAAAGATCGTTTCATTGGCCCGGATGCGTTGAGCGGCGAGTCGCGCGATCGCCCGCTTCTCGCGTCGGCGCACCCCTTGTCGTTCCGTGAAGGGCACATCGGTGCGGATCGGATCGGGTCGGCTCGCTCCACCGTGGATGCGGATCAGGTCGCCGTGGCGTTCGAGCCGTTCGAAATCCTTGCGAACCGTTTCATCGGTGACTCCGAGTGCCGACGCCACCTCGACGGTGCGCAAGGTGCCTGAGGCTTCGAGCAATTCGAGGATCCGGCGCTGACGATCGATCGCGAGCATGAAAAGGGAAATTGGATTGGCGGGGTGGGGGAATTGCGGGGAATCCGATGAAATGGCTCAAAATCAATGGGAAAATCTGCGTTTCATTGGTTATTTTTGGTTTTTTGATTGACTTGTCAACAAAAACCAACGATTCCCAAGTCGTCCGATGGCCGCAGTCCTTCCAGCCGCCCCGCCTCGCGCCGTGATTGAGCATCTGGTGCGCGAGCAGGTCTATGCGCGGCTGGGGCTGCCCTTGCCCCATGCGGCCAAGGCCCCGAATGCCCTGCTGGTGAACATTTCCGCGCGTCACTGCCACCTCACCCAAGCAGCCGTGGAGGCGTTGTTTGGTGCGGGCCATCGGCTCACCCCGATGAAGCCGCTTTACCAAGAAGGACAGTTCGCCGCGCGGGAGACGGTGACGTTGATTGGTCCACGCAGCCGCGTGATCTCGAACCTGCGCATCCTTGGGCCGTGCCGCGATCTCAACCAGGTCGAGCTGGCGTACACCGACGCGGTGTCGTTGGGTTTCGACATTCCCGTGCGGATGTCGGGTCGCATCGAGGGCACGCCCGGCTGCATGTTGATGGGTCCCGCCGGTTACTTCGAGCTCGATCACGGGGTGATCCGCGCGCAGCCGCACGTGCACATGCATCCCGACGATGCCGCGTTTTACCGGGTGAAGCATCTCGACGAGATGAAGCTCAAGGTGCACGGCCCGCTGGGCATGACGTTTGACAATCTGGTCGTGCGGGTGGATCCCGCGTTCAAGCTCGAGGTGCACATCGACACCGACGAAGGCAATGCCTGTGGTTTGAAGCCCGACACCTTTTGCGAATTGATCTGAAATCCGGAGAAACCAACGAACGAATCCATCCCCAACCCGCAACCCCCGAATCCACCCTACCATGAGCACCGCACTCGGCATGATTGAAACCCGCGGCTACGTCGGCAGCGTTGAAGCGACCGACGCAATGGCCAAAGCCGCCAATGTCCAACTGGTGAACCAGATCCAGATCGGCGGCGCCTTCATGACCGTTTTGGTCAAAGGCGACGTCGGCAGCGTGAAGGCCGCCGTCGATGCCGGAGCCGAAGCCGCCGGCCGCGTCGGCGAACTCGTCTCCGCGCACGTCATGGCGCGTCCGCATCCCGAGCTTCTCAAGCAGTTCGGCATTGCCTGAGACGTCATTCGATCCACCCCACATCCATCACACCCATGAAACAAGCCATCGGAATCATTGAAACCAAGGGACTCGTTTCCCTTCTCGAAGCCGCGGATGCGGCACTCAAGGCCGCAGACATCCGCATGACCGGCTGGGAGAAAATCGGTTCGGGTATCTGCACCGGATTTTTCTCCGGCGATGTCGCCGCGGTGAAAGCGGGTCTCGATGCCGGAGCCGCGGCCGCCGCCGTGGTCGGCAGCGTGAACTCCGTGCAGATCATCCCGCGCCCTCACGACGATCTCGCCAAGCTGGGATCGTGGCTCGGCTGATGTCCCGTGGCCGCGTCGCGCGGCTGCTGCAACCCCGTGTGGTCCGCCATGCTCGTCCTCATCGCCAACCTGGGATCGACTTCCTTCAAGTACCGTCTCTTCCGGATGGAAGGGGAGGCCGGGGAAGTGTTGGCCTCGGGCGGTGTCGAGCGTGTGGCGGATGCCGCGTCGGCGATCGGCGGTGCGCTTGACGATCTTGCCGCCGGTAAGGCGATCCCGGGTCTTGATGCGATTGACGCGGTGGGATTCAAAACCGTGCTCGGCAAAGGGCTGACCGGATGCGTTGAGGCGGACGAGCGCGTGATTGAAGCGCTTGAGGGTTTCTCGGATGTCGCGCCCGCGCACAACCCGCCGTATGCGGCCGGGATCCGGCGTTTCGCCGGGTTGTTGCCGGGCGCGAAACGCGTCGCGTTGTTCGAGACCGCATTTTACCAATGGGTAAAACCCTCGGCATCGAACTACGCGCTGCCGCGCTCGTGGCGCGATGCGGGAGTCCGGCGCCATGGATTTCACGGCGCGAGTCACAAATACGTGGCCGAGCGGTCGGCGGAGTTGCTCGGGCGCGACGACGTCGCGCGCGTTGCCCGTCGTTTGTACAGCGACGGGCCCCGGCCGGTCGCCGGCGCGCCGCTGCGCGTCATTTCCTGTCATCTCGGCGGATCGAGTTCGGTGACCGGCATTCTCAACGGCGTGGCCGTCGGCACGAGCATGGGATTTTCGCCGCAGAGCGGTCTGCCGCAGAACAACCGCGTCGGCGATCTCGACTCGGCCGCCGTTCCCTACGCGATGCGAGCGCTCGGCATCGGGCTTGATGAGGCGCAACGCCAACTCGCAGGCGAATCCGGTCTGCTCGGGTTGTCGGAAGTCTCCAACGACATCCGCGACATCGCGGCGGCCGCGGCTGCCGGGCACGACGGTGCCCGCCTCGCGATCGACCATCTCGTCCATTCGATCCGCCACTGGATCGGCGCGTTTCTCGTCGATCTCGGTGGTGTTGACGCGCTCGTCTTCACTGCGGGCATCGGCGAAAACAACGTTGCGTTGCGCGAGGCGGTTTGCGCTGGGCTCGAAGGATTCGGCATCCGCATCGATCCGCAGAAAAACGCGCAATGCCGCGCGGTCGAGGCCGACATTGCTGCTGCGGATTCGCCCGCCCGTGTCTTTGTCATTCCGGCAAACGAGGAACTCGTCCTCGCCCGCGAGGTCCGCCGGATGCTTTCCAACTGATTTTTCCCCACGTTTTTTTCCATCGAAACCAGCAACCCCCAGAACCACACCACCATGTCCAAGCCAGCAGTAGGACTCCTTGAAACCCGCGGACTCGCCTGCCTCATCGTCGGCGTCGATGCGATGCTCAAATCCGCGAATGTCGAACTCGCCGGACCGATGAAGCAGATCGGCAATGCGATGTGCAATGCGGTCGTCACCGGTGACGTCGCCGCCGTCAAGGCCGCCATCGATGCCGGTGCCGCCGCCGCATCGGATGCGGGCGAAGTCGTCAGCGCCCACGTGATCGCCCGGCCGGACGAGGCCATCGAGGGCATCTTCCCGAAGGAAGCGGCCACGCGCGCGCCGAGACGCTGATGCGATGCGCGGGCGGATCACGCGTCCGTCCGCGCCCGGTCCCACCTCCCAACCCATCCCACACGCCATGTTCCTCGCGGAAGTCATTGGTCAGGTCGTCGCCACCAAGAAAGACGAACAGATGGTCGGCAGGAAACTGCTGCTGCTGCGTCCGAAACTGGTCGATGAGAAACAGCCGACCCGGTTCAAGGACGGATCGAACACGATCGTCGCCATCGACACGGTTGGTGCCGGCGAGGGCGAGCTCGTGATGTTCTGCCAAGGCAGCTCGGCGCGCAATGCCCAAGGTCTCAAGCAGATTCCCGTGGACGCGGCCATCGTTGCGATCGTCGACCGTGTCGAGGTGATGGGCAAGACGCTCCACCCCGCATGATGTTCCGATACTGGTCATGAAGACGCTCGATCCCGAACAGCTCCGTGCCGTGGTCGAATCCGTGGTGTCGCGGATCGCCGTCGGTGCGCCGACAGCGAAACAGGCTGCGGTTTCCCCGCCGATTTCGCGTGCCACCGTGCAGGCGGCGGTTGCCGTAGCCGCCGGATCGTGCAGCTGCGGTTGTCCGACGGGTGGCGACCGCGGCGTGTTCCACTGTGTCGAGAAAGCCGTCGAGGCCGCGCATGCCGCGCATGTGAAGCTCGCGAAACTCGGCGTGGCCGGTCGGGCGAAGGTGGTTTCGATCGTCAAGCAGCTTGCGTACGACCAGGCCGTGACCTGGGGGCGTTTCGAGTTTGAGGAAACCAGGATCGGCAGGCTCGAGCACAAGATCGAGAAGCTGCGCATCACGCGGAACGTGCCGGGCACCGAGTGGCTGCATCCCGACGCGATGAGCGGCGACGGAGGCATCACGCTCGAGGAATACGCGCCATTCGGCGTGATCGGCGCGATCTTGCCGGTGACGCACTCGGTGCCGACCCTGACCGGCAATGTGATCAACATGGTTGCCGCCGGCAACGCGGTGGTGTTCAACCCGCATCCGGGAGGCGCGCGCAGCGCGGCGATGGCGGTGCAGGCCTACAACGAGGCGATCCGGCGCGAGACCGGCATCGAGCATCTGATTTGCACGATGGCCGAACCCGGACTCGAATCGTTCGACGCGATCTGCAGGCATCCGCAAGTCGCCCTGCTCGCCATCACCGGCGGTCCTGCCGTGGTGAGCGCCGCGATGAAGTCGGGCAAGCGCGCGATTTGCGCCGGACCAGGGAATCCGGTGGTCGTCGTGGACGAGAGTGCCGACCTTGACCGCGCCGCACGCTCGATCATCGAGGGCGGCGCGTTCGACAACAACTTGCTCTGCATTGGCGAGAAAGCGGTGTTCGTCGTGAAGCCGGTGTTCCAGCGCTTCTGTGAGGCGCTTGAGAAGGCCGGCGCGGCCCGCCTCGGGCGTTCACAGCTCGACCAGCTCACCGCCGCGGCCTTCACGATCACTCCCGGCGAAGGCGGCGGTTGTTCGCATGCCGCGGTGAACCGCGCGCTCGTCGGAGCCGACGCATCGAAGCTCGCCGAACACGCCGGCCTCCGTGTTCCCGATGCCACGCCGTTGCTCTTTGCCGTGACCGAAGCGGATCATCCGTTCGTTCAGGAGGAGCAGATGATGCCGATGATGCCGGTCGTTGCTTGCGCGGATTTCGAATCCGCCGTGCGCGAGGCGAAGCGGGCCGAGCACCACTACCGCCACTCCGCGATCATCCACACGCTCGACGTCAACCACATGACGCACATGGCCCGCGAGATGGACACCACGCTGTTCGTCAAGAACGGCCCGTCGGTGGCCGGGCTCGGACTCGGCGGCGAGGGATACCTTTCCTACTCGATCGCGACGACCACCGGTGAAGGCATCACCACGCCAAAGACCTTCACCCGCGTCCGCCGCTGCGTGCTCGTCGAAAATCTGCGCATCGTCTGACGCCGCTTCATTCCATCGTTCACCCTCCGCCCACCGTCACCATGTTGTCCGCCCAAGTCGTCGGCCACGCGATCAGCACGCACTGCCATGCGTCGTTGAAGGGCAACCGCCTGCTGCTGTGCCAGCCGCTCGATGCCGACGGACGTCCTGCAGGTACTCCGATTGTCGCCATCGACCGCTTTGGCGCGGGCTTGCATGTGAAGGTGTTCGTCTCCACCGACGGTCTCGGCGCGCGCCATCTCGTCGACGACCCGAAGTCGCCGATCCGTAACTTCATCCAGGGCATCATCGACTGAGTCCGCCTTCCGAACTGCACCCCGCCATGCGCATCGTCCAAGTCATCGGCCGCGTCACGACGAGTCTGCACGACCCGTCGTTCAGGGGCGCGCGTTGGTTGCTGTGCAGCCCGGTGGAGGCGGCCGATCTCGACAGCGCGTGTGTGCGGCGGCCGGCGCTCTCGCCGCAGCCGTCGTTGATTGCCTACGACTCGCTCGGTGCGGGCGATGGCGACATGGTCGGCGTGGTCGAGGGCGGCGAGGCCACCGCCCCGTTTGATCACGACATCCCGATCGACGCGATCACCGTCGCGATCTTCGATTCGCTTCACTACCGGCCGCCCGTGTGACCGGCGATCTTCTGTTTCGAATGCATCCCATCATGCCACGTCCCACCGCCAAATCCGTATTTACCGCTGCCGACATCGAGGCCTTGCTGAAGTCGGGTGGCTCGGCCGCCGATCTTCCCGCCGGCGCGGTGCTCACGCCATCGGCAAAAGACTTGTTGCGCGACGGACTCGGCCGTGTGCGCGCGGGAGCAGTCGCGGGCAAGCCTGCCGCGCAGCCCGATGCGCCGGTGCTCCCGGATTTCGAGTATCATTGGAAACCCGGTGCCGATCCGCGCACGCCGTCGGAAATCGCCGCGTTTTTCCAATCCCCGGCAATCGTCGCGATCAAGCAGCGCATGGTCGACATCGGTCAGCGCATGTGGGCGCGCGAGTACACCGACGGCAATGGCGGCAATCTCACGGTGCGCGTGGGCGATGATCTGGTGCTCTGCACGCCCACCTTGGTTTCGAAGGGGTTCATGACGCCCGAGCACATCTGCTTGGTCGACATGGAGGGTCGTCAACTGGCTGGGAAGTTCAAGCGCACTTCCGAATGCATGACGCACCTGGCGATCATGAAGCGCCAGCCCAAGGCGAAGGCGTGCTGTCACGCGCATCCGCCGCACGGCACTGCGTTTGCCGTGGCGGGTGTGCAGCCGCCGACCTGCATGATTCCCGAGGCCGAAGTCTTCCTTGGCCAGATCGGTATGGCCGAGTACCGCACGCCCGGCACTCCGGCGAATGCCGAGGTCGTGGGCGAAGCGGCGGTCGATCACATGGCCGTGTTGATGGTCAATCACGGCGTGATCACCTGGGGCAAGGACATCGAGGATGCCTACTGGAAAATGGAAAACGTCGAGGCCTACTGCAAAACGGTGTGGGTGGCCTCGCAGCTCAAGGGCGGCAGCCTCAAGACAATCACCGGCGGACAGGCGAGGGAACTCATCGAGCTGCGCAAGTCGTTGGGCATGGAAGACAAGCGTGCGAATTGGACGGAGTGCCAGCTCTGCGACAACGCCGAATTTCGTCCCGGTGCGGTGTGCCATGTGCCGGATGCGCCAGCTGCCGCAACGGGCGGACTTGATCCCGAAGCCGAAAAACTCGTGCAAGCGCTGACCGACGAGATCCTTGCGAAGATGAAAGGATGAGTTTCAAGTTTCAGGTTTCAGGTTTGAAGCGCTGAAGAGTAGCAACACGCGTGGCTGCGGCTTTTTTCTTGGGAGTGAAGGAAGCACTCGGCGGTTCATCTCAAGGAGCGTGGGTGTCTCGCCCACTTTTCAAACAAAGGGGGCACGGCAGCTTGCCCGTTCTTTTCTGCAACGCCATTCGGTGTGCAGGGCACCGCCCTGGATGTGCCGGGGAATGCAAATCGACTCGCCTGGTTGAGGGACGGGATCCTGTCGTGATCGGACAAAAGAATTCCGGCCATCGTCCGGCATCATCCCGCGGTCGCCATCGCGCGTTCCATGAGGCGGTTCATGCGGCCCACGGTGTCGCGTGCGTCGTCGAGCAGGCCTGCGGCGATCAGCGCGTTGTCGAGCAACTGGCGCGCGACGAGACCCGCCAGTTCGGGATCGGCATCGCGCACGTCGGCGAGCCGCTTCACCAACGCGTGTCGCGGGTTGATTTCGAGTTCCACCTTCACCTCGTCGCGGTAGTTTTCGTCCATCGCCTTCATCATCTGGCGCAATTGCGGGCTCATCGCGTCGGCGGGCACCAGCGCGATCACCGGGCTGTCCACCAGCCGCCTGCCCTGGCTCACGGAAACGACGCGGTCGCCCAACTCGTCTTTGAGGAACGCGCACAATGCTTCGGTGCGATCCGCGGCGAGCGCCTCGCCGTCCTGCGGCCGATCCTCCAGTTCGACACCCGCGTGGCGGATCGAGACGAGTTTTTTGCCATCGAACGTGCCGAGCGAGTCCATCACGTATTCATCCACCGCGTCGGTGAGGAAGAGCACTTCGAGTCCGCGCTGCTTGAAGGCCTCGAGGTACGGGCTCGCCTCGATCTGCGCGCGCGACGCGCCGGTGAGGTGATAGATCGAGTCCTGGCCCTCCTTCGTGCGGGCGACGCAATCGGCCAGCCCGCAGGTTTCGCCGGGTTCGGTGAGCGACGACTCGAAGCGCAGCAGTTTCGCCAGCGCGTCGCGGTTCTGCAGATCGGTGACCACTCCTTCTTTGAAAAAGCGGTCGAATTTGGCGTAGAACGTCCGGTATCTCGCGGGGTCGGCCCCGGCCTCTTTATCGAACATGCGGATCACCCGCTTGGCGATCACGCCGCCGAGCTTGCGCACCAGTGCGCTGTCCTGCATCGACTCGCGCGAGATATTGAGCGGGATGTCGGCGCTGTCGACCACGCCCCTCATGAAGCGCATCCATTCGGGCAGCAGTTCTTTCGGCGCGGGGTCGATGAGCACCTTGCGGCAGTAGAGCGCCACGCCGGGCTCCGCTTTGTTGAAGCCGAAGCGCTCGGGATTCTCGCCGGGGGCGAAGAGCAGCGCGTGGATCGACAAGGGCGCGTCCGCATGGAAATGCAGCCGGTAGGCCGGTTCGTCCCACGCCTTGCAGGCGAACTGGTAGAACGCCTTGTACTGCTCCTCGTCCACCTCCGATTTGTTCTTGAGCCACAACGCCTCCACCTCGTTCACCCGCGTATCATTGAGCAGGATCGGAAAACCGACGAAGTTGCTGTAGGTTTCGATGAGGTGTTTCACCCGTGACTCCCCGGCGAACTCGCGGCAGTCCTCCTTGAGATGCAGCACGATACGGGTGCCGCGGTCGAGCCCGTCGGCATGGGTGATCGCGTAGCCGCTGCGTCCGTCGCTGGTCCACGAAAACCGCCCGGAATCCGCGCGCCACGAGCGCGTGAGCACCTCGACACGATCGGCGACCATGAATGCCGAGTAGAAGCCGACCCCGAACTGCCCGATCATTCCCGCCGGGGATGCGCCGCCCTCCTTCATCGCTTGCAGGAATGCCTTGGTGCCCGAGTGGGCGATCGTCCCGAGGTGCTGCACGAGCTCGTCGCGCGTCATCCCGACGCCGTGGTCCTCAATGGTGAGCGTGCCGTTCTTCTCATCGGTGGTGATGCGGATTTCGAGCGGCAGTTGCGGTTGGTCGACCTCTTTTTCGGTCGCCTCGATGTGGCGCAGTTTCTCCATCGCGTCCGACGCGTTGGAGACCAGCTCGCGGAGGAAGATCTCCTTGTCGGTGTAGAGCGAATGGATGACCAGGTCGAGCAACTCACGGATCTCGGCCTGGAACTCGTGGTTTTCCGGGGTGTTGGTGGACATGATCGAATCGATGGTTGAGGCGGGCGACATTGAAAAACGGATCGTGCGGGAGTCAAGGGGAGAGGGTTTTCGGCGCATGCGGCCGGGTGGGGGGCACGGGATTGCGGAACGGAAGGACGCGGGCGATTCTCCTTGACATCCCGATGCCCGCCTGAACGATCGTTTTCAATCGATCGTTGCCGGATGTTTCGGCATTCCGCGTGGTGTGCTGCGACGCACCGCCTGCCGTGCTCCCGCCCCGGTTCCGCCATCCCGTCCCATGCAAGAGGAAGACAAGCGCCAGTTCGAAGAGCTGCTTTTCGCCGAAGAGAAGAAGCCCAGCTTTGCCAAACAATTGTTCTTCGGTCGCTTCCGGCCGGACGAAATCCTGCCCTATCCCGACGAACTGCCGCCCGATGAGGAAGCGTTCGTGCAAATGACGGCGCGCTTCGCCGCGGAGGAAATCGACGCGGCGCGCATCGACCGCGAGTCCGAGGTGCCCGACTCGGTGAAGCGCCGGATGGCCGAGCTGGGCATCCTCGGCATGACCGCGCCCAAGGAACTCGGCGGCGGCGGGATGTCGCAGCTCGCGTACTGCCGCGTCACCGAGACGCTTGCGCGCGTTTGTGCCTCGAGCACGTTGTTCCTCAACGTGCACCAGAGCATCGGCTTCAAGGCGTTGATGCTTTTCGGCAACCGCGAGCAGAAGGCGAAATGGCTGGAGCCACTCGCGCGCGGCGAGATCTATGGTGCCTTCGCCCTCACCGAGCCCAACGCCGGATCGGACGCCAACGGTGTGGAAACCGAGGCGGTGTACGACGCGTCCAACGACACTTACGTCATCAACGGCCGCAAGCAGTGGATCACCAACGGCAGCATCGCCGGGTTGCTCACGGTGATGGCGCAAACGATGGTCGACACGCCCCGCGGGCGCGAGAAGCGCGTCACCGCGTTCCTCGTCACGCCGGATATGCCGGGCTTCCGCGTGGTCGAGCGCGCGCTCGACAAAGTCGGCTTCCGCGGCACTTGGACGGCCAACCTCGCGTTCGAAAATCTGGTCGTGCCCGCGGCCAACATCCTCGGCAAGCCCGGGGGCGGACTCAAGGTGGCGCTCACCGTGCTCGACTACGGCCGCACCACGTTCGGCGCGATGTGCACCGGCGTGGCCAAGGAGTGTTTTGAACGCGCCGTGCGTCACGCGCAGACCCGCATCCAGTTCAAACGGCCGCTGGCCACGATCCCGATGGTCAAGTGCAAGATCGCCGAGACCAGCGCGCTCGTCTACGCGATGGAGTCGGCGACCTGCGTTACCGCCGGATTGATCGACGCCGACGTCGAGGACGTGATGCTGGAGTCCGCCATCATCAAGGTCTTCAACAGCGACGCGTTGTGGAAAATCCTCCACGACACGATGCAGATCCTCGGCGGGCGGTCGTTGTTTCCCACCGAGCCCTTCGAGCGGATGATGCGCGACGCGCGGCTCAACATGATCGGCGAAGGGTCCAACGACGTGATGCGTGCGTTCATCGGCGCGGTGGGCATGCGCGACGTGGGCATGGAGCTGCAGGGCATGATCACCTCGTTCGGCGGATGTGCCGCGGCGCTCAAGTCGCTGCCCGGCCGGTTGTTCCTTCCGCGCATTCCGCTCCGCTCGGTCGAGATCCACGACGAGACGCGGCGGCTCGCCAAGGCCGTGCGGCGCTTCAGTATCGCCGTGCTGCTCGTGCTGGTGCGATACCGCGAGGGCGTGGTCGACCGCCAGTTGGTGCTCGACCGCATCGCCACCTGCGCGATGTCGCTGTTCACGATGTCGGCGGTGTTGTGCCGGCTCGAGAAGGAATTGGGAGCAGGAGAAGCCTCGAATCTCGGCCGTGGGCGCTTGTATTGCCGCATGGCGTTGCGCTCGATCGACGACGCGCTTTCCCGGCTCTTCGATCCGCTCGACCGCGAGCTTGAAACCCTGTCCGACACGATCACCCGATGAGCACGCTGCGCGAACGCGCCGATGAAGTCGCCGCCGATGAGGCGGTGATCCGCGAGGGAGGGGGCGAAAAGGGCCGCGCGCGCCAGCAGCGCCACGGCCGGCTCACCGCGCGCGAGCGCATCGCCCTGCTGCTCGACCCTGGCGCGGAGTTTTTCGAACTCTCGCTGTGGGCGGGGTGGGGGATGTACCGCGAGCACGGCGGTCTGCCCGCCGCCGGGGTGATCACCGGCATCGGCTTGGTGGAGAACCGCCCGTGCATGATCATCGCCAACGACGCCACGGTGAAGGCGGGCGCGATGTTCCCGCAGTCGATCAAGAAGACACTGCGCGCCCAGCGCATCGCCTTCGAGTGCGGTCTGCCCATTCTCTATCTCGTCGACTCGTCGGGCGTGTTCCTGCCACTGCAGGACGAGATCTTTCCGGACGAGGACGACTTCGGCCGCATCTTCCGCAACAACGCGGTGATCTCCGCCGCGGGGCTGCCGCAGATCGCTGCGATCATGGGCAACTGCATCGCGGGCGGCGGATACCTGCCGGTGCTCTGCGACAAACTGGTGATGACCGAAGGCAGCGGGCTCTACCTCGCCGGGCCCGCACTGGTGAAGGCCGCGATCGGCCAGATCGTCGACACCGAGACGCTCGGCGGTGCGGGCATGCACTCCGCCATCAGCGGCACCGTGGACTTCCGCGAAAAGGACGACCCCGCCTGCCTCGACCGCGTGCGCCGACTCGTCGATCTGCTTGGTGAACCATACATCCAGACGCCGTCGGGTGAGACGATGCCGGAGCGCGAATCCGACACGCTCTGCGACTGGTGGGACTCGCATGGCGCACAGCCCCGCGACGCGCGCGAGCTGATCGGGTTTTTCGCCGACCGCGGTAGCATTCAGGAATTCAAGGCCGAGTACGGCAAGACGCTCGTCTGTGCTTATGCCAAAATCGGCGGCAACCCGGTGGGCATCGTTGCCAGCCAGCGCCGCCATACCAAGACCGGCCGTGGTGAAATCGAGATCGGCGGAGTAATCTACGCCGACAGCGCCGACAAGGCCGCGCGCTTTGTCATGGACTGCAATCAGACCGGCATTCCGCTGCTGTTCGTGCAGGACGTCGTCGGCTTCATGGTCGGCAAGGACGCCGAGCAGTCGGGCATCATCCGCTCGGGCGCGAAACTGGTCAGCGCGATCAGCAACTCGGTCGTGCCCAAGGTGACGTTGATCGTCGGCGATTCGTTCGGTGCCGGCCACTACGCGTTGTGCGGCAAGGCGTATGACCCGAACTTCATCCTCGCGTGGCCCAATGTGAAATACGCGGTGATGGGCGCGCAGCAGGCGGCTGGCACGCTGTCGTCGATCCAGCAGGACAAGTCGCAGGACGACGTGCTCGAAAGTTATCTCGAACAAATGGACATCCGCTTCGGTGCGGCACGCGGCTGGGTGGACGCGGTGATCCGCCCCGAGCGCACCCGCGACCACTTGGTCTCGATCTTCCGCTTGTTGCGCAAGGCTCCCGTGCGGGCGACGCGCGGATTCCACACCGGCGTTTTCCAAACATGAGTCTCCGAATCGGCAATGCACAGGGGTTCTGGGGCGACCGACCGGCCGCGCCCGTCGAGATGGTGTCGCGGATGCCGGATCTCGACTATCTCACGCTCGAATACCTTGCCGAGCTGTCGCTTTCGATCATGGCGGCGCAGCGGGCGGCGGATTCGTCACTCGGTTACGCGCGGGACCTGGTCGGCACGATCGACCGCCTCGCGCCATTCTGGAAAGACGGCGCGCGCTTCAAGCTTGTCACCAACGGCGGCGGACTCGAGCCACGCGCGTGCGCGCTCGCCTGCCGCGAGGTGCTTGCCCGCCACGGCGTGCGCAAGACGATCGGCATCGTCAGCGGCGACAATGTGCTCGGCCGGATCCATGACGCGCCGCATCCGCTCGACACCGCCAATGCCTATCTCGGCGCCGCCCCGGTTGCCGAAGCATTAGCTCTGGGTGCGGACATCGTGATCACCGGCCGCATCGCCGACCCGAGTCTCGTGGTCGGCCCCTGCATGCATGAGTTCGGCTGGTCGCTTGATGATCTCGACCGTTTGGCCGGCGCGACCATTGCCGGGCATCTGCTCGAATGCGGTGCGCAGTCGACCGGCGGCATGAGCACCCACTGGATGGAGATTCCCGATCCCGCGGGCAATGGCTATCCGGTGGCGGAGATGGAAGCCGATGGCAGCTTCGTCCTGACCAAGCCGCCGGGCAGCGGCGGCGAGGTGTCCTTGCGCACGGTGAAGGAGCAACTGCTCTATGAAATCGGAGACCCGGACCATCTCGTCACGCCCGATGTGATCGTGTCGTTTCTTTCACTCGCGCTTGCCGGGGACGGGCCGGACCGGATCCGCGTGACTGGCGCGAAAGGCAAGCCCGCGCCGGACGCCTACAAGGTGAGCTGCAGCTATTCCGACGGGTTCCGCTGCGACGCGATGCTGGCGCTGCACACGCACGATGCCGCCGCGAAAGCCCGTCGGCTCGGCGAGGTGATTCTCGACCGCGTGCGCGCGCAGGGGTTCCGTCTCGACCGCACCCGGATCGAGGTGATTGGCGATGGCGCTTGCACCGACGGCTTGCCGTCGTCCGTCCCGCTGTCCGAAGTGGTGTTGCGCGTCTCGGCCGCGGCGCACGACCGCCGCGCGCTTGAATGCTTTTCCCGCGAGATCGCGCCGACGGTGGGCAACGGGCCGGCCGGCGTCACCGGCTACGCCACCGGCCGGCCGAAAATCCGTCCGGTGTTCGGCTATCACCCGGCCTTCATCGCCAAACACGAGGTGTCTCCGACCGTGGAAATCCTTTGAAGCCCGCGGTGGTTTGATGGTTCAATATCCCATTTTTTCCAGTCATGAAACTCCGCGATATCGCCCATGCCCGCAGCGGCGACAAAGGGGACAGTGCCAACATCGGGCTGATCGCCTTTGACGAGTACGCTTACCGCATCCTGTGCGAGCAAGTGACCGCCGAGCGCGTCGGGCAATTCTTCCGCGCGCTCGGTCCGCGCGGATCGACCCGCTACGAGCTACCCAACCTGCTCGCGCTCAACTTTGTCCTCGACGGTGTGCTTGCCGAAGGCGGCTCACGCAGCTTGCGCCTCGACGCGCAGGGCAAGGTGCTCGGTCAGGCACTGCTGGAAATGGAAATCGACGCATGAGGCACCCGCTCACAGCCATTTCATTTTGCGGAACAGGGCGAGCTGGACCAGCGCGATGAGGCCCATGAGCGCCATGAGCCCGATGTAGCCGTACGGGTGGTACAGTTCGGGCATGTTGAGCGGCAGCTTGTTGCCTTCGATGGAAACCGGGGCGAAGTTCATGCCGTACACGCCGGCGATGAAGGTGAGCGGGATGAAGATCGAGGTGATGACGGTGAGCACGCGCATGATCTCGTTGGTGCGCAGGCCCACGCTCGAATGGTACAGCTCCATGAGCGCGGCGGTGACTTCGCGGTTGCTCTCAACGAGATCCATGAGCTGCACGGTGTGGTCGTAGCAGTCGCGCAGGAAGAGCTTGGCATGCGAGCCGACGAGGCCGGTGGAGTCGTGGAGCAGCGAGTTCACCACATCGCGCAACGGCCAGACGAAGCGCCGCATCTGCGTGAGGTGGCGGCGCTGCCCGTGCAGCATCAGCACCGTGTCGCGCGACGGCTTCTCCAGCAAGGCGTCCTCGAGATCCTCGACCTGTGCGCCGATCGCTTCGAGCACCGGGTAGTAGTGGTCGATCACCGAGTCGAGCAGCGCGTAGGCGAGGTAGTCCGCGCCTGATTTGCGGATCTGGCCGCGGCCCGAACGCAGCCGCGCGCACACCGGCTCGAACACGTCGTAGTCCGCCTCTTCCTGCACGCTGATCACGAAGCCGCGGCCGAGGAACAGGCTGACCTGTTCGCCGCGGATCATGCGTTCATGGTCGTGGTGGACGGCCTGAAGGCAGATGAAGACGTAGCCGGGTGATTGCTCGATTTTCGGTCGCTGGCCGGTGTTGAGCACGTCCTCGATGGCGAGGGGGTGGAGATCCAGCCGTGCCGCGAGGTGTTGCAGCACCTCGATGTCGCCAAGTCCGTCGATGTTGATCCAGGTGACTTTGCCCGGCTCGAAAGCCCGCTCGAGATCGGCGATGCCCGCGTGGGTCGTTTCTTCGAACCGGTCTTGGTCGTAGCGCATCACGCGGACGACCGGCGGTTGTCGGTCACCATCGGCGGCGTGGGGTACCAGCGTGGCCGGTGACGATCCCGGCGGGCTCCGGCGTTTTTGAACATGGAGCGACATCCTAACGGGCGACTTGGCGCGCCGCAAGGGTGGAGGTGGCGTCACTCCAGCGTCTTCACCACATCGACCACGTGGTCGGCGGTGATACCGAGTTCGCGCATGACGATGTCGCCCGGAGCACTCATGCCGAAGCGGTCGATGGCGATGACTTGGCCGCGCGTGCCGACGTATTTCCACCACAGGCCGCCGATGCCTGCCTCGATCGCGACGCGTCGTTCGCATGCCGGTGGCAGGACGGACTCGCGATAGGCGGTGCTTTGTCGGTCGAAGCGTTCGTAGCAAGGCATGGAAACCACGCGTGTGCCCGGGCCGAGGCGGTCGGCCGCAGCGAGGGCGTGCTGCAATTCCGAGCCGCTGGCGAGAAGCAGCGTCTCGAGTGGGGCACTTTCCTTGCGGACGATGTAGGCGCCCTTGAGCACGCCGTTGCGTCGATCGGTGGCGCTTGGCGCAAGCATCGGCGGCACGGTCTGGCGGGTGAGCACCAGCGCGGTCGGTCCGTCGCCGCGCAGCATCGCGGCGCAGAAGGCACCGGCGGTTTCCTCGGCATCGGCCGGTCGGATCACATCGAGGTTCGGGATGACGCGCAGCGAGCTGACGGTTTCGACTGGTTGGTGGGTGGGTCCGTCCTCGCCGACGCCGACCGAATCGTGGGTGAAGATCCAGGTGACGGGCAGTCCTGCGAGTGCAGCGAGGCGGATCGACGGGCGCAGGTAATCGGCGAAGACCAGGAAGGTGGCTCCACTGGGGCGGAAGATCCCGTCGTAGGCGATGCCGTTGCAGATGGCACCCATCGCATGTTCGCGGATGCCGAACCAGATATTGCGGCCGAGCGGGTTGCTTTTGGAAAAATCGCCGCCGTCGCGGATGAGGTTTTTGGTGGATCCGAAAAGATCGGCGCTGCCGGTGAGCAATTGCGGCATGGCGGTGGCGATCGCATTGAGCACGGTGCCGCCAGCCGAGCGCGTCGCATCGCGGTAATCCGGGGGAAACGCGGGGATCTGGTCGTCGATGTCGGTGGGCACCGACTTGGCGATTCCATCGGTCAGTTCTTTTGCCAGCGCCGGATTTGCCGCGGCCCATGCGTCGTAGACCGCCTGCCACGATTGGAACGCCTCGAGCCTGCGTGTGCGACATTCGTTGAAGAACGCGCGGGTTTCCGCGGAGACGAAGAATGGCTCGTCGGCAGGCAGTCCCAGGCCGGCGCGCGCGGCAGCGGCGAATTTCGCACCACCCTCGCCGTGGGCCTTGGCCGTACCGGCGACCTCGGTGATGCCTTTGCCGATGATCGTTCTGGCGATGATCGCCTTGGGTCGGCCGTTGTCCGCGGCCTTGGCCGTGGCGAGCGCACCAGCAAGCGCAGCGAGGTCGTGTCCATCCACGGTGACGACGTCCCATCCTTGCGAGGCGATGGCCGCAGCGGTGTCCTCGCTTTGCGTGAGCTCGGCCATCGCGTCGAGCGTGACGTCGTTCGAGTCGTAGATGAGGATCAGGTTGTCGAGGCCGTTGTGACCGGCGAAGGCGATGGCTTCGCGGGCGACGCCCTCCTGCATACAGCCGTCGCCGGCGAGGACGATCACGTGATGATCGAAAACGGTGTGTTGTGCGGTATTGAAGCACGCGGCGGCGCGTTTGCCGGAGAGGGCGTATCCGACGGCGTTGCCGATGCCTTGGCCGAGCGGACCGGTGGTGGCCTCGACGCCGGGAGTTTCGCCGAACTCGGGATGGCCCGGCGTGTTGGAGTGCAGTTGGCGGAAGCGTTTGAGGTCGTCGAGCGACACGCCGTGGCCCGAGAGGTGCAGCCACGCGTAGAGAAACATCGATCCGTGACCGGCCGAGAGGATGAAGCGGTCGCGGTTGAGCCACTTCGGCGCGTCCGGGTAGTAGCACATGGACTCGCCGAAGAGGACGGCCCCGATTTCCGCGCAGCCGAGCGGGAGTCCGAGGTGGCCGGAATTGCAGGCGTGGATCGCATCGATGGCGAGTCCGCGCGCCTCATTGGCGGCTTTGGCGAGTGCTGGAAGGTTCATCGGAGGCGGAGTGGGTTCGGTGAGTGGATGGAGGGTTCAGTCGGTGAAGTACGCGATGCCGCTCTCGAAGATCGGCTGGTGCTTGGATCCGTGGATGTTTTTCGCGACGTGCGGGCCGTGGCGTTCGGTGTGCGCCATTTTGCCGAAGATTCGGCCGCAGGGCGAGGTGATTCCCTCGACCGCGCCGAGCGACCCGTTCGGGTTGTCGGCGATGTTCACCGAGGGATTGCCGGATGCGTCGCAGTATTGGGTAGCGATCTGTCCGTTGGCGGCGAGCTGGCGGAGGGTTTCCTCGTTGGCGAGGAAGCGTCCTTCGCCGTGGGAGACCGGCAGCGTGTGGATGTCACCGGTGCGGCAGAGCATCAGCCACGGCGAGAGTGTGCTGACGATCCGGGTGCGCGCGTAGCGCGACACGTGCCTACCGATCGTGTTGTGGACGAGTGTCGGCGTCTCGGCGAGGCGCGCTTGCACGGCATTGTCTCCGCACGCGCGGATCCTGCCGTCCGGCACCAGTCCGGTTTTGATCAGCGCTTGGAACCCGTTGCAAATACCGAGGATCAATCCGTCGCGGTGCTCGACGAGTTCCGTGATGGCATCGGCCACGCGGGGACTGCGGATCACTGCGGCGATGAACTTGGCCGATCCGTCGGGTTCGTCACCGGCGCTGAATCCGCCGGGGATCATCAGGATTTGCGATTCGCGGATCGCGTCGGCCAGTTGGGCGAGCGATTCGTCGATGTGCGTGGCGGTGAGGTTGCGGAAGACCAGGATCGAGGGGTCGCCTCCCGCGCGCTCGAAGGCCCGCGCCGAGTCGTATTCGGAATTCGTTCCGGGAAACGCCGGGATCACCACCCGTGGCCGGGCGATGCGCGCGATGCGGCGCGTGGCCGGTGCGGCGGATGTGGCCATGGGCGGATCCACGGGCGCGGCGACGGCATCCGGCCGGGTGGGATAGACCGGTTCGAGCGTTGATTCCCAAGCGTCGAGCAGCGTGTCGAGTGCGTGGGTGGATCCGCCGATGACGAGTACCGGCGCGTCGGTGGTGTGGCCGATGACGATCGCATCCGGCAGCGCCCGGTGAATCGTTGTCGCCTCTTGCGCGTCGTGTTCGATGAGAAACGAGAACCACGCCGGACGCATCCAGTCGAGCGGCTGGTCGCGATGCTCACCGACGACAGCGGCACTGGTGAATCCGATGCGGTTGCCGAACGCCATCTTCGCCACGGCCCCGGCGATTCCGATGCCGCCGATGTGATGGAGCGACGTGATGGTTTCATTCCGATTCAACCGGTGCAGCGAGTCGGCGATGGATTTGAGGTGTTCGAAATCCGGCAGTCCGTCGGTGTCGACGGGAAGCCGGACCAGCGACACCGCTGAACCGGCGCGCTTGAATTCCGGGCTCAGCACCCAGCGGGCGTCGGCGGGCGCAAGCGCGAAGGAGACGAGCGTGGGTGGCACGTCGAGGTCGTTGAAGCTGCCCGACATCGAGTCCTTGCCGCCGATCGCCGCGACGCCGAGTGCCTGCTGCGCGTGGAAGGCGCCGAGCAGTGCGGCGAAGGGCAGTCCCCATCGCTTCGGGTCGTCGCCGGGTTTTGGAAAATACTCCTGCAGGGTGAGGCGGATGTCGCGCAGGTGTGCTCCGGCGGCGATGCACTTGCAGACGGATTCGGTGACTGCGGATGCGGCACCGTGGAATGGAGACGCATCGGAAATCCACGGATCGAATCCCCACGCCATGATCGTGCAGGTGGTGGTGTCGCCGTGGAGCAGCGGCAGCTTCGCCACCATGGCATCCGGCGGCGTGAGTTGATGCCGGCCGCCGAATGGCCAGAGCACCGTGCCCGCGCCCACCGATGCGTCGAAGCGTTCGCCGAGGCCGCGCTGCGACGCATGAGCGAGTGATGCAAGGTGCCCGGCGAGTTGATCCGGTCCGCCGCGTTGGGTCTGCGGGACCATTGGTCGCGCGACCCGCACCGAGGCCTGCTGGCGCACACCATTGGTGTCGAGGAACGCGCGCGAGAGGTCGACCACCTTCTTGCCGCGCCAGCGCATCACCAGCCGACCACTGTCGGTGACCTTCGCCACCGCGGTGCATTCGAGATTCTCCCGGTCGGCTTCATGGATCAGGAACTCCGCGTCCGCCGGATCAATGCAAACGGCCATGCGTTCCTGTGATTCGGAAATCGCAAGCTCCGTTGCGTCGAGGCCGTCGTATTTTTTCGGAACGGCGTCGAGATCGATGTCGAGCGAGCGTGCGATTTCGCCGATGGCGACGGAAACGCCGCCCGCGCCGAAATCGTTGCAGACCTTGATGCGTCGCGCGACCTCGGGGTGGCGGAACAGCCGTTGGATTTTGCGCTCGGTCGGTGCGTCACCCTTCTGCACTTCCGCCGAATTGCCCAGCGCGTGCTCGTCGTGTTCCTTCGATGATCCGGTCGCGCCACCGACGCCGTCGCGGCCGGTGCGGCCGCCGATGAGCAGGATCACGTCACCGGGCGTGGGCCTGCCGCGCACGACCTGCGACCGCGGGGCGGCGGCGACCACCGCGCCGATCTCCATGCGCTTCGCGATGTAGCCGGGGTGATAGACCTCGGCGACCTGGCCGGTGGCCAGGCCGATCTGATTGCCGTACGACGAGTAGCCCTGAGCAGCGACGCGGCAGATGGTTCGCTGCGGCAGTTTTCCGGGAAGCGTTTCGGAAACAGGCGTGCGCGGATCACCGGCACCGGTCACGCGCATCGCCTGGTACACATAGGCACGGCCGGACAGCGGATCCCGGATGCAGCCGCCGAGGCAGGTCGCCGCACCGCCGAACGGTTCGATCTCGGTCGGATGGTTGTGTGTTTCGTTTTTGAACATCACCAGCCAGTCCTCGTCGAGGTCCGAGCAAAACGTGTCCTGACCGTTCCCGCTGCTTCCCCGTCCGCGCACGATGATCGATGCCGCATTGATCTCGTCGGACTCCTCAAGGTTGTCGAGCACGCCGCGGGCCTTCAGATCGCGCATGCCGGTGAGTGCGATGTCCATCAAGGTCACCGGATCCCCATCGCGGCCGAGCTTGCGGCGCGCCTCGAGATACGCTTCCCATGCGCGCCGCACCGGCTCCGTGCCATCGTCGAAGACGATATCGTCGAGCCGCGCGTGAAATGTCGTGTGCCGGCAGTGGTCGGACCAATACGTGTCGAGCACGCGGATTTCGGTGACGGTCGGGTCGCGCTGCTCTTCGTCGCAGAAGCAGGCCTGGCAAAACGCCACGTCGGCAACGGACATTGCGAGTCCGAGGCGGTCGCGCAGCATTGCCGGGTCGTCGGTGCGGAATCCATCGATCCGCGCGACATCGTCCGGTGGATGCACGACTGGTGCGGGCTCGTGCTCCGTCACCGGCACTTCATGAGAGTCCACCGGGTTGATCACGCGGGCTTTCACCGCGTCCAGCGACAACGGCGAAAGCCTGCCTTGCAGAATGATGACTTTTGCACACCGCACTTGCGGGCGCTCGCCGCCGGTGAGGATCTGGATGCATTGCGCGGCCGAGTCGGCGCGCTGGTCGAACTGTCCCGGAAGGTATTCGACGGCGAACGCGGACTCGTCGTCGCCGATGACGACCGACGGGCTCAGCACGTCCACCTGCGGTTCGGAGAGGATGGTGGCCGCGGCCATCGCGAACTGGGCGTCGTCCAGTCCGTCGATGTCGTAGCGTTGGAGAATGCGGATGCCTTCGAGACCGGTGATGTCGGGCGAGGCGTGCAGTTCGTCGAGCAGGCGGCGGGCCTCCGCATCGTGGCCGGGTTTCTTTTCAACGAACGTTCGATGCATCTGCGGCCGGGCGTGGGGAAGCACCGTATCCTAGGGGATCGGTGGTGCCGGGCAAGCCGAATGGCTTGAAGTCACCCTCACAATCCCGCCATCACCGAATCGCGCAGCCGCTGCAGTTCGGTCGCGGGTACCGGGGTGGGATCCGGATAATCAAATGTCCTGCCCTCGAAGTTGCGCAGCGTGACCGATCCCGGCGCGGCATCGACGACGTATTGCGGGTTGAGCGGGATCTTGCCGCCGCCGCCGGGTCCGTCGATGACGAACTGAGGCACGGCATAGCCGGTGGTGTGGCCGCGCAGCCCTTCGATAATGTCGAGGCCCTCGGCCACCGGCGTGCGCAGGTGCGACGACCCGTTGATGAGGTCGCATTGGTAGAGGTAGTATGGTCTCACGCGGCACATCAACAGTTTGTGGACCAGGGTTTTCTGGATCTCGAGCGAGTCATTGACGCCGCGCAGCAGGACGCTCTGGTTGCCGAGCGGGATGCCGGCGTCGGCGAGTCGGCCGAGCGCGTCGCGCACCTCGGTGGTGAGTTCGCGAGGGTGGTTGGTGTGGATCGAAATGAACAGCGGATGGTGTTTGCGCAGCATTTCGCAGAGCTGCGGGGTGATGCGCTGCGGAAGGAACAACGGGATGCGCGTGCCGATGCGCAGGAACTGGAGGTGAGGAATGGCGCGCAGGCGGGTGAGGATGCGGTCGAGGCGCTCGTCGCTGAAGAGCAGGGGATCACCGCCCGAGAGCAGGACATCTCGCACCTGCGGCGTTTGTTCGAGATAGCGGAATGCGGCGTCCCAGCGCGTCTCGAGTTGTTGTTCGCCCACGCCGGAGACGACGCGCGACCGCGTGCAATAGCGGCAGTAGGACGCGCAGCGGTCGGTGACGAGGAACAACACGCGGTCTGGATAACGGTGGACGAGGCCCGGCACCGGCATGTGGGAATCCTCGCCGCAGGGGTCGGCGAGTTCTTCGGGAGCGGTCCACCCTTCTTCGAGGCGCGGGATCATCTGGCGACGGATCGGGCAGTCGGGATCGTCGCGGTCGATCAGGTTGAGGAAGTGCGGGGTGATCGACATCGCGAGCTTGTTGCCCGCGAGAAGCACGCCGGCGCGTTCGACGTCGGTGAGTTCGATCCGTGATTCGAGTGCTTCGAGCGAGTCGATGCGGTGGCGCAACTGCCAGGTCGGATCGTTCCAGAGTTCCTGCGGGACGTCCGGCCAGTGGCCCGGTGCGTGTGAGATGAAGGTCGGCTCAAGGTCGCTGGCTCGCATCGGGGGGAACAGGGATGGGGGAATTTCCGTGGGGAACCGCATGCTGCAAGCAAGAATCAGGGCAGGTCGGCGCAACGACGGATGAATTCGACGAGGCGCCCGGCGGAGGCGGCCAGCATCGCGGGATCAGGCGGGGTGGCGTCGGCTTCGCCGGGGAGCATGATTGGCCGGGTCGCGACCCGCACGGCAGGCAGGCCGGATTGGAAGAGCCGACTCGCGATGTCGCCGTCTTCGCCGAGACAGACCACCTCCGCGCCGAGGATGTCGCCCAGTCCACTGGTGTGGCGCAGCGCGGATGCGGTGGTGTCGCGGCTGCTGAACCACAGGGTTTCGCCCGCACCCATGGCTTCGATGCAGAGGACGATGTCGTCGCGCCGGATCATCCCGGCGATTGAAGCGACGGTTTCCATCACCGGGGATCCGGGGTCGTTGGCGTGGGGTGCGAAGAGGAAGTGGACATCCGACATCAGGCTGTCGCCGACCAGTGCCTGCGCGGCGGCAAGGGTTGCGGCGATGCCCGTGGCATTGGCTTCGACACCGCGCGATCCGGGATGGCTGTCATACGCGCAAACCACCCAGACGGCGCTGCGTGACGGAGTGTTTCCGGGAAGCGTCGCCAGCAGCAGCGGCCATTCAAGCGCGCCCTGGATGCGGCGTACCGGATAGCCGGTGTTCGACGGGCCGAGCGTGCCCTCGATCATCGATGCGATGCGCGTGAGGTTGGCGCGTGCGGCATCGGTCGACCGGTTGCGTTCACCGATCACGTTGGTGATCTTCATGACATCGGCGGCGAGGGATTGCGCCGACACTTCCCGCGCGAATGCCTCGCTGAGTTCGCGCCCACGCTGCGCTTCACGTTGGAAATACCACCACAGCGCCACGCCCGCCGATGCGACCAGCCATAAAGGCAGGGCGGTCAGTGCGATGCGCAGCCATGGCCGGCCGCGCCGGGAATGCGTCGGCTCGTTCATGATCGCGGTTCATCCGGCCCGCCGCCGCCGCCGGTTTCGATTTCCCGGCGCATGCGTTGGGAAATCAGCGGGCGCGCCATGCCGTAGGCGAGGTAGAGGCTGAAGAGCACCACCGGCATGATGTGGCGCAGTTGGATCGTGATGTAAACAAGCAGCACGGCGACGACGATCGCGCCGAGCGTGCCGTGTGTGCGCAGCCCGACCTGCTTGAAGCTCGGGTAGCGGATGTCGCTGATCATGAGAAGTGAAAGCCCGACCATCGCGCCGGCCAGCACGTATTTCCAAACGGTCTGGCTCAAGTCGTGATCGTTCTTGTAGAGGTCGATCAGGAAGAACGTGACCGATGCAATGAATCCCGCGGCCATCGGGATGGGCAGTCCGCGGAAGTCGCTTGATCCCCCGGGTTTCGGCGGCAGCATCGCTAGGCAGTTGAATTTGGCCAAGCGCATCGCCCCGCAGATCAGGTAGACCAGCGCGATCGCCCAGCCGATCTTGCCGAGCGGGTAGAGCACCGCGCGCGACAGCAGCATGGCCGGTGCCATGCCGAACGAGATGATGTCCGCAAGCGAATCAAACTCGCGGCCGAAGGGCGAGTCGCGGCCGCCCATCCGCGCGAGACGGCCATCGAGCAGGTCGAAGAGGCAGGATCCGAAGATCAGGAGAATCGCATACTCGTAATAGCGGCGGGAGATCTCGTAGTATTCCTTCATCGAGAGCGGCCCTTCGCCCGCGATCCGCTGCACCTCGATCATCCGGTTGACCTCGATGAGTCCGGCGAAAATCATCAGCACCGCGAAGAACCCGCAGGCGAGGTTGCAGGCGGTCATCAGGTTGGGCAGGAAGTAGATCCGGACCTCGTCGGCATCGCGTGGCTGGCGCACGCAGTGAGACTAAACCGCCCGACCGGATTTGGAAACACGGGAAAATTGCGGATGCGCCGGGGCCGGGATCTGCTAGAATCCGGCGATGAAATCGGATGCGGTGACCGCCGATGCGGTGATGTCGGCCATTCTCGGGGCCCTTCCCGGGGCGCGGCGCGCCTTGTTCGCGCGTTACCACCTCGGGGGTTGCGGCAGTTGCGCGTTTTCCAATGACGAGACGCTGCGGCAACTCTGCGAGCGCTCGGGCCTGGATCCCGACGAGGTTCTGGCGCATCTGCGCGAAAGCCACGCGCACGATCTCGCGATGCTGGTCGAGCCCGTCGATGTGGCCGGGCGGGCCTGGCGCTGGATCGATATCCGAACGCGCGAGGAGCACGAGGCGATCGCCATCGCGGGGTCCGAGCTGCTCACCCAGGACTTGCAGCAGCGGATCTTCGCCGGTGATCCCGATGCGGAGATCCTGTTGTACGACCACCGTGGTGCGCACGTCCTCGATCAGGTCGCCTGGTTCCGCGGGCACGGGCTGCGCCGCGCGTTCGGCCTGCGCGGTGGCATCGACGCGTGGTCGCTCGAGGTGGATCCCGGGGTGCGGCGCTATCGGCTCGAAATCGGCGGCTGACCTGTGCTGCGTGAGTTCACTGACGCGCGATTGCGCGAATCGCGTATTCCGGCGAAGCCGCGCCGGTGCGAGGGTTGGCTGTTTCCAACATCATGAACGCGCCAATCCATTTCCGAAACCATCCGGCATTCCGCTTCACGGGTCGTTTGAATGTGCTGGCTGCATGCTTGGCCATTGGTATTGCCACCGCATCCGCGCGTGATCCCGGGACAGGTGACCGCCTGCTCGAGAAATCGCGCGAGGTCGAGGAGCAGGTGTCGGGCTTTTTTCACGACACATGGAATCGTGTATGGAATTCCGATGACTTCGTCGGCCCGCGCGGTCGCGCCCTCACCAACATGTCGACCAACCTTCGCGAGCGCGATGATACGTATCTGCTGCGGTTGCATCTGCCGCGACACGACGTGAGTCAGGCGTCGGTGGAGCTTGGTGGCGACGGAACGCTGCGCGTGCGCGTACCGGCCAGTGGTGAGGTCGGCGCGTATGAGCAGAACCTCGCGCTGCCCGCTGCCGCGAAAGACGGCAAGCCACAGGTCGAGACGCAGGCAGCGCGCCATCTGATGATTATCATCGTGCCGAAAGCACCCGGAGCGGAAACCGTCGCTGGCGCGCCATCGGCTCCGGCCGCGACTCCCGCCACACCGTTGCCGGCTCCCGATGCCGATTGGGACCGCCGCATGCTCGAGCGGATGAGGATCATGCGCCGCGACATGGACCGCATGATGGACCGCGCGTACGAGGAACTTCGCGACATGCCCGGCGCGCGGCGCTTCAGCGGATCGCAGTGCTACGCCTCCTCGACCGAGCTCCGTGAGGAGAACGGCCGCTTCGTCGTGCGTTGCTACATTCCCGAAAGCCTTGCCGAGCAGGCCAAGGTGACGATCGAAGGGCGGCTCTTGCGAATCGAATCCACCGGCACGATTGCCGCCGGATCCGCTGCCGCGCACATGGCAAAAGCGGTGCGTCACATCGAATGGATCACGCTGCCGGAATCGGTCGATGCCGCGCGCATGACGGTCGAGCGCAAGCAGGGAATGTTGCTGATCACCGTGCCCAAAGCGGACGGTGCCTGAGCTGATGCCAGCGTCGGTCACCACGTGGCTCTGGCGCTGACGACGGCTTGGAATCCAGGCTCGTTCTGGCCGGAGCCGTGGATGCGGTCATTTGCTCAACGGATCGAGTCGTGGATTTGCGCGAGGGCAAGCAGCGTGTAGGACGTCACGAGGATCGGGTCCGACTCCATCCATCGTCCGTTGCTGTTCACCCATGAGCCGTCTTCGCGCTGCAGGGTCAGCAGTTTGTTGCCGAGCTC
>Ga0194118_10000758_pt1 | contig 51617 bp, 38 predicted proteins | sample TA2MahsurfametaG_2_FD_148662 | JGI IMG/M metagenome (GOLD analysis project Ga0194118, IMG submission 148662) | Freshwater microbial communities from Lake Tanganyika, Tanzania - TA2015013 Mahale N5 surface | ecosystem: Environmental > Aquatic > Freshwater > Lake | place: Tanzania: Lake...
AGCGTGACGTCGGTCAGCGCGTTGAACGTCAGCGTATTGGTTGTGGCGGCGACGATGTTTTCGTTGACCGTGATCGAGCCAGTGCCGGCCCCGGCGCCGCCCGCCGCGTCGACGATGACATTGGCCACGGGCAGTAAGCCTTCGATCGTCGACGCCTTGATATTCGAGGCGGCCGCCTTGCCGGTGATCGTGTTGGGATCGCCGCCGCTCGGATCGATGTTGCTGTCGGCGCTGTTGCTGATGGTGATGTCGCTGGGGTCGAGCAGCAGCGTGCCGGTCTGGAAACCATCGGTGGCGCGCAGATCGACTACGCCGTCGAAGCTGAGATAGATCTTGCCGGAGACCTCGGCGAAGCCGCCATGGCCGCCCTGCGGCCCACCCTTGGCCGAGATCGTGCCGGCGAACACCGTGGTGTTGTCGGCCCAGATGATCACCGTGCCGCCATTGCCCTTGTACGTGGCGTCGGCGGTGATGATGGCGCCCTTGGCCACGCTGGTGTTCTTCGCGTTGGCGATCGGGCCGGCGCCCTGCTTGCCACCGCCCACCAGCACCGTGCCGCCGCCCGCGCCGCCATTGGCGTTGATCCGCGCCGTCGATTGCACCGAGACCTTCGACGCCGTGACGCTGACCGTGCCGCCCTTCTGCGTCGCGCCGGCGCCCGACACGTCGGTGGTACCGCCGACATTGACCTGCGTGCTCTCGCCGCCGCCGAAGACGATCACGCCGCCTTCGTTTGTCACCGTGCGCGCATTGATTTGGCCCTGAACGTTGACAACGCCATCGACGACCCCGCGCGCCGCCGACGCGGTGATCGCTACCACGCCGCCATTGGCGTTGATGGTTCCGGTGTTGCTGGCCAGCGCCAGCGCCTTGCCGTCGGCATCGCGCGGCGTCTGCGACACCGGCTTGCCGACCACGAAGTTCAGGAGGCCGTCGCCGTTGAGATCGACCGTGAAGGTCTCCGCACCGCCGATCGTCACTCGGCCGAGCCGGGCATTGATCACGCCGTTATTGGCCGCCGACGGGCCGAGCAGTGCCACCAGGCCGCCGTCGCGCACCGTGATCGTGCCGTCGTTGACGATGCGCGCGTTGGGGTTGGCGCCCGCCTGGTCGAAGGCGATCTTGCCGCCGGCCATGAAGGCCTGCGGGTTGGCCACGTTGGCCGTGCTGGCGATCAGCGACTCGACATTGACCTGCGCGCCGCCGGCGAACATCACGCCGGCCTGGTTGATCAGCACGATCTGGCCGTTGGCGGTCAGCCTGCCGGCGATCAAAGACGGATCCGGCCCGGTCACCCGGTTCAGGGTCACCGACGTGCTGCCGGGCTGGATGAAGTCGACCCGGTTGCCCTGGCCGATGCTGAACGAGCGCCAGTCGATCACGCCGCGATCGGTGGTCTGGTTGATCGTCAGCTGGCTCGTGCCGCTCTGCGTGATCGTCGCGCTGCCGCCCACTACCACGCCGCCGGTTGGCAGGGTCGCGCCGGCCTGCGCCAGGGCGCGATCGCTGAAGCCGAACAGCCCGCAGGCAACCAACGCCGCCAGCGCCGTGCCGCTCAGCAGCGCGCCGCGTCCGCCGAACCGGCTGGCGGGGGCCGCCCCCCGGTCGAGCACGATGGACGCGGCGGCGCGCGCGCGCCGCCGCGACCGGGCGATCACCTGTCGCTGTGACATGACCTTCGCTCCCTCGCCGCTGACGGGGGCTTCCCTCCCCCGCTCCACCGGCACACTCCCCAACGCGCGATCTAAAACCGGGTGGTCGCGCGGAAATAGGCACCCCAAGGCTTCAAGCGTGGCGCCGTCGCCCCATCGACGTTGAGATCGAGCCGCCGAACGGCCTCGGCCTCAACGGTCAGCGTGTCACCTACATTGGCTCGCACGCCGAACCCGTACGACCTCGCGACAATTACCTGGGTCTCGAAAGTCGCCAGATTCCACGCCTTGCCATAATCATAGAACGCGTAGAGCTGCAGCGGAAGGCCGCGCGCTCGTCCCGCGACGCTGGATGGCGCGGAACTCGGCTGCACGTCGGAGAACGGAACCGCGAACGACAGCTGCAACTCGATCGACGCCGCGATCGCCCTGTCGCCGGTGACCTGGCCGGCGTAGTAGCCGCGACCCAGGCGCTCGCCGCCTATGAAGTACTTCTCGCTGGGCGGCAACATGTTGTTGGTGAACTGCGCGGCGCCCGACACGAACAGGTTGAGGGTGAAATCCTCGTCGCTGTAGAGGCCCTGCAGGCGCGAGACATCGCCGTTGACCTTGAAGTAGCTCGGCTCGGCGCCCTGCCGCGGCAGCTGCTGCTCGCCCGCCTTGCTGGCGCCCAGGACGCTGATACCCTTGCTGAGGCGGGCGCTGCCATAAGTCACGCCGTTGAAAGGGTCGCGGTAACTGGCGTCGACGCCGGCGCGCAGGGAGCGCAGGTCGATCGAGCTCAGCCGGACGCCGCCGGAGACGTCGACGACCGAGTGGTAGTAGTCGAACGATCCGCTGACCGAGATGTTGAGCCGTCGCGACCGGATGATCGGGTGGAACGCCTGCAGGCCGGCGATGGCGACCTGGCCGAGATAACCGGTCTGGCTGATCGGGTCGCCCGGCTTGACCCGCCCGAAGCCGCCATAGAGCCGGAACCGGGTGCCTTCCGGGCCGATATGGCCGCTATAGGCGGCCTGGACGAAATTGTTCTCGCTGTTGAAGGTGGTGAAGTAGCTGAGCTCGATGCGATCGCCGATCGAGGTGAACGAGTTGAAGCCGGCTGATATCAGATTATGCTGCTCGCCGGTAAAGCTCGCGCCGCGATTGTCGGTCTGATTGAACAGATCCCACCACTCACGGGTCAGCTGCGCGATCAGCTCCGAGGAGCCCGGCTCGCGACCCGGCCGCATCACCGCCTTGACCTTGACGCCCGGCAGATCCTGGGTCAACAGCAGATAGCGCTCGAGATCGCTGATGTTGATCGGCTTCTTGCCGACCACGTTGTCGAGATACTCCTTTGCCTTCTCAGACACAGGGCCGACATCGCCCTCGATCAGAACGTTCGAGATGTAGCCTTCCGTCACGACGACGCGCAAACGGCCATCGGCGACGCGCTGCGCCGGCACGCTGACGGTCGCCAGGAAGTAGCCGTCGTCGCGGTACTTGCGCTGGATCGCCTCGGCGAGCTTGAAGATCTCGCTGGCGGGAATCTGCCGGCCGATCAATGGACGCACGAGCGTGTCGAGGTCGGCGCGTGAATAAACCGTGTTGCCCTCGACCTGGATATCGACCGGCGTGAGGGTCACGCTTTCCGCGCCCGGCGGGGCGCCGGGTGCGGCAGGCCCTGATGGCGCGGAGATCGTGCCCGGCTCGGGCGGACGGGTCGGCGGCGCGAGCTGAGGCGGCGCCTGGAGGACTGGCGGTTGCGGCGTCTGGGCCAAGGTATCCCGCAAGACGCCTGTCGCCGCGAGCGCAAGGGCGGTCGCGAGTGTCGTCACCGACGCGATCACGCGTCCGCAGCCCATCAAGGAGCCGCTCGATGACGACGAACGCCAGGACATTACCCCCCCAAAGATACTGAAGGGCCCTTCGTCTATTATCGCCTATTCGCAGACCAATTGCCACAGCCTTCTCCAAACCCTTTTCTCGTGATTTCAAGAGGTTGCGACGTCGTGAAGTTGCTCAGTTGACGGTGTCGATGGCAACGATGGAGACAATCGCGTCGCTATGCCGGGCCAGAGCGGCGGACAGCGCCGTCAGGTAGCTTGCGGTGGCCTCCTCCTCCGGCCGCGGCGTGCCATAAAGCGGCTGGCCGGTGAAGACGGCGACCAGCACCATCTTGCCGGGTGGCGGATCGAGCGGGAAGCCACCGCCGGCCTCACGCTCGCCAAAGGGAATCGCCTCGCCGGGCCTGATCGGCATCTTCGACCAGACACCGGGTTGCGCGACGGTACCGTCGGAATTGATGATCACGACGTTGATGAAACCGCCGCGGACGGGAGGCGCCGTCACCCTGAACGACAACCGGTCGATGCCGATCTTGTAGGCCTGGTCCGGCTTGTTGGGCACCAGCCTGAACGCGGGATTGGTGGCCGCGCCGGCGACGCGGTTCAGCTCGCACATCGGCCAGGGCTGGACAGTGACGCGGGACTGAACCAGCGGGTTACCCGGCAACTGGCGCAAGCCGTTGAGCAGCGCGGTCCGATCGCTCTCGCTGCCGACATAGCCATCGACCCGCAGCGAGCCATCGGGATCGACCCGTCCGTTGAGCCCGGCGCAGGAATACCTGGCGAACTCCGCGTTCATCAACGTGCGCAGCTGCGCCGCGTCCTGCGCCGGCTTCGGCTCGACGACCGGCGGCTTGGGCTCGACCACCGGCGGCCTGGGATCGGCCACCGGCGGCTTGGGGTCGGCCACCGGCGGCTTGGTGTCGACAACGGGGGGCTTGGGATCGACGACCGGCGGTTTGGGGTCGGCCACCGGCGGCTTGGAATCGGTCGCCGCGACCTTGGGATCGCCAGCCTTTGGATCGCCGGCCGTCTTCGGATCGCCGCCCTTGGGGTCGACCGTCTTGCCACCGAAAAGCTCGGCGACGAACGGGATCTTGTCACGGAAAACGAAGGCGCCAGCACCGACGGCGACCAACAGGACCAGCACCGAGGCGATCGCGATCATGGCGCCCTTGCCACCGCCGCCCGACGTCTTGGCCTGGCTGGTGATCGGGCGACGCGCGCCGCTGGTGCCCGAAATCAGCTCGGCCATGCTGGCCGCGCGCTGCGCCGGATCGGGCTGCAGCATGCGGGTCAGGCTGGCGCGCAGATCGGCCGGCACCTTGGTCAGGTCCGGCACCTTCAGGCGCGCCGCCACGGCGGTGCCCGGCGAGTTGCCCATGTCGAGCGGTCCGCCCAGCGCCGCGGCGGCCAGCACGAGACCGAGGCTGTAGATGTCGGCGCGCGGGCCGACATCGCCGCCATGCATGCCGAGCTGCTCGGGCGCGGCGAAAGCGTATTTGCCGGCGAAGTCGGTGCCGATGATGGTCGCCTTCGACCCCTCGGTCTGCTTGGCGATGCCGAAGTCGATCAGCTTGGCGTCGTCGATGCGCCCGCCGGGCAGAATAACGTTGTCGGGCGACAGGTCGCGATGCACCACGCCCTGGGCATGCGCCGCTGCCAATCCGCCAGCGAGGCGATCGCGCAACCGGGCGAGGTCGGCCGGGGGCAACGCGCCGCTGTGCATCACCTTCGACAGAGACGGGCCGTCGACATACTCCATGGCGAGGAACAGCGAGCCGGTACCGTCGTCGAACACGCCTTCGTAGGACACGATGGCCGGGTGACGCAGGTTGCGCAGCGCCTGCGCCTCGCGCTTGAACAGCTCGGCGACTTTGGGATCGCCGGCCAGCTCGGGCCGGATGGTCTTGATGGCGATCGCGTCGCCGGTGATCCGGTGGCGTGCGCGGTAGACTTCGCCCATGCCACCGCGCGCCACCAGCTCCTCGATCTCGAAGGTGCTGCTGAGCACGGTGCCCGGCGCCAACGGCCCGCCGGCGCCGGGGCCGCTGCCGAACATGTCGCCACCGGTCTGCTGCGGGCGCGGGCGCATCGACGTCGGCTGCTGCGCCGGCGCCACAGAGCGCACGACGGTGGCCGCCGAGGAGGCGCCGAACGGATCGTCTTCTTCGTTATTGCCGGCCATCATCTTCCTCCGGAAGCCACGGCGCCGTTGCCGTGACCCGCTGGGCCATCGCACTGCACGACCACGACCGTGACGTTGTCGAGCCCGCCGGCGTCCAGCGCCATCTGCATCAGGATCTGCGGGCTGCGCGACGGATCCTCCTCCGAGAGCACCGCCGCGATCTGAGCCTCCGGCACCATCTTGGTCAGGCCGTCGGTGCAGATCAGGAAGCGGTCGCCGGCCTGCAGCCTGCCGGCGACGCGGTCGAGATCGACCTCGGCCGAGATGCCCAGAGCGCGCGTGATGACGTTGGCGCGCGGATAGCGCTCGGCCTCGTCGGCCGAGAGGGCGCCGGCGTCGAGCAGCTCCTGGACCTCGCTGTGGTCGTGGGTGATCTGCTCCATCTTGCCGTCGCGCAGCAGGTAACCACGGCTGTCGCCGGCCCAGATGCAGGTGTAGTGCCAGCCATGGGCGAGCAACAGCACGACGGTGGTGGCGATCATGCCGCCACCGCGCTGCGTGGCGCGATCGAGCATGCGGGTGTTGGCCTCGTACAACCGATCGATCGCCTCGACCAGGAAGTCCGGCGCGCGCTCGGCCACGCGCATCTCGTTCAGCACGTCGACCACCTGGGCGCTGGCCCAGTCGCCGGCCGAGGCGCCGCCGACACCGTCGGCGATCATCCAGATGCCGGCCTGGTCGCGGGTCAGCATCGAATCCTCGTTGTGGCTGCGCACATTACCCTGGTGCGTGGCGCCGAAGCCGCGCAACCGGGGACGCGCTGCCGCCGCCGCCGCGAACGGATTGACCGTCGTCGGCTCGGGATCGTCGGAAGCGGGAAGCCGGGCCGTCTGATCTTCCGTCATCGCCGCGCCTCCCTCGGCGGGCTCGAGGTATCACGGCCGGCTCCCGCCGATGGATCCTCGTCGCCGAACAGATTGTCGATTGCTGGATGGTGGCCGCCGCCAAAGAGATCGTCTTCCGGCCGAGCTGGCCCGCCCTTCACCGTCGGCCGGTTCGCCGGCTGTATCGTGCCGTCGCCGTCGTCGAAGGCGCCGCCCGTCGGTACAGCGGGATCGGCCGACCGCTCGCCGAACGCGGCCTCGTCGAACAGTGTGCCGCCCGTCGCCGGCGACGCCGCGGTTGGCTCCGCGGCCGTTTCCGGCGGCACGACGCCGTCTTCGCCGTCATCGAACGCCCCGCCGCCCGGTGGTGTGGCGTCGGCCGCCGACGCGGCGAAGGCCACATCGTCGAACAGCGTGCCGCTTTGTGCCGGCGGCAGGTCGGCGGCCAGATTCTGGAACTCGTCGGCCGGAATGATCTGCGCAGCGACCGCGGCCTGCGGCAGCGCGTTGGCGATCACACCTTCGGTGTCGCCGTCCTCGATCAGCGAGGCGAAGCGACCCGGCGACGGCAGCCCGGGGAACAGAATGGACACCGGTGCCACGCGCTCGGCGCCGCGTGTCACGAACAACGCACGCCCGCCGCGCAGCGAACCGCCGGCGGCGAGCAGACTGGCGAAACCCATCGGATCGAGCGCATTCCCGAACGAACGCGCTCCATCGCCCGACGGATCGACCTGCGACGAGGGTGCCGGCAGCGCCGATACCGCGGCGGCGAAGCCATCGAAACCCGTCGCTTCGTCGAGCGCCGAGATGGCGGCGTTCTCGAGCGCGTCGATCCAGCCGCCGATCAGCAGCGACGTCGGAATCTCCACGCCCGCGACCGAGGCCACGAGCGTAAGCGGGAAATAGCGCCCCGCCGAATCGACGCTGGGCATCATCACGCCGGCCCAGGACGTCGGCCCGCACAATCCGCCACCGAGCGCGAAGCGCCACACGGGCGCGCACAGCCAGGCGTCGGTCCAATGATGGCCCAACGCGGCGCGGCTGCGCGCGATGCACTCGGTGAGCCACTCATCCCAGGTATCGACGAAGGCGTTGGGCAGGTCGCGGCGCACGAAATCGCCGCGGCCCGGCATCTTGCCGAAGAATCCCACTCGCCCGGCGTCGGCCGTGCGCAGGTCGCCGCCGGAGGCGGTACCTAGAGCGGGACACATTGGAAGTTGTTCAGCGCGGCGCGCGCGGAGAGCGGATTCTTCAAGCTCTTCCACTGGATCTCCAGCCGCGCGCCGTTGGGCAGGAACGCCTCCCAACGATCATCGGAGCGCCGTGCCAGGGTGGCGGCGTCGAACAGCTTGAGGAAGGCCCAGGCGCCCGTGAACTCGTTGAGCGGCCCCTTGTCGCCCAGCACCTTGGCGCCGCCGGCACCACGCGGCCACTGCATCGCCGATGGCGACATGTTGGCGGGGTCGAGCTGCATGACCTGCCCATCGATCTCGAGGCCAGTACCCTTCGTTTCGACCTGCAAAGGCGCGACCGAGAACGCGACGCCGGGTATTGGGCCTCCGGAGAAGAATGCCTCCTTGATGTCAGCGGCCTTCTCCAGCATGGCCAGTGCCGCGGGCGATATCTGGAAAGGCCCATTTGCCTTCCAAGGCTTCTTGGAGGTGTCGATGTAGTTCTTGAGGTTGCCCTGGAAGAAGCTGTCGATCAGCTGAGTGGGCCCGAACAGCCTGCCAAAATCGCCCAACGGGATCTCGCTCCCAGCGCCTCGCACGACAGGATACCGCCCCTTCGTGGTCTGCTCGCAGAAAGTCTGGACTTCCGATCTCCAGGCCTGCTGCAACTCTTCCCAGGCCGCGCGCTGGCCGGTGACACTGACACTGTCAGTCAACCCCTTCAGAGCCCGATTGACCGGGAGCGGGAGCCTTACCAGGTAGGTCGACAGCGTGGTCGCCACTTGCGCGAGGTCGAGGCCGCGGCTTCCGGCGGCGCCGCCACCGGTCGTCGAGCCGCCGACCGGCACCGCATCGCTGGCCCTCTTGGCCAGTTGTTCGAGTTGCTTGAGAAAGGCGACAAGGGGCGTCGACGCGGCGCCTTCGGCGCCGGTCCACAGGTGCAGCGTAGCAAAACCCCTCTCGATGGTCAGAGCCGGGTCGCGTCCGTCGCCGGCCGCCCGGGACGCTTCCCTCATGATATTGTGCTGTTGCTGAACGAACCTCTCCAAAGCGGCGCCGACCATCGTAAGCGCACCCTTCGGCACTGGAAGCGCCGTGAGTCGCGTTTGAATTGAGACGCCCTGATAAATCATGCGCAGCGGCGAACTCTCATCGGAGAGGATGCCCAGGATTTCCGCCGCCTGGCGTACGTCCGTGAGCTGCGTAAACGTGACGTCGTCCAGCAGTTCATTCCACAGGTTGATGTACTTGCTGGTATAGAGCCGGATCAGGTCCGCCTTCGGCTGGCCGGTCCTGGCCTGCGCTTCGGCCTCGGGGCCAAGCACCCAGGCGTCACGGGTCCCTTCCAAGAGAATTTCAGGGATCGCTGGCAAGAACGTCTCGTAGTAGCCGCTCCGTGTGTAGAGGCCAGGGATCCCCTCCGTCAGCGCCCGACCGGAGCGACGCAAAACGACGCGTCGAGCGATCTCCAGCTGCGGTCCCACGTTGTCGATCAGCCGCCACGGCGGCAAATCCTTTACCGACTGCCTTTCCTCAAACGCGTTCAAGGCGCGTTCCGCGAAGGACAACGTGCGAACACGATCACGCGCCTCGTTGATCAGATTGCGATCCAGCGTCACCGTCGTCCAAGGCTCCTCGGAAAGCGCCTTGAGATGTCCGGTAAGCGCGGCGCGGTCGGCTTCCGACAGGCCGGCCGCGGCGTAATCCTCGTCGAGCCAACGGTCGACGTACCTGAGCTGGAAGCGCCCCGCGTCCCCCAGCATGAGATAGGCCTTCAGCGCGCCGAAGGCGTATTCCGGATCGCCAATGCGTAGCGCCAGCTGACGCTGGGTGCGCAGAAGCAGGCGCGGCAGCAGCAAATTGACCAACGCGCGGCGATAGAGCGCGTTGGTCTGCAGCGACACCTGATCCTGCACGCCCAGGCCCAGGCCCAACGCCTCGCTCTTGCCGGCCTTGGTGATTTCATAGCCGGTCGGCAGCCGTCGCAGCTCGTCGAGCAGCGGCAGAATCGGCCGCGGATCGCCTTCGCCCAGCGGCACGCGCTCGGCGGCGCGAATCTGCGGCTCGAGTCGATCGACCGCGGCGTTGACACGGCTGATCAGGCTGGTGTTGTCGAAATACGACCAGGTCCATAGGCCGAACGCCGCCAGCATCACGAACGCGATGGCACCGAAGGAGCCAAAACGAATCAATTTCAGCCGCCGCTCGACCTTCGGATCGTTACCGACCAAACCGGCCTCGTTGAAGATCACGTCGTCGAACAGGCGGCGCAGGAAGAAGCCGCGGCCCTTGCCGACCTGGGGCGGCGGCGGCGGTTGGGCGACGCCGAATTTCTGCGAGATCACGCCCATCAGGCGGTCGATCGGGCTGCCGCTCTGCGTCGCCGAGGTGAAGTAGACGCCGCGCAACGACAGGCGCTTGGCGAAGCGCGAATCGTTGAACATCTCCTTGAGCAGTTCGTCGATCGGCTGGCCGAGCGAGGCGAGCTGCGGCGGGAAGCCGAAGATCAGCGTGCGACGCGCCAAGTCGCGCTCGTCCTGCAGACGATCGAGCACGCGGGTGCGCTGTCGCTCGATCACACGATCGAACATCGCCGCGAACTGCGTCTGGGGCAGGTCGCCGCCGTCGGCGGCGGCCAGCGGGAAGGTGAGACCCAGCACCTGCTCGCGACCCTCGTTGTCGAGGTCGTCGTAGAACTCGGTGAAGCCCGCGATCATGTCGAGCTTGGTCAGCACGACGTAGATCGGCAGCGACAGGCCGAAGGTCTCCTGCAACTCGACCAGGCGCGTGCGCACGGCGCGGCCATGGGCGATGCGCTGGTCGCGCGAGGATTCGAGCAGCTCGCGCACGCCGAACACCACCAGCACGCCGTTGAGCGGCTGGCGCTCGCGCGTCTGCTTGAGCATGCCGAGGAAGTGCTTCCAGCCCGCCTGGTCGACGGCGGAGTCGCTGTCCTGCGTCGTGTAGCGGCCGGCGGTGTCGAGGATCACCGCGCGCTCGGTGAACCACCAGTCGCAGTTGCGCGTGCCGCCGACGCCCTGCAGCGCCTGCGCGCCGTGCCGCTCCGCAAGAGGGAAACGCAGGCCGGAGTTGAGCAGCGCCGTCGTCTTGCCGGCGCCCGGCGGGCCGATGATGGTGTACCAGGGCAGCTCGTAGAGCGTCATGCCGCCCTTGGCCGCCTGCATCTTGTTCATGTCGGTGATCGCCGCCTTGAGCCGCTCCTGGAGCTGCTGCTGCTGCGAGTCGATCGCTTCGGCGGTCGGATCCTTGGGGTCGGCGCCGGCGATATTGGCGGCGAGCTTCTTCTCCTTGCCGCGCCGGCGCAGCGAGCCGACCAGCAGGATGATGCCGATGATCAGCCAGATCACGCCGATGACGATCAGGCGGATCCACCACGCGTCGAGCAGGCCGAATCCCACGATCGGACCGGCGAACCACACCAAGGCCGACAGGATCAGGCCGCCCAGGGGCCACAGGAACCACCGGCTCAGGAGCACCCGTCCAATCATTGTCTCAACTCCCGTACCTTCGTGACCGGGGGCCTCGCGGCCCTACTCCGGCCGCACGAGGATGACTTCGACGCGCCGGTTGCGCGCCTTGCCTTCGACTGTCTTGTTGTCGCCGACCGGCTCCGAATCGGCCTTGCCGATCGCCGTCACCTTCGACGCGTCGCCCATCGCCGCGATCAGGATGTTGGCGGCGCTGTCGGCGCGCGCCTTCGACAGCTGGGCGTTGCTGCGGAACTGCGCCGTGAAGATCGGATCGGAATCAGTATGACCGACGATGCGTACGGAGCCGCCGGGATTTTCCTTCATCTCGGTCTTCAGCTCGGTGCCGATGCGCCGCAACAGATCCTCGAGTTCCGGCCGGATCGTCGCCGAGGCCGGCTGGAACATCTCGGCGAAGTTGATGGTGATGCGCATCTCGCGGCCGCGCTCGTCGACGAACACCTTCCGCGCCGCGATCTCCTTCTCAAGGAAGATGCGGAACTTGTCGACCGCGCTTGGCTTCTGCACGAGCGGCGGCGGTGGCGGCGGCGGCTGGCGCGCGCTGATCGGCAAGCGAATCTCGCGCTCGGGCATGAGGCCCGTGAGCTTGCTGCCGATCGGCTCGGCCCGCAACGAGAGCATGAACAGCAGACCCATAAAGATCAGGAAGGCGAACAGCGCGCCGGCGGCGGCCACCAGCCAGACCGGAATCTGCCGCTTCTGGCCCCGCGCCGGCGCGTTGGCGCCTTTCCATTCCGGCGATAGCTCGCGATCGACGGGCCCGAGCACGCCGCGCAGCGTCTGCCATACCTTCTCGCGCACGGTGGCGTGCTCGGAGTGGCCGCGCTGGCGCACGCGATAGCGGCCCTCGAAGCCCAACGACAGGCACTCGTAAAACATCAGCAGGATGCTGCGGTTGGCACCCGGCGCTTCCATCAGCTTGGCGAGATAGGCGTAGAAACGCTCGCCGCCTTCCGTGTCCTTATGGAATTCGTTGACCATGGTGCGGTTGCGCCAGTCGCTATGCGCGCCCCAGGGGGTATTCATCACCACGTCGTCGACCGCGGCCGATAGGCCATAGTGCGCCGCGCGCAGCTGTTCGGCCGGTACGCCGGCCTCTCGACCGGCCTTGGCGAAGGTATGCAGCTCGCGATAGACGCGCTCGCGCACCTGCGCGACGTTGACGTTTCCGGCGGTGTTGCGCAGGCGCGCGACCAGGCCGAGCAACGGCACCGAAGCGGCGGCCAGAGCCGAGCCCATGCCGCGCATCAGATCGTTCATGTCGATCGGCGCTGCGGCGCCGCGCTGCGCCATCGTCGCTGCCAGATTCGGCGCCGCCTGCTGCGGCTGCTGCGGCTGTTGCGGCGGCGGCGGCGGGGCGGCTGGCGTGGCCGGGGCCCGGGGCCGCGGCGTCACACCCGCGATAACCGTGCGTTCACCGGCGCCGGGCTCGGCGAACGGATCGTCGTTGTTACCCGCCGGGGTCATCCCACCCTCCGTCGACGCGGCCTAGGCCTGGGTCCTGATGGCCCACAGCTCCATCTGGAGCTTGGGCCACTGGTCACCGACATGGACCGCGATACCACCCGAATTCGCCAGACCGCGGAAATACTCGCTGGAGCGGTCGAGCTCGAAATACACCGTGTTGGCGTTGAACGGCAGCTGCGGCGGCGCCACCGGCAGCGGCGCCACCTTAATGCCGGGCAGAGCCACGTTGACCAGCTGGGCGATCTGCTCGACCGGGCCGATCTTGACGCTGGCCGGGAACATGCGGCGCATGTTGTCCGGCGAGACCTCGGCCTTCGCGGTGAGCACGAAGGCGGCGCTGCGCAGCAGCGTCTTGTCCTGGATCACGCCGACATGGACGTTGTAGCGGCGCTCCTGCAGCGGGATCTGCACCGCGCCGGTCTCGAGCACCGCCGAGAGGAACTGGCGCAGCGCGGCGATCACCGGCTCGTAGACCTTCTGCAGGTCGTCATGGCGATAGGCCGGGAACTCGGGCGGCCGCTTGCGCTGCGTGGTGAAGGTCGACAATTCGCCGGCCATGCCGATCAGAAAGGCGAACCAGTCCTGCGGATGGGGCGTCGGCGTCTGGGCGATGTGGGCGCAGATTGGCGCGTAGCGGTTGGCCATCTGCAGCAGCAGCAGATTGGCCATCTCCGCCGCGCCGCGCGCGCCGGGCTGATTGAGCCGCGCCGCCAGGGTCTCGGCGCGATTGTGCAACAAGCCCTGCAGCTCGATGGCGAAGGCAGATAGCGGCTGCACGGCGCCGATCGTCGTGCAGGGCGGGATGTACTGGTCGTCGATCACGACCTGCCTGGAATCACCCCGCACCTCGATGATGCGCGCCAACGGAATCGAGGCGAACCCGCCCAGGTCGCCGAAGCCCTCGATGGCGAAGCGCAGCCGGGGCTTGCCCACCGTGACCGGCGTGGCGATGTCGCTGCCGACATTGGCGTCCTGAGCCTCGTAGTCGGACGCGGCGTAGCGCGCCGCGACATCGTCGCGATCGCGCAGGACGGTGTCGGGCGTGCCGGCGCGCGCCAGCGGCAGCACCAGGCAGACGCGCTGGTTTCGGGTCGTCTCCGGCACGTCGATCGGTGGCGGTGGCTCGACGTCTTCGGGCATGGCGAAGGGGGTGCCGTCCTCCTGCACGCCGGTCGCCGAGGTGACGCCGAACTTGCCGATCGACAGCGCAGCGCGGTCAATCTGGTAGGAGCTCAAGCCCCAGCCGAACGAACGCATCGGCTGCACACGTTGGTGCACGATACGCTCGACGTATCGCGTCTGCTGCTGAAAATGCTGGGGGCGGAGGAACATGCCCTCCCCCCAGACGACGCGGTTATTCGTCCCCATGCGGCGGCCTCACCCGATCACCAGCCTCGACAAACGATCCCGTCTCTACCGCCGGAAAAATCGCATCTGAATTGTGCGCGATGCGGGCATGCGAGAACAAGGGAAAAGGTGAGCGCACGCTCTTTCTTCGTTCCCGGCTCAGCGCGGCCGCTGCGCATCGATCACCGCGCGGATCTGGTCCGGCTGCAGGGTGCGGCCGGCCGGTACGCAGTGATAGCCACGGATCACCCATTCCAGCCCTGTGCCGCGCGCCGGGCCGGGCTTGGCGAAACCCATGCAGCTCCGCCCGTCGACCGCCGTGAAGGTGGCGTAGTACCCGCCGGCATGGCCCACCAGTGGCGACCAACCGCGCGCGTTGTTGCGCGTGAAGTTGCTGATCTCGATGATGAAATCGTCCTCGTCATCGGCATTGAGGGCGTCGTGCGCCGAAGAGGCGTCGGCGGCCTCGATCAGCAGCACATACGTCGACAAGCCGCCGGCATGCACACCGGCCGCCGACCGCTGAAAGCGTCCGCGCCCATCGTGGCCTTCGTAAGGCGGTGTGGCGTTGCAGGACATGCCGGCAGCCGTCACAAGCCGCACGCGGCCGCAGGGCACGTCCTTCCAGTCGAGGTGCCGGGTCGCCGCCAGGCGCGCTGCGCGGCGAGCGGCGTCCTGCGCCGCCGCCTTGCGCGCCGCCTCGGTCCGAGCGGCCTCCGCCCGCGCCGCCTCCTCTCGCCGGCGCCGCTCCTCGGCCTCGGCCGCGGCGCGCTGCGCTTCCTCGGCGCGCAGCACCGCCAGCCGCGCCGTGGCCTCCTCGGCGCGAAAGCCCTTGGGGAATCTCTCGAGGAAGGCGACCACGTCGGCGCTGCGCGTCGACTGCTTGACCGCGTTCCAGGCGGCCGCTTCGGCCGGCGACTCGGTCGGCCCGCGCAGCACGAAAAGCCAGACCAACGCCGCCGCCACGACGAGCACCAAGCCGCCCACGGCGACCAGAATCACCGGCATGGCGCCACGCCCGCCGCCCGTACCCTCGGTCTTGGCCTGGCGCGAGGTGAGGCCGGCGGTCGAGGAGACCGGCGCCCGCGCGACGTCGCGCGCCGCCGCGCCGGTGACGATGCGGAATGCCTCGACGGTGCGCAGGATGTTCTTGAAGACCGACTCGCCCACCGGCGCGAAGCCAAGCTCGGGCAGCTTGGCGCGCGCCTGCGAGGCGACCTCGCCCGAGACCATGACGCCGCCGGGATCGCCGGCCGCCTGAAGACGGGCGGCGATGTTGACGCCCTCGCCGATCAGATCGCCGTTGTCCTGCACGATCACGTCGTCGAGATGCACGCCGATGCGGAAACGCATGTGCCGCTCCGGCGGCAGCTTGGCGTTCATGTCGGCGACGCCGGCCTGGATCTCGACGGCGCAACGCACCGCCTCTACCGGGCTTGAGAACTCCGCCAGGATACTGTCACCGGCTGTGTTGGCGATGCGGCCACCACGATTGCGGATGGAATTGTCGGTATAGGCCCGATGCGCGCGCAGCAGGCGCAGAGTGCCTTCCTCGTCGGCCCCCATCATCGCCGAATAGCTCACCACGTCGATCGACATGATCGCAGCGAGCCTGCGCTTGACTGGCGATGTCGACATGAATTCCGTACTCGGCGGCGCCGGCGTTTCAGTTGGCGGCTATTGTAGGCGCCGGGGTGGCGTGCTCACAAGGCGCACGCGCCCTCAGCCGCCCGGCACGATACCCGCCGGCAGCCCGGCACAATGGTCGTAGACCTCGCCCGGCCGCGTGAACCAGACGCGGTCGCGCCGCGGATGATCGGCGATGTGCTTGAGCGCCTGGCGCAGGCAGCGCAGGCGGTAGGGGTGGCCGAAGATCATGGTGTGCAGCTCGATGGCGCAGACCAGAGGCTGCTTTTCGCTCAGCCTCAACATTTCCTCGAACTGGCCGATGATGAAGTCGCGGAACTGCTCGGGCGTGTGGTGGCGCACGAGGATCTGCGGGCTGTCGTTGATCTCAAGCGAGTACGGCACCAGCATGATGCGGCCAGAACGCGTGCGCATCCAGATCGGCTGGTCGTCGGTCGGCCATTCCATGACATAGGTGAAGCCCGCTTCCTGCAGCAGGTCGGGCGTGTGTGCGCTGGACGACATCCACGGTCCCATCCAGCCACGCGGCGCCTTGCCGGTGCGCTGGGCGATGGTGTCGCGCACTGTCTCGATCAGGCGACGCTCGTCGTCCTCCCACATCTGGCCCTGGCGCTCGGCGTTGGTGCGACCGTGACCGACGAACTCATCGCCGCGCGCCATGATCGCCGGCGCGATCTGCGGCGCGTAGTCGAACACCGTGGTGTTCATCAGGTGGCAGGCCGGCAGCGCGAACTCGTCGAGCGCGTCGAGCAGGCGCCAGACTCCGACGCGGTTGCCGTAGTCCCGCCATGCGAAAGTCCTGGGATCGGGCTGCGGCAGCTCGTGCGACAGCGAATGGCCCAGGCCGCCGGCATAGGCGAAGTGCTCGATGTTGAGCGCGACGCAGACCGCCAGGCGCTTGCCGCCGGGCCAGTCGTAGGCCGGCCGCTTGACGATCGGTGAGTAGTCGTAGCGTCCGTGGTACGGCAGCTTGAGCATCGCTCCCCTCCCTATGCGAATGGCAGCGATGTTAGGCCGGGGACGGACAAAAGACGACAGCGCGCCGGCTTCTTCCGTTATGGTCGGCGCCGGCGAACGAGGGGGTGGAGACATGCGTGGACGTCAGGTGTTCATGGAGAGCCTGCTGGCGCACGGCGCCGACACGATCTTCGGCAACCCCGGCACGACCGAGAGCCCGCTGATCGACTCGCTGCTCGACTACAAGCAGATGCGCTACATCGTGGCGCTGCACGAGGGCGTCGCCACCGGCGCGGCGAGCTTCTATGCCCAGGCCACGGGCAAGACGGCGATCGTCAACCTGCATGTCGCGCCCGGACTGGGCAACGCTGTCGGCGCGATCTACGGCGGGCTCAAGGCCAACTCGCCGATGATCGTTACCGCCGGCGCGCAGGACACGCGCATGCGGCTGCGCGATCCGCTGCTCGGCCACGACCTGCCGTCGATCGCAGCACCGGTGACCAAGTGGAGCGTGCAGGTCGAGCGCGCCGACGAGATGGCGCCGATCCTGCGCCGCGCCTTCAAGATCGCCAACGACCCGCCGGCCGGCCCGGTCTTCGTCGCCCTGCCGATCAACGTGATGGAGCAGGAGACCGATGTCGGCCCGCAGGGCCCCGGCGCGCTGTTCCGCGCCCCGCGGCCGGATCCCGCCGCAGTCGAGGCGGTGGCCAGGCTGCTCCTGTCGAAGCGCAACCCGGTGATCGTCGCCGGCGACGATGTCGGCCGCGCCGGCGCGGTGCAGGAACTGGTGGCGCTGGCCGAGGCGCTGGGTGCCCAGGTGTGGGTCGAGGGCCTGCGCCACCACACCAACTTCCCCAACCGTCACCCCAACGCACGCGGCGCCGTGCCGTTCGACGCGGCGGCGGTCCGCAAGGCGTTCGACGGCGTCGACGCCGTGCTGATGGTCGGCGGCCCGTTCTTCGAGGAGGTGTGGTACGCGCCCGGCCTGCCCTTCCCCGCGGGCTGCGCCGTGGCGCATCTCGAGGCCTCGCACCAGCGGCTGGCCTACAACTACACGGCCGACGCCGGACTCATCGGCGACGTGCGCGCCGGCCTGTTGGCGATCCGCGAGGCGGTCGCGAGGGGGGCATCCGATGAATACAGAGGCGTTGCCCAGCGCCGCAACGCCGCGCTCCAGGCGCTGAAAGAGTCCGAGAGCGCCGCGCAGGCCGACCGCGTGCGCAGGAGCTGGGAGCGCACGCCGATCTCGATGGCGCGCGCCATGGCCGAGATCCGCGACGGCCTGCCGCCCGGCGCGATCGTCGTCGACGAGTCGATCACCGCCAACATCGACCTCGCGCGCACCTTCGACTTCAGCACGCCGGGCGACTACTACAGTGGCCGCGGCGGCGGCATCGGCCAGGGCCTGGCCGGCGCGCTGGGCACGCAGGTGGCCCATCCCGGCCGGCCGGTGGTCTGCATCTCCGGCGACGGCTCCTCGATGTACAGCATCCAGGCGCTGTGGACGGCCGCGCATCACGACCTGCCGATCGTCTTCGTCATCCTGGCCAACCGCGAGTACCGCGTGCTCAAGCATAATCTCGACACCTATCGCCAGCGCTTCGACGCGCTGTCGAACCAGGGCTATCCGCACATGGATCTCGGCGGCCCGCCGCTCGGCTTCCTCGACATGGCGCGCGGCATGGGCGTCGCCGGAACCCTGGTGACCAAGGGCGCCGATCTCGCCGGCGCGGTGCGCGCGGCCTTCGCGAGCAAGAAGCCGCATCTCATCGAGGTGGCGATCGAGGGCAAGCGCTAGAGCATGCGTCGCTTCACGCTCGACCTGCCCGACGGCACCATGGCGGGCATCCGCTTCGGCGCCGACGGCCCGCCCGACCTGGTGTTCCTGCACGCCACCGGCTTCAACGCGCTGACCTATCGCGCGCTACTCGAGCCGCTGGCGGAACGCTTCCGAATCGTGGCGCTGGACCAGCGCGGCCACGGCCTGTCGCGCCTGCCGGCGGTACCGGAGCAGATGCCGGGCTGGGAACTCTACGGCCGTGACATGGACGGCGTCTTCGACGCCCTGGGCGACGGCCCGCCCTTGGTGCTCGCCGGCCATTCGATGGGCGGCGCGGTGTCGATGATGACGGCCGAGCGACACGCCGATCGCGTCGCCTCGCTGGTCCTGCTCGACCCGGTGATGCCGACGGCCGACTGGATCGCCAAGCTCTACGCGCCGCAGGATCTCGAGGCGCGCATCAAGAGCCTGCCGATCGCCCTCGGCGCCAGCCGGCGGCGCGCCTGGTTCGCCAGCAAACGCGAGGCGGTCGACGCCTATCGCGGCCGCGGCGCCTTCGCGACCTGGGTCGGCCGCTTCCTGGAGGACTATGTCGAGGACGGTTTTGCGCCCATGCCCGACGGCGACGGCGTCACGCTGACCTGCGCCGCGGCTTGGGAAGCGGCGACCTTCGCCAGCTCGCGCCACAACGGCGCCGACCTGCTGGCGCGCGTGAAGGTGCCGGCGACGATCCTGATCGGCGAGAAGCACAGCGTTTCGCGCTCGGTCGACGACGCGGCCTCGCGCACGCGCGTACGCCGCACGGTCGAGGCGGTGCCCGGCACCACGCATTTCCTGCCAATGGAGCGGCCCGACATCGTGCGCCAGCGGCTGCTCGCCGCGCTGGAGGAACGCACCGGGGTCGGGGCCGGATTGGTGGGCGCACCAGGGCTCGAACCTGGGACCCGCTGATTAAGAGTCAGCTGCTCTACCAACTGAGCTATGCGCCCAATCCGAAAGACGCTGTCGGGCCTCTCCCGCCCGAAGCGGCGCGCGATATAGCAGCGGGTTCCGGGCGGCGCAAGCTTCAGGAATTTCGCGTCAGGAGTTTCGGGGAATCAACAGGTCGCGGTGGACGCTGACGCCGAGCAACAAGCCGCAGGCGAAAAGCACGGTGAGCATGGCGGTGCCGCCGTAGGAGACCAGCGGCAGCGGCACGCCGACCACCGGGATCAGCCCCATGACCATGGCGATGTTGATGAAGACATAGAGGAAGACGTTGATCGTCACGCCCATCGCCAGCACGCGACCGAAATGGTTGCGGCTGGAGCGGGCGATGACGAAGCCATAGGCCAGCAGCAGGGCGAACAGCGCCAGCACCAAAGCGCCGCCCAGCAAGCCGGTCTCCTCGGTCCACATGGTGAAGATGAAGTCGGTGTGCTTCTCGGGCAGGAAGTTTAGTGCCGATTGCGTGCCCTGACCGAAGCCCTTGCCGAACAGCCCGCCCGAACCGATCGCGATCTTCGACTGGGTGATGTGATAGCCGGCGCCCAGTGGATCGCGATCGGGATCCAGGAAGGTGAGCACCCGGCCGCGCTGGTACTGGTGCATCATGCTCCAGGCGATGGGCAGCGAGGCGACCGAGAGCACGCCGGCGAGCAGGAACTTCCACAGCTTGACGCCGGCCACGAACATCACCGCCGTGCCGGCGAAGAGCAGCACCATGGCGGTGCCGAGATCGGGCTGCACCATGACCAGCGCCACCGGCACCAGCATCGCCAGCAGCGGCGGGAAGACATAGACGATGCGCTCGACCTGCTCGCGCGAGAGATGGTGATAATAGCGCGCCAGCGCCATCACCAGCGCGACCTTCATCAGCTCCGAGGGCTGGATCTGGATCACCTTGAAGTCGAGCCAGCGCTGCGCGCCCATGGCGCCCTTGCCGATCAGGTCGACCGCCACCAGCATCAGCACCGAGACGATGTAGAACGGGTAGGCCAGCCGCATCCAGATCCGGATATCGATCAGCGCCACCGCCAGCGCCATCAGCAGCGCGACGCTGAAGCGGATGGCGTGCTTGGCCGCCCACGGTTCGGGCTTCATACCGCCGGCCGAGTACAGCGCCAGGGTGCCGACACCGCCGATCAGGATCAGCAGCAGCACCACGCCCCAGCGGATGCGCCAGATCTTGTCGCCCAGCGTCAGCTCAGGGATGGCGGCGGCGGCCAGCGTCATTTGCGCTCGGCGAGGTTCGGGTCGGGCACGCCATGCACCGCGGCGTTCTTGAAGCGACCGGGCTTGCGCGAGGGATCGAGCTTCTGCGTCTGGATCATGATGTCACGGGTGATCGGCGCGGCGGTGGCCGAGCCGCCCATGCCGTGCTCGACGATCAGCGCGCAGGCGTAGCGCGGGTTGTCGAGCGGCGCGTAACCGACGAAGAGCGCGTGGTGGCGCAGGTGCCAGGGCAGCTCCGACTGGCTCATCTTGCGATCGCGCTCCGATTCGGTGATGCGCTTGACCTGCGAGGTGCCGGTCTTGCCGGCCATCGCCATCTCCCGCTCCCTGATGCGCGAGGCCCAGGCGGTGCCATGCTCGCCATTGACCACCATCACCATGCCCTGGCGGATGGCGTTGAGATTGGCCGGCTTGAAACGCAGGCTGGGCGCGTCCGGCACGGTCTGCACCGCGGGCGCGGTCAGCTTGTCGCGCGCGCGCGCGACCGACGCGACGAGGCGCGGCTTGACGTCGTAGCCGCCATTGGCGATGCGCGCGGTCATGACGGCGAGCTGCAGCGGCGTCGCCAGCATGTCGCCCTGGCCGATGCCGAGATTGTAGGTATCGCCGACGTTCCAGGCCTTGCTCTGGCTCTCCTGCTTCCAGGCCCGCGTCGGCTGCAGCGCGCCCGATTCCTCGGGCAGGCCAGCGCCTGTGGGCCGTCCGAAACCCAGCTTGAAGGCCATGTCGGCGATACGCTCGACGCCGACGCGTTTGGCGACTTCGTAGAAGTAGCAGTCGCAGGACTGGGCCAACGCGCCGTGTACGTTCAGCCAGCCGTGCCCGCCGGGGTGGATCCAGCAATATTTCTTCTGGTCCTTGCCGGGCATGTCGATCGAGCCACTGCAAGGCAGCGCCGTCCAGACGTCGATGACACCGGCCTCCAGCGCCGCCAGCGCCGTCACCATCTTGTAGGTCGAGCCGGGCGGATAGGCGCCCGACGCCGCCTTGTTGAACAGCGGCTTCATCGGATGGTTGAGCAGCTCGTTCCACTCGCTTTGGGTGACGCCGCGGGCAAAGACGTTGCTGTCGAAGCCCGGCACCGAGACCATGGCCAGGATGTCGCCGCTGATCACGTCCATGACGACCGCGGCGGCGCTCTCGTTCTTCAGCCGCTCGGCGACCCAGCGCTGCAGCTCGAGATCGATGGTCAGCAGCAGATTGGCGCCCGGCTCGCCGTCGGAGCGATCGAGCTCGCGTACCACGCGGCCCACCGCGTTGACTTCCATCCGCACCGCGCCGGCCTTGCCGCGCAGCTTGTCGTCGAAGCGTCGCTCGATGCCCTTCTTGCCGATGCGCATGCCGGGCAGCTGCAGCAACGGATCGTCGTCCTCGCCGAGATCCTTGCGATCGACGCGGCCGACATAGCCGACGATGTGGCTCATCAGCTCGGCGTGGAAATAGTCGCGCGTCTGGCCCAGCTCGATGGCGACGCCGGGCAGTTCGGGACCGTTGAACTCGATCTGCGCCACCTGCTCCCAGCTCAAATTCTCCTTCACCGTGATCGGCGCGAATCGGCGGAACTGGCTCAGCAGGCGTTTGCGTTCGGCCTCGCCCAGGCCGAGGATCTTGTCGAGGCGCTCCATCGACTCTTCGGCCTGGCGCAATTTCTCCGCCGTCATCACGACGCGGTAGTTGTTGCGGTTGGCCGCCAGCGGCTCGCCGGTGCGGTCGAAGATCAGGCCACGCGAGGGCGCCTGCAGGCGCATGCCGATGCGGTTGTCGTCAGCCAGCACCCTGTACTTGCCGCCCTCGACCATGGTCAGCCAATACTGCCGCGCGGCCAGCCCGCCCAGCAGCGCCGCCTGGCCGGCGCCCAGCAGCAAGGCGCGGCGCGTGAAGCGCGAATGCCGGTCGCTGTCGTTGCGGTCCCGCCTCACGACGAGGCCTCCGCCAACCGGTTGCGGCCGAGCAGCCAACCGAGGATCGGGTAGAGGAACAGCGAGACGACGTATTGCAGCAGCGCCGGCCACGGATCGACGAGGCTGGCCTGGAGAAGCGCGCCGAGCACCCAGGCCAGCGTCACGGCGGCGCCGACGACCAGCGCGTAGAGCAGCCAGATGAAGGCGAAGGACACCTCCAGCAGATACTTGCGGCTCGACGAGACGACGCGCCAGACCAGCAGGAACTGCAGGGCGGAGATACCCAGCGGCGCGCCCGGGCCGTATTGCAGCAGGTCGAACAGCAGGCCGAACAGCAGCAGCGCCGGCGCCGGCACCGCGGCCGGTCGGTGCAGGCTGAAATGGAACACGGCCATCAGCGGCAGCAGGGTCGCGACGGAGGGCAGGAACGGCACGCGTAGCGGGATAAGGCTGGCCAGCATCAGCAAGAGGATGACGAAGGCCGGCGCCAGCGCATAGGCCAACCTGTCGAGGCGATGCAGGAACTCCATGGTCAGCGCCCCCGCACCGGATGCAGCGGCGGCGGCGGCGGCGGCGGATTCGTCACCAGGCCGGTGACACCGTAGTCGACCACGCGCACCAGCTCGAGGCGGGACAGGTCGCCCACCGGCCGGATGCGGATGCCGTCCTCGCCGGCCGAGGTCACCACGCCCACCGGCAAGCCGACTGGAAAGCTGCCGCCGTGGCCCGACGTGATGATGCGGTCACCCTGCTGGATGCCGCCGACCGACTGCATGAAGTTCAGCTTCAGGCGGCTGGAATTGTCGCCGGCGAGGATGGCGCGCTCGCGCGTGCGTTCGATCATGACCGGCAGCCGGAAGCTGATGTCGGTGACAAGCAGGACGCGGGCGGAGTGCTCGCCGGCGTCGGTGATGCGCCCGATCATGCCCTCGGCGGTGATCACCGCCTGGCCGGGCGCCACGCCAGCGCGGCGGCCGACATTGAGCAGCATGCTGCGCATGAAGGCGCTGCCCGAATCGCCCACCACCCGCGCCGTGATGAAGCGCGCCTGCGGTCCCTCCTGGAAGTTCGCCAGGCCGCGCAGCTCGACGTTCTCGGCGTCGAGTCGGCGCGCCACGCCCTGCCAGGCCAGCAGCCGCGCGTTTTCCTCGCGCAGCCGCGCGTTCTCGGCGCGCAGGTTGGTGACGTCCTCGATCTGGGCGACGAAATCGTTGACCGCCGCCACCGGTCGGGCGACGGCGTCGAGCAACGGGGTGACGAGGTCGGAGACCACGGCACGCACACGCTCGACCAGTACGGTGTCGGCCTTGCCGATCAGCATGGCGCCGACGGCGGCGAGCACGAGCAAGCCCAGCGAAAACCGCTGCACGACGGTGCGCAGCGACACCGCCGTCTGGGTGAAGGTCTCGCCCAAGGCCATCGTGCCGATCAATCTCCCCGGGGTCGCGATCCGAAGATCGCATAGTCTACGCCATAAGCGGGCGCTCGGCAAAAAGCGCCCTCCGTGTCATCCCCAACGCAGTGACGGATCGATCCAGGGTCGCCCTGGATTCCTCGCCGCGCTCGAAATGACGGGATCAGTACATCGTCGACAGGACGCCCTTGAGCCGGTCGATGTTCTCGACGGCGTGGCCGGTGCCGAGCGCGACGCACAGCAGCGGCTCCTCGGCCACGGATACCGGCAGGCCGGTGGCCTGCTGCAGCACCTTGTCGAGGTTCGACAGCAACGCGCCGCCGCCGGTCAGCACGATGCCCTTGTCGACGATGTCGGCGGCGAGCTCGGGCGCGGTATGTTCCAGCGCCACCTTGACCGCCTCGACGATGGCGCTGACCGGCTCGGCCAGGCTCTCGGCGATCTGCCGCTCGCTGATCACCAGCTCCTTCGGCACACCGTTCATCAGATCGCGGCCCTTGATCTCCATGGTGCGGCCCTCGCCGTCCTCGGGGACCATGGCCGAGCCGATCTCCTTCTTGATGCGCTCCGACGAGCTCTCGCCGACCAGCAGGTTATGATTGCGGCGGATATAGGCGATGATCGCCTCGTCCATCTTGTCGCCGCCGACGCGCACCGAGCGCGGATAGACGATGCCACCCAGGGACAGCACGGCGACCTCGGTCGTGCCACCGCCGATATCGACCACCATCGAGCCGGTCGGCTCGGTCACCGGCAGGCCCGCCCCGATCGCCGCCGCCATCGGCTCCTCGATCAGCCATACCTTGCGGGCGCCGGCGTTCTCCGCCGATTCCTGGATGGCGCGGCGCTCGACCGCGGTCGAGCCCGAGGGCACGCAGACCACGATCTGCGGATGGGCGAAGGAGCGCCGGTTGTGCACCTTGCCGATGAAGTGCTTGATCATCTCCTCGGCGACTTCGAAGTCGGCGATGACGCCGTCGCGCAGGGGACGGATGGCCTGGATGTTGCCGGGCGTACGGCCGAGCATCAGCTTGGCTTCCTCGCCGACGGCCAGCACCGCCTTTTTGCCCGAGGAGCTGGTCAGCGCCACCACCGACGGCTCGTTGAGCACGATGCCGCGGCCATTGACGTAGACCAGCGTGTTGGCCGTGCCGAGGTCGATGCCCATGTCGGCCGAGAACAGGCCCATCAAACGCGAAAGCATGCGCGCGGTCTTCCAATCCTGCGTGGAGAAACACGAGGCCGCGACCGCCGACTGCTCTCACCCCGCCCGCGGCACGAACGGGCGTCGTCTTAGACCGCCCTCGCCGGGGCGGCAAGCGTTCCGAAGCTGACGTCCGGCCCGGCATGCGGCACGTCGGCGCAGGGGCTGACGGCCTGCCGCCGCCAGCGGGCCGGGCTATCGCGTGTGGCCCTCTTCCCCTCTCCCCGCGCCGACCAGCCGCAGGGCGAGTTCGGCGTAGCGTTCGGCGATGGTTTCGGGCCGATCCGGGCCATTGGCGCGGTACCAGCCGGCCACCGCCGTGCACATGGTCAGGATCGCGCGCACTGTCTCGGCGGCGTAAGGCTGGCTGAAGACACGCCGCCGGCAGCCCTCGGCGACGACGTCCTTGAACACCTGGCCGACCCGGTCGCGCAGGGCCACGACCTTGCGGCGGTCGACCAACGACAGGCTGCGCAGTTCGCTGTTGCCGATGAAGGATTCGTCCTGCCGCCTGGTGTGCAGCAGCACATGCGCCCGCACGATCGCCGCCAGTCGGGCCGCCGGGTCCGGGCCGGCGCCATCGCGGGCGGCCTCGAGGTCAGCGATCAGGTCCTCCGTAACGCGCACCATGATGGTGCGCAGCATGTCGGCCTTGGACGGGAAGTAGTGATAGGCGGCCGAGACGCTGACGCCGGCGCGCTGGGCGATGTCGCGCATCGAGGCGCCGTGATAGCCCTGCTCGAGGAACAGCGAGAGCGCCACGCGCAGCATGGCCTCGGCGCCGTCGGGTTCCGCCGAGGGCCGGCTCTTCAGGGCCGCCGAAGCGCCCACGCCCTACTCCGCCGCCATCGCCTGGGGCGCGCGTCGCCCGACGCCGTGGCGCAGCAGCATGCCGGAATGCGTGCCGGTCTGCTGGTCGTCGCGGATCGTCACCGCGCCGTTGACCAGCACGTAGCGATAGCCACGCGCGCGCTGGATGCGGCGCCACTCGCCGCCCGGCAGGTCGTGCACGATCTCGTCGGGCAGCACGGCGAGGTTGTCGTAGTCGTAGACCACGATGTCGGCCGGCGCGCCCTTGCGCAGCACGCCGCGGCCGGTGAAGCCCGCGACCTCCGCCGGCAGCGCCGAGAGCCGCCAATGCGCCTCCTCCAGCGAGAGCATGCCGTGCTGGCGCACCACCTTGCAGATCGTCTCGGTGGGATAGCGCCCTGCCGTAAGGAACTTGGTATGCGCGCCGCCGTCGGAGACGCCGAACAGCACGTAGGGATCGGCCACGATCTCCCGTAGATACTCGATATTGCCGTTCGGTGGTGCGGCGAAGAACTCGGTCTTGAGATCCTCCTCGACCGCCATGTCGAGCATGACGTCGACCGGATGCTTGCCCATCTTCTGGCCGGCGTAGGCCAGGGTATGGTCGAGCCACACCTTGTTCTTCTCGGCTTGCGGACCAACGATCACGATGTCCGGCAGCGGGCCGGTCGCGGTACGCGGCATCTTGTCCTTCAGCGCCGCGCGACGCGCCGGATCGGCGAGCTTGGCCTTGCGCTCTTCGAGCGTACCTGTGGTGGCGTCGCACCACGCCTGAGAGTCATCGAACAGATTCCAGTTCTCGAAGGTGAAGGTGAAGCCGGCATCCGTCGTCAGCCCCTGGCCGACGACCCGGATGCCGCGCTCGCGGCAGCTCTTGAGCCAGGCCAGCACGCGGCGATGGATATCGGGGCGGTGATCGAAGGCCTGCACAACGTTCATGATCATCGGCCGGCCGCTGAGTTCCGCCATCTCCTCGTAGAACGCGTGGTCCCGGGCGTTGTCGCCGGAGACCAGCAGCATCTGCATGAAGCCGTCGTTGCGTCGGCGCAGCACCTTGGCGAGCTCACGGCAGGTGTCGTCGTGCATCACGTCGGTGGGCATGGGCGAGCCATCGAAATCGCGCTGCACGCAGGCCGGGCCGGTGGGCAGCATGCGCTGCGCCGACCAGCCGCAACCGCCGGCGTCCATCGCCTCCTCCAGCAGCCGGCAGAGCTCGCGATGCTCGGCGTCGGTCGGCCGCTTGCCCGCCTTGGCCGCCTCGAAGCCCATGACCCAGATCAGCAGCGGGCTGATCGGCACATAGGGCAGGATGTTGATTGCCTTGGGCGTACGATCGACGCTGTCGAGGAACTCGGGGAACGTCACCCAATCCCACGGCATGCCCTGTTGCATCGAGGGCATCGGGATCGCCTCGACGCGCGTCATGGTCATCATCGAGCGCTCGCGCATCTCGGGCTTCACCGGCGCGAAGCCGAAACCGCAATTGCCGATCACGACCGACGTGATGCCGTGCCAGCCCGACAGCGTGCAGTACGGGTCCCAAAAGAGCTGCGCGTCGTAATGCGTGTGCAGATCGATGAAGCCCGGCGCCACGATCAGACCCTGGGCGTCGATCACCTCGCGCGCGTCGGCGGGGTCGATGCGGCCGATCTCGGCGATCACGCCGTCCCTGATGCCGATATCGCCGCGATAGCGCGGCGCGCGGCTGCCGTCGACGATCATGCCGTTGCGGATCACGCGGTCGAAGCGGGCCATGGCGTCCTCCCTGCGAACTTAACGAACGTTCGCATGGGATGGCGTGGCGCGCAAATCCTCAGAAAAACAGAACGCCCGGGTCTTTCGACCTGGGCGTCCGACGCGGAAGCCTCCCGTGTTCTGTTTCTTAGCGACCGCGTGAATTGCGCCAAAATCGAGCGTCACCCTGCCGCGAGAATGAACGTTCGTCCACAGGGAAATGAGACGAGACGCGCGAAGCGCCGCCTCGGGCCCAGCCCTAGTTGCGCGCCTTGTCGACCAGCGCCTTCTCCTTGATCCACGGCATCATGCCGCGCAGCTTCTCGCCGATCTCCTCGATCGGATGCTCCGCCATCTTCTTGCGCATGGCCTTGAACGAGGCCTGGTTGACCTTGTTCTCCAGCATCCAGTCGCGCGCGAAGCGGCCCGACTGGATGTCCTCCAGCACGCGCTTCATCTCGGCCTTGGTCTCGGCCGTCACGATGCGCGGGCCCGAGCGGTACTCGCCGTACTCCGCCGTGTTGGAGATCGAGTAGTTCATGTTGGCGATGCCGCCCTCGAAGATGAGGTCGACGATCAGCTTCACCTCGTGCAGGCACTCGAAGTACGCCATTTCCGGCGCATAGCCCGCCTCGACCAGGGTCTCGTAGCCGGCCTTGATCAGCTCGACCAGGCCGCCGCAGAGCACGACCTGCTCGCCGAACAGATCGGTCTCGCACTCTTCCTTGAACGAGGTCTCGATCGTGCCGGCGCGTCCGCCGCCGATCGCCGCCGAGTAGCTGAGCGCGATCTCCAGCGCGTTGCCCGAGGAATTCTGCGCCACCGCCACCAGGCAGGGCACGCCGCCGCCGCGGGCGTACTCGGAGCGCACGGTGTGGCCCGGGCCCTTGGGCGCGATCATGAACACGTCGAGGTCGGCGCGCGGGCTGAGCAGGTTGAAGTGCACGTTGAGCCCGTGCGCGAAAGCCAACGCCGTGCCCTCGCGCATGTTGGGGCCGAGATCGGCGTTGTAGATGTCGGACTGCAGCTCGTCGGGCGTCAGCACCATCACGACGTCGGCCCACTTGGCGCCGTCGGCCGGCGTCATGACCGTGAAGCCCGCGCCCTCGGCCTTCTTGACCGTGGCCGAGCCCTTCTTGAGCGCGATGCGCACGTCCTTCACGCCGCTGTCGCGCAGGTTCATCGCGTGAGCGTGCCCCTGGCTGCCATAGCCGACGACCAGGACCTTCTTGCCCTTGATCAGGTTCACATCCGCATCGCGATCGTAATAGACCCGCATTTTCCCCTCCGTTCCGGTATCTCTCAACGCATGAAGGCGGCGCTACCGGTCGAGCGCCAGCCGTAATCCGAGGATGGCGAGCACGCCGCCGGTGAGCCGTTCGATCCAGACCCGCGCGCCGCGATAGAACCGCCGCGCGCGGCCGCCGGAGAACAGCAGCGAGACGAGCGCGTACCAGACGAACTCGTTGAAGGCGACGATCATCACGACCATCGCGGCGGCCTGCGGCGACAGATCGCGTGGCAACAGCGCGGCCATGATGCCGCCGAAGAAGACGATTACCTTTGGGTTGGAGAGCTGCACCAGCAGCGCCTTCCAGAAGACGCCGCGCATGTCGGCCGCCGACCGCTCGCCGCCGGCGGGCGCCGAAAGCTCGCCTTTGCCGGCGTGGCGGATCAGCTGGTAGCCGAGCCACAGCAGGTACAGGCCGCCGCCGATGCGCAGCGCCAGGTAGAGCCAGTCGGCCTGCTTGAACAGCGTTTGCAAGCCGAACAAGGCGGCCGCCGCCCACAGCGCCGCGCCCAGAGTCAGCGCCGCCGTCGCCACCAGCGCGGCGGCGCGCGAGCGCGACGCGGCGACCTGCGCCACCAGCACGAAGCTCGGGCCGGGACTGGCCACCGCCAGCATGTGCGCGATGGCGAAGCCGATCAGGCCGTAGGTCAGGTCCATCGACAGCCTTCTCCCCCTCTCCCCGCGCGCGGGGAGAGGGTCGGGGTGAGGGGCTGAAGCAGGTGGCGCACCGCAGTCGTGCGCAACTTGAAACTCCCCCTCACCCCAACCCTCTCCCCGCAGGCGGGGAGAGGGGGGCAAATGCGGTAGATGAAGGCCCGGCTCATCACGCGCCGTTGGGACCGCGCAGCAGGGCGACGATGCCGGTGCGGCAGACGTCGACCAGGCCCAGCGGTTCCATCAGCTTGATGAAGGCGTCGACCTTCTCACTGGCGCCGGTGACCTCGAAGACGAACGACTCGCTGGTGCTGTCGACCACCTTGGCGCGGAAGATATCGGCGATGCGCAGCGACTCGACTCGCTTGTCGCCGGAGCCCTTGGTCTTGATCAGCGCCAGCTCGCGCTCGACATGCGGGCCCTCGACGGTGAGGTCGTGCACCTTGTGCACCGGCACCAGGCGGTCGAGCTGCGCCTTGATCTGCTCGATCACCATCGGCGTGCCCGTGGTGACGATGGTGATGCGCGAGAGGTTGCGCTTGCGGTCGGTCTCGGCGACCGTGAGGCTCTCGATGTTGTAGCCGCGACCCGAGAACAGGCCGACGACGCGGGCGAGGATGCCCGGCTCGTTGTCCACCAGCACCGAGATGGTGTGGCGCTCGTTGATCGATGCGGAAGCCATGATCGAATTTCCTGAAGACGCGTCGAAGGAAGGGCGACCGCGTCGGCGCGGCGCCCCGCGAGGCCGGGGCGGTCGTCAGACCAGGACCATGCCCTCTTCCGAGATCGGCTTCGCCGCCTTGTCCTCGGGCGACAGCAGCATCTCGTTGTGCGCCGCGCCCGACGGGATCATCGGGAAGCAGTTCTCGGCCTTGTCGACGCAGACATCGACGATCACCGGCCGGTCGACCGCGATCATCTCCTTGATGACGCGATCAACGTCGTCCGGCTTGGTGCAGCGCAGGCCGACGCCGCCGAAGGCCTCGGCCAGCTTGACGAAGTCGGGCAACGCCGCCGTGTAGCTCTCGGAGTAGCGGCCGCCGTGCAGCAATTCCTGCCACTGGCGCACCATGCCCATGTATTCGTTGTTGAGGATGAAGACCTTGACCGGCGCGCGGTACTGCACCGCCGTCGACATCTCCTGGATGTTCATCAGGATCGAGGCTTCGCCGGCGACGTCGATCACCAGCCTGTCGGGAAAGGCGATCTGCGCACCGATGGCGGCTGGCAGGCCGTAGCCCATGGTGCCCAGCCCGCCCGAGGTCAGCCACTGGTTGGGCTTCTCGAACTTGAGGAACTGCGCCGCCCACATCTGGTGCTGGCCGACTTCCGTGGTGATGATCGGCTCGCGATCCTTGGTCAGCGCGTAGAGACGCTCCAGCGCGTATTGCGGCTTGATGATCTCGCTCGACGAGCGATAGCGCAGGCAGTCGCGCGCGCGCCATTCGCCGATCTGCGCCCACCACGCCTTCAGCGCCTTCTGGTCGATCTTGGGCTGCTTGGCCTTCCAGACCTTGATCATGTCCTCGAGCACATGCGCGACGTCGCCGACGATGGGCACGTCGACGCGCACGTTCTTGTTGATCGACGACGGATCGATATCGACGTGGATCTTCTTGGAGTTGGGCGAGAAGGCGTTGAGGCGGCCGGTGATGCGATCGTCGAAGCGCGCGCCGATGTTGATCAGCAGGTCGCAGCCGTGCATCGCGAGGTTGGCCTCGTAGGTGCCGTGCATGCCCAGCATGCCGAGGAACAGCGGATCGGACGCCGGGTAGGCGCCCAGCCCCATCAGCGTGTTGGTGACCGGATAGCCGGTCAGGCGCACGAATTGCGTCAGCAGCTTCGAGGCGTTGGGGCCGGAATTGATCACGCCGCCGCCGGTGTAGAACACCGGCTTCTTGGCCTTGGCGATCAGCTCGACGGCCGCCTCGATCCGCTTGATGTCGCCTTTGACCTGCGGGCGGTAGCTCTTGTGCTGCGTGGTCTTCTTCAGAGGCTCGTAGGCGTGCTGCGCCATCAGCACGTCCTTGGGCAGGTCGATGACGACCGGGCCGGGACGGCCGGACTTCGCGACGTAGAACGCCTCACCGACGACGCGCTGGACGTCGGTGACGCTCTTGACCAGGTAGTTGTGCTTGGTGCAGGGCCGCGTGATACCGGTGGTGTCGGCCTCTTGGAAGGCGTCGTTGCCGATCAGATGAGTCGGCACCTGGCCGGTCATGCAGACGATCGGGATCGAATCCATCAGCGCGTCGGTCAGGCCGGTCACCGCATTGGTGGCGCCCGGACCGGAGGTCACCAGCACCACGCCGACCTTGCCGGTCGAGCGCGCGTAGCCCTCGGCAGCGTGCACGGCGGCCTGCTCGTGGCGCACCAGGATGTGGCGCAGCCGGTTCTGCTTGAAGAGCGAGTCGTAGATCGGCAGGACCGCGCCGCCGGGGTAGCCGAAGACGACCTCGACCTCCTGGTCGATCAACGTCTTGATCACCAGGTCGGCACCGGTCGTCTTGCTCTCGGCAGTCATGGCCCTCTCCACTGGAAACACGAGCCGCGAAGCGGAGGGCTTCGCGGCGGGCCGGACCATATACGAGGCCCAAGTGGGGGGTCAACCCGAAATCGCAAACAAACGCAAAGTTTCAGGCGCTCGGATTATCCAAAAATTTCAACACCTCGTCGATCTTGTCCGAATATTTCTCCTCTATAACAGTATCAGCAATAATCTGATGCCGAAGCCACGTCATTTGACGCTTTGCATACTGCCGCGTGTGATCGACGGCGATCCGCACCGCCTCGGCCAGATCGATCTCGCCGTCCAGATGCCGGAACAGCTCCGGCGCCCCATGCGCCTTCAGCCCGGGCAGGCCCGGCGACAGCGTCCCGTCGCGCACCGCCCGCCAGACCGGCCGGACCTCCTCGACCAAGCCAGCCGCCACCATCGCCTCGAACCGGGCGGCGATCTTCTCCCGCAGCACCGCGCGCGGCGGCGCCAGCACCACCGTGCGAAAGGTCCAGCCCGGCGGCCCGCCCTCTTCCGGCGCCTGTTGCCAAGCCGACAGCGGCCGGCCGGTCGCCAGCCACACCTCCCAGGCACGGACTTGGCGCTGCCGATCGTTGGGCTTCAGCCGCGCCGCCGTGCGCGGATCATGCTCGGCCAGCCGCGCCGCGAACGCCGCCGCGCCAAGGTCCCGCCACTCGGCCTCGGCCCGCGCGCGGACCGCCGGCGGCACGTCGGGCACCGGCGCCAGCCCCCGCGTCAGCACCTTGAGGTACAGGCCCGTGCCGCCGAGCAGGACCGGCACGCGCCCCTCGGCGACAGCCCGCTCCATCTCGACCAACGCCAACTGCCGCCAGCGCTGCGCGCTCAATGTCTCGGTCAGTGGCAGCACGCCATAGAGCGCATGCGGCACCGCCGCGCGCTCCGCCTCGGTCGGCTGCGCCGTGAGGATCGGAAAGGCGCCGTAAGTCTGCATCGCATCGGCGTTGATGATCACACCGCCGGCACGCGCGGCGATCTCCAGGCCGAGCGCCGATTTGCCGGAGGCTGTTGGCCCGGTGACGATCAAGGCCTGTCGCCTAGAACCCACGACTAGTCTTCCAACAGCTGAAAACGCAGCGGCGGGCTTTGCTGCATCTCCCAGTCGAAGCGATCAATACACTCGCCAATATACGTGATCGGCCAGTTTCCCAAGGCGAAGACGTGATTCTCTTCTGATAGATTGGAGCCGGCAAACACAAGCCAGTGCAAACCATCCTGCTGCACGAGCGCCAAGACTTGGTCGTGCCAAGCCAACGAGAAGGAGTCGGCGAACAAATCACGCCAGTGCTGGCTTTCTAGACGATCGAGAACTTTCCGCGCTTGTCTGGCTTTTTCTGGACCGGCCTGAAGGTCACGCTCGTAGTTGAACGGCGCACAAGAGTCGTGGTGCTCGGTAAAGAAGGTACCGAGCCGAATGGCACGCCAGTTGAACCAATAGATGTCATTGAATCGATTGGGCGATGCGGCAACGACAATGGGTTCCACACAAAAATCTGCCAGATCATTGCGCGCGACTTCAAGCAAAGCATGGAGCCGGGCATGCGCGCTTTGATCAGAGATGGCCGGCGCTGGACTAGCGCGAACGACCGCGACACCCAACCGGGAAAAGTGCTCCGGATCGCTATCCGACATGAGCCAACTCCAGGTGGGGTGTACGCAGCGTCGTAACGACAGATCGCAGGTCGGGTATGGTGCGAAAGATCGTGCAGATCATCGCCTCAGCGCACCACGCCGGATCGAAGATCACAGGCAGTCCGCGTGCGCCTGATAGTTCGCGGGCCGGGCCGAGAATCCGTCGTACAAGCGACACACCCAGCGTGTTGCCCAACACGCACCACGCAACGTCACCGAAATCGGGGGCCATTATCAGAGGCAGACGAAGGATCTCCAGGACCGAGGCCGGCCCATCGTCGTGGGCAAGCTTTTGCCTCGATCGTTCCCGCTCCACGAGGTCCTGCAGCTGGATAGGCAACGCGGATGGGTGAGCGCGCGGCAAACGCGCGACATTACAATGCCCGAGCCAATCCGGCAGCGTGCGCGGCTCGCCGATGTCCTCGATCACGTGTCGCCGTACAATATCACGCACATCGGATCGCGCCGGAAACGCCCGCGCGGCCAACTCGGCGCCAAGGTCAACGCTGTGGAGGATCATTCGATGACGCAGATCGGCAAACGCAGCCTTCGAGCTATCGAGAAATTCGTGAACCTCCAGGTCATCCCGCCAGTCGCGGCCTGATTGCGCGGCGCTTGCGCGCGCATGGTGAAATGGACGCATTGTCACGGCCCTCAGCCAAATCTCGCCAATGATGCAACGAGACGGACTTCTCTGGTACCAGTGTCCGCGTCAAAGATGAATGCGTCCTATGACCCATGTCCTGACTCTGATTACCGATCCGACCAAGCCCGTGCTTGACCGCTCCTGTTTGCAGGAAGTCGCGCGGGCGCTGGGTGTTCGAGCGGATTGCGCCGACTGGCTAGCCGAGAGCGTCGCCGTCGACCTGCCGGTCACGGACGCCGAGGCCGCGACGACGGCCCGCGCCGTGCTGGGCGATCGGCCGGTTGACGCCGTCGTTCAGCCCGTCGCCCATCGTCGCAAGCGGCTGCTGGTCGCCGACATGGAATCGACGATCATCGAGAACGAGATGCTCGACGAGCTGGCCGAGTTCCTCGGCCTGCGCGCGCATATCGCCGCCATCACCGCGCGCGCCATGAACGGCGAGATCGACTTCGCCGGCGCACTACGCGAGCGGGTCGGGCTGCTGAAGGGCTTGCCGGTGACGCGGCTGGCCGAAGCGGCGACGCGCATCCGCCATATGCCGGGCGCGCGCGAGCTGGTGGCGACGATGCGCGCCAATGGCGCCTACTGCGCCCTGGTGTCGGGCGGCTTCACCTTCTTCACCGCGATGGTGCGCGACGCGATCGGCTTCGACGAGGACCGCGCCAACCGCCTGCTCGACGATGGCTCGACGCTCACCGGCTTCGTCGGCGAACCGATCCTCGGCAAGGAGGCCAAACTCGAGTCGCTGCGAGGCCTCGCGGCGTCGCGCGGCGTGGCGATGGCGCAGACGATGTCGGTCGGCGACGGCGCCAACGACCTGCCGATGCTGCAGGCGGCGGGGCTTGGCATCGCCTTCCGCGCCAAGCCGGCGGTGGCCGCGGCCGTGCGCGCGCGTATCGACCACGGCGATCTGACCGCGCTGCTCTATCTCCAGGGCTATCGCCGGGCTGAGTTCGCGCGATAAAGCCTACTGCTTGACGATCTCGACGCGCCGGTTCTTGGCCCGACCATCCTCGGTGTCGTTGGTCGCGACCGGCGCGAACTGGCCCAGGCCGCGCGCCGTCATGCGCGCCGCGGGGATGCCGTACTGCGTCGAGAGCGCGCGGACCACCGCATCGGCGCGGCGCTGCGACAGGCCGATATTGTGCTCGATGGTCCCCTGCGTGTCGGTATGGCCGACGATGAAGACCTTCAGCGTCGGGTTGGCCCTCATCAGCGCCGCCATCTCATCGAGCTGCGGCTTGGAGTCCGGCTTTATGTCGGCCTTGTCGGTGTCGAACAGGATACCATAGATCACCTGCCGACCGTCGCGGTTGATGTTGGTGACCATCTCCTGCGCGCCGATCGTCACCATGCGCTTTTCCATCGTGCCCTTGTCGAGCACGTCGACCAGAACCTGCACGCGGTTGCCGGCGCGCGCGTCGGCGGCGTTGCCGGCGAAAGCGGCGAAGACCATGACCCAGAGCGGTCCTTCGCGGCGGTCAAGCCGGCCGACCCACAGGCGCGGCTCCTCGACGCCCATGGTGAAGGCGTACTCCATGACCTGGCTGTCGGTGATCTTGCGCTCGGACTTGTAGCCGTAGAGCGCCTCCTCGATCTGCTCGCCGCAACTATCGCCGCGGCATTCATAGGCGGTGTAGAAGCCCTTGGCCTCGAGCGCCGATCGGTAGTTGCGAATCACCTCGACCGAGGTGCGCTGCAAAGGTGCGAGGTAGAGGATACGCGTGCGCGCGCCCTCGATGGTCTCGACCTTGTCGAAGCCACGCTTGTTCTCGATTGTTCGAAAGGCCGGACCGAGCGGCATGTTGGCCTCAGCGAAGCGCTCGAACTTGTAGCCGAAGATCACCGAGCCCTCGTAGCGTGGCACCGCCGGATGGTCCTTGGCGCCCGCCAGATCGCGGCCGGGATCGAACTGCGCTCGCGCCGCCACCACCGCGCACAAGCTCAGGCAGGCCGCCAACACCACCGTGCGAAACGCCTTCATGATCCCCTCCGGTACCCTGGCCCGCGTCAGTGTGGACGGTTGGCGGCGTGCCGTCTATGCAGTCGGACTTCGAGAGGAGATCGTCCATGGCCACCAACACCCGCATCGTGCTCGCCAGCCGCCCCACGGGCGACGTGACGGCGGCTAATTTCCGCACCGAAAGCGCGACCATACCGGTGGCGAAGGACGGCGAGATCGTGGTCCGTTCGCGCTATCTGTCGCTCGATCCCTACATGCGCCCGCGCATGAGCGAGCTGCGCTCCTACGTGCCGCCCTTCGAGCTCGACAAGCCGCTGACCGGCGGCAGCGTCGGCGAGGTCGTCGACTCGAAGAACCCGAAATTCGCGCCGGGCGACACCGTCATCGGCATGCTCGACTGGGCGCACTACACAGCGCATTCGGGCGCCGGCCTGCGCAAGATCGATCCCGCCGCCGCGCCGCTACCCGCGCATCTCGGCATCCTCGGCATGCCCGGCTACACCGCCTATCACGGCATGATCCGCATGGGTCAGCCGAAGGAGGGCGAGACCGTCTTCGTCTCGGCCGCGACGGGCGCGGTGGGCCAGCTCGCCGGACAGCTCGCCAAGCTGCGCGGCGCGCGCGTCGTGGGCTGCGCCGGCGACGATGCCAAGTGCGACTGGGCGGTGAAGGAGCTGGGCTACGACGCCTGCTTCAACCATCGCCGCGAACGCGACTACGGCGCGGTGCTCGACGCGCTTTGCCCCAAGGGCATCGACGTCGACTTCGAGAACGTCGGCGGCGCCATCATGCACGCCGTCTTCGCGCGCATGAACAATTTCGGCCGCATGATCTTCTGCGGCGCGATCTCCGAGTATCAGGACGCCACGCCCAAGCCCGGCCCGGAGAAGATGTTTTCCATCGTGCAGAAGCGCCTGCGCATCGAGGGCTTCATCGTCTCCGACCATATCGCCGGCATGGGCGAGTTCGTGAGCGAGGTCGGCGGCCTCTTGAAGGCCGGCAAGATCCGCCACCGCGAGACGGTGGTTGACGGGCTGGAGAACGCGCCGGCCGCCTTCATGGGCCTGCTCAAGGGCGAGAATTTCGGCAAGCTGATCGTCAAGGTCGGCTGAAGTCTCCTGTCATTCCGAGCGAAGCCAGGAATCCAGGCGTCTTCCCTGGATTCCTCGCTCGGAATGCCAGAGTCAGTCCCGCCGCCCCGACGCCAGCCGCGCGGCGATGCCGATGAAGGCGGCGTTGGGTCGCGTGATGACCGAGGTCGCGATCGGCGAGAGCCAGTCGCGCAAGCGGCCCTTGGCCTCAAAGCGGGCGCGGAAGGGCGAGCGCCGCAGCGCCGGCAGGATCGCCGGCGCGATCCCGCCGGTGACGAATACGCCGCCACGCGCGCCGAACAGCAGCGCCAGGTCGCCAGCCAATGCGCCGAGGATGGCGCAGAACCGGTCAACGGTCTCGACGCAGCGCGGCGAGGACCCGTCGAGCGCCGCCTCGGTGATCGCGACGGACTCGCGATGCGCCTGCTCGACGCCGTCGATCGCCGCCAGCGCGGCATGCAGGTTCTCCATGCCATCGCCCGAGAGAAGGCGTTCGGCCGACACATGGCCGAACCTGCCGCGCAGCCAGGCGAGCGCCGCCGCCTCGCGATCGTCGCCGGCGGCCAGCGTGGCGTGGCCGCCCTCGGAGACGACGACCGTGCCGTTGGGCATCAGGCAGGCCATGCCCAGGCCTGTGCCCGACCCCAGCATTGCCATCGGCCGATCCAGCCGGATCGCACCACCGCCGAGCGGCGCCAGATCGCCCGCGCCGAGCGCCGGCAGCGCCCAGGCCTGGGCCTCGAAGTCGTTGACCACCGACACCCAGTCGGCCCGCAACGTGCCGCGCAGTTCGGCGGCATCGACCACCCAGCCGCTGTTGGTCAGCACGCAGCGACCCTCGTTCACGGGGCCGGCCACCGCTAGCAGGGCACCATCGACTTCGGCATGCACGCCGAGGAAGGCGCGGATCGCGGAGGGCAAATCTGGATGGTCGGCCACGGCGAGGGTCGCGACCGCGCCCATCTCGCCGCCGCGCATCAGCGCCAGGCGGGCGTTGGTGCCGCCGATATCGCCGCAGAGGATGGTGCCATCCATGCCGGCAGCCTAGCGCCGCCACCCCCGACGCGAAACGGCCGGCCCGTCGGGCCGGCCGTGTCTTTTCCAGGACAGGTACCGCTATTTCTCGAGCCGCAGCGCCACGAATCGTGGGTCGCCCTTGCTCTCGACGAGCAGCACCGCCGCCTTCTTCTTCTGCTTCACCAACTCGTCGACCTTGGCCTTCATCTCCGATGGCGTGGAGACTTCCTGCTGGGCGATCTCGAGAATCAAGTCGCCGACCTTGATGCCCTTCCGCGCCGCCGGGCTGTTGTTGGCGATGGCGATCACCACGACGCCTTTCTGGGCGTCGCCCAGGCCGTGCTTTTCGCGCAGCTGGTCGGTCAGTCGCGACACCGTCAGGCCGAACGGCTCGATCGTGCCCGGCGGATCGGGATCCCTGGGCGGCGTCTGCGGGCGGCTGGTGCCGGGCGCCGAGGCGACCTGCCTGTCCGGCTCCTCGAGCTCGCCGACCTTGATGCGCAGGGTCTGGCGCTTGCCGCCGCGCTGAACCACCACCTCGACCGTGTCGCCGACGCGGGTGTCGGCGACAATGCGGGGCAGCTTGCGGGAGTCGGGCACGTCCTTGCCGTTGAAGCTCAGCACGACATCGCGCTGCTTCAGGCCACCCTTCTCGGCCGGGCCGTTGGGCGTCAGGCCGGCGATCAGCGCGCCGCGCGCCTTGTCCAGCCCGAAGGGCTCGACCATGTCCTCGGACACGCCCTGGATCTGCACGCCGATCCAGCCGCGGCGCACCTTGCCGAACTCGCGCAGCTGGTCGGCGACCGACTTGGCGATGTTGGCGGGGATCGAGAAGCCGATGCCGAGGCTGGTGCCGGTGGGCGAGAAGATCGCCGTGTTCACGCCGATCACGTCACCGTCCATGTTGAACAGCGGGCCGCCGGAGTTGCCCTTGTTGATCGAGGCGTCGGTCTGGATGTAGTCGTCGTAGCGCCCGCCGATCTCGCGCGCGCGGGCCGAGACGATGCCGGCAGTGACCGTGCCGCCCAGGCCGAACGGGTTGCCGATCGCCACCACCCAGTCACCGATCCGCGTCTTGTCGGAATCGCCGAACTTCACGAACGGCATGGGCTTCTTGTTGGGCGGCTCGACCTTGAGCACGGCGATGTCGATCAGCGTGTCGCGGCCGATCAGCTTGGCCTTGAGCTGCGTGTCGTCGTGCAGCTGCACCGTGATCTCGTCGGCGCCTTCGATGACGTGGTTGTTGGTGATGATGTAGCCCTGCGGGTCGACGATGAAGCCAGAACCCAGCGAGGTGCCGCGGCGCGGCTGGTTCGGCCCCTGCCCCTGGCGATCGCGGAAGAACTCGCGGAACAGATCCTCGAGCGGCGAGCCCGGCGGCGCCTGCGGCATGTCGCGCGGACGCGACCGGTCGGGCGCGGCGGCCTGCGTGGTGGCGATATTCACCACGGCCGGCAGCAGCTTCTCGGCGAGATCGGCGAAGCCCGGAGGCGCGTCGCGGGCGCTGGCCGGCGACACGACGAGCAGCGCGAAGGCGCCGATGGCGGCGAGCGCGGCGCCACGCACCAGGGAGAATACGCTACGGGCCGATCTCCCTCCCCGGAGGTCGGCGGACGACAAGACGGATGTGATGCTCACGACTAGCCTCCGAGGGCTTCCGGACGATCGAAAACGGGCGCCGGAAACGCGTCGAAACCCATTGATACCAAGTCCTACATGGGGGGCCGAGGTGGCGCAAATGTGGCGCGGCTGTGCATGTGGGACGAACGCTAAAACTTCCGTGAGGGTGACATTCTTGCAACGCTCCTACCTTCCCCCGCTGGCGGGGGAAGGTAGTGCGCCGTTACTTCTTCTCGTCCGGCTTGCCGTTGATCGAGCCGAAGTAGCGGAAGAACTCGCTGTCCGGGCTCAGCACCATGGTCGTGCCAGCCCCGGCCAGCGCCTGCCGGTAGGCCTCCATCGAGCGATAGAAGGCGAAGAACTGCGGGTCTCGGCCGAAGGCGTCGGCGTAGACCTTGATTGCCGTGGCATCGCCTTCGCCGCGCGCCACCTCGGCCTTGCGGCGCGCTTCGGACAGCAGCACGGTGCGTTCGCGATCGGCGTTGGCGCGGATGCGCTGGTTCTCCTCGTCGCCCTCGGCGCGCAACTGGCGCGCCTCCTGCTGGCGCTGGGTCTTCATGCGGTTGAACACCGCCTCGGAGTTGGCCTGCGGCAGGTCCGCCCGCTTGATCCTGACGTCGACCACCTCGACGCCATAGTCCCTCAGCGCCGCCTTGTGCACCAGTTCGGTCGTCTCCTTCATCAACTGGCCACGGCGCTCCGACAGCACGGCCAGCAGCGGCACCGTACCCAACTCGCGGCGGATGTTGCCGTTGATCAGATTGCTGAGCTGGCCGCGGAAGACGGCCTCGTTGTTGCCGGTCGCCTGATAGTATTTCAGCGGATCGACGATGCGGTAGCGGGCGAACGCGTCGACCACCAGGCGCTTCTGGTCGCCGGCGATCAGCTCGAACTCCTCGGCCTCGATGTGAAGCAGCCGCTTCTCCATCCTCACCACGTCCTGCACCAGCGGGATCTTGAGGTAGATTCCCGGCTCGGTGCGCGGTTTGCCGACGATGGCACCGAACTGCGTCACCAGCGCCTGCTTGGTCGGATCGATGATGAAAAAGGACTGCTGGACCAGCAGCACCAGCACGCCGAGGACGGCGATCAGGGCGATGGAACGGGCGCTCATCGCGTGCCTCCCGGAACCGGCTGCGGCGAAGGCTCGGCGCCACCCGGTGCTCGGCGCAACTCCGGCAAAGGCAGATAGGGCACGACGCCGCCGCCGTTCTTGTCGATCAGCACCTTATTCACTTTGCGCAGGATCTGCTCCATGGTCTCGAGATAGATGCGCTGCGTCGTGATGTCCTTGGCCAGCGTGTACTGATTGTAGACCGAGATGAAGCGCTGGGCGTCGCCCTCGGCGCGGTTGAGGATCTCGAGGCGATAGGCTTCGGCCGCCTGCACGATGGCCTCCGCCTCGCCCTTGGCGCGCGGCAGGATCTCGTTGCGGTAGCCATTGGCCTCGTTGATGCGGCGATCCTTGTCGGCGCGCGCCGCCTGCACGTCGCGGAAATCGGCGATGACCTGCACCGGCGGGTCGGATTGGCGCAGCTGCAGCTGCGTGATCCGGATACCGGCGCCGTAGCTATTGAGCATCGACTGGATCTCCTCGCGGGCCTCCTGCTCGATGCGGCTGCGGCCCTCGGTCTGGGCGAACTGCAGCTGCGACCGGCCGATCACCTGCCGCATCGCCGATTCGGCCGCCGCCTTCACCGTCTCGTCCGGGTTGGGGATGTTGAACACGTACTTCACCGAGTCGGCGACCTGCCAGAACACCACGAAGCCGACGTCGAGGATGTTCTCGTCGCCGGTCAGCATGAGGTTTTCGGTGGTCGCGAGCGTGCGCTGGCCGCGCGTGGCACGGCCGTCGGGCGCTGCGCCAACGCCGATGGTCACCGCGCGCTGGTTGGTGACGTCGACCTTGATCACGCGGCCGATCGGGCCGGGCAGGTTGTACTGCAGGCCCTCGCCGGTCGGCACGTCGCGCGGCCGGCCGAACACCAGCTCGATCGCCTGCTGGTTGGTCTCGACGCGATAGAAGCCGGTCAGCAGCCAGACCACCAGAACTGCCAGGCCGATCAGCACGATACCCCGCGCCGAGCCCATCCCACCGGGCATCAAATTCTTCAGCCGGTCCTGGCCCTTGCGCAGGACCTCCTCGATATCGGGCGGCTTGGGTCCGCCGCCAAACGGACCGCGCGGCTTGTTATCCTTGCCGCCCCAGGGTCCGCCGCCTTGGCCGCCGCCGCCCCATGGGCCGCCGCCGCCACCGCCGCTATTGTTGTTCCAAGGCATTCACACCCTCGCTGGACGGCTGCCGCCAGACGGGCCCCGTCCTTCTTGCATTCGACCGGGACGCCTATATGACACGCACCGGGGCGGCGCAAGGAAGCGTCCGCGTCGATATTGGGCGCAGACGTGGCTATTCAAGCGGGCGGAGGCTGATATGGCGGAGATCGACCGCGCGGCGGTGCAGGGCGCGCTGGCCGCGGTGCGCGACCCGACGTCGGGCAAGGACGTCGTCTCGGCCGGCCTGATCGACGGTATCGCCACCCGCGGTGGCCACGTGCAGTTCGCGATCAAGGTCGACCCGGCGATGGGCGCGGGCATCGAGAAGCTGCGCCAAGCCTGCGAAGCCGCCGTGCGCGCCATTCCCGGCCTCCAGAGCGTCACCGCCGTGATGACCGCCGAAAAGCCGCCGGCGCGCGCGCCGGCGCCGCACCATCACGCCGGCCAGCGCACCGGCCGCCCCGCGCCCAGTGGCCCCGCTCAAGGCGGCGACGCCCAGGCCGCCCTGCTGGCGCCCGGCGTCAAGCACATCGTCGCCGTGGCCTCGGGCAAAGGCGGTGTCGGCAAGTCGACGACCGCCGTCAATCTCGCGCTGGGCCTCGCCGCGCTCGGCCGCAAGGTCGGGCTGCTCGACGCCGACATCTACGGCCCGTCCATGCCGCGCATGCTGAAGGTGACCGAGAAGCCGACGCCCAAGGAAGGCGGCCGCATCCTCTTGCCGATCGAGCGCCATGGGCTGAAGACCATGTCGATCGGCTACCTGGTGGCAGAGGAAACGCCGATGATCTGGCGCGGCCCGATGGTGCAGAGCGCGCTGGAGCAGATGCTGCGCGACGTCGACTGGGGTCCGCTCGATGTGATGATCGTCGACATGCCGCCGGGCACCGGCGACGCCCAGCTCACCATGGCGCAGAAGGTCAAGCTGGCCGGCGCGGTGATTGTCTCCACGCCCCAGGACATCGCTCTGATCGACGCCCGCAAGGGCCTGCAGATGTTCCGCAAAACCGCCGTGCCGGTGCTGGGCTTTGTCGAGAACATGAGCTACTTCCTATGCCCGCATTGCGGCGAGCGATCCGAGATCTTCGGTCATGGCGGCGCGCGTCAGGAAGCCGAGAAGCTTGGCGTGCCGTTCCTCGGCGAGGTGCCGCTGCATCTCGACATCCGCACCCACTCCGATTCCGGCGATCCCATCGTCGCCGCCAAGCCCGACGGCGAGCACGCCCGCATCTATCGCGACATCGCCGCCCGCGTCTGGGCCGCGCTCGATGGCGGCGAACAAAGCCGCCCGGCGCCGCGCATCGTCATTCGCTGACCTTCGGCCCGACGTCGACTCCTAACCGCGCTTGGGTTTGGCGGCCTTGCGGCGGCGTTCGAGGCGACTCCTGGCCTGCGCCTTGCGCGCCTGATCGCGCATGCGATCGCGTTTCTTCGCCGGCGGCTTCTTCGGATCGGGCTTCTTCTTCGGTGCCGGCTCGGCCTTGCCGATCATGCCATGCACGCCGATCATCGAGCCGGCGATCGTCTCGAGCGCCAGGAAGCGGCGCTCCTCGACCCAGCCGGGCAGCTGGAGGTGCAGCGCCAGATCGCGGCGGAAGCCGAACGGGATGTAGTACTCGGGATCGCCGACCAGGATGATGCGCGCGATAGCCAGCTCACGGCAGCGCGCCAGCGCATGCCACATCAGCGCCTTGCCGAAGCCCTGGCCGCGCAGTTCCGGCGACACCGCCAGAGGCCCCAGCAGCACCGCCGGCCATTGGCCGTTGATCAGGATCGGCCAGAACCTGAGGCTGGCCACCAGCCGGCCCTTGTCGTCGACCGCGACCGTGCACAGCTCGCGGATCGGTTTGACCTTCTCGCGCAGCTTGTAGACCGTCTTTTGCAGGCGATCGGGGCCGAACGAGGCGGCGACCAGCGCCTCGACGGCGGCGGCATGGCGCTTGCGCTCCGGCAGGATGCGCATGGGTCTGTGCGGCGTGTCGATCATCGGGCGCCTCCGCTGGGCCGTTCGTCTCGCGTGCGTTTATGGCAGCGCCGCCGGCGCGTCGCTATGGTGAAGCGCCGATGTTCCCGACCCTGACGCGCCCCACCCGGCTCCTGCTTTCGATCGCGTTGCTGCTCGCGTTCGCCGCCGGCATGGCCGCGGCCATCGTCGCAGTCGTCGACGCCTGCGACGGCCGGCTGATCTCCTGGCTCGACGACGCCTACATCCACATGGCGATGGCGCGGGCGCTGGCCGAGCACAGCGTCTACGGGCTGACGCCGCGCGAATTCGCCTCGGCGTCGTCCTCGCCGCTTTGGGTGCTGGCGCTCTCCATAGCCTACGCCGTGTTCGGCGCCGGCGAGGGCGTCGCCTTCGTCCTCAATATCCTGGCGGCGATCGGCCTGCTGCTGGTCGCCGCCGAGCAGCTGTCGCGGCCGGCCGACACGGCGGTGACGCTCGTCAACGCCGCGCGGGGCACGCGCTGGCAGACCGTCGGCGGCGCCTGGCGGGTCGGCTGGGCGATCACCGGGGCGGTCGCGCTCATGCTGGCGACGGCACCGATCACCCTGGTCCTGGGCGCGATGGAGCACGTGGCGCACGCCGCGCTGATGCTGATCGCCGTCGACGCCGTGGCGCGCCGCCTGTCGGACACCGACGAGCTCGTCGACGGCCTCGTGCTGTACTTCGCGCTCTTTGCGCTGCCGCTGGTGCGCTACGAGAGCCTGTGGCTGGGCGCGCTGGCGGTACTGGGCGGCCTGATCGCGCGGCAGTGGCTCTTCGCCATCGCCGCCCTGCTGGTCACGGCGGCCGGGCCCTACCTCTTCGGCGCGATCTCGATGACCGAGGGCTGGTGGATGCTGCCGACGCCGATTCTGGTGAAGACCGGCCTCGGCGATCTGCTGACGCAGGGTTCGCCCTGGGTGCTGGCGAAGTTCCTGCTCTGGTATCCGGTGAAGCGGCTGGTCGTCTACGTGCCTCTGCTGGCGGCGCTGATGGCGGTTTCGGCCATCGTGCTGCTGTGGGTCGCCGTGCGCGATCGCCAGATCATCAAGCGGGCCTGGTGGATCGCCCTGGCCTTGTCGCTCGTCGGCGCCTGGATCCACGCCACGTTCGGCCATTTCGGCTGGGGCGGCCGTTACGAGGGTTATCTGCTGGCGCTCTTCTCGGTGAATCTGGCGGTGGCGATGGCCCATCTCGAGCCACCGCCGCGCGCCATCACCGTGCGCGGCGCGATCCTCGGCCTGGTCGTCGCGACGATCGGCAGCGGCCTGCTGGCACATCGCGGCGTAGTCATGCATCGCGATCCCGGGCTCGCCGCCGCCACCGTCTGGCAGCGCGATTTCTGGCCGGCCCAATTCGTCGAGGAGACGCGCCCGGACGACTCCGTTATGGCGATGAACATCGGCGCGCTGATGTGGCGCGCTGCGCCGGCGCTGACCGACATCCTGGCGCTGGGCGACAAGGAGGTCGCGGCCCTGGTTTTGGCGCGCCGCCTCGACAACGACGCGGTACGCGATCTCGCCAAGCGGCGCGACGTCAAGCTCGCGATCCTGTTCGATGGCTACTACGCGGAATGGGTCGGCGGCCCGCCGCCCTTCACCAGGATCGCGATCGGCCGGCCCGTGGCCGAGCCCGAGGCCGCCTTCTCGATCTATGTCGTCGATCCCGCCGACGCTGAGCGCACCGCCGCCGAGCTGCGCAAATTCGCCGCCGCCTATCCCAACCGCGTCAGGCTGGAATTCGAAGCCGGGCGCTGAGGCATCACACCGGTCGTCCCAAAGACTGCATCAATTCACGCCATTCGCGCGCCGACAGCCCGCTCGACTTCGCGTCGACCGCCTCGCCTGCCAGCATGCGCTTGACCGCCGCCAGCCCCTTTTCGGAAAGATGCGCGCCGCCCATGCGGTACTCCATGAATGCCTCGTGGCAGGCCGGCGTCCAGCGTTTCAGCGTGTCAATCATCACGTCGGCATAGGCGCGGATCTCGTACTGTGCGTGCGCGTCGGCGCGCAGCGAGAGGAAGCCCATGAGGTTGTGCAGGTCGGTCTTCCAGTACCATTGGGTATAGAAATTCAGCGACAGGTTCATGCGCGCCAGCTCGCGCGCCAGGCCGGAGCGCTCGGGATCGAGCGCCACGCCGTCCTCGCCCTCGTTGAGCATCTCCAGATAGTGCTCGTAGACCAGCTCGGAATCCTTGCGCAGCAGGTCGAAGACACGCTCGGCCTCCTTGCCCTTGAGCACCGCGTCGCGGCCCTGGCGGTTGACCTGGCTCTGCGCCGCGAGATGCTCGGGCCTGGGGATGTAGAACTCGCGATCGAGGATCGAGTAGCGCGCCGAGTACTCGTTGACGTTGGCGGTGCGGTGGCGGATCCACTGGCGCGCCACGAAGATCGGCAGTTTCACGTGGTACTTGATTTCGCACATCTCGAACGGCGTCGTGTGGCGGTGCCGCATGAGGTAGTTGATCAGCCCGCGATCCTCGCTGACCTTCTTCGTGCCGCGGCCGTAGGACACGCGCGCCGCCTGCACCACGGCGGCGTCGTCGCCCATGTAGTCGACGACGCGCACGAAACCGTGGTCGAGCACCGGCAGCGCCGCGTAGAGGATCTCCTCCAGCGCGGGCGCCACCGCGCGCCGCGTCGGCGTCGCGTCGGCGCGCAGCTGGTCGATTTCGGCTTTCTGGTCGGTCGAGAGGGGCATGGCGCTTTCCGTGGTTGGCCGCCAATCTATCGCCCCGGGCTGCCGGACTGAACGTGGAAAAGCGGCACCCGGAAGCGCCCTGGTGTAGGCTGTCGACGACCGATGCCAGCATTTCTGAAGCCCCGGCTCGACATCCTGCCTCCGCCCCAGCGCGCGCTGTGGATGGAATTGTCCGATGTGCCCCCGATCTTCACGCTCTACGGGGGACGGCGATCGCGTTGCAAGGGACCGTGTGGTTCAAGGAGCCCGCCGATGCCGCGACGGCGGTTCGACTAGCGGCAGGCGTCGCGCTCGATCGAGGCCTGGGCGCGACGCATGGCGGCCCGCAGCTGCCCGGTGTCGCGGGCGCCGACCGAGGAGCCGCCGGTGATGTCGGCGACGCATTGCAGCCGCGAGACGCCGACGACATCGATGACATGCACCTTGATCGAGGGGAAGGCCGCCTTCAGATCGCGCGCCGCGGCGCAGGGATCTCCGCCGCAGGCCTCCGCGCCGTCGGTGATCACAACGATCGATTGCGCGGCGGCGACCTCGGGATCGGCCGAGAGCTGCGTCATCGCCAGACGCAGCGAGGCGGCCAGCGGCGTGCCGGCGCGCGGCGTCATGCGGCTTAGCGCGCGCGCCACGTCCTCGCGGGGCGCGCCGGGCGTCACGTCGACGGCGACATCGCAACGCGCGCTGAAGCTGACGAGGCCGACATCGATGTTGGGCGGCATGGCCTCGACAAGGCCGAGCGCGGCGTCGCGCGCGTCGTCGATGCGCTTGTGTCCGGGCGCACGCAGCAGCTCCATGCCGAGCCGCTGGCCCTCGGGATCGCCGGCGGCCCAACGCCGTTCGATCTCGGCGATCACGTCGGGGTTGTCAGTCGGCAAGCCCATGCTGTTGGAGGTATCGAAGACCACCACCATGCGGCCGCGACGCGGCGGGCGGCTGCACACCACGCGCTCCTCGCCCGGCTTGATCTCCGGCGACGTCGGGCACAGCGCGCGCTTCTGTGCGAACTCGCGACGCATCGATGCCAGGATGGCGCGCAACGTCTCCGCCTCCGCACCCAGACGATCGAGTTCTCGTTGCCGTGCGACGGTCAGCGGCACGGTAGGCCGTGAATCGTCGGCGATGATCACCGGCGTTGGCGGCATATGGCGCGCAAGGATCCAGGCGATGCCCAGGCCGGCCAGGAACGCGGCCAACCCGGCGACGAGCGGCCACCACGGAAACGCGCCGCGCTTTCTCTCTTCCGCAACCTCGTCCTGGAGTGGCGATGGCGGCGTCGGTGGCTCTTGCGCCACCGCGATCGCCGGCGTCGCCACGGCGGCGCCCGCAGCGGCGGCCACCGGCGGCGCGACCTTCACTGGCGGCCTTGTGTCGTCATGGCCCCAGGCCACCAGCACAGGCTGCTCATCGACGCGATAGAGGAACGTATCGTCGGCGGGTCGCCGTGCGGCCAGCCTGAGGTGCCGGCCGGCGGCGCGCGCGCCCGTTCCTGTCGCCGCCTCGAGCTCGCCGCCCAACCGGTCGATATCGGCCAGCATGGCGTCGACCTCGGCGCGCAGCCGGGCGCGCTGCGCCTCGTCCATCGCGGCGGCGGCGACCACCGCACCCGGCGCGTCGGAGTACCAGTCGGTGATATCGGTGTCGGGCCGACGCTCGGCCTCGGCCAGCAGCTGGGCGTGGCGCCGACCCAACCGGCGCTCGACCACCGACCTGATCTGCTCCTGCCGCTCGTGCAGGGGATGGCCATCGAGGCCCAGCGGCAGGATAGCCGCGCTGGTGGCAGTGATCAGCCTCTCTCGCGCTTGCATGCTCCCCGCCGCCCCCACGGCTTCGCGCCCCCCTGGATACTGCCCCCTCTTCGGCCGGCCTTCAATTCACCGGCGCAGTGGCCTATATTGGGTCCGCCGGGCGACCGGCTATGGCGATAAACGCTGCGTGAAATAGGCGGCTCGGACCCGGGGGCGGTACCCGGCGCCTCCACCATGAGGGGGCGAAACAGGATCGACGGACGCAGTAAAGGCGTAGTTTTCGCTCGGCATGGTACCGCCGTTACCGGGCCAAACCAGAAGTGCCAACGATAACGACGTTGCACTCGCTGCTGCCGCCTAAACAGCGGACGTAAGCGCGGTTCGGAGGGGCACCGGGCAACAGAAGCCCCTCCACTTGATTTCATCCACCGCTTCGCCACTGACTTGCCTTACCGTCGGCGCAGTCCGGGTGTTTCCTGGGCGGCGATATGAGCGTATGCTCATGTCAGTCGGCCGACAGGCCGGGAGGGAGGCGAGCCCGATGGAGGGCGGTCGATTGGTGGCGCTGCCGACGGGCTACCGTGTCGGCCGTTACACCCTGAGTTCGGTGCTGGGCGAAGGCGGCTTCGGGATCACCTACCGGGCGCGCGACGAGGCCCTGCGCCGCGACGTTGCCGTCAAGGAGTACCTGCCGGCCGACGTCGCGGTGCGCGACAACGACACCACGATCCGCCCGCGCTCGGCCTCCGACACGCAACTGTACCATTGGGGTCTACAGCGCTTCGTCGACGAAGCGCGCACGCTTGCGGCGATGAGCGCGCCCAACATCGTCGCCGTTCACGACTTCATGGAGACCAACGGCACCGGCTACATGGTCATGGAGCTGATCGAGGGGCGCAGCCTGGCGTTTATCCTCGATCGCGACGGGCCGATGGCGGCCGATCGCCTGCTGCCGATCACGCGCCAGTTGCTGGCAGGGCTCGAGGCGGTGCACACCCGCGGCTACCTGCATCGCGATATCAAGCCGGGCAATATCCTGCTGCGGCCCAACGGCCAGCCGGTGCTGGTCGATTTCGGCGCCGCGCGCATCTCCAGGCGCAGCGGCACCCACGCCATGACCAGCGTCTACACGCCGGGCTACGCGCCGGCCGAGCAGTACGCGGCCGATGGCGAGCAGGGTCCGTGGACCGACATCTACGCGCTCGCCGCCACGCTCTACGAGGCGATCATCGGCTGGCCGCCGCCCGACGCCACGACGCGCCTGCTCAACGATCGCATGGTGCCGGCGGCGCAGTCGGCCGCCGGCCGGTATCCGGACTCCTTCCTCGCCGGCATCGACGCCGGGCTGGGCCTGCGCAAGCACGACCGTCCGCCTTCGGTGGCGGTGTGGCGCGCCATGCTGTTCGACGAGCCGATGCCGGCCGATCCCAGCCTCTCGACGACGCGGACCGATTTCCCGACGGTGATCGCCGGCCAGCGATCGAGCAAGTCGGGCGCGGTGGCGACGCCCCGGTCGTCACAGCCCGGCGCGACACCGTCAATGCGGCCGCCGCCCGAAGCCTCGCCGTCGCGGCGCCAACCATCGGTCCGCGAGCCATCGGTACGCGAGCCCTCGCTGCGCGAGCCATCTCCCAGCCGCGCCGCGCCGCGCGACGAGGCGCCGGCGAAGCGCGCGCGCTGGCCGCTGATCGCCGGCGCGCTGGCGCTCCTGGCGCTGGGCGGCGGCGGCGGGCTGCTGGTCGCCGGCGGGCTCGGCCTGTTCGATGGCGCCGAGCGGCAGCGTCAGGAAGCCGATCGCCGTGCCGCCGAGGAAGAGCGCCGCAAGGCCGACCTCGCCGAAGCGGCGCGTCGTCAGGCCGAACAGGAGGCGGTCGCGCGCGCCAAGGCCCAGGCCGACGAAGCCGAACGCCGCCGGATCGAAGAGGCCGCGGCGCGCCAGCGCGCCGACGAAGAAGCCGCCCGCGCGAAAGCCGCCGCTGACGCGCGCCAGCGCGCTGCGGATGAAGAAGCCGCGCGGGCCCGGGCAATCGAGGAAGACGCGCGCCGCCGCGCCGCCGCCGAGGACGAAGCCCGTCGCCGCGCGGCCGACGAAGCCCGGCGCAAGGCTGATGATGAAGCGCGTGCTCGCGCCGCCGAAGAGGCCCGCCGACGCGCCGACGACGAAGCCGCGCGTGCCCGCGCGACCGAGGAAGCCCGTCGGCGTGCCGACGAGGAAGCGCGCGCCCGCGCCGCCGAGGAAGCAAGGCGCCGCGCGGCGGAAGAGGAAGCGCGGCGCAAGGCCGCCGCCGACGATCCGCAACGGCGCGCGCAGGAAGAGGCGCGGCGCAAGGCCGACGAGGAGGCGCGGGCGCGCGCCGCGGCCGAGGAAGCGCGCCGTCGCGCCGCCGCGGAGGAGGAACGCCGCCGCCGCGACGAGGCCGCGCGCAAGCCGCCGCCGTCGCTGCACGCCGGTGACGGGCGCTGGATCGCGACGGCTTCCGTGCAGACACGCTGCCGCGCGATCGGGTGCATCTGCTTGGATTCGTTCACCATCACCGGCACGGCGAGCAACGGCGTGCTGCAAGCGAACACGACCTATGGCGGCCCCATGGTGATCCGCATCGGCGACGACGGGTTGAAGGCTGTCGACATCGCCTACAACGGCCGCCCGGTGCGCACCTACTGGGGCAACATGCGCAGCACGCTGGTCGAGTTCGTCGATGGCTGCATCTACCGGATCACCTGGACCAAGCAGTGACGGCGCGGTTGACAGGGGCGCGGCGCACGGCCAAGTCTCAACCTAGAGGTCCGACGGAAGAATGGCTGACAAGCTGCAATA